>Ga0315280_10003259_pt1 | contig 25147 bp, 26 predicted proteins | sample YL17G06_40_MG_FD_203697 | JGI IMG/M metagenome (GOLD analysis project Ga0315280, IMG submission 203697) | Sediment microbial communities from Yellowstone Lake, YNP, Wyoming, USA - YL17G06_40 | ecosystem: Environmental > Aquatic > Freshwater > Lake > Sediment | place: USA: Wyoming | collected...
TCAGCACGGGGAAGTTGATAGTTGCTGGTGCGAAGTCTGAGAACAGGGCGAAGCGAGCTGTCTTCAAACTAGTCGGCGAGCTCAGGACTGGTGGAATCGTTATCCTAGGAAGGCCAGAAGTAACGATTAGAAATGTGGTTGCTTCGGCTGATCTTGGTCACAGAGTTGATCTCGAAGATGCAGCGACCAGCCTTGAGGGAACCATATATGAACCCGATCAATTCCCCGGCCTCATCTATAGGCAGAAGGATCCAAAGGCAGTTATCCTAGTCTTTGCGAGCGGCAAGCTCGTGTGCACAGGCGCCAGTTGCGAAGTTGATGTGGACAGAGCTGTAACCAAGTTGCACGAGACCTTGGTTATGAAAGGCTTAGTCCCTTAAGATATCAGAATAGGAATCACACTATTCTTCACGGGAAATAGACATCTATCTACAAAGACACAAGGGTCTCAGAACGATATCTCTAAGGCTGCTCTAGAATAATAGTCAAGAGCCTTACAAACCCAGTGGCAGAGTGGAGTTGGCGCCGCCGAGAGGATTCGGACCTCTGACCAACGGGTTTCTGTGCCCATTGTGTTGCAGGTTTAACAGCTTCAGCCCAGACCCTTCTAGGTTTGGTCCGCTGCTCTACCACTGAGCTTTCGTCCATTCTTTCATGTGAATAAACGGCGGCTCAAGTTGCCGGCGGCACTGTTCCAGTTGAAAATTACTAGGTCTATTTAAGTCTTGGTTGCAGAGGTTCTGATAGGTTGACCATATTCGGTTTCAATGTACCGCCTTATCCTTGAGACCTGCATCTTTGGAATAGTCTTAGGTTTGGCGAAAGTTGCTACGAGATAGGCTAGCCTAGCATTTTCCTCCGTTGCCATTGACGCATTCAAAGCTTCGTCTAGCGTCGATCCCACCGTGATTAGACCATGGTTCTGAAGCAAGACAGCCACGCCGTTTCTTAGAGATCTTAACACTTCTCTTCCAAGTTCTCGTGTTCCGGGGATAACGAATCTCGCAACGGGAACATCTGAACCAACCAGTCCAGCCATCTCTATCGTCACTACTGGGATCTTTCTCTTCGCGATTGCGAAGGCGGTAGAGTACTTGGGATGAGTGTGGATTATCGCGTTTACGTCTGATCGGCGCCGATATATTGCGAGGTGAGTTGGGGTTTCTGACGTAGGTCGCAGCCTTCCTTCGATAAGCTTACCATTGAGATCTATTACGCAAATCTCTCTCTTTCTTAACGCGTTCTTCGCCAGTCCACTTGGTGTAATAAGAATACGTTGCGAATGTGGTAGCCTTGCACTAATGTTCCCTGGTGCATATGATCCTAGAAAGGAGACGAATCCATGTTTGCCTAAGATTCTGCCGGTCTCAGTGATCATCTCCTTAAGTTGATCTTCGTTTGAAAGACCGCGCTGTTTGGGCTCTCGCCTTCCCGATCCATAATGTTTTCTCAAAAATAATCACCGAACAGTTTCAGGCCATCTACATCGGCTAGATACAATGATTATGATGGATTACAAGCGCTCTCATAACCTTGATCTACGTGCGGCTGTAAGAACCCCTTTTATGTCATAACCATCGAGTTCTATGCCATGAAGATAACGTATGAACCTGCTCCAGACGTGCAAGAACTCGTGAACGAGATTACGTTAAGACTGAACTTTAGACACATCAGACCCTCCCACGTCACATGCATGAGAAGTAGATGGTCAAAATCACGAAGAACAATCGCTAGGATCTATGGCCTATCCAAGATCTGGCAAAGAGCCTTGAACATGCAGGCCAATTATGTCATTGAAGTCATATCTGAACGGTACGACAGACTCGACCGGGAAGGAAGAGAGAAAGTCGTGATCCATGAGCTTCTCCATATTCCATTTGCGTTTGGAGGCGGGTTCAGAGGTCATTCAGGTTGGATAAGTGACAAAAAAGTCAATCGACTTCACGAACTCCTTAGGAACAGCGAGTCTGGTTAGAAAAGAGATAACGGCTTGAAAACGAACTACACTATCGAATCGACTTCTATTCAAGAATGAGTTTTATTGTTTCATCCGAAGAGACTGCAACCTATCAAACAAAAAAGGAGTTTCGACATCAAGAAAACCTATTATGGCAGATGCCTCATTTCAAAACGTGAGGGCCCGTAGCTCAGTCAGGTCAGAGCGACAGAAAACTTGGTCGAAGCTCATAACCTGCTGGTCCCCGGTTCGAATCCGGGCGGGCCCATACACAAGTGGGTTCGGGTCCCTCTCGTGGCTTTAAATACTCACCCGCAAATTCTATTATGACCACTCGAAAGTCAAAGTATCATTCTCTGCTCGAGGACCCGGAGGTGCGCCGCTGGTATGAAAATACGGCGCGTGGAGCCGAGGTTACTGCAGACGTCTATCTGAGACGAGTTGGTTTCTTCTGCGCCAAACATAACTTAACGCCCCGCCGCTTAGCCGGATTAGGAGAAAAGAAAGCTACTCAACTCCTGTTAGATACTGTAAGCGACCTTGAACGTAAGCAACATGCAGGCAGTTATATCAAGTCTATAGTTGGAGATACGGTCCATACAACGTCGAGGCAGGACCGGCAGGACAAGCGTTGGAAAGGTCACGGTGCTGATGGCTGAGGGCACAGTTGACGAGGCATACTACTACAGCAGCAGACGCAAAGAGCAACAGATGCATCACCTACTAGAAACCGTGAAACAGAGAGGCCTCAAACCCACAAAACGAAAAAACACTCTGCTCGACTACATCGAACCGTAGAGTCATTCTGGAAAAACATGGGATCCGATGTTCCTTTTCCTAACTGCAACTACGTAACTAGAGACTTTTCATCTCTTCACACACAAAATTACTGTGGCCTTACGTTTCGAATCCTGAGCGGCAAATGTACAGTTGTACACGGATAGTTTGTAGATTGTCATTCGATTTCATTTGCATAAGAATGCGTTTTGAGATGGATAAAATGACAATCTACCATTTACCAAAAATGAACAAGAAAAAGCTATCCGGCGTTTTGATAGTTAAGCATCAATGAACCTGCGTTTTGACTTCAACCCCTAGTGATACAAAACCATCAAACAGACCGGATTATAGCAAATCGGCTGGATTACTAGCTATAGAAGTATTCGATCGGGGTTTTTGATAGACAACTATCAGTAGGGGTCACGTGCCAAAGCGGAGGTCATTGATGACTTTATCAAAACGCCCGGAACGCACGGTTACTAGGGTTTGCTGCTACCAGGGTATTGTTGGACGAGTTTTGAAAGGACTCTGTGATCATAGAGACTTGCAAGTTGGAAGATGGGTATGTTCTGTTCTTTGGCTCGTCGCGTGATGTCGATGACCCATGACTTCTCGGGATCCTGTGTGATGGTTAGATTCAAGCGAATGTGTCACCATGCTTGATCTTCGTGAGTTACACCAACAGTATGTTCTCTTTACCTCTTTACTGTTTTACATACAAGGAGAGTGTTTCCGGTTAAGACTTTTAGAAGTTCAAGAGTTTCTCCGAAGTTTCAAGTTACGATTCCGAAAGATGTCAGGGAGTCTCTTGGAATCGATGTAGGTGACCTCATTGTGTTTGTCAACGACCGCAATGAAGTGACGCTTAAGCGGGGCGAGATCACTATCCGAGACTGATTCCTCCATTGTGTTATTCATAATCGTCTACATGCCCGCTGATAGGAACGATTGGTGGAAGAATGGCGTCAGTTAACGTGCCAAGTTCATTGCAGACTCGCGATAAGAAAGTTGAACATGTCAAAGCGATGAAGAGTGTTAGGCTGAAAAAAGCTCAACTTATCGAGCTGCTGAGGAATCATAAGGTTAATGATGCAGCCGTAATAGACGCTCAAAATGTGAGTGAAGAAAACCTAATTCTTATCCTGCATCAAAACAAGATTAGGGTGGAGCACGATTTTTTCAAGGAATTGGCTAAGAAGTTGGATCTTCCATTCATTGAGATTGAAGACTTGAAGATCAAGTGTAATATAGCATCGATTATGCCGTACAAGATGTTGAAGGAAAATCTGAGCCTTCCTCTGGAAGTCTCTTCTGAGAGGGTGAAGATTGTCACGTCTAACCCGCTGAATAACAAGTTCTTTCTACTCCTTGAGAACGTGCTTCGCAAAAGGATCGAGTTATTTGTTGCACCGATTGAGAGTGTTGAGCAAGCCATAGAACAAGGATACGAGAAAATTCATAATAATCGGGCGCTGAAGGAACTATACTATCGTCATCCGGAAGAATCTGCCTATAATGTACTATACCCATGGCAGAGAAAACTGGTCTTGGGATTATTATTCATTACCGCCATTCTCTTTGTTGTAAACTATCCGTTGTCATTCATCTTGGTCTTTGCTGTGATCAACATAATCTATTTTTGCGTTAACCCAGTGAAGTTCTACGTCTCGCTTAGAGGATTTAAAGGCTCACGTAGAGCAGTTTGCGTGTCTCACGATGATGTAGAGAAGTTAGATGAAGAAAGCTTACCAATCTACACGATACTAGTCCCTGTTTATCGTGAAGCAAAGGTACTGCGTCACATACTACAGAATATCTACAAGATGAATTACCCAAAGCATAAGCTAGATGTTAAGATTCTGATGGAAGAAAAGGATAGAACAACCATAAGAGAGGCCATAAGGCTTGGTCTGTTTGGTGACCCGGAGACCGTTATTGAACCCATGACGCCTCAGAAGTACGAAGAGTTCCTCAAGACTTTTGATGCTGTGATTGTTCCTGATGCCCCAATTAAGACTAAGCCCAGAGCTTGCAACTTCGGGTTGCTTAGAGCGAAGGGTGAGTACTGTGTCATATATGATGCTGAGGATGATCCTGATCCTGACCAGTTAAAAAAGGCTGTCATAGCTTTCTCAAGAGTTGGAAAAGACTGTGTTTGCCTTCAGTCTCGGTTGAACTTCTACAATCCGAAGGAGAACTTACTGAGCAGATGGTTCTCTCTGGAGTATTCTTACTGGTTTGATTACTATCTTGAAGGGCTCGATCAAGTAGGCGCTCCGCTTCCACTGGGAGGTACAAGTAACCATTTTCGAACAAATGTGCTACGCGATTTGGGTGGTTGGGATCCATACAACGTTACAGAAGACGCAGATCTGGGTATGAGAATTGCCAGATCAAGATTGAAGACTGCTATGCTAAATTCCTATACGTTTGAGGAAGCCAATAGCCGAGTTTGGAACTGGATACGTCAACGATCACGGTGGAACAAAGGCTATATCCAAACCTATATTGTACACATGAGGCACCCCCGCGAATTAATAAGAGAGATGGGTTGGAAACAATTTCTCTATTTTCAGTTAACCTTTGGTGGCAACATCGTCCTACCCCTTGTTAATCCTCTACTGTGGACCATCACGCTGTTGACTCTTCTAATCCCGGGGATATTCCAATTCCTGTTCTTCTATCCCATAGTATATGTTTGCATGGTGAACTTGATAATCGGAAACTCGGTGTACATCGCGCTACACATGGGTCCATACTTACTCAAGAAGAACTATAGGTCAATCCCTGTGGCGATAGCTATTCCATTCTATTGGGTATTAGTCAGCATTGGAGCTTGGAAGGGAACAATACAGCTAATCAGGAAGCCATTCTACTGGGAGAAGACCGAACATGGTCTTTCAGAAGATGATGTGGAGGATGTATTCCTAGTCAAAAAGAGGGAACAGCTGGTTCACAAGATCGTCATAGAGGATGCGAAGAAGATCGGTCAAATAAAGGCTGTCGAATGTTCCACCGAAGGTAGGCTAATGTTGATAATACATCAGGCAAGTAAAAATGATGTATCTCTCCCCTTCAGTAAAGTGGAGAAAATAGGTGACGTGGTGATTGTCAGATCTTCCAAAAACAGCACGTCAATTCAGAAAACCCCGGACATCGTAACTCGGAATGCTTGATTTGGAAATGGTTAAGGAACTCTCAACCTACTCAGATTTGCAGTCACTGTTCTCCATTTTTCAGCTTCTGAAGGCGAGTTTCAATCCATTCTGCAACCTTTTCCTCACTCAACATTTCGGCCTCGCTCTGTTCTCGCAGTTTTTCCTCCACAACCTTCAATAGCTCTTTAGGCTTAACTGGTTTCATGACATAGGCGTCGGCTCCTAGGTCAACAGATTGAACGGCGTTCTGAAGACTCGGGTGGCCTGTCACCATGATCTTCATCATGCGAGGCATAGTGCCATGCAGTTTGGTCAGCAATTCTGTGCCTTCCATGTCTGGAAGCTTAATGTCGAGTAATGCCAAGTTATAGAATTGATCCTTAGATTTTTCTATGGCTTCGCGGCCAGTTTCTGCAGTGTCAACTTCGTAGCCTTCCAGTTTGAGGATTTCAGTCAAACTCTCCAATAGAGACTTATCGTCGTCAACGATTAAGATGCGTTTCTTCTCCACCTCTACGTCACCTTCCTCTTGAACGGCAGTTTAACCGTAAACGTTGAGCCTTTTCCAACTTGGCTCTCGACCATGATTTCTCCTTTGTGGGCTTCAACCAACCGTTTACAGACAGGTAGTCCAAGTCCAGTTCCCTTAGCCTTCGTGGTGAAGAGGGGACTCCAAATCTTGCCGATATTCTCCTGAGTTATGCCTGTCCCCGTGTCTTGGATGCTGATGAGAAAAGCGTCGTCTGTTCTCGATGCTCTTACAATGAGTTTTCCTCCGTCAGGCATAGCTTGAATCGCGTTTCTGATTAGGTTAGTCAAAGCTCGCCTCATCAATTTTGATCAGTTGCCCCCGAAACTCGTTCATAGCGCGACACCTTGGATGTACCTGCCGCGCATAGATCTCGTACTATCCTTTCCAATAGGTATTGCTGTCTTGAAATGAAATGCGAACTCAAAAATCGTATGACTGTTCGCTGGGGTTCTTACTGTAACGGTCACCCTTATACTATCACCAATCCAGCTTGTGGGGGGATAGAATGAGTGTCACTTAACCATGTCGTTGTATGTAACACAAACTTCATCCCTTCCTTACTTCCTTATTTTCTTACGGACCTATGGAAGGAATGTTCTCTGAAAGTCTCGGGCGATTCAAGATTGACTCGTAAGTTTCAGGTTACTATTCCAAAAGATGTGAGAAAGGTTCTCAAGTTAGACGCTGGCGACTTGGTTGTTTTTGTCATAGATCAAAGACGCGTACTATTAAAGCGAGGCGAGATCAAGATCGGGCGTTGAATGTTTTTCATCATAACTTAGGAGCGATATTGACCAGAGGGAAACGGGAAGATCCTCTCTTGGTTAGAACGAATATCGTTGGAGACCTGGAGAGGGTTGTGCCTGTACAGCCTTGAGAGAAAAGAGTTCGACAGGGTTTTCCTAGAGGTTGCTAACGACGTTTTGAGGCGTATTCTTGGAGAAGCGGCCGTTAGTATCATTTGTCAATGCCTGCAAAAGCGCAAGGGAATTCGGTGGGAAGAGATTCCATGTCGCATCGAAGAGTTCAGTTCTGGTTTGAATGGACTGTTGGGTTCAAGCGCCCACACCTTGGAGAGCCTGATGATCGAGCATCTTGCTCAAGAACTTCGACTTGAATATTATGATAATCCAGAGATCGGGTTCGTAGATCAAGTTCGAACACTGAGGAAAATGTTTGAGGAGAAGAAGATTTGATGCAGCGAGATCCCTTGGAAAAAATGTGCCGTTCCATTTTTGAAAATACGGGAACCGCGATGTTAGTTGTTGATGAGGACACTACGATATCCATGGTGAACTCGGAGCTAGAGAGGATCACCGGGTATTCAAAGATGGAACTGGAAGGTAAGAGAAGTTGGACAGAATTCGTTCCTAAAGATCATTTGGAGAGAATGAGAGAATACCATCGCCTACGAAGAATCGATCCAAAGGCCGCTCCAAGAAACTACGAATCCCAAATAATTGACAAGCAGAGCAATGTTAGAGATGTACTATTAACCGTCTCCATCATTCCTCGAACAAAGAAGAGCACAGTATCATTCACAGACATTACCGAACAGAGGCAAATGAATCAAAAGCTTCAGGAGAGCGAGGAGAAGTACCGAGTTCTAGTCGAAGGCTCACTGCAGGGTCTAGTAATCATCCAAGACTTTCACGTTGTTTTTGCCAACGATGCGGTCGCCGAATTGATTGGACGAACCGTCGAGGAAATACTGGCGTTTTCGCCCGACGAAGTTAAGGCTTTCGTCCATCCGGACGATCGAGAGCTTGTCTGGAAGCGGTTCAGCGATAGGTTGGAAGGTAAAGCTGTCCCCACTCGATATGAGTTACGCATCATGGATAAAGACGGTTTGATACATTGGGTTGAGGCATTCCCCCGCCCTATCGAGTATCATGGCAAGCATGCCCTACAGGTCGCCTTTGTGGACATCACCGAGCGCAAGAAAGCTGAGGATGAGATCAAGAGGTTAGCAAAATTCCCTGAAGAGAACCCAAACCCGGTAATGCGACTAAGCCAGGACGGTGTCGTTCTTGACGCGAATAAAGCGAGCGGGCGATTATTGCAGGATTGGGGATGTGAGGTTGGCGGCAGGGCCCCGAAGTATTGGCGTGACTTGGTAAACGAACTGTATGCGAGCCAGTCAAGCAGAAGCGTAGATGTTGAGCTTGGTGACCAGACATTACTGTTTACTCTTGTGCCGGTTAAGGATTCTGGCTACGTCAACCTCTATGGAAGAGACGTTACTAAGCGTAAACAAGCCGAGGAAGCGCTTAGAGAATCTGAGGAGAAGTACCGGGCGATAGTTGAGAATTCACCAAACCTGATAGGTATCCTTCAAGACGGTGCTCTGAAATACGTCAACAAAGCCATGTGTGAAAGGTTGGGTTGGACCTTTGAAGAGATGACCTCTCCCTCCTTCAAATCTGTCCAAAGAATGATTCCATCTAGACTTGAAGAACACATAAAGCAGATCATAGCGAATAGGCTACGCGGAGAAACAGTCCCCCCATATGAAACCAATCTACTAACGCGAGATCACTTAGAAATCACGGTAATGGCTCGTTCCCAGAGAATCATCTACCAAGGAAAACCGGCAATCGAACTTATTTTCGTTGACATTACCGACCGCAAGCTGACGGAACAGGCTATCCGACACAGGTTAGAATTTGAGGAGACTGTTTCCAAAATATCATCCAGTTTCGTCGGTGTTGCGGACATTGATAATGCCATTAACACGTCACTAGCCGATATGGGCCGTTTGAGTGGGGCAAGCCGAGCCTATGTCTTCCAATTCCGTGAGAACGGGGCGATCATGGATAACACACATGAATGGTGTGCTGACGATGTGAGTCCACAAATCAATAATCTGCGGAACCTGTCTACAGACAGGTTTCCTTGGTGGATGAAAAGACTCCGTGAAGGAGGGGTTATTCATGTTGAAGATGCTCAGAAGATGCCGGCAGAAGCATGGGCCGAACAGAAAATATTACTATTAGATCAGGACATCAAATCGCTTCTGGTGCTACCCTTCAATATCAGAGGAGAACTGGCTGGGTTCATAGGTTTTGACAACGTGATCGGAGCCGGGCCGCGGCGCGATAGTGATCTAACACTTCTCAAAGTATCTTCGAAAATTATCGGCGACGCTCTTGAGCGTAGATGGGCAGAGGATGAGCTTAGGCGTTACTCTGAGCATTTGCAGGAGATGGTTGAACAGAGATCTAGTGAGCTCTTAGAAAGTGAAGAAAGATTCAGAACTATTTATGACAATGCAAGAGATGGCATACATCTGGTGAGTGTAGAAGACAAGAAATTCCATGATGGTAACAGGGCTTTTTGCGAAATGTTAGGGTATAGTCGTGAAGAGCTCAGGAATATTGGAGTTATGGATATCCATCCCAAAGAGAGCCTCCCGCAAATATTGGAACAGTTTGAGAGAGCGGCAAAGAAAGAGGTCAACATTGTCCGAGACCTTCCTGTGAAGAGAAAGGATGGAAACATTTTCTATGTTGATGTCAACGCATCGCCGACAATATTGGACGGAAAAACGTATCTGGTTGCAGTTTTCAGGGATGTCACTGAGCGCAAGCGAATGGAACAGCGGCTTCTCCAGAGTCAACGAATGGTTGCTATCGGCGAAGCAGCGGCTATGGTGGGGCATGATCTGCGCAACCCGTTACAGGTGATGGTTAACAAGCTCTATCTTGCCGATGGGGCTGTGAAGAAACTCGCATTTCCCTACTCGGAGGTAGCGATGAAACTCGGTTTGGAGGATCTGTTCAAGGTTCTCGGGGAACAGATGGAGTATATGAACGGGATTGTTTCTAATCTGCAGGATTACGCTAGGCCCATACGCCCTGAACCTGTTGAAACCAGTCTAACTCAACTCCTCGACGACACATTCTCAACGATCACAGTTCCTCAGACTGTAAAGGTCTCAAGAATGATTGACAAGAACTTTCCGAAACTTATGATCGACCCTGCAATGATGAGACGAGTATTCACAAACCTAGTCATGAACGCCATTCAAGCCATGCCCAAAGGTGGTGAACTTACAATAGAAACGTCACAGACAGTGGACACCGCTCTAATTAGTATACGGGATACAGGAGTGGGGATACCACAAGAGAATCTGAACAAGATCTTTACTCCTCTTTTCACTACCAAGAGTAAAGGAGCAGGATTTGGGTTGCCTGTATGCAAACGACTGGTTGAAGCCCATGATGGCGCCATCACGGTTGAGAGCAAGGTGGGCGAAGGATCAATCTTCGCGGTTAGACTACCGCTCAGAAAGAGGTGATATAGGATTGGAAAAGAAACGCATCCTAATCGTTGACGACGACAAATCCTTACTAGAAAGCTTAACCGAGATTCTTAAACCGGAAGGTTACACAATTGACACGGCAGAAACCGGTAAAGAAGCGATAGAAAAATGTAAGAGCCAACTCTATAACTTGGCTTTGCTTGACATTAAGCTTCCAGACATGGAAGGCACAGAATTGCTGACCAAACTGCATGGCACTATGCCTCGCATGATGAAGATCATGGTGACAGGCCACCCCTCAACAGAAAACGCGGTGAAAGCTCTAAACTTGGAAGCAGACGCTTACATCACGAAACCCGTGAAGCCAGAAGAACTTCTAAAGACCGTTGAACGGAAACTGAAGGAGCAAGACGAAGCCGATCAAGTAACAGAGGAGAAAGTGGCGAAATGGATAGAAACTCGTGCCCAAAAACTATAGACGTAGAACATGCAAGAGTTGAGAGCCACGGACCTTTCTACGTGATCCGATTCCCTGAGCGTTTCAAAAGCTTTGGTTGAGGCTCATGGAGTCGGCACGGTGGTTGAATCTGCCGGCATTCTTGCCATACTTGCAGAGCTTCCTGTTCGTGCTTCCTCATCGTGTCGAGATTGCATTCATTCACTTCACATGTGTCTTACGAGTTCAACGTCAATTACTCACTTTTTGGCCATTACATTAGTTCGACCCCAATGTCTCTCAGGACAGCCACGTTGATCTACGATCTGTCCGCAAACGATGCTGAAAAAGAAGATTTGAGGGTCGAGAAGAGTTTCAAATCCTATCTGTAGGTTATTGTGACGTCGTATTGCTCAATTTTTTGGTCGTGTGCAATCCAAAGAACGATCTTTCCTCTTCCAGAGTGAACCATCCAGCACGCGCTTCTAGAGGTTCACACAGCCACCGTACCTAAGAAAACTTCCCCAAACGGCTATCACCCAACACCTCAAACCGTACCATCAAAACCCAAAAGATCAATCTAATAAGATCGAAAAAACATACACGATAAATCGAAACCAACAGAACAGAAAAAGGAAGAATCACCCCATTGAACGAAGAAAGATTTGGTAGCGGGGGATGATTCGGACATCCGTTTGAGGGCTCTACCGCTTCTCGCATTCAGCCCGTCCAACTGCGATCAGGATCATCCTTATGAATTACAGTTCGTCTTAGAAAATGTATAACGTCAGAAAAGCTGAATGAAGGAGTACTAGCATGAAAGAACACGATTCTTCTATCACTTATTCAGCCTCAACACGTTTGGAAGCGGGGGACCCACACCCGGTTGGGTCTGAGTCCGGGCGGGCCCACACAAAACTGAAGCGAGAGAAGAAGGGGGGCTGGATACTAGATAGAGGTGGATGAGTTTTCCGATCTCAGAGCATGACAAATCTTAGGCGCAAATGTTTCGATAGGGCTCCTAGAGCCGAGTGTTTGCAGTGGACCAGTGATGTGGGATGTCAACACCGTTTCGATGTCCATACTGTGGAGAATTGGTCGAGCCGAGAGGCAAGGGAATTACTTTCTGTCCTCAATGTAGAAGGTATTTGCCCCGAAATCGAATGTCTTCACGATCACTGCCCAGCCATGGGAAGACCAGACAACCTAAGCTGTATCGACTTCCATATGGCTACAGCGAGGCCGAAAGAGCAAGACAATTGGGTACAGACGGATGGCTAAAACGTGAAGCTGTCGAACGTATTCGTGAAGAGGAAAGAGAACTCCGAAAGAAGAAACCTCGACGCATTTATTGATCTCACTCTGGAGCTCAGGCCAAATAAATCTTTGACAGTTATTTTGGTCTAAACTTCTTACAATAGTAGCTTTCCGATACCTTTTGCTTAATTAGGGAACAGTTTGGTGTACCCTTGCGAACTCTGAAATACGTACAATTCTTGCAGTTCTTCTCAACAACCATCCTCTGGCACCCACCTTATAGTTGCAAAGCCTTCTATTTTTTCTTCTTGGGCTTTCGAGTCATTTTGGGCTTACCCATCCAAAGCCTCCTCAAACGTATGGGTTAACATCTAAAACAATAAAACACTGTCGTAAAGCTCTCAAGACCTGCTTTGGGGTTGCATTCTTGGAGGTCCGGCAGTACCTATCGGGTATTCCCAGACTCCAAGTCCAATCTTTCAGATGGTCATACTGTTAACTTGGCCGTTTGGAAGATAGATCAATATCTGCGTATTGTTGATTCCTGTAGCCCACCTTGATACCCACTTTGGCCGCTTACTAGAGATGCGCTACCGATAGACTGCAAGTCTCCACCCTCCGTGTAGGCCATTATCTGAATTGATAGATCTCTGACTGTTACAGAACTTCTCGCCACAGCGTTCACAGAAACCACGATGGAATCACCTGGACCAGCGGTGTTTGGAAACGCTAAGGTCACATCAAAATTTCTAAGCGTAAAATTCTTGGTTACATTTTGAGCGTTGCTGGGGACAAGTAAAGACAAGAAGAGGACGAAGACTAGGAGAAAGAGAGAATGTTTCCTCATTATCATTCCAAATCACTTAACGCATTTTCAGGAATAAGAACCTCTTAAGGACTAGTAAGTCACAGAGATTAGTGACTAATTGATCTTTGACTAGTCCATCTAGTCCTTGTCAAAGGATCAAGCGGACTCATCGGGACGCTAGATAGAGCAGATCATCAGAATGGCGATCATTTCACATACATCGTTCATAACGATGCTTAGCGACCCGGCAAAAGAACTGCAACAAATCTTGAGATGATCAAACCTAGGACGACATAAACTATCAGCAATATCGAAACCGTTTCTAACGACAAAAACGTCCTGAATCCGGGTGGCCCATACACTGTCTCCACAGCAGACGACCCACTGGTTGTCGAACGTGTACAGTTTATATGAGGGTCGAGGGAGCTATGTTCTCCACTTTCACGGTGGATCAAGTTGCCTACTGAGATAAAAGATGTCGATCAGTTTCTTAGCTTGTCTCAAACTGCAACTGAGTGCAGAGTGAAGAGGAGCGGCGACACAGTGAAGTTGAAGCTCCGAACTCCGAAAATGCTCTATACAATCAAACTGGACCCTGCGAGAGCAGAGGATCTACTTAAGCAAATAAAGTGCGAAGTCAAGGAAGTATAGTCCAGTCAGTCTTTCAAAGTTCTTTGCGTAATCAAATTCGTAAAGTTCTCTTTAGAGGGTACTTTTAGCGGATCTTCTGCCCACAGTTTTGGCAGTAGGTTGCTTCAACTGATGATGGCGCTCCACAGAACTTACAGTACATACCAGCGGGAGCGGCCGCGGGAGCTGGCGTTGGGTACGCTGGCGCGGATGCTGGTGGAGGTGGTGAATACTGGCCTTCGGGTGCGCCTTCAGTATAGATGAGGGCGGCGGACCTAGCGGCGAAGACCCCATAGATAGGAGATATGATTAGCGTGATAAGCCAACCAACGTATGGGATCGCTCCAATCCAACCTACGACCATACCGAGTACGAACATTATGATTAGCCAACCAAGATATTTTCCCCATCCAATCTTCCCTATTGTTTTGAGGATCTCACTGAATGCAAAGGCTTTCCCGAAACTATTTGATTTTATCATGTGAACAATTCCGATGGCACCTATGATAGCGATTAAGAACCCCACTACGACGCCAGCGATGATTAGAACTATTCCTATCGGACCCATAGTCCACATGCCCCAACCCTGTGGTGTGCCCATCATCCAGTAGGGTCCGAACCCTAGAGCTAGGGTGAACGCCCCAGACATTATCAAGATCAAGGGAATAATCATGTATATGATGATTGCAACCGCAACTTTGAGTCCTTGAACAAACATTTCGCCGTAGCCTTCAAGTTTGGGTACGTCGCTTGATGCTGGGCTTTCTCTGACAGCCTTCGCAAAATACCCTACAGTGATCAGGTTGACTATTGGAATAATATCCAAGATTATCAGGATTACGAGTCTTCCAATGTTAGTGAAGAGTCTCTTGGCGTAGCCAAACGAGTTATTGATTATGTCTCCAAGATTCAACTTATTTCACGTGGTGTTGTATCGCCGTCGGTTGCATATAATTGCTTCTAGGAGATCTCCATCTATCCGCCATGAACCACAGGGATCATGACGACCTCATCGCCATCATGTAACTCTGTCTCAAGTCCTTTGAGTGAGTTGATCTCTCTACCATTCACGAGAACTACGTTGTTAGGTCTTGGGTCTTCGAGTTCTGGATCGATGAGGATCTTCCTAAACTCCGGTTTTCCAATCCGATCGGAAAGTACTCTGACTAGGTCAATAATCTTCCCGTTAACGTCGATATCCACATCAATCGATTCTTTTCCAACAATGCTTCTATGAACGCCAAGGAATCTAACGGTGATCTTCATATCTCGATTCGATCCCGAACATAAACGGTTGATAGGACGAACTAGGTTCCGCTGAAGAGATATACCTCTTCCTCGTATCTTCTTCCTTCAATAATTGAACCGGGCTGCATTCGGCGAATCTTTCTTGAGTTTAACATTTTGAGAAATCGTTGATTAGCTTCTTCCGAAGTTAAAGTTTCATCTTTAAGCAGCGATAGTGGAACGTCAATCTCGAGCGGCCTGGTCGGTACTGTGTGTCGCGTTATTTTATGAGGAAAAGGTTCATCACGCATCCCCTGACTAATGACATCACTCTTCTTCATTGGGGGGATTGCAAATATCATGCCAACTTCACCTTTTCTCAGCTTCGTTTCCGCGTCGGAAGCTGTTTCATATCCAACCTTCAGCCCCGACTCGACCAACTCGTTTTCAAGTTTCTTGACGACTGCGAAAGCCGACCTTATGTCTCCACCACCATTAGTCACCTGCAGGCAACTCTCTCTGGTGATGAGAAGGGCATCCGCTGATCCTGTGTCAAGCGCTTTCATCCCCTCATCGTAAGTTGATTTCTTCAGGGTAAGTCCAATCTTGCGTACGGATTGGGTGGCATGCTTTTCGACATCGTTTCCTTTCAGTGTTCTGTACCATCCAGAGAGTCCAATAGCTGGATTGTTATAGTCGACGAGGCAGACAGGCATCCTGCGACAGCCGATCCTTTTGAGGGCGGCTACGCGATGCATTCCATCCAAAACTACAAGAGACTTCTGATCTACCATTACGGGGTGTCTTAGAACTTTGTCTTTGACTATTGATTCAGCAAGTTGATCCACTAATTTAGGTACGACCTCTTCATGAATGTGAAGTTTTTCAAGGTCAACGAGTGAGATTTCCAGACACATATCGTTACTTGTTATTTTGTAGGATCCCACGGCAAATCTCCAATTTGGTTTTCCTATCATCCAACGCTCTGGGAATTATCTCTTTCCCAAGCATTCTGAAACGATCGATGATGCAACATCAATTACTGAACCCGTTTTCTCCAGAATGTTTTTCCTATTGAATCTGGGTTTGGGTTCTGAAATATCCTGCATTGTCTTCCCAATTCGAGCTAGCAAGATGATTAGGGGTTCGCCTTGAATCTGTCCTTTTGAAATATATTCCGAAACGGCTATGTCCAGAAGTTCAGGTTCCGCCAATGCATATTGAATCGCAAGCTGAGCTTTTCTCAACGCTATCGTTGAAAGATCCTTAACCGTCTCAATCATCGAAGCCTTTGAGGCGACCGAGAAATCTACCTTCGCCTCTTTGAGGTAGCGAAGCGACCAAGACCTGTAACACTCTCCGAGGAAAATTGGCTTCAAGATGGATTCCAAATTCGACAAGAACAGCAGAAATATGCTGCTAGAACAATGCTGCACTACGAATAGTAGGCACTCTTTTCATGGCACATTGGTCCAGGCTACTCGGAACCTGTCTCCTCAGCGACCTCGGTGGTAGCCGCTAGAGCGTTCCTGGCCTCTTCAACTCTCTTGAGTCTAGTCGCGTATCCTGCCACCCTGTTTCTTAACCTCTTCTGGTTCAAAGCAAAAACTTCAGAGACAGCCTTTTTGTTGGCTTCGAAGTCTCCGATGAACTTGTCAGGATACTTCTGCATTAGGTCCCTTGCAGTCCTCTTGACGATTTCCGTCCTCACTTTTCCCAATCATAATCCTCCCGAGATACAACAGCATGCATGTATTTCCAGGTCTCTAGCCTGTCAATCCAATGGCTTCATCCGCATATACGTTTAGATCTTATTAAGCTTCACGAAAATCTTCCAACATATCTTAAGGCGTCAAAAAGCCCCTTCCCTAACTTCGAAAAAGCGGTCAAAGTTTTCAAGTATCTGGTCAGCAAGTGCGCGGGGATCTTTGTTCAAAATGCGAGCCACCTCTTCCACCACCGGTCGAATAAATTCAGGTGTCGTCTCCTTCTCCATAAATGGCCCTCTGTACTTAACCGGTCCATCCGTCTCGGTTAGAAGAGACTCTAGAGGAACCTTTGAGACAATCTCTCGTATCCTCTTTGAGTATAGAATCGAGGGACCGAAGGATAAAACCCAACCCCTATCACAAATGTCCTTTACATACTCCAAAGGGCCACTATACCAGTGCATTAGAACCTTCTTCTGATCATAAGACTCTGCAATATCCAACACTTCTTTTGCAGAGCTTCTAGAGTGGACTATGACAGGAAGATTCATTCTCTTTGCCACATCCAGCTGCTTCTCGAAGAATCGACGCTGCTGTTCAAAGTGATCCGGCGTCTTCGCATAGGATTTATCAAGGCCTATCTCACCAATTGCGACAATTCGATTCCTCTTCTCCTGCACTAGTTCTCGGATTTGATTTACCTCCTCAGAATCTGCTGTTTGAGCATTCCAGGGGTGCAGCCCAACAGCCGCATATACAAGCGAGGGGTTGCGGATAGACAAAGTGACCGAAGCCTTGGACGTTTCAAGATCTATCGAATTTGCAACAAGGGCAACAATATTCTCCTTTCTCGCCACTTCCAACAGGAAATCTATTCTGTCTGCGTAAGCTGAATCCGCTAGATGGATATGAGCATCAATAAGCGACAATCCAATGCTCTTAGCCAATTCCTCACCCAATAGTTGCGCAAACCCTTTACTACGTTCGATTCTTTAAGAGAAATGTTCTGGTGCGATGAAGAAATGATCTATTTCAGGCTTCTTTTCCCATATATTATTCAATATCTTCCCAAAAACAAATTTTTAAATAGTTTCTTGAAGAAAACGTAAGTTCTGGGGAGAATTTATGACGAATGGAGAGCTCTCTACATCCGCGGTACACAGGCTCATAGAGAAGGCTGGCGCAAGTCGGGTAGGAGATGACGCAGTAGAAACGCTGAGGAAGATACTTGAGGAACTCGCCGTCCGAGTCGGGAAAGAAGCTTGGGAACTAGCTACACATGCTGGAAGGAAAACTGTAAAGTCAGAAGATATCCGGCTCTCCGCCAAGAGAATAATTCGTGAATAAGTAAAGCGAATATGATTCGAAGTGCTTGTTCGAGTCTACGACGGTTGAACAAAAACGTAATTAACAACGGGTCTTCATCTAGGCCTACGCTGGCATATGCTCCGGTAGTATAGACCGGTCAAGGTTCACACCGATAGTATGACGGGCTCTCGAGATTCGTTGGAGAAACCCGCCGACGCGGGTTCAAATGCGGAATACCGCTGAAACTCCCGCCCGGAGCACCACTCCAGCGGCAGAGGTGCAAAAGATTTTAGACGTATAATTGTTGTCACAGGCACGCCAGGCGTCGGCAAATCTCAGTTCTCCCGACTCTTGGCAAAAAGAATTGGCGGAATCCATATTGATATAGGAAAGGCTGCCCTGACTAGAGGATTTACCCTTGGAACGGACCTCAATAGGGGTTCGAAGATCGCGGATCTAAGAAGAATATCAAATTGGATTCGAAAGCGTCTAAGTGAAAGCGATCAAGATGTCGTCGTCGAGGGACACTATGCTTCAGCAGTTGTCCCAAAAAGGTTTGTCACACTGGTCATAGTGCTTAGATCTGACCCAAATGAGTTGATAAAGAGACTGCGGAAGAGACGATTACTCAAGAGAAAGGTCTACGAAAACGTGGCGGCTGAAACCTTGGACATATGTCTGATTGACGCGATAAGATCTTTCGGTCGCAAGAAGATCTGTGAGATAGATACAACCCGTAGAATACCAAAGTCTATCTTAACTGAGGCGCTTGGATTGATTGACGGAACGATCAGGCCTAGTCTTGGAAAGGTGGATTGGCTCAGCAGACTAGAAGAACGCGGCAAGTTGGATACACTCATGAAATTTGATTGTACGAGGTGGACTTAGACTGTACGCGATAGTCGTTTGCAGAAATTGCGGTCGGCCGTCTGTGGGCTCAATGTCCCAGAAGAGTAGAAGGTGCCCATATTGTGGAAGTAGAATTGTTCTTTCGGGATCTAGGATCGTGGCGAGGGCGGCTTCAGCTGAAGATGCAAGGACAATCCTCTGCAAGGAAAAGGAGCGACTTTACCGGAGTCGCAAGAGCAAGATAACCCCGCAGTTTAAGGTTGACGAATAATAGTGATGCTGGTTTAGTTTAAACCTTAGAGGTTTATGGTTCAGTCAGGCATAAAAGCACTCGTTACATATCTGTACGGCAAATAAAAGGTGTTCTTGATATGTCATCGACCAGCGATAGAAAGTTCATGGAAGAGCTGTCTCTTCTGTTGCAGAAGAATGTTGTAGTCAAAACTGGTTCTGGAAAAAGTTATTCCGGAACCTTGTCAGGCGTTGATACTCGAAGTATGAGTCTCTGCCTATCCTATGCGAAGGATGAGTCGGGCAAAGTTGTTCCCAAACTCTTTTTGATGGGCGGATCGATCTCTGAGATCATGGGAATAGAGAAGCCGTTTGATCTCCGAAGCTTGGCTGATAGATTGGAGCGAGTCTTTCCCAGGATGGTGAAGGTTGTGGAGGAGGCTGGCGTTATCGTTGTTATGGAGAAGATTCGACTCTCTGAGAAGGGGATAATTGAAGGATCAGGCCCAGCCGCGGAAAGAGTTCAGAAGGTCTATGACGAGTTTATGAAGGAGGCTACGAAGACCGGTTAAGGCAAGCCCGTAGACTCTTTCTTAACTTGCTGATCAGGAAGGAAGCTTTCTAGCAACTCATGCGTCGCTTGAACAGCAGCGTCTAGCTGCGCAAAATCAACTTTCAATCCAAGGTACCGCGAAAGAAAGTTGAGTGTAATCCTAGCCGCAGGTGCATCAGGGTATAGCCCCAGTGTATCAACCAAGACGCAAAGACCAGTCATCCCCTTGATCTGTGCAAGACCTACAAGTACCCCAGCAGCACCGAAAACTCTACCTTGAACCACTTTAGCTCCTAGACCAGCGGCTTCTTCAAATGTCTTCTTGTCTGTTGCGGCGCAATACACGCTAGGAGAAGTTACTGGGTATTCCCTCTTCAGGCCTCCGATCGTTATAACCTTCCGGCAACCCATTTCGTAGACAGTCTCAAGAATTCGGTCGCACACCTCATACTGCCCTTCGGATGCATGAGCTTGCGTGTTACCGTACAGAATTAGGATATCGTGTTCTAGTGACGGAACCTCAGCTGCGTAGAGTTCGTTCATCAGAGGTCTAAGTCTTCCACTGTCATTCGTTAGAGCCATCACTTGAAAATGAGGGGAGTAGATACTGCAGAAACGTTTGGCCTTTAATTCTCTAATAAGATGGAGACAAGCAATATTGGCCACGAAACCAATACCGGGAAGGCCTTCCACCAATATCGGATATCGGAGCTGAGGCTTCTCAATCATATGAACAGTAGTCAAAGTCTCTACCGATATGGTTGGCTTTGAAGAAGTACCCGCATCAGCTTAAGTCTTCCCATCAGATGTTTAAGACTAAACATAGATTAAGCCTTCAGCAATCTATCTTGGAACGGACAGACTGAGAGACTGAACGTTTCGCTACGGGTTGAAGATCTTGGGACGAAGTGAACCTTACGGAAGCTTCGAGATATCCTCGAAAGATGTTCTAGGACGTGTCGGAAGACTCGTCACAAAGAGCGGGGTGATTGAAACCCCACATCTATTCCCCGTAGTGAACCCTCTCATACAACCAATAACACCAAAGGAGATTCGAGATACTCTTAGATGCAACGCATTGATGACGAACGCCTATCTCCTGAAAAAGAACTTTGGCGATGCTGTCACGAAAGATGGCGTTCACAAGTTCCTTGACTTTGACGGCATCGTGGCCACCGACTCGGGAGCATACCAGATTCTAGCATACGGGAAGATAGAGACCGAACCGCTGGAGATCGCTAAATTCGAGGAAATGATAGGGTCAGACATAGCCGTAATACTTGATGTTCCAACAGGTTTTGAACAGGACAGGAAACGTGCAAGGTTCACTGTCGATGAAACGATCCGAAGGGCTGACTTGACTCTTGAAAATCTGACGAGAAATGACGTGCTCTGGGAGGGACCAGTGCAGGGAGGTATTCACCTAGACCTCATTGCAGAGTCGGCCCGTATAATGGCGAAGAAATCCTTCGCAATTTATGCGCTTGGAAGCCCAACACAGATTATGGAACATTACATGTTTGACAAGCTTGTTGACATGATAGTCACCACGAAGAAGCATCTTCCAATTGACAAACCGCTACATCTCTTCGGAGCTGGACACCCATTCATGTTCTGCCTAGCCGTTCTCCTAGGATGCGACCTCTTCGACTCAGCAGCGTATGCGATCGCCGCCAGAAGAGAGAAGTATCTAACAGAGACGGGCACCCTCAGTCTTCAAAGCATACAACACTTTCCATGTGCATGCCCACTTTGCTCCAGCAAAGAACCAAAGGAGGTATTGGATTACGATAAACCGATGAGACAGAGATTCCTTGCAGAGCACAACCTTCGGGTTTGCCTCTCTGAAATTGAAAGAATCAAACAAGCTGTGACAGAGGGAAGACTCTGGGAACTGGCTGAAGTTAGAGCTAGAAGCCACCCTGCGCTCGCCAGAGCATTAAGGAAATTGTTTGAGCATCGTAGTTTCTTGGAGAAGCATGCCCCCTCAACAAAGAGTCGGGGAGTATTCTACTTTGGATCAACCGGCCTCGCAAGACCTGAGGTAACTAGGCATCAGGTTAGAATCCTAAAGAATTATCGAAAACCATCACATGCTTTCACCCTGTTGTTGCTGCCTCAAACCAACGAGAAACCCTATCACGAGAGTTCTCTATTCAGAGAGATTGCAAATAGCCTTGGCCGAGGTGATAGAGTTCACATATGCTTCTACGCTGCACCATATGGAGTCGTTCCTTCGGAACTTGACAACTACTATCCATTTTCTCAAACAGAGCTTACACTGCCAATAGATGAGGAGACTAAGACCTATGTAACTGAGAGAGTTGCTGAGTACATTCTTCGCATGGACTACAAGAATATTGTAATACTCGTGGACCCAACGACTTGGGGTGAAAAACTAGTTCAGAGATGCAAGCAAACAAGAAAATTTGGAAAGCGTGTTACTGTGGTTGTGAGAGATCATGAAGCATCTGACAAGCTAGTTGCGAGGAATGTATTGAAACGTTTGTTGGATACAAAAGCAGTGATTTGAATTCAAACGTACATGGTTTTCAGTGATTCTTTCGTCTGCCTCATTCTTCGGTCGATTTCCTCTTCAATCTCTTTCGCATCCTTCTCAAGATCTGACACGTCGACCTTCAGTTTGTAGGCTTTGCATATGTTCCTTATCGCCACAGCAGCCGCGCCTGGATCTGCTCTGGCGGCTGTTGCGTATGGGAGAACAGCCACTGCAGGAAAGTTGCGAATTTCAAATTCACTTAACGTCACTGCAAGGGGACCGTAAACGAATAGTCCAGGATCCAATGTTGGTACTTCAAATCTCTTGGGCTTTGTCAGATAGGCTTGTGTGGGAACTATTCGGAAATTCTCTTTTCCTGAACGGAAGTTGGAGTCTAGTCCACCGACCAAGACGGCGTCTCGAAACTTTTCCTTAACGGCCCATGAAGCGATGGTTTTGGAGAATTCTGATTCTTCAGATCTATGCGGAGTGAACTCAAGCTTTACTAAAACTATGTTTCGTTTCTTGAAAACCTCAAACGGAGTGACGATACCTTCCTCGGATGTCGCGATGAATGGTGGAGGATACGCCACCTTCACGAAGCCTATCCTCTCGGCGGATAGAGCATGGATTAGATAAGATGTTGCGATATAACCGGTCTCACCTATTCCATGAAAACCAGTTATCAAAGTGCAGTTTCTAAGGTTCTTCTTGTCAACAGCGATTTCAACGGGCAGAAAGTTCACCTGAAAGCATCGACCACCTATGATCCTTGCTTATACTAAAAAACATGTTGATAAAATCCCAGAGGATATGTGCAAAGTTTATATGCGGTAATCTACGCCTATGCATGACCTACGTGAAGTACGAAGTTCGTTGACACTTCTTTCCATATGGCCTTACCGGGATTCAGAATTCTATACACGAAACTTGGTGAACAACTAGTTTGAAGATTCGATTTCTCGGCGCATGTAGAGAAGTAGGAAGATCAGCAGTCGCCATTCAAGATGGTGAGGGACAGATCCTACTTGATTATGGAGTAATAATGAACCGTGAAGTAGGATTTCCGATGCATGTCTCCCCGAAAGATTTGAGGGGAATCATACTCAGCCATGCACATCTAGACCATAGTGGACTTCTTCCTCTCTTCTATATCAGGGGGAGGATACCGATTTATGGTGTGGAACCGACATTTCAACTAACAAATCTCTTGATCAAAGATTTCATTCATTTGAGTGGATACTACCTTCCCTATGAATTCATAGACTTGCAAACGATGATCAGCCATTGCGTGAACGCAGGTTATAGCCGACAGTTCTCGATAGGTGACACCCAAGCCACACTGCTCAACGCAGGCCACATTCCAGGAAGCTCTCAGATCCTACTCGAGAATAATGGGAAAAGACTGCTTTACACGGGAGACTTTAACGACTCAAGTACGAGGCTATTAAGCGGCGCCGATCAGGGTTATGATGACCTCGACGCCTTCATAGTAGAAAGTACATATGCAAATGAAGACCATCCGGACAGAGCAAGAATGGAAGATGAATTTGTTAGAAAAGCTACTGAGGTTGTCAAAGATGGAGGAATCGTCCTCGTTCCAGCCTTCGGCGTTGGAAGATCTCAAGAGATGATCTCAATCTTAGAGGCACATCATTTCGAGTATCCCATATTCGTAGACGGGATGGCATTAGATGCAATCGAAGTTTTCATGGACAACGTAGAGTCGCTTGGTGACCCGGAACTTTTCAAGAGAGCGGTCAGGAATGCAGAGTGGATAGAGAAATGGAACGACCGAAGAAGGGCGGTAAGAACCCCGTCAGTAATCGTTTCCCCAGCGGGGATGCTCAAAGGAGGCGCCGCTATGTTCTACATGGAGTCGATAATGAAAAGAAGAGAGAACGCAGTGTTCCTTGTCAGTTTTCAGATACCCGGTACGCCGGGAAGCATTCTCCTCGAAAAGAAGCGGTTCATGTTTCATGGAAAAGCCAAGAAGGTTGAGGCGCAAGTAGACCAGTTTGATTTCACGTCTCACGTGGGAAAAAGCGACCTAGAGAAGAGACTTTCAAAACTAGACAAGAAGACGAAAGTCTTTACAATGCATGGCGCAGAAAAGAACTGTACAAAGCTAGCCTCATGGGCTTCACGGGAGATGGGGTTAGAAGCCATATCTCCCAAAACAGGTGAAACCTACGAGATCTAGCCGACCACAAATGATTGGAGTGCTACCAATAGGAGAAATTGACACCGAGTTTCTCTCAAGGTTGTTGGAGAAGCTGGAGGAGATACTTGGAGGATGCCGAACAAAACTGGAAGAACCTTGGGATCTCCAAGCCGATTCATATGATCCGGCCAGGAAGCAATATCACTCAACGCAAATCATACGATCAATTTCCAAGTTGATTAGAAACAGTGAAGTGGATAAGATTCTTGGAGTCACACGAGAAGACCTCTACGTTCCATCACTAAACTTCGTGTTTGGAGAGGCAGAATGCCCTGGAAACGTCGCTGTCATTTCAATGTTCAGGTTGGATCCAAACTTCTACGGCCAAGGAGACAGTTTGCTGCTGTTTCAGCGGACTGTGAAAGAAGCCGTACATGAGCTGGGGCATACCTTTGGATTGGCCCACTGCAACGATCCGAATTGTGTAATGTTCTTTTCCAATAGAATATATGATACTGATCGAAAACATGAAACGTTCTGTGACAGATGCAATCAATTGGTGATGAAGATCATTGAAGGAGAATGAGTTCAAGGCAACGCCACAGCATTTACTGCCCGTTATCGGATCTCTGATCCTCACCGGCGTTCTCACTTATGCCATAACGGCTTCCAAGGTTAAGATTGACTCTATAACAGTCTTCCCTGAGACTTCGCAGGGAGCCACACTCAACACGCTACTCTTCATTGTACCCATAGCGGGCATGGCAACGATAATGTATCTACT
>Ga0315280_10003260_pt1 | contig 25144 bp, 12 predicted proteins | sample YL17G06_40_MG_FD_203697 | JGI IMG/M metagenome (GOLD analysis project Ga0315280, IMG submission 203697) | Sediment microbial communities from Yellowstone Lake, YNP, Wyoming, USA - YL17G06_40 | ecosystem: Environmental > Aquatic > Freshwater > Lake > Sediment | place: USA: Wyoming | collected...
GCCATCACCCCCAGGTGCAGCCACGTGAGCCAGTGGTCGCCGCGTTTCCGGCGGGCCGACTCTTCGAGTCGCCGGCGCCATGGCGGCGCCGTCATGTACGCGCCGGGGGTCTGGGGGGGCGAACGGTGCGGAAGGGCGCCCTTCTCCAGCAGCGCCAGCCACGGCGCCTGGTCATCGCCCATCGAGGCATCCTGGAACGGCATGCTCGGCGGCGCGGCCGGCGGCAGGCCCTCGGCCCGGCGGCGGCGATCTTCCAGGGCGCCCCACCCGGAGCCGCGCCAGAGGATCTCCTGGGGCGGCCGGTCCGCCAGGGCCGCTGTCTCGGCCAGCAGGGCATCGAGCCGGTCCTGCGGCAGCATGGCGTCGAGCCGCGCCTGGACGTGCCCGCAGGCGGCCGCCCAGTCGGGGCCGTGCACGACGGCCGGGTCCGAGTCCATCAACATATAGGCTTCCATCCATGCCCAGTCGGCGCGGGGGGGCATGGGGGCGTACTCGCCCTGGGTCCGCGCCAGGCCGCCCTGGATTTCGACGTACGCCGTGCCGCCGCCGCCAAGGTGCTGGTGCCAGCGGCGCCCGCCGGGGCCTGTGCCCCACGCGAAAAGTTTGCGCCCTTTCAAGCGGGCAGTCGAGGCGTGGATGAGGCCCGCGCCGCCCGGATCCAGGCTGGCGATCCACGGGCGGTTGCCCCCGGGGATCTTGTAGAAGCAGTCGCCGGCGCTCGGGAGGCGGGTCGGGTAACTCCGGTCGACGCCGTCGCGCAGGGGCAGCGGCACCTCCGTCAGGAGGCCGTCGTACCCGTGATGGTACGCGCGGCCGGCGGGGGCGAGGACGCGGTGGCCATCGGCCTGGTGGACCGCGATGTTCGACCACCAGTAGGCCGCCGTCGTCTCGGCGTGCGGGTTGATGAGGCGCGGCCGCACGAAAAGCACCGACCCGCCGGCGGGCAGCAGCACATCGATCTGGAAAACCAGCCCACGGAACCGGTCGAACTCGTAGAGCCTCAGGACCGGGCTGGAGTCGTCGGCGACGGCCCGCGCGGCCCACAGGGGCGAGCACGTGAAGGCGGCATGGCCGCGGACCGAGGCGTTCCATTCCACGCCGCCCGTGAACCACGCGCTACGGAGCGCGATGTTCGCGAAGTGCAGGACCTTCGGCTGGTACAGGAGTTCCCGCCCGCCGGCCTTGTGCCGCAGAGACCACAGCCGCCCGCCGAGGTCCAGCAGGAACGTGGCCCGCAGGTGCTCGTTCTCGAGGACGGCCGCGCTCAAGGCCCGCGGCACCTCCGTACGGTCGTAGCCGTCCTGGCGGCGGTACGGCAGGCACCCGCGAAGTTCGGACGCCTCCTGAAAGGCCCGCTCGGCCTCCGACAGGCTCGGGTCGTAGTGCGCCGCGGCGTCCGGTTCCGGCGGGGGAGGAAAGTCGGGCAGCGGGTTCTTGCCGCCCAGCCCTGAAGCAGGCATCGTATATGTCTCGATACGCAGCGTCGTCATTCCGGCGTCGCCTTGCTCTGAAAGCCCCCCGGACGGTTCAGGCCGCAAATCCTAGCGGTTCCGGCGGCGCAATTCACGCATCTTTTTGTTCCGACGGCAAGGCCTCAGTCACGGGAGGGGTCTGACGCCTTTTCCGGCTGTTTGGAAAAGGGGTCTGACCCCTTGCGCCCCTTGACAAGCGGCGTCGCCGGCCCATTATGGTGCAGTTGTGGGCCGCAATGCCAGATTTAATGCCGCAGCGCAGCATGCGCTTGCGGCCTGTCCCACAAACAGCACAGGCGGAGGATTCCCAACGTGCCGCCCGCTTGGAGGAACCGCAGAATGCCAAACAAACGCTCGACACGCAGGGCCACAACCGGCTGCTGGCGGCTGGAAAATGACGACGTGTGGATCGACGTGGAGCGGCCGACCGGCCTCATCCGCTCCCTCTATTTCAAGAAGGCCGGCGTGGACCTCTTCCAGCAACTCCGCGGCGGCATCACCGGCTACACCGGGTGCCTGCGGATCTACGACGAACACGACGACCGCTGGTACGACGACCTGCGGGGGGCCTTCACGGTGGCGTCGGCCTCGAAGCGCGGCAGCACGGTGCGCGTGGTGCGGCGGTACCGCGGCGCGCCGTTTAAGATCCAGATGACCCTCGCGATGGACTCCGGCGGCCTCCGGTGGCAGGTGCGGGCGACGAAGGTCCGGCCGACGGTCGCAGACCGGTCTCTGCGGGTCCACTTCTGCATGCCCCTGATCGCCGGCTGGGACGTCTGGGCGCCGTGCAAGTTCGGCGAGGCGACTTTCGACGGCATGACGCCCTTCGAGTTCATGTACGTCCAGATTCCGTACGTCAGCGACCAGGAGATCATCCTGCCGATGGTCAGCCATTACCACCGGCGGCTGGGGGCGGGGTTCTCGATCCTGGAGCCGATCGACGCCAACGTGCCGGCCGCCAAATTTATCTTCAATAATGGCGATAAGTGCTACAACTGGGGCACGATGCGCAAAGACCCGCGCGCGGTGCCGATGCTCGAGGCCGTCAACTACTACGTCGGCCTCGTGGGCCGCCGGCCCATGAAGACCGAGGTCCTGCTTGTGTTCCACGAGGGCGACTGGCGCCCGGGCCTCGGCAAGGTCTACCGCCGGTGGCAGGAGTTCTTCGACCCGTACAACCCGGCGATCTACGAGCGCGAGGGGTGCTTCTTCTGCGGCGGCGTCGAGAACTCCGACGAGGCCGGCCGCCTCGCCGCCATGGGCCTGAAGACCATGGAGGTCCACGGCCACTTCCAGGACTACGGCGACTACTACCAGGCGGGCAAGGACAAGTGGTACCGCATCGGCGCCAAGGAGGCCGTGTACCACAGGATGGTCAAGGAGCGGCGCGAGCGGGAGCGGACCCTGCTGGGGGACCGCGTCGAGTCCTCGGTGACGGCCGGCCACGTCGAGGACTTCTTTCGCACGCACACCGACCGCCGGATCGCGGCGTACCTGGGCCTCGAGCGGCCTGAGCAACTGTGCCACACGCGCGGCGCCGTCAAGCGGCGGCTCCAGGCCCTGGCCGACGCCGGGATCGCCTGCCACTGGTACTTCAACTACACCGACGGCTACCGGCCCCTGGCCGAGCGCCGGTGGCCCGACTCGATCTCGAAGGACGAGGACGGCCGCTGCGTGCCGAGCGGCTGGTACATGTGCCACAACATGAACGCCGACCCGCGATGGTCGTTCGGCCGGTTCTGCTGCGAGTCGGCCCGGAAGATTTTCGAGGAATACCCGATGCTGGCCGGCTTTTTCCTCGACTGCTTCCGCCACTACGAGATCGACTTCGCCCACGACGACGGCGTGACCGTGGTGAACGGCAGGCCCGCCTACAGCATGAATCATTCATATGACGATATCGAGCGGCTCATTAAGGAAGATATCATGAGGCCGCGGAACCTGACCTCGTTCGCCAACAAGCCGATGAGCATCCGCTCGATGCGCTACTCGGACGGGCAACTCCTGGAGGGCGACGGCGACCGCTACGAGGAGAAGTTCTTCTGGGCCTCCATCGCATGCCCGATGTTCTACCTCTGGGGCGACCCGAACCGCTCGGTCGACGAGTTCCTGCGCCGGTCGGTCCTCAGCGGCGCGTGGCCGACCCTGGTGGCCCGGACCGACGAGAACCTCCGGCTGTACCAGCAGTACCTGCCGCTCTTCGGAGAGTTCCGCCGCCGCGTCTTCTGCTTCGAGCCGGACCCGATGCGGCCGCCGCGCCATGCGCGCGGCAAACTGTACACCGTGGCCGGCGGGTACGTGGCCGGCATCATGACCGAGGCCATCGACCAGGGCGACCGGGTGGCCTGGGCCCGCACGCCCTACGCCCTCTTTCGCGTGGCTCGCGGCCCAGACGTCGGCCGGGTGGGCGTCATGTATCCGGGGGACCGCGAAATGCGCCAGGTGCGCTTCAAGTTCGACGGCACGTTCCTGGCGGTGCCCCTGGCCGGGTACCAGAACTGCGCGGTGGTCAAGTTGTTCGTCGCGGGCGAAAGCGGCAAGTCCATCGGCCCCGACATCTTCCAGGTCCGCGACCGCATGTGCGCCGACCCCGAGTCGGCGTTTGAGGATATCTCTGAGCGTTGAACACGCGCCCCTACGGCCGCGCCGCGATGATCCGGCGCGCCGCCGGGCAGACGGGGCATCGCGGGTTGTGGCACAGCAGGGCCGCCGGGTCGCGGCGCAGCATCGCGACGGCCGTGTCGAGGCACGCGCTGGCGCTGAACTTCAGGCACTCGGCGGCGCCCAGGCGGCACCGGGCCAGCACGCCCCGCCGGGCCATCTCCTCCTCCAGGAGGGCAAAGCCCGCCGAGTCGGTCGGCACGTCGCGCGGCGGCACCTGGGACTGCGAACCGCCGGCCGCGACGACCGTCAGCGTCCGGTCGTAGGCGGCGTAGAGGACCTTGCCCAGGTACGGCACGCGGACTATCGCCTCAGAGACATGGACAAGGCTGCACGAAGTCACCCGGCATCCGATCATGAGGACGTCGGCCCCGGCCAGGGCCGCCTTGTGAAACGGGCTGCCGACGCCCAGGCCGCTGGTTCGGTCGTGCCCGGCGACGAACTCCTCGGCCCGCCGGCCCCACGCCGCCACCGAGTGCGTCGGGTGCAGGCTGCGCACCGCCCCCGGCATCCGGCGCAGCGTCTCGGTGATAAGGCCCGTGCGGCTGGGCGTCTCGGCCTGGCGGAAGATGCCGTCGGGTTGCGGGGCGGTGAAGACCGGCACGAGGATCGTCCCGGCCTCCGTGACGGCGGCCTGGAGTGCCCGGACGACGGCCTCCGGCCCGCCTTCGACGCGGCCGATGGACTTCATCGACGAGTGCACGATGAGGATGTCGCCGGGTTTCACGCCGCACTGGCGGGCGAGTTGGTCGCGCAGGTCCTGGCAGGTCCAGGGGCCGCCCGGCCGGCCCGCTTCCGCGCCGAATCCTTGCTTTGGCGTTGCCACGCGGTACATTGTGCGGCGGCGGCGCCTCCGGTCACAAGTCTTTTCGCGGCGAGGAGCGTCATGATCGAGATCTCCCTGGAGGGCCTTCCGCTCGGCGACGTCCCGCGCGACAATTCTCCGCTCGGCGAGTACCACTGCATCCGAAGCGACCCGCGGTACGACGGGTGGGAAGAGCCGACCAATCACTGGACCTGGGAGGGGAGCAATTGGCGCATCGGCGAGGACTCGGGCGGGCGATACCTCGAGCAGCAGCGCCGCAGCCTCTTCAATAACACGCTCATTACCCGCACGGAGGATTGGCGCGGCGTGCGCGCCGCCCAGGTCCAGGTGCAGTGCGACTCTCCTGCGGCGGAGGTCGGCGTGGTCTTTGCCTGCCACACGGCCCTCGATTACCTGTGCCTGCACCTGGAAGGGGACCGCGTCAGGCTCTCGCGGCGGCGCGAGGAGCAGTTCGACGTGCTCGGCGAGTCGGGGCCGGTCGAGGCGGCGGGCCGGTGGGTGGGGCTGGCTGTCCGGCGCCGGCGCGGCCGCCTGGTCTGCCTGCTGGATGAGCGCGAACTTTTCGCGGCGCGGTGGCCGGGCGACATTGACGGGCGCGTGGGGCTTCTGGCGAACGCGCCGGCGAAGTTCCGCGGCCTCCGGGCCGACGGCAAGCCGCCCCGGCCGCCGGGCCGACCGCGCGGCGCGGGCCTTCCGAAGATGCTCCTTGCGCGCAAAATATCGACCCGCGGTTTCGGCACCGGACGCCAGGTGCGGTTCGGCGACCTCGCGGGTGACGGCCGCCTGGGCATGGTCCTGGCGCAACCGGCGATCCACACGGTCAAGCAGTCGTACGCCGTCATCGGGGCGCTGACGGCCGTGAGCGCCGACGGCGAGGTCATGTGGCAGGTCGGCAAGGCCGTGGACCGTCCGCCCCCGCTGGCGGCGGACCTGCCGTTTCAGGTCCACGACGTCGACGGCGACGGGCGGGCCGAGGTCGTGTGCGTGCGCGACTTCCAGATTCAGTACCTCGACGGCGCCACGGGCCGGTGCAAGTTCTCGCGGCCTGTGCCGGAGGCGCCCGCGGCGAACCCGCTGCTGCGGCACGTGGTGACGTACTTCGGCTCGCCGACGGGCGAGGACCTGCCGCGCGTCTGCGTCGACGCGATCGCCTTCGCCGACCTGGCGGGCCGCGGGGCCAGGCGCGACATATTGATCAAGGACCGATACCACCATATCTGGGCCTGCTCGCCCGAGTGCCGGCCGCTGTGGTCCTTCTGCGGGAACCTGGGCCACTTTCCGTTCGTCGCGGACATAAACGGCGAGGGCCGCGACGAGGTCGTGGCCGGGTACAACGTCCTGGCGAGCGACGGGCGGCTCATTTCGAGCCTCCACTTCGGCGACCACGCCGACGCGGTCTTCGCCGGCGGCCGGCAGCGGCGGGGCGAGCCGAGGATCGTCCGGGCGGCGGGCGACGACGGGCTCATCATCGCGGGCCCGGGCGGCGACGTGCTCCAGGTCCGCCTGGGCCACGTGCAGCGGCTGAGCATGGCGAACTTCCGCCCCGACGAGCCGGGCCTCGAGTACGCCCTCTGCACCTACTGGGGCGCGCCCGGCATCGTGGCCCTCGCCGACTCGACCGGCAAGATGCTGTGGTCGCGCAAGTACCCGGTCTGCGGCAACACGCTCCAGCCGGTGAACTGGACCGGCGATGGGCGGGAACTCATCTACTTCTCTGCCCATGCCCGGCACGGCGGCCTGTTCGACGCCCAGGGGCGCCAGGCGGTTGCCTTTCCCGACGACGGGCACCCGGAGCGGTGCTCGGAGGTGCTCGACCTGTTCGGCGCGGGCCGCGACAATCTCATCGTGTGGGACGAGGACGCGATGTGGCTCTACGGTCCGTCGGGCGAGGCCCCTTCGGGGCCGCACTACGCGCCCGAGCGGCCGCCGCTCTACAACTGGTCGAACTACATGGCCTACTGGTCCATTCCGCGCTTTGCGTAGTTCAATGGAAAGGGCAACGGGCCGGGCATGCTCGAATCGCTCATAGAGACGATCGCGAAGGCTTATGAGGCGGCCCGGCACCGCGACCTGCTGTCGGCGCTGTGGCGCCAGGAGCGGTGGTTCACGAGTTCCCGCCAGAAGGCGGCGGCCGAGATCGCGTGCGGGGCACTCGGCGCCGACGGCCTCGAAGATGCCCGCCTGGTGCCCTTTGCCGCCGACGGGCGGACGCGGTTCCAGGACTGGACCACGCACCTGGCCTGGGACTGCGACGGCGCGGGCCTGCGCCTGGGCGACGAGGTGCTGATAGATTACTCGACCCCCGCGAGCGTAGTCCAGTGGAGCGGCCCGCTGGAGGAAACGACGGCGCCGGTGGTCGACGGCGATGCGCCGGGGCCGGTCGGGCCGGAGGCCGTCCGCGGCAAGTTCGTGCTGACGGGCCGCCCGCCGCGCGAGATGAAACAGGTCGTCAAGTCGGCCGGCCCGGCCGGCGTGCTCTCCGATTTCCTCGGCACGGGCGCCGGCTACGACGAGGACACCGTCCGCTGGTGCAACACGTGGGCCGACGGGCCGGACGGCTGGTACTTCCGCGCGGCCGACTCGCGGCTGCCGGGGTTCTGCCTGAGCCCGCGGCAGGGGGCGGCCCTGCGCAGGCGACTGGCGCAGGAACCGGGCCTCAAGGTCACCGCTCATTGCCGGAGCCGGTTCTACGAGGGTCACTCGCACTGCGTGACGGCCGCTTTAGCGGGGCGCGACGCGTCGCGCGAGGTGTGGCTTTTCGGCCACGCCTGCGAGCAGGGGGCGAACGACAACGCGAGCGGCGTGAGCGTCGGCATCGAGGCGCTCCGCATGCTCGCCGGCCTGATCGGCGCGGGCGTCCTGCCGCGGCCGCGCCGGAGCATCCGCCTGGTCACGACGGAAGAATGTATCGGCATGCTTGCGTTTATCGGAGGCCGCGGGGACTTGCGGCGGCGGGCGATCGCGGGCCTCAACCTCGACAGCATCGGAGACCGGGGCGGCCCGGACCGCCCGTTCACGCTCTTCTTCGGCCCGCTCTCGGCGCCGACCTTCGGGTGGGCGGCGGCGGGAGCCGTCGGCGAGGCGCTCGCGCGGCGGAGCCGCGGCTCGTACTTCATCCGCAGCCTGTGCGTGCCGCCGACCGGCGACGACATGATCGCCGACCCGGCGTGCGGCATCCCGTGCCTGTGGCTGGGGCACGGCAAGGGGCTGGTCGGCTACCATTCGAGCAGCGACACGCCTGCGGTGTGCGAGGAGGAGTCTCTGCGCTCGAACACGCTCCTTGCGGCGGCGTGGGCGTATGCGACGGCCGACCTGGCGGATGCGTCTGCGCGGGCGATCCTGCCGGCGGCCACGCGGTGGATCGAGGCGAACGTGCTTCCGGCCCCGGAGGCCGACGCGGCCGCGCTCAGGCGGTGGGCGGCAGGGCGGATGCTCAGGGACCTCGCGCGCTGGGGCGCTTCGCCGGCGGTGTACGAGGACCAGGCGGCCCGGTACGCCCCGGCCGGGGCGGCGCCGCTGGCGGACCTTCCGGCCGGCGGGCCTCGGCTTGTCCGGCGGACCTGGGGCACCGCGACGCTCGAGACGCTTCCAAAGGAGCGCACGCTGGGCCTGGGCCGCTGGTCAACGTGGCAGGCGGCGGCGCTGTACTGGGCCGACGGCCTGCGGCCGCCGGAGGCGATTGAGCGGCTTGTGCGGGCCGAGGTCGGACGGGTGCCCGACGGCGCAGTGGCGCACCTGGCCGAGGCTTGCGTGGAGGCGGGCGTGGCGGAGTGGGCATGATGGGGCTGGCATGACGGTGCGGCTTGCTCATCATATCGGTTGGCTGGCGGCGGCGCTGGGGGCGTTGGCGGCGGCGGCGGCCGCCGCCGAGCCGCCCATGGAGTTGCGGGCCTGGGGCGTGCCGGAATACGCCCGCATCGACGTCGAGTCGCTGGCCGACCGGAAGATCGTCGAGGCGTTCCAGGAGCGGTTGCCGCACGTCAAGCCTGTGGCGACGTCCGGGCTGGAGATTCCCGGGCGGCAGACGAAGGACATCCTGCCGCTGATGCAGATCGCCGGCGACATTCCGCCGCACGTCCTCTACGTCAACTTCCGCCAGTCCGACACGTTCATCCGCAACAAGTTCCTGTATCCCCTGGACCGTTACGTCGAGGCGCTGGCGGGGGTGTCGATCCCCGGCGGACACCTCATGACGCTCGAAGACTACCTGCGGGAACTCCGGAAAGGGCCGAACTTCGACCGCGAGATGCGCGACCGGATTCCGGACCAGTGCTGGCAGGTGCTCCGCCGCGAGTGTCCCTATGGGCAGGAATGTCCATACCTGAAGGAGTGGGGCGCGGCGCCTGCCGCGCGGCACGAGCACCTTTGGTGTTTCCCGACGGGGCCGGACTTCATCGCCCTGTTTTACCGGCGAGACCTCTTTTTCGAGGCCGGCCTGCCCGACCGCGTTCCCGCGGACATGGAAGAGATGCTCCAGTGGTGCCGCCGCCTCACGAACCCGAAAGAGGAGCGGTACGGCCTCCAGATCTTCATGGAAGAACTCGGGTGGAGCACGCTCTCGTTTCTTTACTCGCTCGGCGGCCGCGTGGTGGCGCAGGACTCCGAGGGCCAGTGGCGGTGCGTCTTCGACACCGAGGAGGCCGTCGAGGCCTACTACCAGGTGGCGCGGTTCTTCCTGGAACCGTTCGAGAACGAGTACGGGCGGTTCACGGGCGTGGTGTACCTGGGCGAGCCGCAGACCTCGGGCGAGGTCAAGTTCGGCATGTTCTTCCAGTACCTCGACCAGCGGTTCTTCGGGAACTACGACCCGGCGCAGTACGGGTTCGGCCCGGTGCCGGCGGGCCCGACGGGCCTCAGGGGGTCGGAGTTCAACTCGCGCATGGTCGGCATCTACGCCGGCCTCGAGACGGACCCGGCGCGGCGCGAGGCCGCCTGGCAGTACATCCGCTTCTACGACGGGCCGGAGGCGCGCCTGATCCGCTCGCGGACGCTGATCGAGAACGGCCTGGGCCGGTTCGTCCGGCCGCAGTTGCTCGAGGCCGCCGGCTACCCCGAGTACACCCGCCAGGTGCCCAAGGGGTGGGAGGAGGCGGCCGAGACGGCCCTCAAGCACGGCGTGCCGGAGCCGTACGGCCGCAACTGCCAGCAGGTCTATACCTATGTCAGCAAGGCCATCGACCAGATCCGGACCGACGGTGCGGTGCAGCGTGCGATCGAGCGCGGCGACGCGGCGGCCGCCAGGGACCGCATCCGCGCGATCCTCAAGGAGCGCGTCCGCCGCTCGAATGAGAAGATGCTCGATATCTTTACGCCCGAGCAGAGGCAGTTGCGCCGCCGGGTGGCCGCGGCGGCGGCGGCGGCGATCCTGGCCATCTTCGCCGCGGTCTTCTGGTGGGTCTTCCGCTCGTTCTCGCGGGCCGAGCGGGCCGCCTCCGGCCAGCGACGCAAGGGCTGGCAGTTCTGGCGGTACCGGTGGGCGTGGCTGATCCTGCTGCCCGCCATCGGCAGCATCGCGATGTGGGACTACTGGCCGCTGGCGCGGGGGGCCGTCATCGCGTTCCAGGACTACAACGTGCGCGGCTTCAGCGAGTGGGTCGGCATGGAGAACTTCGCGAACGTCCTCTTCGACGACGAGTTCTGGCACGCCGTCTGGGTGGCGATCCAATATTCATTGATGTATATGATATTCGGCTTCGCTGCGCCGATCGTGCTGGCGTTCCTTCTGACGGAGGTGCCGCGGGGCAAGATCCTCTTCCGCACCATCTACTACCTGCCGGCGGTGCTGACGGGCGTCGTGGTCATCTTCCTGTGGAAAGGCTTCTACGGCCGCTACGGCATGATCAACAAGGTCCTGAACGCGGCCGTCGCGGGGTTGAACCTGATCCCCGGCGTGGCGCTGCCCGAGGCGAGCACGGCGTGGCTGGAGTCGCCGCAGTTCGCGCTGCTGTTCTGCCTCATCCCGACGATCTGGGCGGGCATGGGCCCCGGGTGCCTCATCTACCTGGCGGCCCTCAAGACGATCCCCGACGACCTGTACGAGGCGGCCGACATCGACGGGGCGGGCCTCTGGGCCAAGGCGTTTCACATCGCCGTGCCGGGCATCCGCGCCCTGATTGTCATCAACTTCATCGGGGCGATGATCGGCACGATGAAGACCGGCGGCGAGTTCATCCTGGCCATGACCGGCGGCGGGCCGTACACCCCCTACGGCCAGACCGAAGTCGTCGGACTGCACATCTTCTGGCAGGCGTTCGCGTACCTGAGGTTCGGCTCGGCGACGGCGATGGCGTGGGTCCTGGGGGCGATGCTCATCGGGTTCACGGTGGTCCAGTTGCAGCGGCTGAGCCGGATGGAGTTCCGCACGGCCGGCGGGGCGGGAGGCAAATAATGCCCATCATCAGCCCCATCGGCGCGCGGTCCTGGAGGGTCCGGCTGGTCTACGGGGCCATCTACGCGGTCCTGGCGGTCGGCGCCGTCACGATGATCTACCCCTTAACGCTGATGCTCAGCGGCTCGGTCAAGAGCGAGGCCGACGTGAACTTCGTCAGCCCGTGGCCGCAATTCTGGACCGACGACCTGGTGCTGCTGCAGAAGTACGTGGAGTCGAAGTACAACGTGCGGATCGGCGACGCCGAGGCCGCCTGGGGCCGCCGCGTCGGCAGTTGGCGGAGCATCGGGCCGCCCACCGAGGCCGAGTCGCGCTGCCTCGAAGAATACCTTGCCTGGCGCCCGCAGTGCCCGTGGTGGAACCTCGGGCACATTACGGGGGGGCGGCTGCTGCCGATCAACGCGCGGCTGTTCCGGGCGATGATGTACGAGCGGTTCGACGGCAACCTCGACGCGTACCGGGCGGCCATGCGCATCCCGGTGGGGACATGGAACGCCGTCATCCCGCCGGAGGCCCCGCCTGGGCGGCTGCCGGCGCCGCCCGACCCCCTGCGCGCCGCGGCCGGGGAGTTTGCGGACACGCGGCCGGTCGAGGACCGCGTCATCGAGAACATCGACGGGCTGTACTGGCAGTTCCTCGCCCGCCGGTACACCGAGGACATCGCCATCTACAACCGGGAGCACGGCACCAGCCTGGCGAGTTATGACGACGTGTTCCTTGAGCGCCGCGTGCCCGCCCAGGCCCGCCAGCGGGAGGATTGGGAGGAGTACGTCCGCGAGGTCCTGCCCTTGCGGTTCATCCGGCTCGACCCGGCGGTGGCGCCGGCGTTCCGCGATTACCTGGCCAGGCGGGTGTATGCGAACATCGGCGAACTGAACACCCGCTACGCCGCGGCGTACGGCTCTTTTGCCGACGTGCCGATGCCGGCGACCGGGCCGGGCACGGCCATCCAGGCGATTGACTGGGGCGGCTTCGTCCGCGACCGCCGGCGGTGCCCGGCCGACAGGATCGAGGTGTACGGCCCGCGCCAGTTGTTCGAGGCGTTCGTGGCCGGGCGCCGGGGCGTGCCCGTCGAGGAGGTGGGCAAGATCCACCTGCCCGTCGCCGCCGCCGACTACCACGACTGCATGGCGCACAAGGGCGAACTGCGCTGGGAGTTTACCTCGCGCAACTATAAGCATGTTCTCGAGTACATCCTGCTGCACGGCCGCGGCATCCTGAACACGGTCATCTACTGCCTCCTGGCGGTCGGCATGGCGCTGCTGGTGAACCCACTGGCCGCCTACGCGATGAGCCGCTGGCAGTTGCCCGGCACCTACAAGGTGCTCCTGTTCTGCATGGCCACGATGGCGTTCCCCGGCGCGGTGACGATGATCCCGGCATTCCTGCTGATGAAGCGGTTCCCGCTGTTTCCGATTCTGGGCGGGGTGCTGACGCTCGTGGGCGTGCTGTGGGTCCTGTCGCGCCTGCGCCCCGGGTGGCGCGACTCTCTGCGCCTTGTGCTGGCGATGGCTGCGGGCCTGGTGGTCGGCGCCTGGGCCGTGCCGGCGGCCACAGGCCGGCCGTACGTCAGCCTCCTGAACACCTTTGCGGCCCTGGTGCTGCCGGGCATGGCCAACGGCTTCTTCATCTTTCTGCTGAAGGGGTTCTTCGACAGCCTGCCGCGAGAACTCTACGAGGCCGCCGACATCGACGGCGCGGGCGAGTGGACCAAGTTCTGGACCGTCACGATGACCCTCTCGAAGCCCATCCTGGCGGTCATCGCCCTGGGGGCCTTTACGGGGGCCTACAGCGCGTTCATGATGGCCCTCATCATCATCCCCGACATGCAGATGTGGACGCTGATGGTGTGGATCTTCCAGTTGCAGACGCAGTCGCATGCGGCCGTGGTGTACGCGGCCCTGGTGATCGCGGCGATCCCCACCTTCGTCGTGTTCGTGCTGTGCCAGAACATCATCATCCGCGGCATCGTGCTGCCCGTGGAAAAATGACAACGGCAGCGCCGGGACTGGGCACCGGGCGCCAGGGGTTGAATGAGGATTGCATCGGCGGCGGCGCGGCCCGATTCAGCCGCCCCGGTCGCCGGGGCGCGTGCTGGTTACTAAAAGAGCCCTCAACCGGCAGGAGCAACTTTATCGCGCGGCGGGTCCCTTGACCTGCCGCGCAGTCGAGTGTGGGTCCGGCGCATTTTGTCATTTCGAGCGAGCGCAGCGAGTCGAGAAATCTCGCCGTGTGGCCGTTGCCGTTCGGGCCTCCACGAGGCGAGACCCCCGTTCGACTTCGCTCAGGGCGGGCCTCGACTGGCTTCGCTCGCTCGGCGTGACGGCATAAGGAGTCAGCGGTATGGCCTTCTTCGAATACGCTCTTGCGGCGGCGCTGGTGCTGTGTTTTGCCGCCTGCGTGCAGGCGGCCGCGCCCCTGAGGCTTGACAGCGACCGCCTGGCCCTGGAGTTCGACGGCGCGAGCGGCGCGTGGACCGGCTTCGTAGACAAGGCCGTCGGCGAGAACCTGGTGGTCAGCCCCGCGTGCGGCGTTCCGGCGGGCTTGGCGGCCCCTCGGCTCGACATGGCGGCAATTGAGGCCGCGGTGGCCGCAGGCAAGGCCGTCTCCATCGAGGGAACGTGGCGTTTCGCCGCCGAGCCGAAGGAAGGGGACGGCGGCAAGTTCGCCGCCCCCGACTTCGACGACAAGGCGTGGCAGGCCACGCCCGTGCCCAGCCGCGACGATGCCGGCGACCGGCGCCTGAAGGACCGCGTGGGGGCGTTCTGGTACCGGACGACGGTGACGCCGCCGGCCGCCTGGAGCGGCCGCGACCTCGCCCTCGTCATCGGCGCGGTCGACGATTTCGACGTTACGTACTTCGGCGGCACGCGCATCGGCGCCACGGGCGACGAGACGCCGCTCCACTGGGAAGTGCCGCGGCGGTACGTCATCCCCGCGCGCCTGGTCCGGTTCGGACAGGCCAACGCGGTGGCGATCCGGGTTTTCAACGGGGCGTTCTTGGGCGGTATCGCGGGGCCCGTGCGGCTGGGGTTGGCCGAGGCGCTGCCCGAGCCCGAGGCGGCCGTCGCGCTCGAGTCGCACGAACTTGCGCCGGATCGCCGCTCGCTCGCGATGGCCCTGCGCTCGGGGCCGTGGCTTGCCCATGCGACGTACGCCCTGGAGGAGGATTCCGGGATCGTCTCGCGGCGGTTCGCAGTTGAGAACGCGTCGGACCGGCCGCTGGTTCTGCGTGGGGCCGGCCACACGTTGCCGGCGCTTTCGCCGGGCGACGGCGCGGCCGCGATCTTCCCCGGCACGCTGCCCGTGGGCGATGTGCCGCTCGGCGGCGAGGTCCTCAAGCCCACGTCGCAGGACGGCCTGGTCTACCTGTGGAGCGAGAAGGCCCGCCGCGGCGTCGGCGCGTGGTTCTACAGCGAAGACGAATATTCGCCGGCCGCGGTGTTTCCGCGCGGGTCCGGCGCGGCCGTGCGGCACAATCTGGGCGTGCTGGCCCGCGCCGGGCCCGGCGAAAGGATCGAGTTGGGCACGCAGTTCGTGTGGCTGGCGCGCGGCTCGCGCGACGACCTGCTGCGGTCGGTCCGCCAGGTCTACGAGAGGGTGAACCTGCGCCCGCCGGCGGGCGGCCTCGAACGCCTGGGCGAACTGGTCCTGTACTGCGGCCATCCCGGCGGCGTGCCGGAGAAGGGTTTCCGCGGCTACGGCGGATTCAAGGCCCTCGAGGCCTACCTGCCGGTGCTGCGAAAGATGGGCGTCGACCTGCTCTGGCTCCTGCCCATCTTCGAGCACGGCGACGGCACGAAATGGAACCTGTACTCGCCGTTCGACCATTTCAAGATCAGCCCGCTCTACGGAACGCCGGGGGAGTTGAAGAGCCTGTCGGCCGCCGCCGAGCACGCGGGCATCCGGCTGATCTTCGACCTCGTGCCGCACGGGCCGCCAGACCACACGCCGCTCGCCAAGGCCCACCCGGACTGGGTCTGCCTCGACGAGGCCGGCAAGCCCACGTACGTGTGGGGCCAACTGGCCTTCGACAACGCCCATCCCGGCTGGCAGGACTACATGCGCCGGGCGGCCGAGTTCGATGCGCGGGAGTACGGCGCCGTCGGCGCCCGGGTCGACGTGGCGTCGGGCAGCCCGCCGAACTGGAATCCCGCGACCGGTTACCGGCCGAGCCACGCGACCCTCGGCGGCGGCCTCGGCATGGACCGGGCCATCCGCGAGGGGTTCCTGCGAGTACATCCGCGGGTGCTCCTCCTGCCAGAGGAATACACGGGTGCAAATATCTTCTACCGCGACGCCGACCTCACCTACGACTGCCAGTTGTTCTACCTCTTCATTGAACTCCAGGCCAGGGACGCGCCGCCCGAAGCGTGGGCCGAGCGGCTTCAGCGCCTCCTGCACGACCAGGCGCTGACGCTGCCGCCGGGCGCGATCAAGATGCGGTGGACCGCCAACCACGACACGGTCTCCTGGACCTTCCTGAAGAAGCGGACGTGCGACGCGTACGGCCCCCAGCGGGCGCGGGCCCTGCTGGCCCTCTGCTGCCTGATCGACGGGACCCCGATGATCTACCAGGGCGAGGAGGACCCCGCCGTCTATGGCGGCAAGGGCGAATCGATTGTCGACTACATCGGCCGCGTCGTGGCGTGCCGCAAGAGGCTGCCGGCGCTGGCGCGCGGCACGGCGGATTACCAGGCGGTGCGGGCGTCGGGCGGCGTCTTCGCGTGCCTGAGGCAACTGGGCCAAGAGTGCGCGGTGGTCCTGGTGAGTTTCAATCCGAAGGCGGCCCAGAGCAGCCTCTCGCTGCCGCCGGCCTTGAGCGCGGCCGGCCGGTGGAAAGACGAGTTGACGGGCGAAGAGATGCCCGCGTCGGCCGTTCCGATGGCGGGCCACCAGGTGCGCGTGCTGGCGCCGATGCCGTAAGCACTTGCCGTAGCCGTGCCGGCGACGGCTAAACAACGGCGAGCGGCGCACCATTCAGCCCTGCGTGAACACACAAGCGGGCTGATACGCGGGGACGCCCCGTCTCACGGCGCCGGCTTGGCGTGGTTGTCGGCCTCGAAGAGGCGGCCGTCTTCGGTGATCACCAGCAGGTCGTCGATGCCGTCGCCGTGCATGTCGGCCTGGGCGATCGGCGTGGCGGGCGAGAGTTTGAAGGGCACGGGGCGCTCGGCGGTAGAAACGAGGGCGGCGCCCGCGTCGCCGGCCGCCAGAAAAGCGCCGAAGCCGCGGTTCACCAGCAGCAGACTCCCCCCCTCGGCCACCAGGAGGAAGTCGGGCCGGCGGTCGCCGTTATAGTCGAGGGCCGCCGCCACGACGTTCTTGAGTCCCTCGGCAGTCGCCACGTGCGGCGGCTTCTCGCCGGTCAGGCGCGCGAAGTCGGCGGGCGGGCCGCCGCCGGCATCCAGCGCGTACCGCACGATGCCGCCCGGCCGGACCGCCATGACGTGGGGCTTGCCGTTATCGCCGAAGTCGCCGATTGCGCCGGCGAGGGCCGTCTCTTTCTCCTGCCACAGGGCACGGGGCGTCTGCTGGGACCACGGTTTGTCGGTCGCGCCGGGGTTCTCGAACACCAGGAGCCGCCCGTCGGCCAGGAGCACGAGGGCGTCGGGCTTACCGTCGCCCGTGGCGTCGGCGAGGGCGGCCGCAAGGGGCTTGACGCCGTCGGGCAGTTGGAGTTGGGCGCCGGCGGGCGCGAACTTCTGACCATCGTTAATGTAGATTTCTTGGCCAATCAGGAGGTCGGGCCTGCCGTCGCCGTTAACGTCGCCGAAGGCGGCCGCGCGGCCGCTGGCGCCCCCGAGGCCCCACTTCGGGGTGGCGTCCTGGTAGCCGGCGCCGGCCGCCAGCATAAGGTGCGTCCCGCCGCCGGCCACGACCACCAGGTCCGCCCTTCTGTCGCCGTTGACGTCGGCGGCCGCCAGGAGAATGGGCTTTGCCAGGCCGAGTTTCGCCAGTTCCCGGATGCCGCCGTGGAAGAAATTGGCCTCGACCTTGTCCAGAAGCGTCGGCTTGCCCGCCTTAAGTTCCGCCGCAAGTCGGACAATCGCGGCGGTGCGGCCGGGAAAGGTCTGCTTGCCGTCATAGACCTGGACGACTCGCCAGACGGGCGGCTGGGCGTCCGGGACCGCCTGGGCCATCAGCCACGTGTCGGCCAGGTGCACGAGGGCCATGGAGGCGCCTTTCTCCTCGGCGACAAAGAGGACCGCCGGCTGGCCTGCCGCCACCTTCTTCAGCAAGCCTTCGGGCGAGACGATCTGGACGCGGACCCGCTCTCCGGGGCTCTCGCCCTTGGCGGTCTCGGTCACCTTGACGTCAAGTACGCGATGGTCGGGATTAACAGCGGCGACCGTGCCGACCACCACGGTCTTGGAGGAGTCGTAGATTTTCGAGACCGTGATGTCCACGCGGATGACGGCCCGGGCCGGAAGGCCCCAGGCCGCCAGCGCCGCCCCGATCATCATGGCCGGAAATGCGCCTCGCACCCTCATCTCCCGTCCTTTCTCCAGGCGTTCGAGCCGGTAGGAACATGGCCACGGCCTCGGCGCCGTGGCCATGCCAGCCGCCATCGCAAATCCCTATTTTGTGGCCATTACTTTCAACACCCGCGCCCGCGATTTGGGTTGCATATTATACTGTCTGGGAAGACCACCGAAAGGCGGAGGCAGGGATGAGGCGGACTTTTCGTGTCGTGTGTGGATGGGTTTTCGTGGCAGCGCTCGCGGCGGCAGCGCCTGTCACGCCCCTGGCCGCGCAGCCTCAGGTTTCGGAAGAGGCCGCCATGGCGATCTTGAACAGCGCCCGCCGCGCGTACAACGAGCAGGACTACGCCGTGGCCGCGGAGCGATTCCGCGAGTTCCTCAAAACCTACAGCGGGCACCGAGAGTCGACCGGCGCACGGTATGGACTCGCCCTGGCGATCCTGGAAGGTCCCGAAAGGGATTTCAAGGGCGCGACGGAACTGCTGTACGCCGTCCTGGAGCGGGCCGATGTGCGAGACCGGCCGTTCGTGCTCTACTACATGGGCGTGGCCCGCCGCGGCATGGGCAAGACCGTCCTGGCCCAGATGCTCGCCAAGCCCGACGAGGCGGCGTCGCTGAGATACTCCGCGACGCAGCATTTTGAGGAGGCAGCGAGGTACTTTTCCCAGTCGGCCGCGGCGCTGACGGCAAGCGCCTATGCGCCTGCGGCCGCCGCTGATCCGCCGCCGGCCCGAACGCCGAAACCTGCGCCGACCGCGGTGCCAACTCCCGCGCCGGCGCCGGCCTCCAAGCCTGCGGCGGCGCCCGCGCCGACGCCGCCTGCAACTCCGGCGCCAGCGCCGGCTGCGAAACCTGCGGCGGCGCCTGCGCCGACGCCACCTGCGCCGGCTCCTACGCCGACGCCGCCGGCGCCAACGCCGGCACCCGCGCCGGCACCGAAGCCTGCGCCGGCTCCTGCGCCAACACCGCCCGCGCCAACTCCGGCGCCAGCACCGCCACCGAAGCCTGCGCCGGCCCCTGCGCCCACACCTCCGGCGCCAACTCCGGCGCCAGCACCGCCACCGAAGCCTGCGCCGGCCCCTGCGCCCACACCTCCGGCGCCAACTCCGGCACCGGCACCGAAACCTGCGCCGGCTCCTGCGCCGACGCCGCCGGCGCCAACGCCGGCGCCAGCACCGCCACCGAAGCCCGCGCCGGCCCCTGCGCCCACACCGCCGGCGCCGACTCCTGCACCGGCACCGAAACCTGCGCCGGCTCCTGCGCCAACACCACCTGCGCCAACGCCGACGACCGCGCCGGCACCTACACCGCCCGTGCCCGCACCGGCACCGAAACCCGCGCCGGCCCCTGCGCCGCCTGCACCAACTCCGACGCCCGCGCCCGCGCCAACACCGCCGGCGCCGGCACCGGCAGCGAAGCCTGCGACGGCTCCTGCGCCAACACCACCTGCGCCAACGCCGCCGGCGCCCGCACCGGCACCGAAGCCTGCGGCGGCGCCTGCGCCAACGCCGCCGCCGACGCCGGCACCGGCACCGAAACCCGCGCCGGCTCCTGCGCCAACGCCGCCGGCGCCGACGCCTGTACCGGCTCCGAAACCCGCCCCGGCTCCTGCGCCCACACCTCCTGCGCCAACGCCGCCTGCGGCGCCTACGCCTCCGGCACCAACTCCGCCACCCGCGCCAGCCCCGGCCCCGACACCGGCGCCAGAGCAGAAACCTGCCCCAGCGCCGACGCCTGCCCCAGCGCCCGCCCCGGCTCCTGCCCCTGCTCCCGCACCGGCGCCGAAAGCGGCGGCGGTGGAGATCGTTCTGCCGCGGCCGGTGCCGATGTCGACCCCCGCGCCCACGACACTGCTTGCGGCGGCATCCACCAAGAAGCCGTCGCCGAAGTCTGCGCCGCCGGCGCCGGTCGCGCCGCCCCCGTCGACGGCCCCTCCGCCGGCAGCGCCGCCCTCGCCGCCGCCGGTGGCGTCGCCCGATAAACTGGAATGGGCGGCCCGCGCGCAGTGCGAGCGATGCGAGGTGCTCATTCTGGCGGGCAGGTTCAAGGACGCCGTCGAAGTGGCCCAGGCGTTCATGGCCGATGCGGGCATGGCCAGGAGCCGGTATCGCGGGCTGATGCTGTACTACCTGGGCTACGGAACCTTCGCGATGAAGGACTATGCGGCGGCCGGCCGGGCGCTCAGCCAACTGGCGCCGTTCAAGGACGAGTTCGGCGTCCACGCGCGGTACCTGCTGGCCCGGACGCATCACCTCTCGGACGAGCGGCCCGAAGCGGCCGCACAGTACAAGGCGCTCCTGGCCGACTACGACGCGCAGAAGAAGGCGGCCCAGGAGGCGCTGAAGAATCCGGCGACGCTCAAGCCGGGCCAGAAGGCCGCCATGACGGCGCTGGCCGAGGGCCCCGTGCCCGACTACGTCCTGCGGGCGATGTTCTATGCGGGGATGCTCATGCTCGAAGAGCGCCGGTACCCGGAGGCGCTCGAGCGTTTCACGTCGATCGCCCAGCAGTATCCGAAATGGTCGCTGGCGCCCGAGGCACAACTGCGCCGCGGCTACTGCATGCTTCAGATGAAGACGTTCCCGGCGGCCATCGAGACGCTGACGCCGCTGGCCGAGCATCCGCAGTTGGGCGACCAGGCGATGTGGTGGCTGGCGCGGGCCCAGATCGGGTCCGTGGACCCCGGCAATGCCCAAGCCTACGGGCAGACGCTCCAGAAGGCGATGGAGGTCCTGCGTCGCGCGGCCGAGCGTGCCCGCGAAGCGGGCCGAAACGACCCCGACGCCCGCGCCCGCCGCGGCGACATCCTCCTGGAACTGGCCGACACGATGCTGGCGGCCAAGCAGTACAAGGAGGCCGCCGCCATGTACGAGCAGGTGCTTTCCGACGGCAACAGTCCGGACCGCGCGGAGGAGGCCATGCAGCGGCAGGCCACGGCCCTGCACCTGGCCGGCCAGTACCGCGAATCCGACTATGTGTGCCAGCGGTTCTTCGAGAAGTATCCGAAGAGCACGCTGACGCCGGCCGTGCTCTTCCGCACCGCCGAGAACTCGTACCTGCTGGCGACGGCGACGGCCGTCGGCCCCGAGGCCAAGAGCCGCGGCGAATACCTCAACCGCCTCTTCGCCGAAGCGATCGCGCGGTACGAACGGTTCCTGAGACAGTACCCGGACTTCCCGCAAGCGAACATGGCGCGGCAGGGCCTGGCGACCAGCCATTATCGCCTGGGCCGCTATCCGGAGGCGTCCGCCATCCTGGTCGCGGTTCCCGAGGCGGACCGGTTGGGCGACCTGGCGTCGGTCTCATACCTGCTGGCCGACTGCATGATTCGCCAGTTCCCCGCCGAGACGGACGACGCCCTCGACGCCGCACGCCTCATCGACAAGGCGGAAGAGGCCGCCAAGTTGCTCGAGAACTTCGTGGCCGCGCAGCCCAAGGCCCCGCAAACGCCCGATGCGCTCGTCAAACTGGGATACTGCTACCGGCGCATCGCGGCGGTGCTGGCGAACCCGGGGGAGCGCCACGCGATGCTCCTGAAGGCCAAGCAGACGTACGATCAGTTGCATCAGCAGTTCCCGCAGCACGCGGCGGGGCCGTCGGCCATCTTCGAGCGGTCGAAGTGCCTTGCCATGATGGGCGCGGCGGCGGAGGCCGCCGACGGCCTCCTGCGGTTCCTGAACGAGCCGCTGCGCAGTTCCCCTGTGGCGCCGCTGGCCATCGTCCGCCTGTCGGCGCTGCTGCGGGCGCAGGGCCGTGCGGTCGAGGCGGTCAAGATCCTCGAGGAGTGCCGGGCGCAACACGAGTCGGCCCTCCAGAAAGACCCGGCCCGCAAGGATTGGCTAGTGATGATCCAGTACGAGTACGCCGAGGCGCTGCGCGACGCCGGCAAGCGGGCCGAGGCCCTGGCGGCGTTCGACAGCCTGGCCAAGTCGGCCGCCAACAGGCCGGAGGGCGTCAACGCGGCCTGGCGCGCGGTCCAGTTGCGCCGAGACGAGACGATGGGCATCGTCATGGCGCTGCGGCGGGCGACCCGGGGGGGGCCGCCGGAGGAAGCGGCGTCGGCCCAACGCAAGATCGCCGACGCCTTCTCCAACCTCCGCCGGCTGACCGAGAACCTTCAGTCGCAGGTGGCCGACCTGCCCAAGAAGTCCAAGGGCACCGAGCCGCACCTGCGCATGCTCTACGAACTGGCCTGGTGCTACCGCGTGCTGGGCGAGGGCGAGATCGAGACGGCGCGGCAGAAACTACAGCGCGAGGCGCTCGATAACCTCCAGCGCAAGGCGGCGAGGGAATCGTCGGGCCGGCCGCCGGGGCCGGGACGAATGCCCGAGATTCCGCTGACCTCGGTCCCGCCGCAGCCCGCCGAAAAGACCGCCCGCGAGCAGTACCTGGCCCTGGTGGCGGCGTCGCCCGAATCGAACCTGGCGGTCCAGGCCCGGTTCGAACTGGCCGAGATGTACGCGCGGCGCGAGAATCCCGAGGCGGCCCTCGGACTCCTGGAGCAGGCGCTGATCTCCAGCCCGACGCCGGCGCAGGCCCAGGCGATCCGCCTGCGGATGGCGGCGTGCTCGCTGATGCGCAAGGACCCCAAGCGTGCGCTGGCGCACGCCCAGGCGGCGGCCGCGGGACCCTACGCACTCGAGGCACGCTACCTGGTGGGCGAGGCCTACTTCCAGCAGCAGGACTGGGCAAAGGTCATCGAGACGCTGGCCCCGATCCGCGAGCGGGAAGTCCCGGGCCTGGTTCCGGACGTCACCGAGCGGGCGCTGCTTAGGCTGGGCGGCGCCTACGCCCAGACCGGCCAGGCGGAACTGAGCCGCGCGTCACTCCAGATGATCGTCGACCGGTTCCCGCACAGCGTCTGGGCCGACGAGGCCCGCTACGGCCTCGCCCAGGCCGCCCAGATGCAGAAGCAGTTCGACGCGGCGGTCACGCTGTATACCGAGGTGACGCGGCGCACGACCTGCGAGGTGGCGGCCAAGGCGCAGATCCAGATCGGCCTGTGCCGCATGGCGCAGCAGAAATACGCCGATGCCGCCCAGGCCTTCCTCCTGGTGCCGTATACCTATGATTATCCCGAATGGTACGGCGCCGCCTGGTGCGAGGCGGCGCGGGCACACATGGCCATGAGCCAGACGGCCCAGGCGGCGAAACTGTGGCAGCGGGTCCTCAAGGAGCAGCCGGGGAGCCGGTGGGCCATCGTCGCCAAACAGTGCCTGGCCGACAATAAACTGTGAACCGATTTCCTGAGGCCAAGGACCTTGCCATGAAAAAAAGGCTTATCGCGTGCGGATGCCTCTGGGCAGGCGCCATGCTGCTGGCGCTGGCGATGCCCGCCGAAAGGGCCCGGGCCTACGTGGAAGTGGCCTATGCGCTGGGCCGCATCATGGAGGAATCCACCAACATCCTCGTGATGCAGGTCCAGAGCGTCGACAAGCAGAAGGGCCTCATCGTCTACCGCAAGGTGCGGGACCTGAAGGGGACCCACAGGGGCGAGCAGATCAAGCACGACATCGGCCAGCGGGGGTTCGCCCCGCGCGAGTGGCAGAACGTCATGGCGTGGGCCGAGGTCGGAAAGACCGCCGTCTTCTTCCACCAGGGCGGCGCCGGCGAGTGCTGCATCGACAACTATTGGTACCAGGTCTATGCCGGCGACTGGTGGGCGATGAGCCACGCCGAGCCGTTCCTCCTGCGGTCCTACTGCGGCAAGCCTGACAACCTGGCCACCGCCGTCGAGGCGATGCTCCGCGGGCAGGAGGTCACCGTCCCGTGCATGGTCGACGGCGACAAGAACACCCTGCACCTGCGGACGGGGAAGATGCAGCGGATGAAGGTGGGCCTGAAACTCCAGGACTACAACCCGAAGCGCGATTTCGCGGGCTGGGGCGTCGAGGAGTTCCGCGTCATCCTGGGCATGCCGGGCTTTACGCACTACGCGCCGCTGGCGCGGGTGGACCCCGATGCCGGCGGCGTGGCCGCCATCGACTTCGACGGCGACGGCAAGACCGACTTCCTGCTCTACGGACCCAGCAAACTGGTGCTCCTACAGAACGCCGGCGGGTCGTTCAGCGAAGTGTCCCTCGGGCAGGACGTGACCGGTGCCCGCGCGGCCGCGTGGGTCGACTGCAACGGCGACGGCAGGCCGGACCTCGTCTTGGCCACACCTTTTGGCCCGCGCCTGTTCCTGAACCAGGGCGGCGGGGCCTTCAAGGAAGTCCCCAATGCGCTGCCGCCGCTGGCCTACTACGACCTGACGGCGGCCGCCTGGCTCGACTACGACGGCGACGGTCGGCCCGACATTCTCCTGGCCGACGGTTTCCGCGGCCTGCGCCTGTACCGGAACAAGGGCGTGCCTGGTGCGCCTGCGCCGGCGAAGGCGGCGGGCGGGGCGCCCGCCCCTGCCCCCGCCCCTGCGCCGGGCGCGGCGCCTCCGCCGGGCGCTGCGCCTGCGCCGGTCCCGCCCGCGGGCCCGCCCGTCTTCGAGGATGTCTCGGACCAGGTCGGCCTGGGCCAGCACGGCATCGGCGGCCAGATGAAGGGCGACCACCTGGCCGTGGCCGATGTCGACGGCGACGGCCGGCCCGACTTCCTCTACAGCACGGGCACGGGCCTCCTGGTCCTCAACACGCCGCAGGGCTTTGTAGCGGCCAAGGACTCGGGGATTTCGTACCAGGCGGGGAAGGTCAGGCCGGTCTTCGGCGACTTCTGCGGCGACGGGCGCCCCGGCCTCTTTGTGCCGCAGAGCGGCACCTGCAAACTGCTGAAGAACCTCGGCAAGGGGCGGTTCTACGACCTGACGGGCAAGTCGGGGGCGTTGGCATCGCCCGTCGGCCACGCCGTCTGCGCCGTCTGGTGCGACTTCAACAATCGCGGGAAACTGGACCTGCTGGTCGGCTGCCTGAAAGGGCCGAACCGCTATTTCCGCAACAACGGCAACGGAACGTTCGCCGACGCCAGCGCCGAGATAGGGCTGGACCATCGCATCTTCAACACGCGGGGGCTGGCCGCCGTCGACCTCAACAAGGACAGCGTTCTGGACCTCGTCCTGGCGAACGAAGGACAGGAATCGTCGGTGCTCCTGGGCAGCCCCAGCCGCCTCAGCATCGCCGTGGCAAGCAAGGAATAGACGGTTGTTCATGACAGGGCAAGCCAGCGTGAAGACTCGAAGGGCCGGCGGCGCGCCGGTTTGCGGCGCGTGGCTGCCGGTCTTGCTGATGGCGGTCGTTGCGGCGGCCGGCGAAGCGCCGGCGCCGTCGCCACCGTCCGACTGGCTCACCAACCGCGGCAACCCCCAGCGCACGGGCAACGTGGA
>Ga0315280_10003261_pt1 | contig 25137 bp, 17 predicted proteins | sample YL17G06_40_MG_FD_203697 | JGI IMG/M metagenome (GOLD analysis project Ga0315280, IMG submission 203697) | Sediment microbial communities from Yellowstone Lake, YNP, Wyoming, USA - YL17G06_40 | ecosystem: Environmental > Aquatic > Freshwater > Lake > Sediment | place: USA: Wyoming | collected...
CCAACGGGAATGTGGCGGCCGATTTGGAGTGCGGCGGCTCGCCGCCGCTTTGAAAGCGGGAGCGCAGCTCCCGCACTCCATAAGGCACGTTCCGCCGCCAGGCGAGATGTGGGTAATGCTAAGCCCTACAAGGGAGAGGAGTGAGTGGGCGTGCCCCGAACGCATCGCGGCGACCTAACGGAGTAATACTATAGAGTTTCGTGTATCAGCGGAGGACACGGCTGGCACACGAAACTCCTCCGGACGAGGTTCGTGCGCGGGGCAGCGACGACCATTAGCGTATTCCCCTAATACACAAACCTCGGTAGTGCTCTGTCAATCATGTATTGATGGGTGTTTCCCCTGTAGGGGCGCAATTTGGCTAGGCTTCGCCGCCACCCCGGCCTGAAGGGCTTAGGGGCATTGCGCCCTCCCGGGAAAAGGCGTGATGAATCACGCCCCTACAACGGGCATTCGTCATATCAATGTTGACGTAGCACTAGCCTCGCCTCGGCTCGAGATCTTCGTCGGCGTCTATGCGACAATTCTGCTGGTCGGCGCGGGGGTGATGATCTCAACGCGGCGGGACTTGCGAAGCGCGTCGTCAGCGCTCAACGCGGTGGCCATCGTGCTCGTCGGCTGGCACGCGCCGAGCGTCAGCGGCTACCAGATGAAGCAAGCGCTTACCATGCGAAGGGCCGAGCACGCCGGCAGAGTCCAAGCGGCGAGCCCCGCGCGCACCGGCGTTTTCCCCAACATCTACTACATTATCCTCGACGGCTACGCCCGCGAGGACGTCCTGCGCGACCTCTACCACTATGACAACCGCCCGTTCCTGGCCTACCTCGAGCGCAAGGGATTTCACGTCGCGCGCAACGCCAAGGCGAATTACACCCAGACACTGCTGTCTGTGGCGACGACCCTGAACACGAACTACGTGGATAACCTGGCGACTGGAGTCGGAGATAACGGGAGCGATTTCGGGCCATTGGTGGCGGCGATCCGACATAACCGCTTGCTCGCCTTCCTTCGGCAGCGCGGCTATCGCATCGTCGCTTTCCCCTCCGTCTCCCCGACGATGAGCATGAGCGACGCGGAGGTGCACATCGGCGGGTTGTCGGGATGGAGCGAGTTCCAGTGCATGATCTACGGCACAACCCCGCTGCCACTGCTCCTCGGCGCCGGATTTGGCCCCCGCGGCGAGACGAGCTATGCCCAGACCGTGCGGTCCACGTTCGAGCGCTTGCCCGACGCCGCGAAGCTGAGACCGCCGATCCTGGTCTGTGCGCACATCGCCTGCCCCCATCCGCCCTTCGTGTTCGACGCGGACGGACGAGTCTTAGACCGGGATTATGCATATCGAGCGCGACACGCTCACCCAACGGGTGATGTCACCCCGAGCAACGCGAGGGGTCCCCTACCGGGGTTGCTGAAGGGCGATAGGGGATTCCTCGCTTCGCTCGGAATGACACTTTCCTTACCTTACGCATAATCCGGGTCTAAGGAAAGGCTAGCAGCGCTGACCGCCTGCTATCTACCTGGCAGAGCGGACATACAGTTGGACGACGACCTGTCGGGCGTCAATATATTCAGGGTCATCCTCAACCGCTACTTCGGCGCGAGGCTGAGGCTTCTGCCCAACGAGAGCTACTTCTCGGCCATCGATCGCCCCGACCGCTTTACCCGCGTGACCGAGCAGGTTGACGCGCGCTGACCGATGCCCAAGCTGCCAGCGGAGTCTGCCTCTACAGGCCATCCTCGCCGCCGGTCAGCCACTCCAGGTTGAAGCGCGCCAAGACGAGCTTGGCGTAATATTCGACTGACGCGGCCCGGCCGCGTTCCGGAGCGGCGAACCGCGCCGCAGCGTCGCCACCGACAGCCCCGCCGGCATAGACATTGCCCGTCTCATAGATCAGGCCGACGCTCCCGTCCGGCAACACAGCCATGCTGGAGTAGGCCGCGGTTCCCTGCTTCATAAGCCGCGCCACTGGCCAGCTCTTCCCTTCGTCGTAGCTCAGGCGAACCGTCATGTCGAAGCGGTACTTGCGGTGCGCCGGGTTGGCGAAGAGCAGGCGATTGCGCGCGTGGCCTTCATCCTGTGACACAGTCTGGCCGCGTTCCGCAGCGGCGCACCGCGCCGCCCGGGTGTAGCGGATGATGCTGGCCTGGCACCCGCCCCACAATTCCGGATCCGTCAGCGTCGGATCCGTGCGCGGCTCACCCCACGTCTGCCCGCCATCGCTGCTGATGACGACGGTGCGGCTGGGGGCGCCGCGCGTGTTGAGCATCAATGAGCCGTCGGCCAATTCGACCACCTGCGTCTCGCTGATCGGGCCGCTGGTCTCGCCGCCGGCGCGCCAGGTCCGACCATCGTCGTCGCTGAAGATCACACCGTCATACGTCGGCGCGACCAGCCGGCCGCTGCACATCTGAATGCCAATGCCTGGACCTAGCTCCTTGAGCCCGACGCTGGGCGTGATGTCAATCGGCTCCGACCACGTCGCGCCCTCGTCGCGACTCGTCAGCAGCAAGACGGGCACGCCCAGCACTTCCTTGTCATGCACCTGGTGGCGGTTGACGAGCAGGTGCACCGCGCCGGTGGTGCGCTCGAAGATGGGGACGGGGTTCATGTACGCTTCACGGCCGGTTGAGGGAACCACGATCTGCATTGGCCGCCACATCATGTTGCGCTGCCGCGAGCGGCCCTCGGGCGTCGGCCCCGGCGTCGGGCGCGCCATCCATTTGCCGGTATTGCCAAGGCTGCGCTTCAGCGCCACGTGCGTCGGCGAGCGATCGGCGTTCGTGTCTATGCGACCCTCGCAGAACGCCAGCACCGTCCCGCGATCGGTGCACACGAGCGCGGGGATGCGATAGGTATTGATGTCATCCTGCCCGCCGACGAAAACCTCGGTTTCCTCGAACAGCGGCGGGTTACGCATTCCCTCCATGGGTGCCTCTCTCAGCTGCTCCGCTTGCCCGCCAGGGTCTCGGCGTAATACTGCTCGGCGGTGGTGAAGCGGATGCCGAGGCCGCGCGCGTAGATGATAAGATCGCGCAGCCACCGGCTCTTGTAGTCGAAGCTCTCGCGCGTGGCGCAGCCGTGGTCGTGCGAGCAAGCGCTCCATACCAAGTCTTCCGCCGCGACGCGACGCGCGACTTCTCGCAGGTGCGCCTCGTAGGTATCGTCTGGCGCCGGGCGCGCAAACATTCGCCAGTAGAAATCGTCCTGGTAGTCGTGCACCATCAGCTCGAGCATATCTGCGAACCCCTGCGGCTCGTAGAAAAACGGCTGCCACTCCAGGGGCACCGGCTGGCAGTCGCGCGCATCGCGGGCGAAAGTTCGCAGGTGGCGAAAGCCGTGCCCATGCAGTATCTCCAGGATTTCGGGCCGATCCTGCAACCCGCGGTAGTAACCCCACGGCCCGGTCAGGCCGCGCGGCTGGCGGCCGAGGATGTCCTCAAACAGGCGGCGGCATTTCGCGAGATCAGCGTCGATCTCGGCGAGGGTTGCGCCGCGACGCAGATACTGCGGCTTGTCATCGTGGCCGGCGATGCCGGCGGGCAGGTCCATGAAGACCGTCTTGAGCAGCAGGTGATCGTAGGTATGGCACTGGAGGTCTATCAGATCATCGCCCGCGAGCGCCTGGAAGAGGCGCGGATGCATCTCGAGGACGCGGCCGGTTACGTAATAGGTGACCGGGACGCGCAACTCGTGGTACATCTCGGTGCCGTATTCGGCATAGCCGCGCGAGTGATCGGAAGGCGATTCGACATCGATGCCCAGCAGGATAGTTCCTGGCATAAGCGCTCCAAGAGGGTGGTATGGCGCTCGTATTCTGCGCCAATGTGGAGCCTGCCTGCCAGATGCAAGGGGACGGCCTTTCGGCCGTCCCGATTATCGCAAGACTATCGAAGCCCGCCGCTCAGGCATCGGCTCCCTGTCGCGCGCCATCGCGGCGCGGCCGCGCGATCATCCTTCTATTGCATTCCATAGTGTATCCTCTATCGCGGCAAGAGGCGGCAGCGGACGGCGCGGCGAAATCGTTTTGCGGCGCTGACAGCGGGGAACAGTGGGGACAGTTACCTATTTCCCGCGCCGAATCCAGCGCCCGAAACACCCGTGGGGGGGGGGAAATAGGTAACTGTCCCCTTCGCGCCAGACCAAGGAGGCTGTTTTCATCCATGAACCGACGCTTGCTGCATCTGCGCGGACCCCTGTGCGTGCTGCTGGTTGCGATCGCGTGCGTAGGCGCTTCAGCGCGCAACCTCGATGGCACGCTGGGCCTTATCTTGCGGCCCGTCTCTACCGTTCCCACCATCGTCAAGGCCGGCGAGGGCTTCGAAGTCACCATTCGCGCTGACCGGCCGGTGGAGGAGCTGCGCGTCGCGCTGTACCGCGGAAGAGACGAGACCGAGGTCTTCCTGCATTCCAAGCCGCAGCCGCCGCTCGCGCCGAAGGACGGAGCGGTGACCGTGCGCGCAGCGACGCCGGTTGGGACGCGCGCCGATCTGTACGGCCTGCGCATCAGAGCCAATCCCGGCCGCCGCGGCGACACCGCTGAGCGCGCGGTGAAGGTGGTCGCCGAGTGGCCGCAGACGTACACCTTCGCCCATGTCACTGACGTGCACATTGGCAGGGCCGACCCGCCGTTGCGCGACCAAGTCTTCAAGCGCACTGCCTGCGAGATCAACCGGCTGGGCGTCGATTTCGTGATCATCACCGGGGACATTACCGACCAGGGCACGCCGGAGCAGTACCGCACGTTCCTCGATCTGCTCGACCTGTTTGACGCGCCGACCTTCGTGACCCCGGGCAACCACGACCGGGGCGCGAATGCTCAGCCCGAGGCCCCAGACAGCATTTACGACCGCTACTGCGGCGCGGCCAACTACGCATTCGATTTCGCCCGTCACCGATACCTGTCCCTCGACACGCGCTGGCAGGATGAGTTTCTGACCTCTCCCGCGCATCGCGCGTGGCTGGAGGAGCAATTGCGGCGGCCCGACCCCGCCCTGGGCGTGGTGTTCTCGCACCGCATCAGCGACGCCGAATATCCCTACTACCAGGACAAGCTGCCGGCGCACAGCTATCGCGTCTATCTCTACGGGCACACCCATGACGACGGCCTGCGATGGATCGGCCCGCGGCGGCTGATGCTCGTCAACACCAGCCAGGAGTTCATGAGCACGTACAACGTGCTGACGGTGGCGGGCGACGAGGTGGTGGCGTTGGACCACTACCACCGGGCAGCGAGCGACTGAGGGGCCTGTGATAAAGTCCAATACATCTGTGCGACGAGCGGGTTTCCACCTGTAGGGCGGGCATTCCTACGCCCGCCTAGAGGCGCCGGGGATAGGAGAGGCTGCTGCACGATTACTGTTAGCGCAGCCCGAGGCGCATGAGCGAGGCCGAGATTCTTCGCTCCGCGCTGCGCGCTACGCTCTGAATGACATCTTCCGGGTTGCGAACTGCCGACCGCAGCGAATTGTGCAACGGCCTCAGGAATCCCCGCCCTACAAGGCCTGGACTTGCAGTCCCTGAGCCCGAGAGCCCCTTTGTCACAGGACTGCTAATACTACAACGCGACTTCAGCCTCAGATTGCGCGATCGCGCCAATTCTGCGGTCAATATGGGCAAGCGAGCTGGCTTCAAACGTATGTATGAATCCGAGCTCGATTCTGACTGTCTCTGCGGGGTCACGACGACGGTTCTGCGTCTGACGGTCCGGAAAGTCTCGTTGTAGTACTAACGGGGTTTATTCATTGCGCTGATGGGTGCAGTCGCAGCAGCCGAGAGGTGCGTTAGCGGGGGAGTCGAATCGTGGGCGGTATGCCGGCGGCCGGCACGGGGACAGTCCCCATTGAGCGTAGACCGAACCGGCAGCGCGCCGCTCATAGGGGACTGTCCCCACCAATCGAGTCCAAGCTTACGGGAGAGGAAAATGGCGCAACGCACAATCCGCGTCCTGGCGTGGTCCGAGATGACGGAGCCAACTTCGGTCTATCCGCAGGGCATCAACGGCGCCCTGGCGGATCATCTCAACACCTGCGGGGGAATCACGGCGCGCACGGCCCAGATCGGCGACCCCGACCAGGGCGCGTCCAAGGCGGCGCTGGCAGAGGCGGATGTCCTGCTGTGGTTCGGCCATAAGCGCCATGGCGACGTGAGCGACGAGACGGTGGCGCGCGTGGTGGAAGCCGTCAAGGATCGCGGGATGGGCTATCTCGCGCTGCACTCCAGCCACTTCGCCAAGCCGCTCAAGGCGCTGCTGGGCACGACCTGCGCGTGGCGCGCTTATGTCGCCGACGGCAAGCCGGGCCGCATCCTGATTGCGGCGCCCGATCATCCCATCGCCCTGGGCGTCGAGTCATTCGTCATCCCCAACGAGGAATGGTACGGCGAGCCGTACGCTGTCCCGACGCCGGAGGCAATCATCGTCGCCGGCGTGTACAACGACGACACCGAGCTCGCGCGCGACGGCCTGGTGTGGACGGTGGGCAAGGGCCGGGTGATGTACTTCCGGCCTGGGCACGAGACCTACCCGATCTTCTACATGCCGCCGGTGCGCAAGCTGATGGAGAACGCGGTGCGCTGGCTGGCGCGGGCGGCGTAGGCGCCCTTGGGCGCGACGGCGGCGGAGGCCGCGATGCGCGCGGTTCACGAGCCGCGCGCCCAAGAATACCTGAGCGCGGCTTGGCGCCTTCGGCGGGCGGGCGCTGAAGTAAACCCGCCTGTGGCGGGTTTACTCGCCGCAGGCGAGCCGCGCAATCGCGGGGTCGGCGACCCCGCGCCCAATCCGCTGACGCCCCGCTGACGCCGCGAAATCGCCTTCAGCAACCCCCCGGTAGGGGACCCCTCGCCGGCGCGGCACGGCCGCGCTCCGGAGCGGCGCACTGCGCCGCACAGCTCGGGGTGACAGCTTGCGCCGGATCCTGATGCAGCGTCTACAGCAGAAACTGGCCGAGATACCTCTGTGTCAGCAGGAGCATCTTGCGCCGCATCTCGCCGCGCGACCAGATGCTGCCATGGGGCTCGATCGATAGCCACGCGTCATAGCCATGCTCGTAGAGGAAAGCCATGACCTTGCCCCACTCGATGTCGCCCATGCCGGCCGCGGGCTGCGACGCCAGTTGGCCGTTGTGGTAGAGGTGCTCCTTGATGTGCACGTGCCCGACCTTGTGGCCATAGCGCCGGACGACCTCGAGGTAATCGTCGCCGTGATGCCTCCAGTTGGCGGGGTCGTACTTGATCTTCACCTCGGGGATGTGCGCCCAGACCGCTTCATAGGCGGCCAGGCTGTCGAAAAAGCTGTTGCCGTGCGCAGCGTAGAAGACCGGCCGCAGGCCCGCTTTATGCATCTTGTCGAGGAATGGCGGAAAGACCTGAAGGAACTCCGCCACCTTGCGCCCGAGCGGCTCGCCGACGATGTCGCCGCCGCCCATGGATATGACATCGGCCTCGAGCTCCTGCGCGAAGCCGATGGCGCGGTCGAGCATCTGCTGCGCCTCGGCACGCACCGCCGCGTCGGGCGACAGGTAGTTCCACCCCCAGATGCCGAGCATCGAGGCGCGCACGCCGTGCTGCTTGTGGATGGCCCGCATCTTTTTGACCGTGTCGGCGGTCAGGTCCTTGAACTCGCCCCAGTAGTTGTACTCCAGGCCCGCGAAACCGTGCTCCCTGGCGAACCGTGAATCCTGCTCCACGCCCTCCAGGCTGTTCTCACCGATAAAACCAAGTCTCATCTCGATCCTCTCTTCTTTCGTGTCTTAACGAGGCTCTTGCATCAGTCGAAAGGCCCAAAGAGGCCGCGCCGGGTAGGGCACGGCGGCTAGGCCGAGGCCGCCGTGGCGGCAGGCCATGGCCTGCCTAGCCACATGCCGCGCCCCTACGACCCACGCCCTTCCGGCGTACGCCGTCGGATAGTGCGGATGGTCACCGCCGCGCCCCTCCTGTAAGACTGGAGCCTCACTAGTCCCGGGCGCTGACGTCGCGGAAGCGCACTTCGCGGCCGATCTCAGCGCTGCGCAGGACGCCTTCCATCATCTGCTGGACGATCAAGCCATGGCGCAGCGGCGCCTCGCACTTGACGCCGTCGAGGATGCAGGCGATGAAGTGAGCGGCGATGTTATCCCACCCCGACGGCCCGGGCGGCAGCTTCATGCTGATATCTTGCGGCACCCTGCCCTCGGTGCGATACAGGGTTAGCGGCGAATAGCGCGCGCCGGCCTCGGTGCCGAAGAGCTCGACCTGGAACTCCTCGGGCTGGTGCGACGCCCAGAAGCTCTCGACTTGCAGCCCGACGCCGCCCTCGAAGCGAATGAAGCCGCCGGCGTAATCATCGCTCGCATACTGGCGATAGACTTCCTCGGGCGGCGCCTTATAGTCCCAGTATCCCAACCCGCGCGGCCCGAACTTGGCGCCCGCCACGCCGGTGGCGCTGATGGGCCGCGGCTGGCGCAGCAGCCACCACGCGGCGTCGAGGACATGCACCCCCATGTCGCGGAATGCGCCGCCGCCTTTGTGGATGAAGCCCAGGTTCCACGCCGGAATGCCGCTGCGGCGGATGCTTCGCGCCCGGCCATAGTAGAGCTCGCCAAGCTGTCCTTTCTCGATGAGGCCGCCCAGGAAGCGGCACTCCTCGCCGAAGCGCGTGCTGAGCGACATCATGTTCACCACGCCCGCGGCTTCCGCTTCGCGCACCAGTCTGGCCGCGGCTCGCTCGGAGTCGGCCAGGGGCTTGGTGATGAGCACGTGCTTGCCGTGGCGCACGGCTTCGAGGCCCATGGGGACGTGCAGTTGGTTGGGCGTGCCGATGAAGACCGCGTCCACGTCCTTGGCGCGGACCATTTTCTTATAGTCGGTGTACATCGCGACCGGCGCCGGCAGCTCTTTCGCGAAGTCCTTCATCCGCGGCTCGACCACGTCGCAGAGCGCGACGACGCGGCCGCGCGGATTGCGCGCGATCGCTTGCGCGTTCGGGCGCCCGATGCCCATACCGATGATACCAACCCGTACCTGCTTGCGCACCATCAACCTCCGGTTCGATACGATGAGTCATCAGGCGCTTGTCTTCGGCGCGGGAGGCGGTCATCCTGCCATGAGCCTGAAGTGGAGGGGCAAAATCCGGTGGTATGGCAGAGGCGTGCGCACTCGGGTTAGGGGGGCGCGAGAAAGGTCGTTAGACCGAGATTATGCGTAAGGCAAGGAAAATGTCATTCCGAGCCCTTCGGCTTCGCTCAGGGTAGACTCCGCGAGGAATCCGCCTTCGCGGGCGACGATTCAGCCTTCGTAGCCGAAGCTACTTCGGCGAAGTGGGCAGTTTCGCTTCCGCCTTCGCGGACGACGAAGTTCCGCTCCGGCGGACGAAGGCGTCGGCGGACGAAGGCGTCCCCTACCGCCGTTCAGCAACCCCGGTAGGGGACCCCTCGCGTTGCGGCTAGGTCCGATGAATCGGGCCGCCGTGGCGGCCGCAGGCCTAGCCACTCGGGGTGACATCACCCGTTGGGTGAGCGTATCAAGTTCGCCATTCATAGTCTCCGTTATACATTCCACCAGTTGAGGTCAACGTCGGAGAACACCACGTCGTGGATGTCGGCGTCGAGCACCTCGAACTGCTCGGCGTCGCTGAGCTTGCCGAGATAGCCGGAATCGTCGGCGAGTCTTTCGGCGATATCGGCCAGGCACTCGAAGCGGCCGACGTGCTGCATGAAGCGCTTGATGCCGTAATCCACCGCCTGGCCGCGCGCGATGACGAACGCCCAATCGCTCGCTTGCAGCAGCAGCAGCTCGCGCCCCGCCTTCTCCAGCATCTCGCGCACCGGCGGCCGCTGCCGCCACGGCAGGTGATAGGTCAGCTTGCCGAAGAGCGCCTCGCAGCGGTACTCGACCTCCCACATCCAGTTGACCTTGTCGTTGACCCAGACGCGGTGGTCCCCGCCATCGGCCCACGAGCCCTCCGGCAGCGCCACCGCCTTGTCGGGGGGCCAGCGCTGCAGGTATTCGGCCGTGGTGCAGACCTCGACCTCGGGATCGGCGTTGAGGGTCAGCATGACATCGTGCAGGAAGCGTGGGCCCTCGAACCACCAGTGGCCGAAAAGCTCGGCGTCGAAGCAAGCGACCACTACCCCGCGCCGGCCGGTGCGCGCGCGATAGTCTTGCAGCCGACGCTTTACGGTGGCGCAGAAATGGCGCGCGTGCTCGTAGATCTTGCCGGCAACGTCATCGGGGCGGTACGGCGCCTTGGCGCTCAGGTCGGCCTGGTGGTCGGTGATCCGCCAATAGCGCAGCCCGCGCCGCTCGCCGTGCTTCTTGTGGAACTCGAGGTAGACGCCGTCGGCCGGATAGCCGACCATGCCCGACCAGACCTGCTCGCAGATCTCGGGGTCGCGCGCGAAAGCCGCGGTGCGCTCGGGGCGGCCGCCGTCGCTGCTGACCCATGCCGGCTCGTGCACCGAGTGCCAGCCGCGGTTGGGGTACTTGAGCGCCTCCTGCCAGTCAACCTTCTGCCAGCCGGAGTTATTGACCCATTCGCTGCGGCTCTCTTCCATCAAGCGATGCTCGACGAAGAAGTGAGTCAGGCCCTCGTCGGCGACAAGCTGCTCCACGCCCGGGCGGTTGCGGGGCCGGCCCCACGGGATGGGCGGATGCCAGGCGCCGGGCGGGCGATAGGCGCATTCGGGCAGCCAAATGCCGGTGGGCGCGAGGCCGAGGATGCGCCGCGAGGTGCCAACCCCCGCCCGCAGTTGGGCGCGCAGGCAGGAGTCCTCGTAGAGCAGGGGCAGATAGGCGTGAGTGGCGGCGGAGGTCAAGATCTCGATCCGGCCGCGCGCGGCGCGCTCGGCGAAGGCGCGCGGAATATCGCGGCCGATGGCGGCGAATCGCTCGGCGGCGTGGCGGTAGAACTCGATCCAGCGCTCGGCGAGATGGGCGAAATGCGCGTCGCCCGCGCGCAGGAAGTCCTTGCGATCGGTCCTCGCCCGGTCGAGCCGGTCGCGCAGGTAGTGATCGAAGCCGGTCTTGAAGTGGTCGTGAGCGAGTTGCTCCAACAGGATGGGGGTCAGCCCCACCGTCAGGCGGGGATTGCCCTTCATGTATTCGCACTCGTCGAGGACGCCGAGCAAGGGGAGATAGGTCTCGGCCGCGGCCTCGTAGAGCCAGTCCTCGCCATGCGGCCAGACCCCGTGCCGCAGAACGTAGGGGAGATGTCCGTGCAGGACCAGACAGAAGCTACCTGACGCCATGAAGAGCGGTCTCCATCAGCAAACAAGGCACCCGTTCACAGGCGAGGGCGGCTGCACACTGGGGACAGTTACCCATTTCGCGCGCCGACTCCCGCGCCCGCGACACCCGGCTGAGGAAATAGGTAACTGTCCCCTATGCTGGATCAGCGCGCGCTGCCTGACATGACGAGCTCGCGCCGCCGGCGCGCGGCCCCAATCGGCGGCGCGCGGTGAGCGGGAGGCGCGAGCGCGGGCTCCAACTGCTGCGGCTCCGGCTCGCGCTGCGGCTGCAGCTTCGCCTCAGGCTGGGGCTGCGGCGCGAAGTCCTCCGGACGGCACCCGTACGCGAGCAGGGTCTGCGCGGCGATCATGTCCCAGGTGAAGCGCTCATCGACGGAGCGGCGGCCGTTCTCGCCCATCCACCGCGCGCGCCCCAGGTCGCCCAGCAGCGCATTCAGTCCCCACGCGATCGAGTCCGGCTGCGGGTGCACCTTCAGGCCGTTGACCTCGTGTGCGACATACTCATTCGGCCCGCCGTTCTGGGTGACGACGACGGGCTTGTTGGCGCTCCAGGCTTCGAGCACGACGATGCCGAAGGGCTCGTTGCGGCTGGGCACGCAGACGCCGTCAACCGATTTGTAGATGCTTACCAGGTCGTCGCCGTTGCGATAGCCCAGCAGCTTGACGGCGTGGCCGAGGTTGAGATGCGAGACGCGCGTCTCCAGGCCGGGGCGCATGCTGCCGTCGCCGAGGAAGAGGAACTTGGCGTGGCCGAAAGAGCGCAGCACGGTCGGGATCGCCTCCAGCATCAGGTCGGGGCCCTTCTGCCACTCGAGCCGTCCGCAGAACATGACGGTCGGATCCAGCGGCGCGACGCCGCAGCGGCGCTTGGTCTCGCCGGTGTCAACGCTGAGGTCGAAGCGATGCGGGCTGACGCCGTTGTAAACGACGTAGGTCTTCCAATCGGGCACCTCGTACATCCACATGATCTCGGCCTTGGTGGCGTGAGAGATCGGGATCACCTGGTCGGCCCAGTAGGTGCCGGCGCGCTCCTGGTCGCGCACGCGCTGCGAGCGGCCGCCGGGGAAGCTGTTGCCGCAGCGGGCGTACTCGGTGGAGTGAATGGTCAGGACGCACTTGTGCCCGCGCCCTTGCTTGATCCAGATCATGGCGTTGGCGGTGAGCCAGTCGTGGGCATGCACGACATCGAACCGGCCCACGAAGTCCTCGACAATGAACGCGCGCTCGACGAAGGCGCGGCACATGTTGTTGACATCATCCACGAAGTCGCGATGCCCGGGATAGGGGCAGCGGTGGTAGTGGATGCCATCGATCGCGTCGTAATAGCGCTGCCCGGGCGCCATGCGCGTGAAGACGTGCACCTCGCAGCCCTTGCGCTGAAGCGCCGCCGCGAGCTCGGTGACATGGGCGGCAACGCCGCCGACGGCGATCGAATGCAGCGACTCCCAGGACAGCATGGCGATACGCATGGTCCGTCTCCGTCTTGCGTCTGCGGCCGCGCCGCGCTGACATATCCGTCAGGCGGCGGCGCCTGAGTGCGGCTGCGCCGCACTTCCGGAGCGCGCGACCCGCGCGCCCAGCGCCGCCTCCGGCCAGCGGCGCAGCATTTGCGCCGTGATCGTTTCTTGGTAGACCCGCAGGCACTTCTGCGCCGCGGCGCGCCAGGTCATGGCGCGAATCTCCGCCGCGGCGCGGCGACACAGGGCTCGCCCTAGCTGCGGGTGCCTGAGCAGGGCGAGCATCATATCGGCCATCAGCTCCACGTCCCAGAAATCCACCTTGAGCGCCCCCTCGCGCAGCACCTCCGCGACGCCCGAGTTCTTCGATAGGATAACCGGCACGCCGCAGCGCACCGCCTCCAGCGCGGTGATGCCAAACGGCTCGCTCACCGACGGCATGACGTAAACGTCAGCCATGCGATAGGCCCGCTCGACCTCCGCGCCCTGCAAGAACCCCGGGAACTCGAACCGATCCTCCAAGCCGATGGCCGAGACCAGCGCCCTCATCGCCGGCGCGAGATCCCCCGAGCCGGCCATCACAAACCGCACGCGATCCAGCTTGCGCGCCACTCGCGCCGCCGCCCGGACGAAGAACTCGGGGCCCTTCTGCATGGTGATGCGGCCGAGGAAGAGCGCCACCTTATCCTTGGCGTCCGCGCGCTCGGCAAGCGGCGCGCCATCGGCGCCATCGCGGTCGATGCCATTGTGTATCACCTCGACCTTGGCCGGCGCTACGCCGTAGCGGCGCACGACGGTATCCTTGGTGCGCCCCGAGACGGCGATGACCTTGGCCGCGGCGTGCATGCCGAATCGCTCGATGTCATAGATCGCCTGATGGATGCGCTCGCCGGAGCGATCAAACTCCGTCGCGTGAATGTGCACCACCAGCGGCCGCCCCGAGAGATCCGCGATAGCCTTGGCCGCCGGAAAGGTCACCCAATCGTGGGCATGGATCAGGTCAAACTGCTGCCCGCGGCTGAGCTCCACGCACCGCTCGACGTAGCGCCGGATCTTGCTCAGCAGGTCGCCGTCGTATCCTCCGTCGAGCCCGGCGCCGACCACGAGCAGCGGCGGCCGCGCGACTCGCGTCGCCAGCGGGCGCGCGACGGGAGGCTGCTTGCACACGTCTGCGGCCGGGATGACGGTGCTGCGCCCGGTGAGCGCCGCCGGCGGGTACGGGCTGGGCAGCGCCGACGACGCGGCGGCGAAAGTCACGCGCTCGAACCCAGCGCTGCGCGGCCACAGGCGCGAGTGCATCGGGCGCTCCCCAGACAGCGCCGAATCGAGACGATCCGTCGCCGCTGGTCCGGCGCTGCCGAGGGCCTTGGGCAAGACGAACAGGATCTCCGCCTGCAAGCGGCTCAGGGCGCGGGTCAGGCCGTGACAGGCCGTGCCCAAACCGCCGCTAATAAAGGGCGGGAACTCCCACCCCAACATCAAGATACGCATCGCCCGTTGATCCCATGTGATCGCGCAGCTTGCATGCCGGCCACCGGCGATACGGCAGCGCGATGGAGGATGCGCTGGCACGCGTTATTCGCGCGCGCACCGAGCGCACGCTGGCCAAGCGTTTGGACTCAATCGCCTGGAGATAACAAGCCGCGGATGGAGCGCCCCCGTGACTGCTGCTTGCGAACACGCGCACCCTCACGCGCTAAAGCCCGGCCTCGGCTTCAGCAGCACGGCGAAAGGACCGCCGCGCATGTGCGCTAGAGTAACTTCAACCGGATCTTCTCAAACCTGCCGTTGACTTCCAGCTCCACCTTGCCTTCGCGGGCCAGCCACCCGATGGCGCGATCGACCAGCTTGGCCGGCGCGTCAACCTCGCGGATGAGCTTCGCCGTCGTGACCTCGCCGTTCTGGCTCAGATACTGCCAGACCTCACCTGCTGCGTTGCCAATGTCCGTCATTACCCTGTCCTCCAACCAAGCCTGCCTAAAGCCTCGGCGCAAAGCGCGTTGTCTCGCCGCAATCCGTCCCTCCCTATTCAAGCTCGCATACCTGGTTTACGCCGGACGAGGGGACTTGACGCTCGCTATTAGGGGTTTGAGACATCAATGTATTACGCGAGCGTCAATAGGAACGCTCCGGAGCGCTCTTGCTTATGCTTTTGGGCGAGGGCGACGCGGAAACGCTCGCCACCTCCGTTTCGACCACCGCGTTGTCGCGAACTTGAGCTTGCGCTTGGGCCGCGCATAGGGACCACGAGACTACCGGTCGCGGAAACGATGGTGATCGGGCTGCGGACGATGCTGCGATGCGGACGGAGACTGTAGGCCTCGTTTACGCAATGACTAAGTTATGCGACGCGCCCGCTGTTGTCAACGCACGTATTGTCATGGCCCAGCGACAACCCCCGCCTTATCAGGTATAGGGCGGGCCGGCAAGCTCTTTTTGGCGTCGCCGATGTTTGACGGACGCGACAGCCAGCCGGGCGCGAGGACGGTTAAGACCACAGCACGAGGTTCAAGGCATACGGATCGTGCAGGTCTTCGTGATGCGGCAAGATGCGCACCGAGAAGCCGCCGCGACCCGGGGCCCTGCATTCAACGCGGCCCGCAAACCAGCGCTGCGTTCCATCAGGCTTATCCTCGGGCTCCAGCGACACCGCCTCGGTCTCGAGCATGTGCGACTGGCGATCCAGCTTGCCGACGTAGAGCGCCACCATGATGTCGTCCGGCGCCAGCTCGCCCAGCTCGACGAGCACGCGCACTTGGAACGTGTCGCCGACCTGCAAGTTGCTGAGGCTGTCGGTCTCGATGTTGCGAATCGCGAGACCCGGCCAGGCGCGGCGCACGCGCTCGATCCACTGCGCGAGGGCGCGCGCGCGCGCGCAGCTGCGCTCCTGGAGCGCGAGCGAGCGGCGGGCGGCGGGTTGGTAGAACTCCTCCACGTACTGCTTGACCATGCGGTTGGCGTTGAACACCGGGCAGAAGGCGCGCATCGCCTTTTTCATCGCCGCGATCCAGCGCCTGGGCAAGCCCATGTGGTCGCGGTCGTAGAACATCGGAATGACCTCGCGCTCGAGCAGGTCGTAGGTGTCCTGCGATTCGATGCCGTCCTGGTAGCCTTCGTCCCCATATTCCTCGCCGCGGCCGATCGCCCACCCGGCGCCGGGCTCGTAGGCTTCGTCCCACCAGCCGTCGAGGGTGCTGACGTGAAGCACGCCATTGGCGGCGGCCTTCATGCCGCTGGTGCCGCTCGCCTCCATGGGGCGACGCGGGGTGTTGAGCCACACATCGGCGCCTTGCGCGAGGTAGCGGTTGAGCTCGAGGTCGTGATTCTCCAGAAAGACGATGCGCGCGCGAAGCTCGTCGTCGCGGATGTGATGAACGAGCTGCTTGATGAAATCCTTGGCCATGTGATCGGTGGGATGCGCCTTGCCGGCATAGATGATCTGCACCGGCTCGTTGGGGCGGCTGAGGATGCTCTTGAGGCGGGTGATGTCGCGGAAGAGCAGCGTCGCGCGCTTGTAGGTCGCGAAGCGCCGCGCAAACGCGATGGTCAGGGCGTTGGCGTCGAGCGCTTCGGCCGCGGCATCGATCTCGTTGGCGGGGGCGCCGCGCCGGGCAAGCTGCGCGCGCAGACGAGCGCGGGCGAAGGCGACCAGGCGCTGGCGGCGGCGCTGGTGCGCCGCCCACAGCTCGTCGTCGGGGATGCTATCTATCTGCCGCCAATCCTCGACCGACGATGGCCGGGTCAGCCACCGGGGGCCGAGATAGCGATCGAACAGGGCGGCGATCTCGCGCGACGCCCAGGAGGGAACGTGCACGCCGTTGGTGACGGCGCCGATGGGCACGTCATCGTCGGGCACGTTGGGCCAGACGTGGCCCCAGATGCGCCGCGAGACGCGGCCGTGAAGCTGACTGACGCCGAAGGTGTAGGCGGAAGAGCGCATCGCCAGCACGGTGGTGGTTAGCGGCTGCCCCTGACCGCCGGACTCGCTTCCCAGCGCCATCACGTCATCGAGCGTAACGCCGAGCTTGGTGATGTAGGGGCCGAGGTGGCGATCCACCAGCTCGCGGCTGAAGCGATCGACGCCGGCCGGCACGGGCGTGTGGGTGGTGAAGATGCTGCCCGCGGAGGCGACGAGGTGGGCTTCCTTGAAGCTCAGCTTACAGCGCTCCATGATAAGGCGGATGCGCTCCAGGGTGACAAAGGCTGCGTGGCCCTCATTGAGATGGCACAGCGCGGGCTGCATGCCCAGCGCGACCAGAGCGCGCAGGCCGCCGATGCCAAGCGCTATCTCCTGCTGGATGCGCAGGTCGTCGCCCTCGCCATAGAGGCGGCTGGAGATGCGCTGCGCCGCTTCCGAGTTCTGGTAAAGGTTGGTATCGAGCAGCAGCAGGGGCGTGCGGCCGACCTGGGCGCGCCAGATCTGGGCGCGCGCCGGCGAGCGGAAAGGGATCTCGATCGTCAGCGGCTGGCCGTCCTGGCGAACCAGGCGCAGCGGCGCATTGTAGAAGTCGCTCTCGACGTACTCCTCCTGCTGCCAGCCATCGGGGTTGAGGTACTGATTGAGGTATCCCTCCCAGTAGAGGAGGCCGATGCCCACCACCGGCAGGCCGAGGTCGCTGGCGGCTTTGAGATAATCGCCGGCGAGGACGCCCAGGCCGCCGGCGTAGATGGACAGGCAGTCGGTGATGCCGAACTCCGCGCAAAAATACGCGACCCAGGGCTGCGACGTTATCTCGACCTGGCTCCGCGCCCAGCCGGCGGCGGTCATGTACGCTTCGAGCTTCTCCGAGACGGTGTCCAGATGCGCCTTGAAGCCTTCGTCCTCAGCCAGGGCATCGAGCGTTTCCTGCGGCACCATCGTCAGCAGGCGGATGGGATTATGCCCCGACTCATCCCACAGCTCGGCACCGAGTCGGCGAAAAAGATCCATCGTGTCATAATCCCAGCACCAGCGCAGGTTGTAGGCGATCTCCAGCAGCCGGTCGAGCTTCTTCGGGATATGAGGGGCAACGCTGAAAGTTCGTAAGGGCTTCATAGCGTGGGTTCCTTTCGTCATGACATCTATCCGTGGCCCGGCCAAATGTCATTCCGAACGCAGTGAGGAATCCCCTATCGGGGATGCGCGGAGGCTCCGATTGCACCCAAGCGCAACCCCGGTAGGGGAGCCCTCGCTAGGCTCGGGGTGACATCACAACTCTCGACATCAACGATTCGGGTTAACCTTGTGCGGGCGCCGCGCTCTGCGCTTTGTCGCGCGCTGGCTCAGTGCGGCTCAGCCGTAGCAGCCGCAGCAGCTCCGCCACGCTCCATGCCTGGGCGATGCAGCCCCGCGGCAGGTGCGGCGGATCGCCATCGAAGATCTCGCTGACATTCCCCAGCCCGGCGTCGAGCAGGTGACCGCCCCACGGCGCCAGGGCCTCCCGCATCTGCCAATATGCCGGCGCGGAGGAGCGATGCAGCCGCAGGTACGCGTCCCAGAACGGCCCCAGCAGCCACGGCCAGACGGTTCCCTGGTGGTAGGCGCGGTCGCGCTGCGCCGGCGAGCCGACGTAACGGCCGTGGTAGGCCGGCTCGTCGGGCGCCAGCGTGCGCAGTCCCCACGGCGTGTATAGCCGCGCCCGCACCGCCTCCAGCACTGCCCGCCAGCGCGCCGGCGCCAGCACCGGCCAGGGCAGACTAACCGCGAGTATCATGTTCGGGCGCAGGGCCCGGTCGGCGCTGGTGTCGCCAAGCACATCATAGAGCCACTGCGTCTCTTCGCACCAGAATGCCTGATTGAACGCCTGCCTGGCGGCGCGCGCGAGTGCCTGGTAGCGGCGCGCGTCCGCAGGCGAGGACGCCTGCTGCACAGGCGAGGACGCCTGCGCTACTAGCGAAGAGCCCAACCGCTCGGCCAGCAAGCCGCCGGCGCGCAGCGCGTTGTACCACAGCGCGTTGACCTCCACCGCCTTGCCCTGGCGCGCGGTGACCGGCCGGCCCTCGACCTGCGCGTCCATCCAGGTGAGGGGCACAGGCGAGGACGCCTGCGCTACGGGCGAAGTGCCCCCGGTCAGCAGGCCGTCGCTATCGACGCGAATGCCGAAGCGGGAGCCGGCCAGATACGCCTCCAGGATCTCCCGAACCCGGGGCCACAGCTCGCGGCGAACCGTGTCTTCATCGCCGGTGCACAGCAGGTAGCGCGCAACAGCGTGGATGAACCACAGGCTGGCGTCCATGCTGTTCAAGGCATCATCGGCGGGGTCGGCGGCGAGGAAGTTGGGCACCAAGCCGTCTCGAACGCGACTCGCGAAGGTCAGCAGGATCGCGCGCGCGTCGGCGAACCGACGTGTCGTCAGGGTCAAGCCCTCAAGCGCGATGAACGCGTCACGCCCCCAGGCATCGAACCACGGATAGCCGGCGAGTACGGTCGTGTCCCCGCCACTGCCGCATTGCACGATGAATGCATCCGCCGCCAGCGTCAGCACCTGCTCCAGAGGCGACCGCGCCGGCGCAGTTTGCAGCAGTCCGCCGAGCCGCTCGGACTCGGCGCGGTGTTCCTGCTCGAAATCAACCGCTGCCAGCGGCGCGCAGCCGGCGGCGATGACGAGGGGCGTCTCGCGGTTGATTGTGACCTCGAACGCCCCCGGCGAGAACAGTTCCTCCTCGGCATCGAAGCCGCGCTCCCTCTCTCGCCGGTAGGTGACGCGGTGAAACCGCAGCGGTTCCTCACGAAAGGCGCCCGCCGATGCCCACAGGTGCAATGGCAGCGGGTGGCCGTCGCTGAGGATTACCACCTGGCGCTCGGCGGGATACTCGAAACGGAATGATGCGCTCGGCGAAGCCAGCGCATGCGACTGCCGCCCGGCGGCGGTGGGGCGGATTCGCAGCGCCGCCTGCTCCGCCGCGCCGCGCAGGTCATAGCAGACCGCGAAGGCGCGCCGCCCGCGCAGCGGGACGATTCGCTTGCGGATCAAGGCGGCGCCGGCGGCATAGGTCCATTCTGGCAGCGGCGCCAGCCGAAAACGGATGAGCCGCTTGTGGCCATCGGGGTGCAGAACGTCGGGATACTCATTAGTGGACAGCGGATAGATGCGGCCAGCGACCTCCACTTCTTCTTGGAGGCTCGCCAGCAGCACCACCCTTTCCACTGGCGGCTGCGCCGCCGCGACCAGCAGACCGTGATACCGGCGGGTGTTGCACCCCAGCACCGTCGAGGACGCGTAGGAGCCGGTGCCGTCGGTGGCGAGCCACTCCAGGGCGAGCGCTCGCTCGGTCATCGCAATCGTCTCGGGGCCGATCTCGATGCTCGGCAGTGGTGTGCTCAAAACCATCCCCAGCGCGACCGTTGCCCTGTTACTTTCTCTGCGGGGCTTGCCGCGGCTCGGGTACTCCGGCCAGGCAGCGCTCGGAGGCGCAGCGCAGCGAGCGACGCACCGCCGGCAGGAAGAAGTCGGCGGCGATGACGTCCCAGCTCATGCGCGCGGCAAGCTCGTACGCCGGCTCCATGCGCCGCACCCGGCGCTGGGGGTGCTCGCGCAGCAGCTCGAATGCCTGCTGCGCCATGTCGCGCGACACCTCCGCCAGTACCTGGTCGGCATCTTGCCGCGTCAGGTTCAGCAGGTCGTCGAGCGCCTGGACGTGAGATGCCGGTGAGACGTAATCCGCCACGAGCAGGCTCTCGGGCGGCGCGCCCTCGCTTTGCTGCCGGGCGAAGGCGACACAGCCGCAGATGCTCGACGGCATGCAGATGGCGCCGAAGGTCAACGCCTCCATTTGGCTTATGCCGAATGGCTCGTAAACCGATAGCCCCAACTCGAGGTCCGTGCCCTTGCGCAGATCGTTGAAAGCCATTTCGGCCGGCATGCGCTCGCCGCAGCGTGGGCGATCCCAGCCGAACTGGTTGACGAAAACGATCTTGACCGCGCGCGAGCGGCGGTTGAAGTCCTGGAAATGGCGGTGCAGGCCGACCTCCGACCCGGTCAGGTCGGGATAGCCCACCTGGTGGTTGACGGGCCAGCCGTAAGCGGCCTCCATGCGCCGGATCTCGTCGGGCGGGCGCTGCGCACCCTCGGTGCTGAGGACGAAGAGAACCGCCGACTCGCGCTGCGCCTCCAGCCGGCAATCGAGGTGATCCAGCACGTGCACGTCGCGCCAGAAGGCCTTGCTCATCACCAGCCGCGCGACGTGCGAGAAAACGAACGTCGGCCGCCATCCCAGCAGCGCCTGGGCGTAGTCGAGCAGCAGCTTGCGCGACTGTTCTTTCTCTTCCGGCGCCATCCAGATGGCGGGGATGCCGTTGGGGACAAGCGCGATCGGGCGGGCGAAGTCTCTGGAGACGAACGCCAGCTCCTGGCGCACCAACTCGCCGACGGCGAAGATGCCGTCGCAGTGATAGGCCGCCGCGCCGAGGCCGTGCTTGTAGAACGACATCTGGTCGCCGAACAACTGGCGAAGGTAGAGGCCGCGATCCGCCGCGCGCGGCATGATGTTGTAGAACATGGTGTCGTGGGCGGGATGCTCCTCGACGATGCGGCGGACCGCAGACACCTCGTGAACGTGAAAGACCGCGGCCAGGCGCGGGTCGCCGGCCAGCAAAGCGCGGAAGACGGTGGGCAGGCCCATGTACTCGTGGCCCACGATCAGCGCCGACCTATCGCCGCCCAGGTCCAGCAGTCGCCGCGCGGCGTCGAACGCGGGCGGCGCCAGTCGCACGTACTGCTCGTAATCCCATACCCGCTCGTAGCGCATGGAGTCGATGCCGAAACGATCGTAGAGCCGCCACTTGAACTCATTGATCGGCTCGGGGCGCACGTTGGCGACGTCGACCAGCAGCACCTCGACCTCGGTCGTGCGATCGCTCCACTCGTCGTGCAGCGGCCTTGTGCCGTAGACCAGGTCGACGCCGTAGGTCTCGCAGATGGGCCCCAGTCGCTGCTGATAGTCGCCGCGGTCGATCGCTGCCAGCGACGAGTACAGGACCTGGCCGCCGTCGCCGAGGCCGGGGTCGGCAGCGCGGTCGAAGAGCGGCCCGGTCAACAGCGTCCGCTGGATCTCGCCCTGGTAGGCGGGAGCGTTGACCAGGCCCTCGAGGACAGCGCCGATGCCGCCGATCTTTCGCACGGCCTCGTGGGTGACATGCACCGCGCTGATGGTGCTCATAGGCACCGGTCATCATGCGCTGCGGGGGCGCGGCGGTCAAGAGTGTGGGATTGACATTTGAGGAAGGACGGGGGGCGTTGCGTGCAAGCCGGGCGACTGGTCAGACGGGGCCAGAGGAGGATTCCCGCGCCTTCGAGCCGAATTGCACCTGCGTGCAAGACAAGACTATCTTGGAGCGATGGTATGTTCGTTTTCAGTGGACGTGGCAACGCGACTGAGAACTCCTCTCCCTCTCAGGGAGAGGTTGGGTGAGGGTAGCATAGCCCGCGTTCCACCCTCACCTTAGTCCTCTCCCTCAAGGGAGAGGAGTCGCCTGGGTCACCCCTCGCTGTCCACGAACACACGTTGGACCGATGGCGCATGGACGAGGGCGGTCTAGCGGCTTAACCTACACGAGGGAGTCACCTGACCTTACACTACGGTTGGGACATAATCTCTCCCGAGGCCGCAAAGAGTTCTGGCATTACAGTTCATACAGAGAACGCTTCTGTTTCCACTGCGGGCTTTCGCAGAAACAGTGCGTAGAGCGATGTGTCACGTCGTGAAACCCCACAGCGCGAGAGGAAAGCTTGTCGCGGCCCTCGTTATCGCTGGGGCCATCGTCTGGTTTACCGTCTACACGGTGACGCATCATTCCTCGCATCCTGAACTGGGTTCTGGGGCCTTGCTTGTGGATTTCGCGGCCGGTCCCGGGGATGACCAGAAGCTGATCAGGGAATTCAAGCCGATTCGCGTAACACTGGAGCTGAAAGGGGAGGTCTCTTTTCGCCAGTTCCCGTTTCCCAAGAAGACGATACCCGCGATCCGAATACCGATCAGTGGTCGCGGAAGGCTCCTGCGCATCTCCACGTGGAGCGCCCTGCCGCTCAAGGGCCGAGGCCCCATCTTCCAGGGCTATTATGAACTGCCTCGGGGGGACTACAGCCTGGTGCGCGTCACGTATCATCCGTATGCGGCTAGCGCGGAAGTCTTCTCGACATGGAGATGGCGCCCGTGGGGCCGTGTCAGGCACAAGTGGAATCTGGGGTGGGGTCTGATTATCGCGAATCACCGCAGTGGAGATGCGCTGAGAATAGGTCGTGTCAGATGGGGATCGGACTTCCATCCGCAGTGGGTGCTCTCGCCAGGCGTGAAGACTATGGCGTCCTTCTACTCATTCCCGCCACCGCGGAGACGCGAAGCCCAAGTGACCCTGCTCTATCCTGACGGCGCCGCGTCTACGTGGAAGTTCAGCGGTGACGAGCTTGGGGCGCACACAAGGCGCGCGTTCATCACCCTCTAGAGAAGCTCGCATATCTGGTTTAGGGCGGACGACGGGACTTGACGCTCGCTATTGCTGGCGGCGCCTGAGTGCGGCTGCGCCGCGCCGGGCCCGGCCACATCATCAAGGGCACCCGCATCGCCTAAGGGGACATAATCGCTTTGCAGTTAAGGGGACATATTGCCTGTGCAACAACAGTAATATACTACAAGGTCATAGCGCAGCCGACGATTCTGCCGAGGTTTGCATTAGCGGAAGACGCCAATGGTCTTCGCTGCCCCGTACACGAACCTCGTCCGGAGGAGTCTCGTGTAGCAGCCGCGTCCTCCGCTGATACACGAGACTCTATGGGTATCCCGGACCTCACTCCGCTCACGGTCAATGCTGTTCAAGACTCCCGCTCCAGGGCCTCGATCGCGCGGCGGGACAGCTCGCGGCCGTAGTCGGTCCAGATGCCGTGCCCCCAGTAGCGGTAGCAACTCGTCTCGCTGGCGAGCAGGTAGAAGAGTGCCTCCTGATAGCGCGGGTCAGAGCATGGCGCCGCTTGGTTGAGAGCCTTCTCGGCCAATAGCGCGCTGGCGCGCTGCATCGGCCCCAGCACCTGCTCGTAGCCGCGCACCCACGAGATGTTGCTCGTCCAACTGCCGCCTTCGACGTGGAAGCGGCGGTCCTCTTTTTCCAGCTCGGCGATGATCTTGGCCAAGGCCTCCGGCCCGGCGCCGTCCTCGAACCGCTGCCAGATGCGACTCTGCATGACGGGCTGCACCGCCGGGAAATCGTCTGCGCCGATGCCCAGGCGCTCCAGGTACTCGGTGACATTCGCCGCGCGCGTGGGGCCGGTGGAAGCATCGGCCATGACCTGCATGTACTTTGGCGGGAACTCGTTCATCATCACCCCGCCGTTCTCGCCGTCGGAAATCTGCGTCACCAGCGGCGGGATCGACCTGCCCGCAAGCTTCACCCGCGACAGGCCGAGCGCTTCGTAGTAGGGCTGCATCTGCGCGACGAGCTTGGCATCGCTGCCCTGGGTCTTGATGATGGCGGTGATGCTGAGCGCGTCGCCGCGCGAGCTCCTGGCGACGAGCCGATGCGGCACGTGCGGCGAAGCAACCGGCCCGCCATCCTCGACCTGCTCGACCGTGTGCTCCTGCACCAGCAGCCAGCGGTAGCCGCAGTCCTTGAGCGTCTGGACGAACTCGTAGCACACGTCGGGATGATTGGGCAGGGCCATCTCGGCCGGCGAGAAACCGCGCACGCGGCCGAGCGCCTCGACACCGAACAGCGCGGCGAACTCATGCTGCCAAGCGCGCACGTGGAGCCGGTAGTCCTGCGGCGGCGTGGAGGGCGCCACCGGGTGACCCCAGGCCGCGCCGAGCCATTCGAGGCAGCGGCGGTAAGCGGGGGCGCAGGTGATGGTCTTGAGCGCGTCGAGGACATCGGTGGCGCCCATCTGCCGCAGGCCGTAGAGCAGGCAGCCGGAGTAGTCGAGCATGACCCGCGGCTGCTTGCCCGCGCGCAGCAGTTGCGGGATAAACTCGCCCATGCGCTTGTAGCACGAGCGGAACGCGGGCGCGTTGTGATTGTCGCCGATCTCGGGGTGCTCCAGCATGTAGCGGAGGTTGCTGATGACCTGGGCGGTCCTGATGTCATTGCCCCCGGCGGGGATGAGCGGCTGGTGCATGTGGAGGGCGATGGCGAAGGCGCTGTTGATGTGATCGAAGTCTATGCCGCTGTCGGGTAGAAAGACCGGCCCGGGGCGCGACATCGCCTGCGCGATCGGCCCCTCGGGGCCGCACAGGTGCAGAGCCGCGGGGCCAGGTTTCGGCTGGTTCATACTGACATTTTACCCGTCGCGGGGCCGCGTCGGCAATCAGCGCTTGGCCTGACGTGGCGGTGGTTTCGGGTCGTACCAGTAGGAAACTATGCTGCCGCCGCCTAATATTACTCCGTTACTTGGCGTCGGTGGCACGTTGGCTGAACCCCTCTCCCTCTCGCAGGGAGAGGCGGGGTGAGGGTGGACGCCCAAGGAATGCACCCTCACCTTTGTCCTCTCCCTACAAG
>Ga0315280_10003262_pt1 | contig 25137 bp, 19 predicted proteins | sample YL17G06_40_MG_FD_203697 | JGI IMG/M metagenome (GOLD analysis project Ga0315280, IMG submission 203697) | Sediment microbial communities from Yellowstone Lake, YNP, Wyoming, USA - YL17G06_40 | ecosystem: Environmental > Aquatic > Freshwater > Lake > Sediment | place: USA: Wyoming | collected...
GCTTCCCAAGGCATCCTTCCCACCCCCCTCCCTGGTTTTTGGATGCCTTAAAGTGTAAACTATGTCTTGGCACATTGTGTAAACTATGTCATGGCACTGCACACCCCTCCCGTCAAGGGCGGGGAAATTTTGATGTGAATAGTATTTGGGCAACATCCCCTTAAGGTTTGACCCCTTAATGTTTCTTTTTTATTTCCAGGGCTTTTTTGTAAACAAGATTTTTTGAGAGGCCGGTGGCTTGTGATATCTGGGAAGCGATTTGTTTTATGGTTTTGCCCTCTGCAAGCATCTCCCGGATCATAGCGTCAATTTCCATTGCCGGCGGTTCAACTTTTCCAGCGGATGCTTCCGCTCCTTTTATGACCAGGCTGATCTCGCCTTTGGGCTGAGACTTTTTCAGCTCCTCGGCCAGGCCGCTCAAGGTTGTTAGCTTTATTTCCTCAAAGACCTTGGTCAGCTCCCGGCAATAGCAGACCTCGCGCTCTCCCCAAGCACCCATTATGTCCAGGGTTGTCTTGAGAATTCTGTGCGGGGCCTCAAAAATGACGATTGTTTCCTCAAAACCGCTGAACTTTTCCAGTATTTTTTTCCGCTCCTGATCCTTCGCGGGTAAAAATCCGAGAAACAAAAAACGGTCCGAGCTTAACCCGGATGCGCTCAAAGAAGCTGTTATTGCGCTTGGGCCAGGAATGGGAACCACTTTGACATTGGCTTTGTGGCAGGCTCTTACCAGTTCCGCGCCGGGGTCTGAGAGGGTCGGGGTTCCCGCGTCCGTTACCAGGGCAAGTTTTTTTCCCTGCTCAAGCCACTGGATAACTTTCGGAATTTTTTCTTTCTGGTTATGCTGGTGGAAGCTTTGAAGCGGTTTTTTTATTTTGAGACGGTTAAGCAGCTTGAGCGTTCTTCGGGTGTCCTCGCAAAGAATAATGTCCGCTTTTTCCAGGATTGATTTGCCGCGGGGACTGAAGTCATCGAGATTGCCGATAGGCGTGGCAATAATATAAAGGGTTCCGGGCATCAGGGGCCGTAAATCTGCTCTTTTGTGTACCAGCCGTCCTGGATCACGGTCTTGTCGATGCTGTTTTTATCCACCACGGACGGCTCGAGCAAAACCGAGGGCACATCCTTGAAGCCGTTGTTCATTGTTTTTGTGAGCAGGTAATTTATCTTCTCGCCTTTAGCGGCCTTGACCGCAAGCTCGATAGCAGCGGCCGCAAGTTTAGGGATCGGCTTATAAATCGTCATTGTCTGCTTGTCCGCCACGATCCGCTTCAAAGCCTCCAGGTCCGCATCCTGGCCGATGACTACCGGCCTGACCGTGGCTCCCTTCTGTTCCAGAACCGAGAGAGCCTCTTCGGCAATGCCGTCGCTGCCCGCGATGATCACATTTATTTTTCCGTTGATGGTTTGCATTCCGGCTTCCAGGTTGGCCCGGGCAAACGCCGGCTTCCAGTCATCGGTGTATTTATCCAGCGCGATAGTGATTTTGCCCTCTTTCACCGCGAGCGAAAGAGCCTTCATCAGGCCCGCGTGAAGCATCAGCGCGTTGTTGTCATTGGGCGAGCCGCCCAGGAGGACATAGTTGCCCGAGGGCGCTTTGGCCAGGGCGTAATCGGCCTGAAGCTGGCCGATTTTTTCCGCGTCGGCTGAAACATAATAGTCAAGGTCCGAGTCCCGGATCAGACGGTCATACGCCACAACCTGCACCTTTTTCTCATGCGCAACCGCGACGATCGCGCCCGCTTTTTGCAGGTTGTGCGGAACCACGAGCAGGATTTTCGCTCCCGCGCCGATAACTTCCTTTGCCTGCGCAACCTGGAGCTCGTCATTGCCCTCCGCGCTCTTGAGCAAAACCTTGGCCGATTGTTTATCCGCTTCTTTCAGGATGAAATCTTTATCCCGGGCCCAGCGGTCTTGCAAAGAGTCAAAAAGAACCCCGATTACCACCTGCTTGCTTTCCTGCTCGCCTTGGGTTGGCGTATGGCCGCTCTGGGGTTGCACACTGTCGCCCTGGGTTTGCGCACGCGCAAGAGTCGGCCAATAAGCCGCGGCCAGGGCCGAAAACAAAAATGCAGCCGCAAAGATTGCCGCTAAAAATTTCCCCTTCATTTTAGTCGCCTTGCCTCCATCCGCGATTTGGTCTAGAAGATATCTTAACTTTAAAAAAGGAAAGGTGTCAAGAAAGGCGTCGATCCCTCAAGTCGTGATTAAGGCACATTATGTCTCGCATAAAATCCAGAGAAATCCTAACTTGATAAACCTGTTTGTCAAGAAATGGAGCCGGTCATTGATCCAAAACTATCCGATATGTCAATACCCATAGCCTGAGTTTTTACGGGCTAAGGCTCTCTAAAATTGAATAGTGGAAACACTACAGGTTTTGCGCCGGATTCCCCTTAACCACAATTAGTTGTATTTTACGCCTCTGAGCGGCAATAGCAGGGGTTGGTCAAATTTTATGGCGGCTGGTTGACAAATTGTTTTGGTGAAGGTAATATCTTTTGGCGTTTTAAGGAGGAGCGGAGTTGAAGATTATTCTTGCCTATTCCGGCGGGCTCGATACCTCGGTTCTGTTGAAATGGCTGCAGGAGCAGTATAGGGCGGAGCTGATCGCGGTCTATATTGACCTGGGCCAGAAAGAGGACAAGCCGGCCATCAAGCAAAAAGCCATTCGGGTCGGCGCCAAGAAAACCTATTTTGTGGATGCGCAGAAAGAGTTCATCAAGGATTATTTCTTCCCGGCTCTGCGCGCGGGCGCTCGTTATGAAGATATTTACCTGATGGGCACCAGCCTTGCCCGTCCCCTCATTGCCAAAAAATTGGTGGAAGTCGCCAAAAAAGAAAAGGCAGAGTATATAGCTCACGGCGCGACCGGCAAAGGAAACGACCAGGTGAGGTTTGAGGTTTCCATCGCCGCGCTCGCGCCCCAGCTCAAGGTCATTGCCCCCTGGCGGGAATGGAAATTCCAGGGCCGCGCGGACCTTGTGGCTTATGCGAAAAAGCACAACATCCCGGTCCCGGTTACCGCCTCCAAGCCGTATTCCAGCGACGCCAATCTTCTTCACATAAGCTACGAAGGAGGCATCCTCGAAGACCCGTGGAGCGAGCCTAAAGACGATATGTTCCAGATGACCGTGTCTCCGGAGAAAGCGCGGAACAAGCCTGAGATTCTCACCATCGGCTTCAACGCGGGAAACCCGGTTTCAATCAACGGGAAAAACTACCCCCCGGAAAAAATGGTGGAGAAGCTGAACCAGATTGCGGGCCGGCATGGGATTGGCCGGGTGGATGTGGTAGAAAGCCGGTATGTGGGTCTCAAGTCCCGGGGAGTTTATGAATCGCCCGGGATAACCGTGCTCCACGCGGCTCATCGCGCGGTGGAGAGCATCACGCTTGACCGGGAAGTGGTTTACTTGAAGGACAGCCTGATGCCGATGTATGCGCGGCTGGTTTATTTCGGCTACTGGTTTGCTCCGGAGCGGCAGGCGCTCCAGGCAATGATCGATAAAATCGACTCAAGCGCGACCGGCGAGGCAAGGCTCAAGCTCTACAAGGGCAGTGTGGCGGTTCAGGGACGGCGCAGCCCGGCCAGCCTGTATCAACCTAAACTTGCCAGCTTTGAAGAGGCCGGCGGGTATAAGCAGGGGGATGCAACCGGCTTTATCAACTTGAACGCCCTCCGGCTTAGGATAAAATCACTGGTTGAACAGGCTCAGAAAAAATAGCCCTAAGCGATAAAAAATTTATATAGGAGGTGATAGATAGAAAGGAAAGACCAGGATGAGGATAAAATCTTCATCCTTGATAAACGGCCATAATTCAGGCGGCTACAGGAACGCCTGAAATTCAAGGCAGGAGGTTGCCATGAAAAAGAAAACGCTGTTGACTCCGGGACCGACCCCGGTACCGGAGAGGGCTCTCACAAGGATGGCGATGCCCGCGTTGCATCACCGTCACTCCGAATTCAAAAAGGTCCTGGGAGAAGTGAGAGAAGGACTCAAGTACATTTTCTCGACCAAAGGCGAAGTGATTATCTTCGCGTCCTCAGGAACCGGCGCGATGGAAGCCGCGGTCACCAACACGCTCTGCAAGGGCGACCAGGTTTTGGTCGTGCGGAGCGGAAAGTTCGGCGAAAGATGGGCCGACATCTGCAAGGCTTACGGCCTGAATGCCGACTGCATTGATGTCGAGTGGGGAAAAGCGGTGGAGGTCGCGGAGGTGGAGGCCAGGCTCAAGGCAAAGCCGTACAAGGCGTTCTTGATCCAAGCCACGGAAACTTCCACCGGCGTCAAGCACCCGATCAAGCCCTTCGCGGATCTGCTCAAAAACACGGACACGCTCTTCATCGTGGACGGCGTGACCGGCGTGGGCGTGTTTCCGCTCCCGTTTGACGAGTGGGGCATCGATGTGCTGGTGACCGGCTCCCAAAAGGCGCTTATGCTTCCGCCCGGCCTGGCTTTCGCCGCGCTCAGTGAGAAAGCGTGGAAAGCCTGCGATCAATCCGACCTTCCCAAGTACTACTTCAACTTCAAAAAGGAATTGAAGAACCTCGGCAACAATGAAACCGCATATACTCCCGCGGTCAGCCTGGTTGTGGGCCTTAATGAAGTGATCAAGATGTACAAGGAAGAGACGCTCGAGAAGATTTTCGCGGAAAACGGGAAAATGGCTCAGGCCTGTCGCGAGGCGATGAAAGGACTGGGCTTGAAGCTCTTTGCCCCGGATTCTCCCAGCGAGGCCTGCACCGCGGCCTGGACTCCCGCGGGAGTGGACGGCGCGGAAATAGTCAAGCGAATCCGCGATGTCTACGGCTACGCTATCGCCGGCGGCCAGGACAAGGTGAAAGGCAAAATCATCCGCATCGCGCATATGGGTTACATCACCCGCTATGACCTGATTGCCTGCATCGCAGCCTTGGAGCAGACCCTTGCTGACCTCGGATACAAATTCGAGCTGGGCGCGGGCGTAAAACAGGCGATCAAAATCCTGGGCGACTAAAAGGAGGTATAAGCCAATATGAAAGTACTGGTAAGCGATAAACTCGCGCCTGAAGGGCTGGAAATCCTGAAAAAAGCTCCAGGCCTCACGGTAGATGTCAAGACCGGAATGAAGCCCGAAGAGCTTAAAGCCATAGTCGGAGAATACGATGCGCTCGCAATCAGGAGCGCGACCAAGGCGACCAAGGAAATAATCGAGGCCGGTAAAAACCTGCGCGTGATCGGACGGGCCGGGATCGGCGTTGATAATGTCGATGTTCCCATTGCAACCCAGCGGGGAATAGTGGTGATGAACACTCCGGGCGGAAACGCGGTCACAACCGCGGAGCATACCATATCCCTGATGCTCTCCCTCGCGCGCAAAATACCGCAGGCCTTTCAGTCGATGAAAGAAAAAAAGTGGGAAAAGGGCAAGTTTGAAGGCGTGGAAGTGATGAACAAGACCCTGGGCGTCATCGGTCTTGGCAACATCGGCTCGGTCGTGGCTGACCGCTGCCTGGGCCTGAAAATGAAGGTCATCGGCTACGACCCGTTTGTCACCAAAGAAATCGCGGCCAGGCTGGGAGTGGAGTTGGTGCCCCTGGAGGAGTTGTTTGCCAAATCCGACTTCATCACCGTCCATGTCCCGAAGACAGAGGAGACCAAGAGCATGATCCGCGCGGAAACCATCGCCAAGATGAAGGACGGCGTGCGCATAATCAACTGCGCCCGGGGCGGGATCGTCAATGAGAAAGACCTGATCGAAGCCGTCAAGTCTAAGAAGGTCGCGGGCGCGGCCCTTGATGTTTTTGAAAAGGAGCCGCCGGAATTCGGAGAGCTTTTCGATCTGCCCGAGGTCATCTTCACCCCCCATCTCGGGGCCAGCACCGGGGAGGCGCTGGTCAATGTCTCGGTCGGAATCGCGCAGCAAATGGTCGACTATCTGCTCAATGGCATAATCACCAACGCGGTCAACTTCCCGAGCGTGAGCAAGGAGCTTCTGGCGCAGCTCTCTCCCTACCTGAACCTGGCGGAGAGAATGGGGAGGCTGGCCGGCCAGCTCATTTCATCCCTGCACGGACTGGATATTGAATACAGCGGAGAGGTGGCGGAGCTGAACACCAAGCCCATCACGCACGCGCTGCTCAAGGGCCTCCTGGAATCCTTCAGAGACGAGCCAGTCAATTATGTAAGCGCGCCGGCTATGGCCAAAGCAAAAGGGATCGCGGTCAGGGAGACACAAGCGCACGAGTCCGAAGAGTTCACCAGCCTGATCCGGGTTATGGTCAAGGACCAGCAGCCGGAGCTTAATGAAATTTCAGGCACCCTGTTCGGAAAAACCGAGCCGCGCATAGTCCAGATCGGCAGAGTCAGCCTGGACGCCATTCCCAGCGGGTATGCGCTTGTGCTCAGAAATTATGACAAGCCGGGCGTGATCGGCAACATCGGGTCTTTGCTCGCGCGTTATCAGATCAATATCGCGCGCTTCCAGCTGGGCCGGGAAAAGGGAGTGGCGATTTGCATGGTTAATGTGGACGCCGCGGTTCCGGAGCCGGTGCTTGAGGAAATCAAAAAGCTGCCCAACATAATATCAGTGAAACAAGTGAATCTGGGCTGAGAATTCCGGGAGGAAAGAAGAATGCCGGTGGTGGTGCTCATCGGTGCTCAATGGGGCGACGAGGGCAAGGGCAAGGTTGTCGACTATTTCGCGGCCAAGGCGGATGTGGTTGTCCGCTTCCAGGGAGGCAACAACGCCGGCCACACCCTGGTGGTAGGCGGCGAAAAAATAATCCTGCATCTTATCCCTTCCGGCATTCTTCATCCCGGCAAGCTCTGCATCATCGGGAACGGGCTGGTCATAGACCCGAAAGTCTTGTGCGAGGAGATTGACCTTCTCAAATCCAAAGGGCATTTCAAGGATGATTCCAGGCTCAAAATCAGCGAGCGCGGACAGCTTATCCTTCCCTATCACCGCTTGATCGATGTCGCCAGCGAGGACAAGAAAGGCAAGGGCAAAATCGGCACCACTGGAAGAGGCATCGGCCCGGCTTACGCGGACAAGGCCAGCAGGATCGGGTTCCGCTTCTGCGATTTGAAAAATCCCCGCCTGCTCAAACAAAAACTTGGCCAATGCATCGAAGAGAAAAACATCTACCTCACCCGGGTCTGCGGAGCGGAGCCTTTAAATACTGACGAGGTAATCGAGGAATTTATGGGCTATTCCACGCGGCTCGCTCATTACGCGGATGACACCAGCCTTCTCCTGAACAAACTCATCGCTCAGAGAAAGCGGATTCTGTTCGAGGGCGCGCAAGGAACTATGCTCGATCTTGACCACGGCACCTATCCCTTTGTCACCAGCTCCAACACGGTTGCGGCCGCGGCTTGCGTGGGCGCAGGCATAAGCCCCAGGCTGGTTGACCGGATCATCGGAATTTCCAAGGCTTACACCACCCGCGTGGGCGGCGGGCCTTTCCCGACCGAGCTTACGGACAAAACCGGAGAGCGCATCCGGGAGCGGGGAGGAGAATACGGAGCAACCACGGGGCGGCCTCGGCGCTGCGGATGGATTGACCTTGTCCAGCTTAAATACGCGGCGCGCATCAACGGGCTCACCGACCTGGTCATCACCAAACTCGATGTGCTCTCGGGGATCGATCCGCTTATGGTCTGCACCGGATACAAATACAAGGGCAAAGTGCTCAAAGATTTCCCGGCCGAGGCCGAAGTGCTCGACCGGGTTCAGCCCGTGCTCAAAAAAATCAGGGGATGGAAAGAGGACATCGGCCGGATCCGAGACCTCGATGACCTCCCCGGCTCAGCCAAGTCCTACCTGAAAATGATTGAAAGCGAGCTCCAAGTCCCCATCCTCGCAGTCAGCGTGGGCAAGGAGCGAAACGAAATCATCGTTATGTCCGAGCCGTTCAGCAGGAAAGATTAACTTCACCGCAGAGACGCAGAGGACGCGAAGAATGTGGAGAAAAGCACTATAGACAAATGCAATATTTCCAAAAAGTTTACCCGGCACGGGTTATTGATAATATCCGCAATCATTTAACAAAACAGAACATTCATATGGATTATAGATGGTTCATAGTAGATCCGCGACCGAGCTATAACTTTTTCAGGCAGCATCTGAATGAAGTCCTGGAAGTACCAAGCAGACATGGAGTACTTAAAGGACAACTGTTAAACAGACTTCGCTCCAGAGACGAGCATACATTTTTTCAAGCCTTACAAGAGCTAAGATTCGCTCATTTTGTAGAAAAAGACCTCAAGGGGAAAATAGAATTCTTTCCGCCCGGTAAAGATAAAAGAATATTGGATCTGAAAATTCTGATTCCGAACAAAGAGAGCATTTTGGTTGAAGTCAAATCATATTTTCATCCATTAAAGGGAGTCCGTTTTGGTGTATTTAGCGATAAAAGATATATTCGAAACAATTTGAAAAGCGCTATACAACAATTGCCAGAGAACTCTAAAAATCTCGTCGTTTTGGCTGGAGAGGCAAGCTCACCCTCCCCTTTTTGGGGCGAAATGATGGAAGTTTTATATGATAGGCAAAAAGGGCTACTGGGCCAAAGAAGAAATGCCATTATTTCAGTGGTTGGCGCTTTTAATGCGGGGACCAATGGCTATCAGCTGACGGTTTACCATAATGCTTTTGCAGGAAATCCGATAGATGAGAAAATATTTGGGCTGCAGCCGCAATTTATCAGATGCAGGGGTTCATGGAAATGGATTAATAATCCGGAAACACGGCATTTGCGAATCATTTCGGACTAATCCATCTTTAGAATTTCTCTGCGGCTTTTGCAATCAATTGTTGCTTGACTTTGTTTCTGGGCAAGTGTACACTTGAAGTGGTAACTTAAAAGGAGGCCCAGATATGAAGGTATCGGCCTTGGAATTGCGCAGAAAAATGAAAGAGGTGTTAAAGACCCTGGACCGGAAGGAGCCGGTGACGGTTTTTTATCGGGGCAAGAAGCGGGCGGTGATTTATCCGGCCCCGGGGAAGTCAGGTCCGCGCAAGCCGGTTGAGCAAGACCCGGCAGTCGGTATCTGGAAAGACCGGAAGGATATGCGTGATGTTAAGAAGTATGTCCGCGAGTTGAGAAAACCCCGGCGCCATGCTGTTTGATACGGATGTTTTGATCTGGCTCTTGCGCGCCAACCCAAAAGCCATCAACCTTGTCAACGGGACCGCGGAACGACGGGTCTCGGTCGTGAACTATCTGGAATTACTGAAAGGCGCGCGGAACAGACAGGAATTGCTGGCGATCAAGCGATTCTTTCCAGCAAACGACTTCGAAATATTGCCCCTGACTGAAAACATCGGCCACCGGGCTATGGTCTATATTGAAGAGCACGGCCTGAAATCCGGGCTGGGCGTGGCCGATGCCTTGATTGCCGCGACCGCGGTAGAAAACAACCTTTCCCTCTGCACTTCAAACTACAAGGACTACAAAAACATCATTGAGCTGGAATTGGCCGTATTTAAACCTTGAACCAAATTCCCTCGCCAATAAAAAAGGGGCGGACTTTTATGCCCGACCCTCTCCCGCGTTGCGCGGGACTTCCGCCTCGCTCCAGCCGTAAAAAAGGGGCGCGATTACTCGCGCCCCTTGCCAGCTACTAGCTGCCAGCTGCTCTTTTATTTGTCCGGATATTCCTTGCCCGTGATTTTTTTCCAGAGCGCTCGCGCGTCTCTTTGCGCGACCCGGTTGGCCGTGGCCTCCGCGGCCAGGGCCTTGGCGTCCTGTTTGAGCACATAATCCAGCCAGTTCAGCGGCTCGTCTTTTTTGCCGAAATAATTGTAGTAAAACCTGGCCTTGTAAACATAATTGTCAAGATAACGAGGCTCGAGCTTGATCGCGGCGTTAATCTGATCGATAGCGTCCTGCACATTCCAGCCCACCATCTTGACCACTATTTTAGGCACACGGGTGAGTATTTCAGACCAGAGCCTTCCGGGCGCTCCATAATAATAGTCAGGGTCATTTTTGGAGACATAGTCTGAATTCTTTTTTATGGGACGAAATCCCGCGGCCTGGGCGAGAAGGGAGCTGAACTCAAGGCTGGCGGCCTTGTTCACCGCCCACCAGTAGTGGGCGTCAGCCGTTTCCTTGAGTTTCAAGGCCTTTTCCGCGGCTGCCATGCCTTTGGTATAGATTCTCTCCAGCGCCCTGTGCTGCTTCCTGGTCTGTTTGGGAAGGCTGTCGCCGTAGTTCCAATAGTAGCGCGAGATATCGACCAGAATCGAGGGATTATCAGGATCGAGTTTGTCGGCCTGCTCAATCAGGTCGATGCACTGCTTGTAAATTTCGGAATTGGAATCCGTCCTGTCCAAAGCCCAGGCCTGGTCGATCAGTTTCTGCGTCTCAGGATTGTTTGAAACCGGCTTGGGCAACGCGCCGGCAAAAACTTGAACCGAAAAAAGCAGCGCCGCCAAAAAGCCCGCGCTCAATACCAGCACACGGTAATTTCTCATTTTTTAACCTCTTTTTTTACCCCAATTTCCGCCATTAACAATATTAGACAACAGCCGCAAAAATCAAAGTTCCACAAAATTTGAGCAATTCAAGCTGATCGGACCGCGGGGAGGTAGTCTATAGCTGATTTACCTGCAAGTAGGACATTTTTCCGAGGTTAACCCTTGCTGGGGCTTGCCGGTCAAATCGGCCTCAACCGCTTGCAGGCTCTTTCTGGCCGGCTCGAAATTGGAGTTAAGCTCAAGCGCTTTCAAATACATCTCTTTGGCCTTCTCGGGCTGCTCAAGATTGTAGTAGCAAAAGCCAAGATTGGTGTAAGCTTCGGCCTCATTAGGCTCAAGCTCGGTAACCCTCTGGAAAAATGGCAAAGCCTCTTTATATTGTCCTTTTTTGGCAAGGATGGCCCCGAGTTGATACATCGTGGGAACATGCTCGGGCCAGTTCAGATTGTTCTCGACAAAAAGTCTCTCGGCCTCGCCTCGATCATTCATCTTGAGCGCAACCACTCCCGCATAGTACCCCGGTCCCGCGCTTTTTTTGGCCGCGCTCGCCTGGACATAAACATCTTTGGCCTGGCTCAACACTCCTTCTTTTTCCAGGACCGTCCCCAATTTTAAAAGCAGATCAGGGGCATTCGGCTCAACCTCCAGCGCTTTCCTGACCAGGATCTCCGCATCCAAAAGCTGGCCCGCAGCGACTGCCTGGTCAGCCTGTTTTTCGAGCCGCAAAACATTCCTCGCCCTTCCCGAAGGACTTAAAAAATAAAAAATGCCCACGCCCGAGAACAGAAGCAGAAGCCCGATAACCACCGCCTGGACTTTCCAGTTCTTCAATCCTTAAACCTCCTTTTTCGCGCCCTGGCGTATGCCACAGTTATGATAACAAAAAAGACCAGCAATAAAAACAGAACAATCGAAACGACCCAGAGTATCAACAAGATGATCTTGTCTTTGAGCGGCATTGCTCTCCAGACTTCCCGGTCAATCTCCCTGGCCGTTGTCCTTTGGCGCAAGTCCAGCTTATCCACGGCCATGGCGGAAAAATCCTGGTGCGGCTCGGTCTGATACCAGTAAGCCACGCTCCTATACCAATTGTCCAGGTCGTTTGCAGCCAGGCCGTGCTCAAAACCGAGCCGGATATGGTTCTGGAAATAGACCGGATCAAGGATATGAAACTTGTACGCCAGCGTTAGTCCCGAGTAGCCCTTGCCGTAGCTGTTTTCGATGAGCGAAGAAGCGAAAAGATTTTTGCCGAAATTCATATACGAGCCGTCAAAATAATCCTCGCTGCCGGTGCCGACCCAGTTGAACTTGCCATCGATCTGAAAGCTCTCCTCACCCTCCCCCCACCAGACGATATAGCGGTTGAAAACGAGCAGGCTCGTGCCCAGATACCTGCCCTGGCCGGAAGCGTCCAGAACCTGGTAGTCATTCTTGTGATCGAGATTCAGGCCGGCCCCGGCCTTGACTTTCTCTTCGCGCTCAAGCGCGTGGAATCTAAGCGGGCTTTGGGCCCCAAGTCCGGGCTCAAGCCAGACCTGAAGACCGGCCTTGCCGGAAAAATTACTAGGATTTTCAATCTCGATTTTCGCGGATTGGGAAAAAGGCATCGGGATCAGGCTCTCTCCTCCGTTCCCGGTCCGCCGAACCAAAATTTTCGGGGAGAGCTGGTTGAAGGCATTGCCGAAAAAGCTGCCGGCCCCGACGATCACGCTCGGCTTATCTTCTCCCTCCCAGGAGCAGAATATTCTGGCAAACAGAATTTTTTCCCGGCCGGCTTTCTTATCCGGGATAAGCTCCAGTTGAATTTTGCGGATGACCGCGGGGCCCGCAAGCTCGGCAAGTTTTATTTTCTCTCCGGGTAGAATGTTTTGCTCAAAACCAAAATGCTTGAGTCCCGGCTCGACTTCGAATCTCTCGAGCTTGGCCAGAGACGCCTTCAGATTTTCAAGCGCGGCTTTTTCCGGTCCTGAAAGCGGAAGAGTCAAGCTCTTAACCTGATAATCACCGGACAATTCAAACCATTCAACCTGCCAGAAATATCCAAACCGTTCCGGGCTGGTGTCGCCCGGCTGAGACTCGATCTCCAGCCGCGCGTTTTTAGAAAAGGGGACCGGAAAATAAGAGAAGCCCGCGGGATCGTTTCCAACCAGCGGCACGGAGAAAGGAGCGAGCTTGCCGGAGAAAAATTCGGATGCCGGCGCGGAAACAAGAGGCTCGCTTTGCCGGTCGAGATAAATTTTCAGCGTTCCTTTCGGGAGCGCGCAAAAAATCCTGGTAATGACGCCAGGCCCTTGGAGGTCCGCGAGAAGAGCCTTGGTTGCGCTTTTTTCAAGGAAATTATCCTGATCCTGGTTGCCGCCGGTGCGGTCATAAGTTGAAATCATATAAGTGCGGAAAGGCAGGGGCTGATAGAGAAAATCCAGGGATGAATAGTCGGAGAGGAGTTTTTGCAGGTCAAGGGTCTCGCCTTGAGCCAAGCCTGCGGCAAACAAAATACTGAAAGTCAGCGGGAGGAAGATATTTTTCATCGCTCTCGGCATTCTTGCCTATCATACTCAAAAAGTTCGATTCTGGAAATTGTTTTCAAGCGGATATTAAAAATTAAGCAAACTCCATTGAGCCGTTACAAAACCAGAAACAACTGCTTACGGCAGGTTAAGTCCCAGGCTCCTGAGCAAATTCAGGTCTACACCGCTTGGAACCATGCCGTAACCGGTTCCCGACAGCCAGCCGGCTCCCGCAGAGCCTGGATTAAAAACGCCTCCGGCCTCGATATATCCCTCTTGGCCGCGTTTGATTCTGCCGATGGCTTTGTTGTATTCGATCAAAGCCCAGACCTCATTTCTTTCGGCTTCCTTGAGACTCCGCTCCTGGTCAAGAAGCTGGTAGGGCGTGCTCATCCCGAGCTGGAATTTCTTTTTCTCGATCTGATAGCTTTTGTCCGCAAGCTCTCTTGCCAGCTTCGCGCTCTGCCAGCCCTTATAAGCCGAGGCCAGGTCCGTGAGCAGGCTTTCGAGGTTGAATCGCATGGCCCTGCGCTGCCGCTCAATCTCAAGCTCCGCTTTCTGGTAATTGTATTGCGCGATCCGCCACTGGCTCCGCGCGGAGCGGTTCCCGACCGGGATTTTGAAGCTGAGTCCGGTCTGCCAGCCCAGGTTTTCGCCTTCCAGCATCATATCAGCCGCGTCCCAGTAGTTTCCTTCCAGGTCGCTCTCCCCGGTAAGCGCGCTTTGCTGGGAGCGGCCGGCCAGGCCGTAAAGAGTCAGACCCGCGTTAAAGTCCAGCTGGGGCAGAAGCTGGTTCTTGCTCCGGCTCTGGTGGAGCTTGAGGTTTTGTAGATTCAGGCGCAGCGATTCCAGGGTATAGCTTTTGGCCAGAGCTTCATTCACGAAGCTTTGAGGATCGATCTTGTATTCTTCGGCCTGAGGCGCATCTGAGGGAATGATGCGGGTCTTGAGCAACTCGTCCTCGCTTTCAAAGTAGAGAAGCTGCTTCAAGTAATTTCCCGCGCGAACAGCCTCAGCCTCGTTCCTGATCAGCTCCACCCTTGCGCTCTCAAGATTGGCCTGCGCCTGAAGCAGGGACAACTCCGCGGCCGTGCCCGCTCGGAACTGGGCCTGGGTGGTGTCATACTGGGTCTGGCCGCGCTCCACGCTTTTCTGGCTTACTTCCAGATTCATCCGCGCCCGGACAAGCGACCAGTAGGCGTCTTCAATCCGGGAGGCGATCTCAAGCGCCTTGGACTTGAGGCTGATTTCCGCGCGTTGGTATTCATTCATCTTTTCCCGCAACTGGCTTGCGCGCCAGTCCAGGCCGTTCTTGAGCAAAGGCTGAAAAAGATTGAGAACCAGGTCCGAGCTGTAACCCGGGTTCAGAGCCGCAAATTCGGAATTGGATTCCTGCCTGAGGCTCTGCCAGGACAAGGAGACATTGCCGCCGGTGGGCGTGTTTGCGCCCGCGGCCAGATTGGCCGCGGAGGTTTTGCTCTCGTTTCCAAAGGCCGGCTCGGTCGTGGGCCGTTTGGCCTCCGAATAATTCGTCTCCAGCTGGATATAAGGGTCATAATTGGCCTTGACCTGGTCGATGCTAACTTTTGCGATTTCCAGGTCCAGGCGCTGGCTGCGAAGCTCCGGATTGTTCATCAATGCGAGTTCCAGGGCCTGGCTCAAGTTCAGCCGCAGCTCCTGCGCCTGAGCAGCAAGACCGATGATGAGAGAGCCGCAGATCAAGCGCGAGAAAAAACTTTTCATCATAACCTTGATACCACCGCTAATCCGGCTTGTCAATTTAAGCGGAAAGAGGGTTTCCCGGCTTTTTGCGGCTGATCAGCCGAGCTCAGCGGTGCGCGCAAATGAGATAATTTTGAAGCGCGGTCTTTTCCGAGCAGGAATCTGAAAGCTCGGCTATGAGCTGGCCCGCTCTTTTTGATTCAAGCGGCTGGAAGATCTCGCCGTTTTTGAGCTGGAAGATCACCAGAGACTTTGACTGGATTGCCGCGTTCACCGCCCTATCCAGCGCATTTATTTCAGCCAGCTCATAAAAGAAATACGGCCTTGGTGAAACCGACGCCCGCAGGCAAAGGTTATAGATGAGCAGATAGTTCGGATAAACCAGAATCTTGTCGCCCGGCTTGGTCAGTTCCTCAGTCTTCCTCACTAAAGTTTCCAACTCCAGCTTTTGCGCCCGGGAGGTGTAGATGCCGCGAGCAGTTCCAATCTCCAGAGCGGAATTGCACCGGTAAAGCGGCTCAACATCGCCATAGAACTCAATCCTGGTGGCGAACAGATAAATCGAGGCTGCAAAAAGAAAAACCATAACGACTATTCCGGCCGGGCTAAGGCCGGGCGTTTTTATCCGGGACGATCTTTTCCAACGCTCAACCAGAAACCCGGCCCAGGGCACAAGAAGAATCGAGGAGGCAAGATTGTGCTGGAGGTCATGGCCGCTCAGAAGTCCGAGCAGGAAAAGCCCGACCCCAGCCGCCCAGACCAGCCATTGCCTCTTTGTTCCTTCGCGTTCAAGATACACGGCGCTAAGCGTGAAGCCCGCGGTTACCACCAACAGGGAGATAAGGTGGGGCAAGATAAAAGTGCGTTTTACAATGATGTATGCCCCCGCGATGCCCAGGATTAGAGTGATGGCCGTTGAACTTAAAAATCTGACTGCCGCGCCTTCGTGCCATGGCCTGGATAGAAAGATGGTCAGCGCAACAGCTGCGGCCATGATCGGCAGAACCAGATGGATAAGCGCATAATAGATGTGGCCTTTGGACGTCGCGGAAAAAACAAGCGCGGAAAATGCCTCCTGCAAAAGTCTCTCGTAGGCTAAATATGCTCCGACCGCAAATCCCACCACTGCAAACCCACCAACATAGGCTGCAAGAGGCTTCAGCCAGTCTGGGTTCTTATCCTTGTCCCTGAAAGCAATAAAAATAATCAGCTCAAGGCCGGCCAGAGCGGTGAAACTCTGATAAGAGGCCGCGGCCATCGCCGCGAACAGCCCGGAAAAAAACATCATAATCAATCTTCTTGAGTCAAACCAGGAGAGCGCAAAGGCCAGGCTCAAGACCAGCTCCAGCCTGCTCTCAACGCTGTAATGGGAGAAATTGAACAGGTTGTTGGAAAAAAAGATATAGAGGCTTGCGCTCGCAAGCCAGAATCTGCCCGGAACGATTTTTTTTGAGATGTAGGCGATTCCGAAAAAGCCGGCGATGCCCAGCAGGAGCGCGTAGATTCTGGATACGATAATTTTTAACCCGAAAATTTTTATGAGCAGGGCCTGGATCAGATAACTCAGAGGCGCGACCTGGAGGAAAAAATCCTTGTATATTTTCTGTCCCCGGCTGATCAGCCAGGAGAAATAAAGCTGGTAGCCCTCGTCGGAAAGCAAAAGCCCGCGGTTGAAACTGAAAGCCGCGGCCGCAAGATAAAGAAAAAAAATAAGCCAGATACCGGGCTCCTTGATCCAGATTCGCTCTTTATTCAATTGGTTCCCTTCCGCCGCCCTGGCCCCAATTTAACCAACGCCATCTCAGCTCGCTTCACAAACAGCCTTCTTGATTAAATTTTACCATCCCGGCCCCGGATCGCCACCGCGGAGACCTTCCAAGCCGAGTCCGCGGAAAACGCTCTCTCCTGCTTTTTCGTCCAGTATTTTCTCCTAAAACTTGATCGGGCCGAAGCCGGCTTTTTCCGGAGGCTTTATGCCCGCGAGCAGCGCTATCGTTTTCGCCACTTCGAGATGGTTCCTCACCCCGAGCCGGCAGCCGGCCGGCACGCCCGGCCCCTTGAAGCAAAGCACCGCTTTCATTGCCTCGCTTTCCGCCCAGTAATGATGCTGTCCCGCGTAAAAATTTTTCTCCAGAACCTTGCCCTCAACCTCTTCCTGCAAGGTTATCTTGTACTTGGGAACCAGGTGAATTTCTCCCAGGGGAGGAATTTCCGGATGCTCAGCAGTCAACTCTATTTTATCCAGAACGGTTCCCCGCTGCGGCTCAAACGCGGAGGCCACTTTGGCCGCAAGTTCATCCGCGTCTTCATCCGCCGCGATCCCGCCCCGGCTTTTCAGGTTGAGGACAATGTATCCGGAATTGCTTCCCTGATAAACCGCGCGGCTTTGAGTCAAATCCGGCTCTTTCTTTTTATAGTCCCAGACCAGATAGCCGGCGTCAGCCAGAACCTGGTTGGGATAGAAAATGGCCTCGATAGGAGCCATCCCGTGGTCGGAGACGACAACTAATAAATCCTCCGGCCCGGAGCGCTCCATTAAAAGCCCCAGGATTCTGTCGGTCCATTCGAACATCTTTTTCACAACCGGCCACAAGCTGTCGAAGATTTTTTTGCTGTAAGCAGGCGAGGAAGGATCAAGGTATGCCATCCATAAATGGAGACAGAGATCGATTCCGTTGAAATAATAAAAACCGACCTCCGGCTTAACCTTTTCCAGCACAAACTCAATCGCGCTGTAAAAATGCTGGCCGAGAAGATCCAGGCTTTGAGCCAGCCGCTGCTCGGCTTTCCCGCTGCCGCTCCGATAAATCCGATTTCCAAGCTTGTCCTTGTTGTAAGAATAAGCCGCCGCGCTCGCGGCAAACGGGCCGACCTCGTCGAGATATTGGTCAGCCAAATCCTGGCGGTTGCTTAAGACCCGGCTGAACGGACTCAAAAAATAAAGGTCAGGCTCGCCAGCCTGGTCCGGGGCGAAGCGCATCCGCCAAAGGCCGCCCTGCTTGTTCTTGAACACAGCTGGCTCAGCGGATTTAGGCGCGGTGAGCGGCAAGGGGATTTTGCTCGAGTCTGACAGCTTCAAACTGAAGGTGCCTTCGGAGTCAACATTCTTGCGCACGATCTCGGGCGTGAGCCTCTGGCTGAAAGATTCAATCACAGTGAGCCGGTCGGAAAAATCCGCGCCGAATTTCGCTTTCGATGTGAAAACATCGATGGGGGTTGAAAGCGGGAAATGAAGAAGAGTCGCTTTCTTTCCGGCTTTCAAAAAACTGACCCACAGCGGCTCGGCCTTGAGCCTGTTTGCGTCAAAACCGTGCCGCTTCTTCCAGGGATGAATTATGCCGGTTTCAATCACCGGCTCGTCAAAACTGTAAATGCCGTGGCCCTGGTGGCCGCATCCGCAAAGCAAAGCCGCGTGCGCGGGGGGCGTGGTGGCATCCGGCCCGGGCGCAATCATACCTTGCGCGCACGCGCCCTCTTTTTCCATCCTCTGAAAATTTTTGAGCTCCCCCCGCTCAAGAAAACCCTTGAGCATGGAATAAGGCATCGCATCCACGCTCAAGATATGAACTCTGCCCGCGGCCATTTTCGATAGATTAACAAAGAGAAGATTAAAGTAAAGAAGTGCCTTGCCAAGACTGGATCGCGGCTGAGGCCGAGCGACGAATGCGAGGATCGGGGAATGAGCAACGGAACCGTCGGGACTGAAGTCCCTCGCACATTTAGGAGACTAAAGTCGCTTGCATAAATCAGCGCGTTGCGCTGAATCGCAGATTTCAAATTTCAGATTTCGCAGTGAGAAAAAGCAGTCGCGAGCAAGCTCGCTTCCTTCTTCGTCCCGCGGCGCGGGACTACGCATTGAATCTTCCGCCTTCGTTGAAACTTCGGCGGACATGCAAATGGCAGATTTCAGATCTCACCGTCAGTAGAATAACAATCTCTCTGAATTGCGTTGTGCTCGTCGTCTGCCCTCTGAAGTCCCGCGTAATCGCGGGACGAAAGAGGGTGTCGTTGGGTTTAAATTTTTTTTAAATGAATCGCGACCAAGGCCGCTTCCTTCTTCGCTCTTTGCGCTGAGAGGCAAATCTCAGCTTTTGTGGTCGCGGTGGTCGTTTTCGAGAAAAAGCTCGGCCAGTTCATCGAAAATTTCGTCGGGGTCGGTTTGGGCATTTCCGGTGCATTCGTCGCAGGGCACTTTTTCCGCTTCCTTGATTTCAAGTTCCGTGGGCAGGTCGTCAAAGATCACTTCCAGGGGTTCGTTGCAGGAGGGGCAAGAAGTTTCCAGCACCCAACAAATCCGGTCAAGCTCGATCTCGGGATCAAATACGACCTTTTTGGTCAGGCGCTTGCTAAAGTTTTCCTCCATCTTCACTCCTTTGATAAAAGCATAGCCCGAGCAAAGCAGCTGTCAAATGCCAGGCGCTAAAAAAGAGCATAGACCAGAATTTCCCCGCAAGCCAACTCAACCCGGCTGGTTGCCCTGGGCCGCTAGAACAACCCCGTGATTTTCCCCTCCGGGTCGATGTCGATTTTCTGGAACGAGGGTTTGCTGCCCAGTCCGGGCATAGTCATAATTTCTCCCAGCAGCGGGTAAATGAAGCCCGCGCCCACGCTGGCGCGGATGTCTCTTACGATGACCCGGAAGCCTCTGGGCACATTCTTGAGACTGGGATCGGCCGAGAGCGAGAGATGGGTCTTGGCCATGCAGATGGGCAACTTGTCCCAGCCGAACTCGGTGAACTGTTTGATCTTGCGCTCAGCAATGGGCAGGTAGTCAACCGCTTCCGCGCGATAAATCTCCTTGCAAATGATTTCGATTTTTTGCTTGATGCTCCAGTCGTCAGGATAGAGGCAGCAGAAATTATTGGGCTGCTTGCAGGCTTCGACGATGGCTTGGGCGGCCTCAAGGCAGCCCTCGCCGCCTCGAGACCAGGCTTCGATGGGCACGCACTTGGTCACATCGGTCTCGGACTCCACCATGCTCTTAAGCGTCTCAATTTCTTTGTCGGTGTCGGCCGCAAAGCGGTTGATGGTTACCACGATCGGTATTCCGAATTTGTGCAGATTCTCGATGTGCACTTTGAGATTTTGAAAGCCTTTGATCAGAGCCGGTATATTTTCTTTCTCGGCCTTGTCTTTGACCGCCGCGTATTCCACGCCCGCGTGCAGGTCAAACGCGCCTCCGTGCATCTTGAGCGCGCGCACCGAACAGGTAATGACCACCGCGTCCAGCTTCAAGCCGCTTTGCCGGCAGACGATGTTGATTAGTTTTTCCGCGCCCATATCCGCGCCGAAGCCGCTCTCGGTTATGCAGTAGTCGGCAAGCTTGAGCGCGACCAGGTCTGCCACAACCGAGTTATTTCCGTGAGCGACATTGGCGAACGGGAACCCATGACAAAGGATGGGATGATTCTCGGTTGACTGCACCAGGTTGGGCTTGATCGCGTTCCTGAGCAGCGCGGTCATTGCTCCGGCCACGCCCAGGTCGTCGGCTGTAGCCGGTTTTCCGGACCGGCTGAAGCCGCACACCATTTTTCCGATCCGGCGGCGCAAATCCTGGAAGCTGGTGGCGAGCGCGAGAATCGCCGCGGTCTCGGTGGCCACGGTGATGTCGAATCCGGTCTGGCGGGGAACGCCGTTCGGGGTTCCGCCCAGGCCGACCACGATGTCGCGCAGCACGCGGTCATTCAGGTCCACGCACCGGCGCAGGCTCAGGTTATTGACATCGAGCTCGAGAGGGTTTCCGTGCAGGATCGATGCGTCCATGGCCGCGTTGAAAAGATTGTGCGCCATTTCCACCGCATGGATATCGCCGGTGAAGCCGAGGTTGATTTCCTGCATTGGAAGCATCTGGCTGTAGCCGCCTCCGGCCGCGCCGCCCTTGATGCCGAAGGTGGGGCCCATGGACGGCTGGCGCAGGGTGGTGATTATCTTCCTGCCGAGTTTGGCCATCCCCTGGCCCAGGCCGATGGTGGTCACGGTTTTGCCTTCGCCCAGCGGCGAGGGGTTCACGCAGGTAACGGTCACGAATTTCCCGTTCGGCTTGTCCTTGAGCCGGTCCAGAATTTTCAGATCGATCTTGCCGATATTCTTTCCATAAAAGTCGAACTCATCATCTTTGACTCCGAGCTCTTTGGCGATTTCCTCAATCGGCCTGAGCCTGGCGGCGTGCGCTATTTCCGAGTCAGATGGAATCATCCTCATCAAGATTCCCTCCGCCTATCCAATTCCGAGAGAGAGATTGCGAGAGGCAATATTTGCAGTTTATTTGGACTAACTGATTTCACCGCGGGCCGCCGGACTACCATCTTTTGTATCGCCAGATCATAATTATGGTTAGAACGGAAAGGGTGGCCAGGCTGACAATGAACCAGAAGGTAAAAGGATGCTGGGGGTTAAAAGGCATTTTCACATTCATTGAAAAGGCGCTGACCACAAAGGTCGGGACCATAATAATAATGGTTATGATGGTGAGGGTTTTCATAATGATGTTGAGATTGTTGCTGATGATCCCGGTTCTCGCGTCCATCAGTTCCGCGAAGATGGACGAATAGATTTCAGCCTGCCTGGTGCACTGGTTGTTTTCGATGATCAGGTCGTCCAGGTTTTCCATCTCCTCCGCGGTGAAACCGATTTTGGCCGCATTGTTCTTCAGCTTCTCAATCAAGACGCCGTTGGAGCTGATGGCGTTGAAATAATAAACCAGGCTTTTTTCGAGTGAGAAAATGTTGAGCAGGTGCTTGTTTTCAATGGCCTGAAGCGACTTTGCTTCCAGCTCCTCAACCGTCATATTTATAATTCGCAAGTGCTCGATAAAGTGGTTAACCGAGCGGTAAATGAGCTTCAAGAGCAGGTCGTTAAGTGAAAGCACTTTGGAGAATTGTTTGCCGTCAAACAAAGGGACATCATCGCTCAAAACCACCACCAGGCGGTCCTTGAACAAAAACACGCCGGTGGACCCGACCTTGAAAAGAAACTGATCCTTGCCCGAATAGTTTTGCGGCCGCTTGAAAATGAGCGCGATATGGTTGGGCTCGAACTCAAGCCGGGAAAGCTCATCCGGGTCGAGCGCGGAGCTCAAGGTGTGCTCATCGACCTTCATCTCTTCAATCAGATACCGTTTCTCTTCTTTGTCCGGATTTATGTAAACAGTGATCTGATACTGCGCCGCGCACCCCTCCACTACCCGGCAGTCTGATATCTGATAATCCTTTTTCATTATTCGCTTACCGGCTTTGGCCTTGAGTGAACTAAGCCCACTCGCCAGAAAAAGAGTATAACACCATTCCCTTTAAATTGAAGTCTCCTGCCTCAATAAGCGAGAAAGACCGGGAAAACAGAAGAAGGCCAAGCAGCGCAATTTCCGAGACCGGTTGACGAGGAGACGAGGAGCTTTTAAACCATTCTTCGGAAAAATTTAGGCCTCCTTTCGAAAGCAAGGGGCTGTTGTTTTTCCTTTGCATCTCCCGCCTTAAAATTCCAACAAAAACTGTGATATTATATTATCGTGGTCTCAAGAATCAATTTGACATTTCACGAAATCAGCGAGTTGATGGAAGCTTTTCTCAAGTCCCTGTCCCGGGGAATCCTCATAATTCCCGTGTCCAAAAAATATGGGCCGGGCTCGGAACTGGAGCTGAATGTTGTCTTCCCGGATTTGGCCCAGCCGCAGCTGATCCCAGGCCGGGTGCGCTCGGAAAATCCGGAGAAAAAGATGGTGGAAGTGGAACTGGCTGACCGGGCCAAGTTCCAGGACATTATTAATATGCTGGCGCGGATTCCCGCTTATCAAGAGATGCTGCAGAGGCTGCGCATGCCGGTGGTGATTGTTGAGGAGGCTGTGGAAGAAGAAATTATCGTTCCTAGAAGAGAGCCGGCCGGAGCCGAAGCGCCGCCTGCGGAAAAAAGCGCAGGTCCCGAGGCCAAAAACGGCGGGCAAGCAAACAAACAAAAACCAGAACCCGAAGCCCGCCCAAGCCTCGAACCAGGAACTGAACCTGAATCGGAATCGAAGCCGGAAGCAAAACACGAGGAAAAGCCAACCGAATCCCAAGAAAGAATTGTTCCCGATTTCATCCTCCAGCTAAAGGAATGGCTGCTTCTCGACCAACCGATTGAGAAGAAGAGACACAAAAAACCCCATCTTTATGCTAAAGATGACAAGTTGCCAACCGATGCCGGGGCCAAGGAACTGACCCCGGCAATCAGCAATTTCGTGCAATCGCTTATAAAAGCCATGCTTCGGACCGGTTATTATTCTCCAACCCACCCCGAGTCCGGCTGGGCCAAACAGGGATTATATCAGGAGTTCCTGGTCGCGACTGGAGATGCCAATGAATTCGGGTTTATGCTTTTAAATCAGGTCGGCCACGATACGGAGATGCTGGTGGGTGGTATATGTGCGGAGCCGATGGCGCTGAAAAAACTGCTGGGAGCAGGCAGCGCGGAACTATTTTTCCCCAAATATATGGACTATTTCAGCCGCAAAAGGCTGATCAATCTCACCATCAAAAAAGGCATCAGCGAGGGGCACTTTAACCGGTTCGTGGACATTATGAGCGACCCCACGGTCGATTCCGGCGCGGCCTCCGGCCACCTGCTCACCCGCATGCTGGTTGAAAGCGAGATCAGCAATATTTCCACGGTGTTCGAAGACGATCTTATAAAACTGGAGTCGAAGCTGCCCTGGCCGGTGGAAATGAGCATACAGCGTCTTGCCAAAGACCTCAAGGTCCTGCGTCTGTTTGAAAAAATGGATGATCAGGAAAAGGAACGCATCAAGCATCACATCGTGCAGGACATCCTGCGTCCCTTGCGCCAGCCTTCGCTCTTGAAGGATTTGATTTTAAACTCCTATCTCATCAGCCGCGAGGTGCCGGGCATCAAAGAGGAAGAAATTGAGGATATCATCGTTAATAATCTGCCTTTCAATCTCTTAGCCGCCACTTCCGAACTCGTTTATTCCGAATATAAGACCCTGAAAGAATCCAAGCCCAAGGCCGTTTCCGAGCAGGTGCTTTGGGAGAACCGCGTCCGGTCGGTGCGCAGAGTTTTGATAAAGATGGCGGATCGCATCATCGACTCGGAATTGGTGGGCGGCGAACATTTTTTGGAGATGCTTTTTGGCGAAGGGATGATCGAGTTTGATGAACTTCCGGATTCGGTCAAGCTGAGAATCAACACTCAGAAAATGACCGATGATTTCCAGAAACGGCCCCGGTACTGGCTCGATAACCTTGTCAAGACCGAGCGCAAAGACGATATTGATCTATTTTTTAAATTCTTCGCCGCAATCACTCCCCGCCTGGTAGCGGCTAAAAACTGGGACACGCTCTATCTTCTAACCGATATGCTTGTCCAAAACCTTCCTGCCAAGGCTGAGGCGCTTCAGGCTCTCGGCTTTGCCAACCCTCTGGCTAAGATTTTAGGCGACAGCGCGGGAATTCTTGCCGCGGAACTAATTCAGCAATCCAACAAGGCTCACCAGAATCTGGACCAAATCATTCTTTCCCTCGGCGAGATCGGCCTTCAGGCTGTGTACCACGCTTTAGTCGCAGAAGAGCAGCCAGCCCGGCGCAAAATGTTAATGGAACTCCTGGTTAAATTTGGCCCCAAGGCCACGGAGCTGTTCCGCAGCATCTTGGATGAACCATCCCTCCCTCCCCAACTGCAGGTTCTGGCCCTGGAAGCCCTCGGCCGGGCCAAGAATCAGCAAGACGGCAAACTGGTCAAACGCTATCTGAAACATTCCAGGCCCGAGCTCAGGGCTGAGGCTATAACCGCTTTGGTCCGAATCATCGGCTGGGACGCGTTCCACTTGCTCAACCCCATGCTCTCCGACCCATCACCCGCGGTCATCAAAAGGGTTCTTGCCGCGCTTGGCGGGTTTGCGACCAAGCATAATGAGGCCAAAGCCGCGTTAATGAAGACCGCAAGCGACCAGAAACTTTCCCCCGATATCCGCGGCCAGGCTTTGCGCGAACTCGGGCAAGCCCTGCCCTTGCCGTCGGAAATGAGGGAAACGCTCCAGCAGGAACTTCTCAAAATGGTGTTTGAGGGAGAAGGTTTCGGCCGCCGCTTGCGTCTGTTGTTTGGCTCTCATTCCAAGGAACAGGACAGGGTTAAGTTAGCTTCCCTGGACCTCTTGGGAAAAATCGGAGACGAAACCGCGCTCAAGAAGCTCTCCCGACTCAAAATCTCCGGCAAAGAACTTAAGTTTCGGCTCGGGGAAGTCCTCAATCAATTGAACCTCAGGCTGGGAGCATCAGTCCCCAGGTCCGGCAACTAGAAAAACGCGGCGCTGAATAACAAGCCGGCCTGCCATTCGTAGCTCAAGGACTTGCGCCGCAAGTTCTTAGAGCGAAGAATGGCAACGAGTTAACCTGCAATTTACCAAAAATGCCTATTTGCAAACGCATGGCCTGAGCCAATCTTTAGATAC
>Ga0315280_10003263_pt1 | contig 25123 bp, 40 predicted proteins | sample YL17G06_40_MG_FD_203697 | JGI IMG/M metagenome (GOLD analysis project Ga0315280, IMG submission 203697) | Sediment microbial communities from Yellowstone Lake, YNP, Wyoming, USA - YL17G06_40 | ecosystem: Environmental > Aquatic > Freshwater > Lake > Sediment | place: USA: Wyoming | collected...
TCGGTAATGGGGTGGGCGTAGTTGTCCACGCCTTTCACGCTGTAGCCATGTTCAAGCAAGTAACGAGTCAAGTGTGTTCCAAGAAAACCACAAGCTCCCGTGATCAAAATTGCATTCATACGTGAAAACCTCTCTCTTCCAACGCTTTCAGCAAGTTTTCTACGCTGTTATGCCAGTTCATCGTTTCCACTTTTTCAAAAGCATAGTCCGCAGTTTTCTTCCAGAACTCTTCATCTTTAACCAGGCGTTCTAGACTGGCACGCAAGGCTGGCAGGTCGTAGGGGCTGTGGCATGTTTCGGGAAACAATAGTGTTCCGCTGTAGCCGTGGCTTGAGCAAACCGCTGGAATGCCTAGACAGGCTAACTCTTGTGGAAAGCGACTGTAGCTGTGAAGTGTCCAGTAGTCTAAGCCGACGGTGCAGTGTCGGAGCATGTAGATGTAGGTTTTCCAGTCCAGCCACCCAGCGTTAAAGTTGAAGAACCCCGCAGGAAGCGTTTTCCCTAACCCATGTTGAGCCATGAGCGCTTCAGCATCCAAGTATCCCATCATCAGCGACGGTATTCCTAACCCGTCTAGCAACATGCTCGGAATAACGGTTTGTCTCTCATACTTGTGGTAGAGGTAGGCACACATGTCCAAGCGTTCTTCAGGCTTCACGTACATTGCTTTGATTCCTTCAGTGTTAACGGGGTGCGGTATCAACGGTACATTCCATTTGTGTTTCATGTATTCTTTGACAATGTAGCTCCACAAGCCTTGAGCGGCTGGTTCCTGGGCGAAAATGAAGTCTGCGCACTTGGCGGCTTCGTGCATGTCAAGTGGGTGAATGAAGCCGTTCTCAAAGTTTTCGAAGGTGTAGTCCGTGCTTAAAATTAGGAGTGTGCTGCTTCCTTCTCTGAGGACGGCGCGTATGTCCTTGATGAGTTGAACGTTCACGCCTGCCAACGTCAAATGAACAATGTCGAAGTTTTCGAAGTCTTTTTTTGACAGGGTTTCTCTTTCGCGGACTTCTCCCGTCCAGTTTGGGTAAGCGTCGAAGGCTTTGTACCAGTTGAAGCTGCCGGGTTTGGTGACTTCTTTTGTGACGAGTTCTGGGAAGTGGCTGCCGCCTTTGGCTGTGACGAAGCAGTAGTGCTTAACCATTCAATGCCTCCAAGATTTTCTCAGCGATATCCTCGGCTTCACTTTCACTAGGGTTTTCGTAGGGAATGCTAACCACTCTGATGCCTTGATTACTCAGCCATGTGCGTAGCTCTTCGTCTCGGTCTTCGCGCCCTTGGTGAACGGGTCCATCCAAAAAAATGGCTAGGGGACCGCTTGGAAGCTCGTAGTAATAGTCGGGGCGACATGGACGCGCACATAGGACTTTCTGTGTTTCTGGAGTTTTGCCTTGTTGCGCTAGTTTGGTGAGAACGAGCATTTCCATCTTGGACACTGGCGGACTCATCACGGCTTTGCGGTGTGCCCAAGTTTCTTTGGGCTTGTACTCTCTAACTTCAGAAGGCTTTTCAACGGTGGCTTTCGGCGCTGTTAAAGTGATTTTGCCTTGAGAAAGCTTGTCGTAACAGGAAGGACAAACGGGAAAGCCATTCCAGTCTTTAGGAGAATATGTACCTAAGGGACAACAAGAACACTGAACCATCACTGGCGGTTCAATCTTCTTAATTTGAACCTCTTTCGGCGTTTCTGGCATTTTTTCCCGCACTCTTAAGCGTGCGACATCAGCCATCTCTGAAGACTTATACTCGTCTGGAAGTAACCGCCGAATGTAACTCTCGTTATATGGTAGCCATTTGACAAGCTCAGTGGCAACGTTCTCTTTAGCTGTTTCCTTTTCAAGTTCATGTGCTAACTCTAAGATTAAGGCTTGCGTTTCCTCTCTTGGTACTCGTCTTCTGTGGTGGGCATGCAAGCGAACGAGAATCTTTTCAATTCTAGTTTTTGCAGGAACCGTTTTCTTCGGATGATTAGGGTTCACGGCTAAGCGGTGCTTACCATCTAAAACTTCTCCATCCTCAGAAACTAGAACTTCATATAGCGGTCCAGTAGCGTCAATCGACTTCTTCAACGATTCATCTGAAAACTCTTCCTCGCTCATTTGGGGGCGCTCCTTTTCACTTTGACGATTAAACAGTCGTCCGCAAGCTCTTCCTCAGTCAAGTCGGTTGAGGTTGTCAGCCACTCCACAGATTCTCCGCCTTTAAGCTTCAAATAGAAGATTGCACCTTTCGGTATGCCCAGTCTTCGGCAACTTTGTGACACGTTACTTTCACCAATCTTGCCCATAACAAGTCCTCTTAAAGCCCTATTTTGAAACGGTTAAGATTATAAAACTTTCTTCACTATACATGTCAACTGTGAACTGAAATGGTTCGACTATTAGGAAGAATCTCGGACAAGCGAATATTCTTCGAGGACAGTTACACCATCATTGACCACGGCAGCACAGTGAGCCTCGGCGCAGGTGGCAGTCAATACGTGGCCACACACTTGAAGAGCGTCATCTGGGGCTGGACACAGTGCAGGGGACCCGGCCCAACTACGACTTGGGTTATCGCGACTGGCGGCGCATGCTTAGCCATTAAGGAAGGCACCACGTTGGCCGCGGCTATGACTGTGGACTGGTTCGCCTTCGGATACACGGCTTAGAAGGGCTGACCTTTGAGTACGCTGGACGATTTTCAGAGGCGCATCACCAAGCTTGAAAAAGAAGTGGCTGAGCTGAAAGCCATACTTGACGCGCTCGTTAAGGCTAAGGAAACGCTGACTTTGCCTGAAGCATCTGACTATGCTGAGCCAATGCCTGAAGAGCGCATAGCCGAGGAAGCCGTAGAAGAAGCGCACGTAGAAGAATAGCCTTCTCCCCTTTTTTTATCAGTTTTACTAATTCTGGCAAATCCGATAATGGAGTATTCTTGTTATAGAAGATAATTCCATAGAGTTTTAAAGCTTAGAAGCCTAATTCTGTTTTGTTGGAGTGGGAAAGTTAAGCGAGCCAGCAAGCTCGAAAAAGCGTACATGCAAGTCCTCAGCCCCTTTCCGAGAGGCAAATGTCTATTAGCGGTTCGGATAGAGCAGGTTCGCCTATCCTAGAACTCCAACAACAAAAGTGACTTGAAATGCCAGACCGAGAGTTAACCGAGGAAGAAACCAAGAAACTTTATTACGAAAGGCATAGAGGTCAGCTTAGTTTCAAGGCGTTAGAAGCTTTTCTTGAGGAGAGAACAAAACCGACACTTCATGACCTCTGTATCCATGAACTTCACGCCATAGTAGAAGCAGAGAAAGAGGCTATCATTCAGCAGGGCAGAGACATCGAGGCTTTGAAAGAACGTTTGAAGGCACTAGAAGAGAGAAAATTAGACAAAATGATTCCATCAGACTTGTCGAGTAGGTGTCACAACTTAAACGGATTAGAATGCCCAAGTGCAAACGCTAGTGACTGCATACCACGAATAAGCCATCTTCCTTGCCCCACCTATTCCGATGAAGAGAGAAGAAAAATCATTGAGAAAGGAGAAAAACAGAAATGGAAGCAAACCCCCTAGTCAGTATCGTAATCGCAACTTTTCGTCAGCACACTAGCCTTCCCATCGCTATTCGCTCAGCCCTGAACCAGACGTATCCCAACGTTGAGGTCGTGGTTGTGCCTGTTAAGGAAGACACGGAAACGTTGAAAGTGCTAATAGATTTTGTTGCGGATGTGACAGTTCGGATCAGCGACGTGGCGGATTATGTGCACCAGAGAAACTTGGGCGTCCAGAACGCTACGGGCAAGTGGATCTCACTCTTGGACAGCGACGATTACTACTTGCCCTCAAAGGTAAAAGCTGACTTGATGGTTGCCTTAAGCGAGAAAGCCTACGTGGTTTACAGCCCGCTTTTGAAGGCTGACAACTACTTCCGCATCATCGACTTCATCAAAGTGGAACCTTTCAGCTACGAGGCTCTGACCAAAAACTGCTTCATAACGGACGGAAGCCTGTTCCTGAAAGGTCTGTTCTACGAGTTCGGCGGCTTCAACGAAGAGAAGGGAGACATGGCTTTTTTTGATTTCTGGCTTAAAACAGCCGAGAAATACCCCGACCGCATTAAATTGAATTCGTTTCCAGGCATAGTTTACTGTCAGCATGATGGGCAGATGAGCAGGCAAGTGCCGAAGCCAGAGCGTGACAGGCGAAGGATGATGGTGGTTGCTGAAAGCCTAAAACGGATGGGAAGAAAATGACCATAGACTATGAAAGAAAACAGATGTTGAATTTAATAAGGAAGAATAAACCGATATCCAAATGGCCAGAGCATCGAAGACACCAGTTTCTGAGACTTTTCGGTGGAAGCTTCGAGGAGTACAAGCTCGAAAAGAAAGCGGGATATAAAGTGAATCCTCCACCAGACCGTGAACTGGCAAGGCAACAAGCTGAAGATTGGGCAATCTTCTTTAGGCGTATGGCTGAAGCAGAAGACCCTATAAAGTTCCTAGAGGAAGTTTACGAAGAATGCTAAATCCTCTTGTGACGGTCGTAATGCCAACTTATAAGCAGAGCCAATACCTTTTCACCAGCGTCTTAGGCGTGATGGCTCAAACCTACCCCAACGTGGACTTGATAATCGTGCCAGTAAAAGAAGACAGAGAAACACGGCATACATTAAACATGCTTCCCCCTACCTTTGTCTTCGAAACTGTTCTAAGCGATAAGGCAAACATCATTCACCAGGTGAACTTGGGGTTGGAAAAGGCTGAAGGTGAGTATGTCACGCTTTTTGCGTCGGACGATTTTATGCTTCCTGGAAAGATATCGGGCGAAATGCGTTTGGCTCAAGAGAAAAACGCTGTTCTTGTCTACTCGCCATTCTTCTATGCAGATGAAAACCTATGCTTGACAGGAGCGCCTAACACGCCAGAGTTCAGTTACGAAACGCTAGTACACAGAAACTACATCAGCGACCAGAGCCTAGTAGCCAAGAGCATGTTTAGCGAGTTCGGCTTGTTCGACGAAAGCCTAGAGATCCTAGCGGTTTTTGACAAGTGGCTTCACATAGCGGAGGAGTATCCCGACCGGATTGTGCGGAATCCTGTGCCAACGTGGATTTACCGTTCGCATCCAGACCAAGCACACAAGAAACGCTTAGACAAGCCTGAACGGTTCGAGCTTTACCGCAGAGTCATCAGCGCCAGCTTGAAGCGGAAAGGAATAGAAGTAAAGCCTGAAAACATGAAGTTTGAAATCACTGAAACCTAAGTTTTGTAGAAGATTCCTAACCCGCGTGGTGTTGCGCCTACTTCAACATTTCTCCAGTCTCGGTTAGACTCTAAAAATGTGTCTATAGCTTTCTGCATGTTCACTTCTACTCTAGTGTCGTGGCAGACGATCAGGTTTGTTAAGGCGGAAAATTTCCTCAGTTCGGCAAGAGCGTGTTCGCAGGTGTGGTTTGTGTCGATGAAGACTAAATCGACTTTTCTTGTCACCTCAACTTGCAGATCGTCGCAGTACACAAACGACACCATTTCGGCACCGCCCATCGAGGCTATTTTCTTCTTCAGTTCTTGGTGCATCTGACAGTAGCTTTCGTTTTTCTCGACAGTCGTTATGTGTCCGCCTTCGCCGTTGAAGATTAGGCCTGCCAGCATCGCTCGCATGGCGATTCCCTTTCCGCCTGTTCCCAAGTCTAGGATTTCCTTTGGCTTCAGTAGGACGGTTATGACGAAAAGGTTGTAGAGGTACTCGTAAACGTATTTGTCTGGGCCGTCAATGAAAAGCTCAAGGAATAGGCTGTTCAGCGTCTTCAGGGCAGTCAAGACTTTAGCTAACATTTCTATATCACTTTTAGAGTTCTATTTTCCCCTTCTCTCCAAGCTCGTTAAGGCGCTGATCTGCCTGTCTTCTCTCCCTCAGCCTTTTTAGGGCTTTCTTGCAAGCTGTGCAGTTGTCGGGGCTGTCATCAAGACCTTGCTCTTTTGGTCCACGATAGAATCCGTACTTGTTGCAGAGGCTCATGCCATTCTCTAGGAAATAGTGTGCTTTGTTGCTTCTTGTTGGAAATCCCCAGCCTTCCTTTTCACTCATTCTTCTTTCCACTCTGGATACTTAACCAAATCCTCATGCCTAAGCCCTTTCTCTAGGATATCCATAGTAGGCACCTTATAGGCTATACCTGTTTCAGCGTCTACGACCTTCTTGAATCCGCCGAACATGGCGACCAGCCTTTTGCAGAGTTCCTTATGACATTTCTCTGAGCAGGTAAATTCGCGCCCCCCGACATACGTTTTTCCGCAGACAATGCAAACATTCTTTCGAGTAGAGAATGGCATTTCGACAATTTCTAGTGGACAGTCGCAGATAGTTGTTGAACCACAGAACTGGCACGGCTTCTCTGGACTGTTCTTCTTGCCAACAACAATTAGTCTCATGTCGCCACTACTCGAAGGAATGATGGGCTGTTTACTTCGGTAATATTGTTCGTAGGCTCCTTTGATTTTGTCGCATTCCTTCACGTTTTCGCCATCATATCCTACGAAACATTGAAGGTGTTCACATTTCGTGCTGTAGTCAAACTCGTTCCAAAACATTCCATTAATTTCAGATTTATGAAGCTCTCCCTTCGGCTTCATACATTCTTTAGGGCATTCGGTTTCTTTAAGCACAAACACGAAGTCCATAGGATGCGGATTTTTCAAGACCATTTCAGATTCTCCTTAAAATTGGAGCTATAAACCATTGCCACAGATAATAGGGGCAAGCACGGCAAACATGATGAATTGCGATTCCGCCCGTGAAGTCGTGCTTCGTTAAAAACTCCATAATCCTCATTTCCGCTCACTTTTTTCTTTTGGTTTCGCTTCCTTCTCCTCAAGCTTTTTCAACCATAGGCATGCTTGATTCTCAAAATCGTAACGGTATAACCAATCCAACAATCTACCCAAAAAATCAGCATCGCTCTCATATTGCTTTGTTTTTTGGTCATATTTTCGATGAGGTTGATTTGCCAATGCTTGCAACAAATACTTTAAATCCTTCATGGTTGAGCTTCCTTCTTCACAAATATTCGTAGTATATACACGTCCCATTGCTTGGCTTTCTCGCAGTCTTGACATGGTGTTCCACAGGATTCAGGCTCATTCCAACAGCCTTTGCAGTAAGGTGGATTTTCATCTTCTTTAACAACAACAATTTTGTTACTCATGGTTTCGTCTTCTCCTCTTTCAACAACTCTTCAAGAATCTCAATTTTCCCTTGATTTCTTTCCCATAAAGGTGAAGCTGGTGCATCAGGATAATCCAGAGCATGCTCCATTCGTTCTGCTCTTGCTTTTTTTAGCATTTGTTCTAGTTTCTGTTTCAACTCTTCCTTTTCCTTTTTAACTCCATCTACATGGCGCTTGAACATTGCTTCAAGTTTTTTAAAATCGGATTTCCAAACGTCTCTTTCTTTTTCTAATTGTTGTGCATCCTCAAGCCTAACCATGATTTTGTTCAAACTTGTGCATTGATTTCCATAAAGCCATTGTTCTAATGTTTTGGCTTTTTCTTTCAAACTCATTTCAGCTTTTCACCTTATTCAGAAGAGTCTTGCTTTAACCACTTTGAGCAGGACAAGCGTGGCTTCCTCGACTAACAGCCACTCTTCACGTTTAGTCTTCGCCTTTTCCCCTTCCATACGCTTTATCATTTCGTCGAGCATTTTCAAGGATTCTTCATAACTCATGTTTCTTCGCCAGCTAGTCATTAGCTTTTATCGCAAATTTAAGTGGTTATGGAAGATTCTTCTAGAACAAAAAAAGGGTTAGGGTGGTGGTACAGATTGGGATGAGCCAAATATCTTTAAGAGGTCATCACGCAAAGCTTGAACTGTTTGCAAGTCTTGGTAGACCTTGCCTATCCTTAGAAAAGCCTCAATTTGTTCTCTTTGGATGGTGACTTGCTGATTATTCTGAAACACAACTGTAATTGATGCCCATTCATTGTCGTCATAACCATAATATATTTCGACTTGGCGTAGCTTCTCTTGCTGTATCTTTTTTACTTCCATCCATAACATCTCCTTTTTAGGTTAATTTCTATTCTTTCTCCGTTAATTTAAACCCTTATGGAACAATCTTATAGAAGAAACTTATATCTTCTAAAGCGTAAACTATTGAGTAGGTGAACTTGTTTGGCTAAACAGGAAGAAAAGCCAATTCCAGAAGCCACGTTGCTTGACTTGTTCCAGGGCTTCTTCCACAGACAAGACCGGCTTCTAGAGTACATGGCTCAGACGCAAAGGGAAATGCTTGCCCTGTTGAGGACGATAAGCGGAGTTCCAGCTTTGCCGCCTGCTCCAGCGCCAGCGCCAAGCGTAACCGTCGAAGTGACAGGCATCACTGAAGAAGCGCTGGAACGGCTTATGAGAACGCCTATTCCAGTGATGGCTTACCCGCTTGGAAGAATCAAGAAGAAAGGCACCCTAGCCAGCGTAGGCACAACATACACGACTGTCTGCGAAATCACGGTCACAGAAGGAAAAGAGTTTCAACTGGCAAACTTCAGCCTAAGCGGCTACGGAGACGACATGTGGGCTAAGCTTGTGTGGCAGGACAAGGATTTGACGCCTGTCTTCTACGTTATGGAGCATTTGCCCTTTGACAAGTGGTTCCCGCCACACTACTTCACGGACGAGGGAAAGCCATTGTTGGGCGACGGAAAAAGCAAGTTGCAGTTGAAGGTGCGTGCCGAAGACGGAACCATCACAGTGTGCGATGGAGAACTGGTCGGCGACGAATCATAGGCTGGATGATGAGCAAGCGTGTCTCTGCTACGAAAAGGAACAATCACACGAAGAGGCGCAAAGAAACAATGGTTTGCAGAAAACCTTTTTGAAGCTTCTTTCATCTCCGACAAGCCAGATAATATTCTGAAAAGTAAGTTGTGGACACGCAACAATGTGAATTTGAGAGTTAAAGGAAATATTACAGCAACTCCAACATTCAAATGGAAAACTGACTTAGGCAGTCCATACCTGTATCCACTCCAACAACCAATAGTAGCGGATATAGACAAAGACGGAACATGCGAAATTGTTTTGGTACGATGGTACTCAGGACATGCTTGGCTATGTTGCTTTAATGCCGAAACTGGCGTTCTTAAATGGGTAACCAGCGATATTCCTGAGCTTAGCGTAAAAAGGCTTTCGGCTTTCGACATAGACCAAGATGGATTCATCGAAATTTTATGTCCAGCGCCTACGGCAGGGGCTAATCAAGGTCTTTGGTGCTTCAAGCACGATGGCACAGTAAAATGGAAGTCTAACATAGACACCATGTACAGTGTTGCGTGTTACGACATAGATAGTGATGGGCAAATAGAACTAATAGTCGCAGGAGAAGACACAATTTACTGCTATAACAATAAGGGAGAAGTTGAGTGGTCAAAGCCCATTACCCAACCTACAACCGTTATTGTAGCAGACATAAACAATGACGGTCTACCCGAAATCGTCACTCACACGTACACTAGTGCGTCACCTGGCTACATACATTATCTCGACTATAAAGGTGACATATTAAAAACCATAACAATTCAGAGAGGCTCAATCTATCCCCTTTGTGTTTACGATGTAAACAACGATGGAAAAATGGAAGTTCTTTACTATGCTCGCTATACTGCTGGCATACCCACAACACAAAACATTGGTTTGTTAGATTCAGATGGAAACACATTATGGACATATGATACAGGCTATGGGTTAGACATTCATCAAGCCGCAATATACGATGTAGACGGGGATGGCTACGCCGAAATTTTTATAGCAGGAAAGTACACTGGAGCAGGCGAGTTTCTAGCCTTTAAATATGATGGAACATTATTGTGGAGTTATAGTGTACCAGAAGGTCAAACTGAGGCGGGAGTTGTGCTCGCTGACATAAACGGCGATGGTAAACTTGAAGCCATTTTCATCTCAAGGCTTGGCATAATCTATTGCTTTAATGCCGCAACAGGCGACCTACTATGGACGTTTAACAATGTGGGAATCATGTTTTACAATGTTGCGGTGGCAGACGTGGATAAGGATGGTTTAGCAGAGATAATATACGGAGGCGGAGACGACAGTGGCAACAATTGGTTTAGGCTTGCCTGTCTTGAGTGAGGTTTGGTTCTGCTACTTGGAGGATTAGCCGTGTTGAAGAGTGTTGCTGGAAGACAAGTGCCATTGAATCCGTTGCGACTTCCAAGTTTGCCAATTAGGAGTCGCCGTGTTGGGTTGAGGACGATGCCAAGCATAGGCGCAAAAGTTCCCTGCCCAAGCGGAGAACAAATAACGAACGGCGGTTTTGAAACAGGCGACCTCACGGGATGGACTGGAGACTTTAGCGTAGTCGATTATTTGCCATATGAAGGAACTTATCATGCAAGGGCTACTGTTACAGGTAAAACTATTTCACAAACTTTCCCCAAGACAATTCCTTATGCCTGCTTTGTCGCCACTTCCGTCTTCAGAATTTACATTCAAGGCGGTTGGAGTCCCAGTCCTACCCTAAATGATGGAGCTGACATCTATATAGTTTATACGGATAACTCTGAAACGCATGTTCACTATGAGGTAACTGCCGGTTTCACTTGGCAAGAGGTTAATCTGAAACCGTATTTGGAAGCTGGAAAAACAGTTAAAGGCATACGAGTCGAAAGTTACGTAGTTAAGAATTGCTGTGATGTTGACGCTTGCAGTTGCTCAATCTAACCATAGTGATTCCCGTTAAAAAACCACCAAAAATCGACGTTTTCATAAAAGACAACTTATGGCTTCTAGAAAACGCCGAAACCATAGTCGTTGACAGTGGGGGAGGCGAAAGACTAGAACAGTTTTCTAAAATATACGTTAAGAAAGAGGTTCCATTTTGGGAAGCTCGTAAAATAGGATACGGAAGAGTTCAAACAAAACATATTTTAAATCTGGACGCAGACGTTATCGTTCCAAAAGGCTATGTTGAAGATGCTTTAGCCCTCTTGCAGAATAAAGCTGATGCGGTGAGTATTTTTTATGAGGATGTTAACCACTGTCAAGGAGCCTTAGAATATGGAGTTTCAATGTGGAAGACTCAAGTTTTGAGGGAACTCTACGATTTTTCTATGGATAAGGTGATGGATGGGCGAATAGTGAAAGTAGGTTCAATGGCATACTCAACCCTACATCACGGTTGGTGCGAGTGCACGTATATGTGGCGAAAGCTAAAGAATGCTGGCGGTAGGCTTGAAACTTTGCCTTACTACCGTGCCAAACACCTAAAGTAATGAGTTTTGCTAATTTTGGCAATTCCGATATTTCTCGTAAACCACAAATTTTATTGCTTTTAGGCGCACATGTTACTCGTGGTGAACGGGCTTGGCAGACGACAAAGACGGTTTTGCGCTGGGCTTCATAGCTGGACTTTTAGCAGGTTTGTTCATAGGCTTGCCTACGGGATGGTGTATTGCTCAAGCTGTGAAGCCTAAAGGCGAAGTCGTCACGCTTGAGCGCGATGCTGAGGGACGCGTAACAGCCATAGTGGAGAAGCAGCTAGCTTGAACGTTTACGAAGTGTCCAGACTGCTCGACAACCTAGCCTTTCCAGTTGGAACCATACTCTACCTTGCTTATGTTTACAGGAGCCGTCTGCCACGCGATGCCACAGGTTAAAGACGTTTACGTGTGCAAGAGCTGCGGGAAACAGGTGCCTGTCGAAGCCCGTGTGCCACAGCAGTGTCCATTCTGCGGGGGCGTAATCGTCAAGAAGGTCGTGATTGAATGACGAAGGCGATGGATTTGGCGCTGAAAATCGTTGAGGCTGAAACTATAGCGGAGAAACTAGCCGTTGCCAAGCCTGAACCGCCGAAGCCGGCGCCGAAGCCCAAAACAGAGATCTACAAGTGGAAGGACAAGCTGGTTAAGGATAGGAAGGTTCTAGCAGACATTAAGGGCACTGGAAAACTTGTCAAGTGCCGAATAGTCAGCCCCACGGACAGCTTTCACGTTTTGATGGTGATTGACGGAGAAACCCTGATAGACGACGACTACGAGGACTTGACGGAGACATTGGCTGCCTACGAAGAGGACAGCACCTATTATCTGCACTTGGAAGACAAAGCGTTCACAGAGAGCCTGCTCTTGGTCGTGAGTGTAACTGAGGAGACAACGTTCACATTGTTGTATGCTGAAGTGCTTACTTCTTAGCGCGCGTTAATCTCTGAGAGTGCTAACCCTCTAATTTTCCATAGATTTCTCGTGGTATTTCACTTCCTCTCAGTTTGTAAAGGAAGGTAACATATTCTTTTTCTGTCATAACTTCTTCCTTCGCTAACCAAACTTTAGCGTAGCTATTGTATGGGATAACTTGCCAGAACCGAAAGTTTTCCGCATATCTTATGATAAAGAACGGCAAGTTCGCCCTGTTCGCCAAGTCGCAGAGTGCGGAGTAAGATTTAGGGTGCATCCCAACATTATCCTCTTCAAAGTTGATGCGGGCTCCCTCATGCTTGTACTCGATTAACGCTTTTGCTTTACCTGCACTGTACTCTATTAACAGAAAATCTATGTCTGCGGCTGGGCAGTTGAACCCCCACATTCTGTGCCGTTGACTTATTGCCATGTCACGCCAGCCAGTTCGTTCACCTTTCACGGTCAATTTGAACACATCCGTTGTTTAGCGATTTCCACCATTTTCGGGTCTACGTCTATTCCTATGAATCGTCTCCCAAGACGAGTTGCCACTATGCCAGTTGTGCCACTGCCCATAAATGGGTCAAGTATCAAATCATTCGGCTTCGTGAATCTTTCAACTAGGTCGGCTATTCCGCTTTCGCTCTGTTGCCATTCCATAAGTTCTTTCTCATTGTCGTTGGGCGCGCTCTTCGCCACGTCTCCAACCCAGTCACCTTCATACTTGCCTTTGACGAACCATAGGACTGGTTTCCAGAAAGTGTTGACTTTCCTTTCCCAGAGTTGCGCGGATTGGCCTCCCGGCGTCAAATAAGCAACTGTCCAATTATACGTTAAATGTGGCCGTAGCAGGTCGAATATGTCTGGAAGATAGGATTGTCCAGCCATGACGAGAAGGTTGCCGCCGGGTTTAAGGAGTCGGCTGGCGACTTCACCGAGTTTTTTATAGAGGTGTAGAAACTGTTGCCCATAGGGCGGATCGGTTATTATGAAGTCGATGCTGTTTTCCTGAAGTTTCGCGCTGACTTCCTTGAAGTCGCCTTGAAAAACCTGGAACTCTACATTGCCCTTGTTTTGTCTAAACCTCGCCTCCACAGCTTTCCTTTCGGTTCTCTTCAAAATCTTGCAGGCGGAAGATATGCTCATCGCGCCGCTTTCAACTTTAGCTTTTAATTCTTCAGAACCCTTCTCAACAATAACCTTCACCTTTTCTAAGGTACGGTCACTTAACCGCGCTTTATTGGCAACAATAGTTCTGGCTCGATTCGGTTTCTTAGGTACAATACCTTCAGCTTTTCTTCGTTCTCTTGCCAGTTTGCGGGCTTTCTTCTGTTCATCAGTCAGTGGTTTCCGTTTTCTTTTCTGTCGGCTCTGGGAAATATTTCCCAGAGCGGCATTATCTCTGTGACTTTGCCTCTCTATGGCCAATACCTTTTCTATTTCCAGTAATGGCAATACGAGTTTGGCTCTTTGAAACTTGTTCAAATGTCGCCTTAGCAAGTTGGATTCAATGACAAACTTCTTTTCCAGAAGCTTGTTAGGAAAACTCTTGGTTTCGATTTTTGGTTCTAAGCCTAATTCTTGGCAAGCCCTAGCCCTATGATGTCCGTCTAAAATTTCAGAATCAACATTAACGATTATCGGGTAATGTTGCCCTTCATTCTTTATTGAAAGTTTCAAAGCTTCAAAGTCTTCCGTAGAAAGCTTCGGTAATAATGCTTCGTATTCTGGGTTTATTTTTAATTCTGTTATTGTCATATTTTCACTTCTCTAGGAAAGTGTCTAGCCGTTCTGGAACAGCCTCAAGCCGTTTCCGACATACGAGAACATATTCATGGCGGATTTGTGGCACAGACGGAAATTTTTTGTGGTAGAGGATTCGCCAGAAGCTTGTTTGTTTTAGGCGTAGCTTGTAGAGTTTAAACAGTTTGAAGCCTACTCTCTCTAACAGAAGCCAAGTGTGGTAAGGCAGGTCCACGACTTGTTTGTTTCTTATGAAAGGTTTGATTACGATTATAGCTTTGCCATCGGGCTTCAAAACCTTAAACATCTCAGAATAAACTTGTAACATAGCTTCAAGATACGTCTCTTTGGTGGTTCTTCCGATGTTTCTGGGAGCTTCTCCATATTGGGTTGTCCAATGCTTCTCTCGGTAAATTTGTTTTTGTCTTTCTGTGTTTAAAGTGTGACGCTTATCACTCATCGCATCTTCATATGGTGGGCTTGTTATTACTACATCAGCAAAAGGCAGATTACCAATATTCTCTTGCGCATCTGAGTACTTGTTTATAGGCGCTTTTCTTGGGCTTTGTCTAACATCACCTTTTCTGGGTGGTTTTGTTATACATGGGCTTTTCTCTGATTGTTGTGCAGATTCAGCGTAGGGTGGACTTGTTATTACTGCATCCACGTTTCCATGAGGAAGATTAGCTATGTTGTCATCTCTTGTGTCTTGAGGCATCTCTCTCGTTTTAGCAAGCTCTGGAATGGTTGTGTAGCCTTTGCGTTTTTTAGTCATACTTTCACTATAGGGAGGACTTGTAACTATCGCATCGTAGCTTCTTGCTGTTTTGGTTGAAATTCCAACATTTTTTAAACTGTATTTTCCACCAGCATGTTTACTTATAGTTTGAGAATAAGGTGGCGAAGTTAAGACAACATCTGCGTTTTTTAGGAGTTCGCTTAGTTTTCTGCTGTCTCCGCAAATGTTTCTTATTGAGCCTTTAGCCGTGAGAGTAGCCTGCATCTCGACTTTACGTTTAGCCTCTTCAGCCCAATCCACAAACTTCCGTTCAATATCAACCTGAACAGCATTACGACCATGCAAAGCAACAACCACGCCTGTGCTTCCGCTTCCACACATAGGATCAAGAACCGTCTCACCTTCCATAGTAAATCGTTTAATCAGAAACTCCAGCAACAGCGTGTTGGCTTTTGCAGGGTGAGCAATCGCATGACCTAAAAACTTCTTGTAAGCAGAACCGAAACCAGGCGTAGGGTCAAACGTGAGTTCTTCTGCTGGCATAAGGTTTTCAAGCTGACTTCTGAACATTTTCACTTTTACTCATCTCTCTCCACAGTCAAGCGTCTTCTGCTTAGCCAGATCCTTAGCGTAAACTGGACCGCCATCCCAGAAGCAAGCCCAATCCCTTCGAAACTTTCCTTCCAGCTCCACGAATTTCTCGAAAAGGTCGGGGTAGAGCGCTTTAAGAATCATTACTTGTTTCTTGCTCGAGAAGGCGCCACACATGCAAGTTTCCTTTATTCCAAGTTTGTACCAGGGCGGCATCGGCAACTCGTGTTTCTTTATGTAGCTTAGAATGTCTTTTTCCGTCCAGTCCCAGATTGGAGCATAGAACCATGCGTTAAGCCCTCTTCTCTTGTCATAGTGCACCTGTGGCAACTTCATCTGGCTTCTTCTAAACGATTCGTCCTTGCGCAGGCCTACGACCTCGCCCTTCTGTGGCTTAAGTTCCCTCACGAAGTCGAAGATGGGTTGAAGCTTGAGTCCGTAGCAGCACCATCGCCTATGAATTTGGGGCATTCCCTTAGTTTCAGCCTGCGTAAAGAAATCTACCTTGGGTCGCAAAACCTTCAAGTTCCAACCGAATCGGCTACACACATCTTTGACGAAAGGCTCGGCGATCGGAAGCATGACCGTCGTATCCACGAAAGCCACGTACTTGTCGATCTCAACATTCTCGAGATCCGATAGAACATAATGAGTCGCTACAAGACTGTCCTTGCCTCCGCTAAAACAACATACTAGGCTTTTGATGCAGTATTCCTCTACAAACTCTCTAGGCTTCATTTCTTTGTCTTCCCATGTACTCCGCCATTTCTCTTGCGAAGTCTCCCCTATAATTAAGCTTCACATGGCTGTCTTTAGGCGCTTCTTTAAGAATAAGCTGGCCGAACTCGCGCACCAAGCTTAAAAAGTGCTGTTTTCCCATCTTAGCACGCTCTTTAACCACGCATGTTTCAACGTGACCGTCTGCGAAGGTTACTCTAATTACTCCTACGAACCTGTTCTTCAACCTGCTATCATCTCCCTAACTGGCATTTCGAAACCACACTTTCTACACTTGGCCCTGTGAACTTTTCCGCAGATGGGGCAAACGTAAAGGTCGATTTCTGTTGAACCGCAAGATGTGCATCTCATTTTTTCTTGTCCTCTATTTTGATGTCTACGCCCATGGCGTGGGCAATCGCCTCTGAAGCCTTCTGGATTAGCGTGTTACTTGAGGCCACGTCTATTTTGTTGCGTATTTCTTTGAGGTTCACTTTTAGGCTGAAGATTTTGTCGCCTAAGTCTATGCGGACGGTCGTGTCGCCCGACTCGTAGTCGACCTCGGTGGCAATAATCATGTTTTCACCTTGTTGTGTGGTTTCCTGCGAAGCGGTTTACCGCATTTTGGACATCGAGGTCGCCCATTCCTGTCACTGCTTGCCTCGCTGGGCTTGACTTTGCGTCCGCAGAACGCACACCAAGACCTGCTGCTGTAATCGATGAAGCCTTTACTCACGATCAGTTTCTCCCTTAAACTGTGGAAAATGCGTTTTAGTTCGCTTGTTTATGCACGCCATACAGAAGTTCGATAGAGTTTGAAGCTCAGTCATGCTTTGAAACATCTTTTGGAAACTTCCGAACATGCCTTGCATTAGCGCCTCTAACTCTTTGGGGAAAACCTCTTGTGTTCCAACCTTTTGCGCGGGAATCCGCATGGCTACATGTTGCTCCATGTAGGCTTGCCTTATGAAGTGCCTAACTTTGCAGTCGTCCTCTAACCCGAAGACGCATGGCAACTTTTCCTCAACCTCAACCAAGATTAAAACCTCCTTCCAGTCCAGCGTTCAAGAAGCTCTCGCATTCCAATCCTCATAGCCTCGCTTCTGCTGTAACCCCGCTTCGCAATCTCACCATCGAATAGGCTGAGCAAACTAAACGGAAGAGAAATACCAACAGTTACATATTCCGAGACTTCAGTTCCACTCGACTTTCTCTTTCTTGGCAAATTTCATACAACCCCCAAAAAACTATTGTCAACGATTACGTATTTAAACCCTATTGAATGTGCAGTTGAGAAGAACTAAGCTTTGTGAAACTTGCTACGCTTACCTAACTGCTTTAAAACTATGAAACATGCTGGTTCTCTGTTTTTTGGGCTTTAAACCGTGGAAGAAGCTTAATTTGGAAACTTAGCCTTTCAGCCAAATGTCGTAAGCCTTGCTTGCCACGAACGTGCCAACCGTAGCCAACGTTACAATGATGACGCCTGTTGCCAAAGGATTTTCTTGAGCCCATTTCTCAGCGTTCTGGATTTGCTCTTGGATGAAGCGTCCCCAATCGTCTATGATGGTCAAGTTTGGACACCAAACATAAGTAGGCCGTTTTTGGAATAAACGCTTTTCTATTTGGCTCCAAACAAAACTTAGAGGGCATGCGTCAACGCGGCTATAATTAGAGCTGCAATCACCGTGGTTGCGATGCCCAGCCCAAAAGTTTTTAGTTGGCTCCAGAGCCGAAGAGAAGACTTAATGTCAGCGACATCTTTAACCATTCCACCCCGCATGTCATCGCCAAAGAGTGCACGCTTCATCATTCCAACTTCCTCTTTTAGCTGACCGCTCACCTGGCCACACTCGTTGCGAGTCATGTATCGGCTTGGATTTGAGTCACTACTTTTTCGTTCCTTCTTAGACATTTTTTGAGCCTCTGAAAAAAGGTTATGGGGGGTTTGAAAGGTCTTTTATGGCTTTCACTATTAAGTCAACGACGATGCCTATTGCTCCTGCAATGTAGACTGCGTGTTGCTGAAGTGGCGTTCCCATGGTTAGGGCTTGTATGGCTGCTGTGAATCCCATTATGTAGACTTGAAACTTAGTCCATGTGGCGCCTAGTTTGCCAGCTTCATAGTGCATTTGTGCTCTCTCGTTAGGATTAGCTGCGAACCAGTTTTCAGCGTAGCCCAACATGTTTCTCAAGAAAGTGAAGAGTGGCGTTGCCGCTGAAGTTGTGAAGATGTAGACTATGCCCTGCCAAATGGTCTGCCATTCTGGCGCGATAGTTGAAGCGTCAACGGTTTGAACTAGATACTGGATTCCAGAGAGTACAGCAAACGCGACGAGGATTACAACGATTGCCATATAAATGTTCAGTTTCATTTGTTTTCCTCACTCTATGTTAAGCTCTGAACAGAAAATAAGCGTTTCCACTAGACTACTTTTGTTATAGAAGATTCTTCCATAAAAGTTTAAATGTTGAAGCAACTCTCTCTTATTGTTGAGGAAAAGGAGGATAGAAGCGTGAACTGGAAACTGTGGACACTGAGGACAATACCAGTAGCATTAAGCCTAGCCGTAGTCGGAGCAAGTTTACTGCTCAACTGCCTTGGCGTTCCAATGGGCGGTCCAATGTAAACACGGGCAATGCAGAACATAATTTACCCCTTTTTCTTTGAGGCGCGGTAATGTCTGAAGATAAACAGGCTCAGGCTGAAGCATGGGTTAGAAAGCCTAGACGCATAATTCAAAATCAACTGTTAATTCAAATCTTAATGATGTTGGTTCTTGCTGTTCCAATTCCTTTGGGCGGATTCATTTTCTGGATGGTTTTCTGTGCGGCTCCTGCGATTGTGATTCCAAGCATAGTGATTGTTTGGGTTCTTAGCTCGGTCAGCTTCATAGTTATGCGGATGCACATTGAAAGGCAGAATAAGAGGTCTTAAAAAAGGGAGAAAGCGGTTGCGTGTACAAAGAGAACTTTCTCTTAATTCGCAAAAAGCGGGTTGACTTCCTCTCTATGGAGAGTTGATGACTTGCTCTCTATGGTCTGGAAGTCTCAAAAACAAAAGCACGTCAGATGCCCTACGGGCACTCTGCCCGCTCAACCGCCTCCAAACCCTTTAAATGTTCTAAAAGCAAGAGTTAGTTTTCAGTGAAGAAGTTTGACTGTTGAAGAAGTTTACACAAACGCTTTCAGTGCCCGATTAACTGCTTGGATCGAGACTGGCAATAGTCCATACTTGCAAGACACAAACACCGACTTCATTGAAATGGAAGAAGAGAGTGGTGATGAGGGTGATTGGACTTTTCCAAACAGTGCAGGTTCTGGCACGATTAACAGTGTGAAGTTAAGGTTGGAAGCCAGAAAATCAGCAGCAACTTCTGGCAGCACCAGAGTTTACGTTTGGGATGGTTCGGCTTGGATAAGTCTTGGCAGTTTGTCTCTCACAACTTCTTATGCTTGGTATGAGTTGGATGTGACGTCTATTTTGAATAGTTGGGCGAAGATTAATGGTGCAAAAGTGTATGTTCACTATACTTATTATCTAAGCACTGTAAATTTTGTTAGGCGGCTCACAAGAAAAGTGGACTACACGCCTGTTGTGGTTGTTCCTAAAATGGTGGGAGACGGCTTAACGTGGATTATAGGCTAAACGGTTCCTGACTCAGGAATTTCTTCATACGTTAAAGTCCACGTTGCCGATTCAATGTCGCCACTAGCCTGCAATGTTTGAAGGGCACTTACGATTTTTGTTTTTATAGTTGGAATTTTCGCTTCTGGAACAACAATGTTTATTGTTAATCTTCCCTTTCTAACCATGTTTTTTCACCCCCTAAACTGCTAATGTTTCTGTGGTTGCGCTTGCTGTCACATTTGCAGCGGCGCTAGAGAGAAGTGTTAATGCCACGTTGTCTCCGCCTTCAACGTTTTCACTGACAAAATTGCGTTCAATCGACCCGTTTGCTGACAAATAGTAGCTACGCCATGCTGTTGTTCCCCACCTCAAGTCAATTCGTGTTGTAGCATCTACGCTGATTTGGATTCCTTTTAGCCTAAGTTTGTAGCCGACCCCTGGAGCGTTTACAATCGTGGCTGTTCCGCCAGCACCTAATGCCGTTGGCGCTAAGTATGTTGCTGTAACTACTTTGGTAATGTCTGTTATGCTTGAGAAAATGGGGTTGGTAGCGCTGAGTTCTGAACCTGCCTGCCTAATTGCAACAAGAAGGTCATAGGATGATGCCCTCTGTTGTAATTGTTGTGATTGGCTGCCGAGCACTGCTCTAGGGTCTATTTCGGAGCCTGCGCTTCTCAGTTGAACAATTAAGTCATAGGTGGTTGCTCTCTGAAGTAGAGCCTGAGCTTGGCTACCGTAAACAACACCTAGAAGCCTATTGGCTCTATCTGAAACGTCTCTAGGGTCAATTTCTGCACCTGCATTGCGAAGTTGAACAAGTAAATCATACGTTGTTGCTCTCTGTAATAATGCCTGTGCCTGGCTTCCATAAGCTGTGATGACATCAGTCGAAATTAGACTGCGAATTTGGCGTGCATCATAGGCTACGCCCGCATCTGTTCTCAGCACAGAGTAGAGTTCATCCGTTGTTTTGACAAGTGCTCTAATAGAACGTGGGTCAATCTCTACCCCTGCACTTCGCAATTGAACAATCAAATCGTAAGTTGTGGCACGTTGAAGTAACTGTTGTGCTTGGCTGCCATAAATCACACCCAGCAGCCTCGTAGCCTTGTCTGACACATCAACAACATCAGAACTTGTTAAGGCTCGTATCTGTCTCGCATCATATTCTGAACCTTGATGGGAAAGCTGAACAACAGACTCGTAGGTTAAAGCTCTCTGCAATAGTTGTTGCCCTTGGCTTCCATAGACTCTTCCCAGTAACCTTGCTGCTCTATCGCTCAAGTCAGGAACGTCACTGGCACCCAAATTCCAGCTTCTGTCTCGTGAATCATAAGCCACGCCAGCATCAGTTCTCAAAACCGAATAAACTTCATCAGTTGCTTTTGCCAATGCCCTGATTGAACGTGGGTCAATTTCCACGCCAGCATTCCTAAGTTGAACTAGCAAATCGTAGGTAGTAGCCCTCTGCAACATTGCTTGGGTTTGGCTACCATAAGCAGTTACTACATCGCTTGAAAGCAAAGCCCTAATACTACGAGGGTCAATTACTGCGCCACCGTAGACAATTTGAGAGTGCAAGGGATTCGTTAAGCCGACTGCTGACCCTAAGTACCGTGCTATGTCGATTTGTCCAAGTTGCCTAGCCCAACGGTCGCTCACGTCTACGGTTCCTGAAATCGAGGCTGAAACAACAAGCTTCCCATCATCATCCACATAGAGAACCCGATAATCGCCTTGGGCAGTCTTAGCGATGGCTCCCCAGACAGGCAAACCCTGAGTTGCCAAGTATTTCCCGTAGATTTTGTTGAGTTTTTTGAGAATTTCCTCTTCTAACTGCACAGCACATCACTTCTCCTACGCCTGAAACTGGGCTATTGAGCCTTAACCGCTTCTAGCACCAGTTTGAACTTGTCTCCTACAGCAGGCTTGCCCAAGGCTTCGAAATCGCTTTTGCTAATGCGGTGGACAGTAGTTAAGACGGTTTGGGGCGTTGACTCGTCATCAAGCAACTCAAGCACAACGATTTCCTTAGACTCCAGCCTAGAAGTTACAAGCGTATACGTTTTCTCCGTCACAACACTTCACCTCACAACATAGTATTATGCAACGCAGTTATATGAAACTTTGTTATAGAAGACTCTTCCATAAACTCTTAATACTCAGATTCCGAACTTAAAGAGAGGAAGAGAAATGAACAGAAACCAAATTTCTTATGCTGTCGCACGAGGAAACTTGGAAGCCTTACTTTTGCACACGCTACACTCTGAACCCCAAACAGCCATACAATTAATCAACAGCATCAACGAAAAAATCGGAGTAAGATTCTCGCCAGGGTCAGTCTACCCCAGACTGTGGAAGCTACAAAAAGACGGTTACATCATCCAAGATGAAACAAAGTTTGCGTTGACGGAGCAGGGCATACGGAGACTCAAAGAAAACGTTGCGTCTCTGCTGATAGTTTGGAAGTTTCTATGCGAGGAAGCAAAGAAATGATTCATATTGGCTTTTCAAAGGGGCAAAGCGTGGACATCCGCTTGCTTCACACAATCGTAGCAGCTCAAACTAGGTATGGAAAATCCACAACGATCCGAACGATGATGCAACACATTCCAGACGATTATAAAGCGCTGTGCCTCGACGTCAAGGACCCAAGAGACTTCGAAGGCGCAGGCACGGAAATACCCATCTTCATCGAAGACAGAACGGACCCGTTAATGCTGAAACAGTTGCTCGAGCAAGAAAGCCACCTGTGGTTAAGAAGAGAATTCCCAGAGCTTATCGATTTATGCAAGGAAGGTGACACTTTCGAAAAAGTCTACGAGCGAGTAAACAAGCGCATGACAGAGAAGGTTCACCCAGTCGTAAAGGACCGTCTGAAGGTCTTACAGTTACTTCTCAGAAAACTTGTGGAGAACATGGCTAAAACCACGCTGTCAGACACGCTTGAATTGCCAGCTAAAAACAATGTCATGAACCTCTCCAAGTCTCCTTCGGAGATCAAGCAGCTATCGGTTTACAGCGTAGTCAAACGGGTTCTCGAGCGGCATGAGAATGTGGTGCTTGTCATAGACGAGCTACCAGACTTTGCGCCCCAACAGTACAGCACCCCCAGCAAAAGCATAATTGGCCAAGCAATTAGGAAAGGCGGTGCTAAAGGCATTTGGCTCTGGCTAAGCGGGCAAACCATGACTGGCGTAGACAAGCAAGTGCTTAAACAAGCCATGATCTGGATATTGGGACATCAACGAGAAATCAACGAGGCAAAACGCACCTTAGATCAGATTCCCTTCAAGACAGGGCTAGATGTAAAGGACATCATGACATTGCCTGTTGGAAGCTTCGTTGTCTGCACGGACGAAGGCGCCTACATCACCTACGTGCAACCTGAAGGAGTCGACAGGGAAACAGCTAGGAGAGTGTCGCTTGGAGAAGTTTCCGTGAATGACATAATTGAGGCATTAAAAAAAGTGAAGGAGGATGATGATTTGGTCTATAAAGAACAGTTTGAAGAGGAGAAGCGTAAGCGTGAAGAATGTGAGAAAGAGTTTGCTCGACAGCTTGAGCATTTGACGAAGAAAGCGCGGGAAGAAGCTTTCGCAGAAGCCATGAAGAAAGTGGAAGAAATCAAAAAGCAATGGAACATTAAGGAGTATCAGGAAACCATTATGAAACTGAAAGATGAAAAGGCAACGTTAGCAACAGCATTGAAAGAGCTTGAGCCTCTAAAGGCCTTCAAAGAAGCATTCGCCAAAGTCTTCGAAGTTCCCGTAGCAAGTGGAAAAACTACCATCAACCTAGAACATCAAGGGTTAGCCATAAACGTTCATCATATAGGCGAAAAACAAGTTAATATGTCAACCGCAACCCAAGAAGGACAGCTAATGTACTGCATGGTCAACGACCTGCCAAACGAAGGGTTCACAGTACCCGAACTCCAAAACAAGCTGGCAGAACATGGCTGGAACATCAAAGAAACTACATTGCGCACAAGACTAAGCATCTGGACAAGCGAAGCCAAGCTAATACGAACAGAGAAGGGCTATCGGCTTCCGAAACTGGTCAAGTACAACATAGAAAAGGATAAAGTCTAATGTCTCAGCCACAACGGGGTAATAAGACATTTTGGGAGTGGCTCATGGAAAAGTATGGTATCGAAGAAGCAAAGAGAAGGTATGAACAATGGAAAAAGGCAAGTTAGTGTTTAGGAAAGGATGGATAAAACGGTTAATTCTACATTTTAGTTTAGGCGTAATTGGACTGGTGTTTCATCGTTTGTACGACATCGAAGCGTTACGCCCCACCTTAAAAGATGTGGGACTTTTATATGAGTCGCCTTGGATACCTGTTGAGCTAAAAGAGGTACACGAATGAAGCTTCAAGAAGCAAGCGCCTTAGCTAACCAAATTGTCCTCAGCATTGAGCATCTCTGCGACCCTGAACATGTTGTAGTTGTAGGTTCAGTCCGGCGCAAACGCCCCGAAGTTCATGACATCGACATCGTGTTGATCCCTCAATCTTGGATGTGGAACACGGTAATTCAAAGCCTGAAAAACAACATGGGGGCTCGAGTCGTAGAAGCTGGTCAAGAGCTAGTCAGATTGAGAGTTCCTAGCCAGAACATTGTAACTACACAACCTTATGTGCAAGTCGACATTTACCGGGCGCGCCCAGAAACTTGGGGAGTCCTACTGCTGATCCGCACTGGAAGCATACAGCACAACATCAAACTCTGTTCAAAAGCTAAGTCTATGGGAATGATGCTTAGTGCAGCCAAGGGCGTAATCAAAGACGAAAAAGTGATAGCGAGCAGAACCGAAGAAGAGATCTTCAAGGCTTTAGGAATAGATTTTGTGGAGCCAGAGAAAAGAGAAGTTTAAGGGAGACTTGAAATGACTCGCAGATTTAAGCATTGGATACAGCTTAATGAAGAAGGGAAAAAACTTTATGGAGAAATCTTCCCTACTGGCGAAATCCCTGTGTTAAGTATGCTTCCAACAGTAGCAGGCATAGCAGGACAAGCTGAAAGAGTCTTTTTGATTTACCATGAAGAAATGAGCAACGAACAAATTGACCAGATGCTAACGCTTCTTTCCCGCAAATTTGGTGCTGATAAAGAACTTATTCGGCATGAGATGCTGAAAAACCGCATACCTATCAGAGAAAAATACGTTTCATCGTCAGGAACAAATCATCTTGGACTTTTCATTTAACGGAACAGAAGAAATCTACGAAACACTCAAGAATAATCTGATGCTGATAACAGAAATAGATTACGGGGTGGCCCAGCCAGGCTAAGGGTTCACGGCTCATAAAGGCGGGATTGCGGCGGCTCGGAGAGAGCTGGTTATTTGTCATCCTGTGGGGGCTAACCGCATAAGAGCCCTCATTACCTTGAGAAACCGTGAGGTCGCAGGTTCAAAAATGAAGGAGTCTGTGCTTCTTCGTTGAAACTCCTGCCCCCGTAATCAATTTATACTAGCTTTCCGTCTTTAGTTGAACTATCACTATACTCTTTTTCCAAACTGAGATTAT
>Ga0315280_10003265_pt1 | contig 25120 bp, 17 predicted proteins | sample YL17G06_40_MG_FD_203697 | JGI IMG/M metagenome (GOLD analysis project Ga0315280, IMG submission 203697) | Sediment microbial communities from Yellowstone Lake, YNP, Wyoming, USA - YL17G06_40 | ecosystem: Environmental > Aquatic > Freshwater > Lake > Sediment | place: USA: Wyoming | collected...
GCCACGCTGTTCGATATGCGGCGAGTGGTCGGAGTCGGCCAGCTTTTCGATGGTGCCCAAACGAATGGCCTCAGCGACGTCGAGTCCACCGTACATCGCGCCCCTGGCATCGGCGCCCAGCACGGCGATGGTCGTACCACCCTGATGGACACGCCGCCGGATCGAATAAGACTGTCCGGTGCGTTGTGCCACAAGCTTCAGTCCCAGGCTGCGTGCCACCCGGCCCGAATCGTCATCGCCGGCGGCGATCACGATTCGCACTGGCCCTGGCGCTGGTGCGCCAAGGCGGCCGAGCGGTTCCTCCACGAGACGTCCTCCTCTTGCGCCTCGGATCTCCGAGGCTGCAAACCGGACCTGGGGGATGCTGTGGTCGTAGAACAACGACCAGACCTGCCCCTGCAGCGTGGCGCTCGCAGCCAGAAGCAGCAAGATTGCCGGCAATGCTCGTCTCATAAGGATCATGCCTATAAAGCAGTTAAGGCTTTAGGCGCAATTCTGAGCCGTCACGGAAATGCTCGGTCGGAGGTATACCTCTTCAGACCATCTTCCGTCAATTAAAAATAATAGATCACGAGTTGTCCGTCGCCAAAACCAGATTTGCAAGGCAGAGCGACGTTACGTAACGGTGAAAGTGGCTGTGGATGCAGGTTCGGAGTGGGCGTGAGCAGGAGGCGAGCACCGATTTCCGCAGACACTCACCGAAACAGCGGTCCGGACAGATGTCGACTGTAGAGTTGTTGGGTTGGCCTTCCTCGGCGAGACCTGCAGCCCGGTCCACTTCGTCGGTGATTCCGACGACGGCGATCACGGAGTGAAAACTGGCTGCCGTTCTACGCCGCTTCGCGCCACGCGTAGCGGTGGTGCAGCCCACCGAGGCGGGGACATGAAATCACGGTGGCGTTCGCTGCTGGCTTTGGCTCGACTGGCCGGCGATTCGGTGTGTCCTTACCGAGGCTGTCGTGAATACGATCTTCGTGAAAGTAAGAAACGTAGTCACGGACGAGGCGCCGCAAGTGCTATTCGTTCAGTGGGATCACGTGGTCCAGCATCTCGCGCCGACAGCCCCCCACCCATCTTTCAGCGATTCCATTTTGCCAGGGCGCCCGGACGCTGGTTCGCGAGGGCTTCAGGCCCGTCGCTTTCAAGAAAGCGATGACATCGGTGTCAAACTTCGCGTCGCGGTCGAGGATGACGTGTCGATACGGGGTTGCCTCGGGAAACGCTTCGCGCAGTTGTTGGACGACCCACTCTGAAGTCGGGTGTCGAGTAACGTTGAAGTGCAGGATCTTGCGACGTCCGTGTTCGATCACGAAGAAGCAGTACAGCACTTGAAAGGTCACCGTCGGCACCGTGAAGAAGTCGAAGGCCACGATCACCTCGCGGTGATTCTGGAGGAACGCCAGCCAGCGTTTGCCTGGGTCACCTCGGCGCTGGATACGTCGCAGGTACCGAGATACACTCCGTTCGGAGACGAGGAAGCCGAGCTTCTGAAGCTCTCCGTGGATCTTGGGCGCACCCCAGTCTGGGTCTTCGTCTGCCACACGGCGGATGAGGGTTCGAATCTCATCGGTGATCCTCGGTCTACCGCCGCCCGGTCGGGAACGCCACCGCCAGTAGAGCCGAAAGCCTGCCCGATGCCAGCGGACGACGGTTTCCGGCTTCACGATGAGCAGCACGTCGGCCCACCGGGGCCAGCGGCCACGCAGAAAGGTCCAGAACAACCGGTCGGCGGCACTCAAATTGGGGCGCGGACGTTTCCGTTTGAGCACGGCAACCTGCTGTCGCAAGGCAAGGATCTCAAGAGCGGCGTCGCCCCGACTGCGGAAGAAGACGCGGAGTGCGGCCAAGAGCGCAAAAATCGACTCGATCACGAACCCTTGTAACACACGTGAGAACGTTCCAAGTGGTCACACGACCCGTGGGCTGCAAATCATTGATTACACGACATCGCATGGTTTTGGCGACACACAACCACCCTCCCGCAGCGAATCGAGCTTTACCCGAGTCACCGGATACGATGCCAGCCCCACTCGCCGCCTGGTCTGACTCTGTAGATGGCTGACCAGGTTCGCATTGCGCATGGGGGTCAGCGGGTGATTGCGCATGGGCGAATCGGAGAGCAGTTGCCCGTTCACGAAATGTTGCCCCATGTATGTCGTGCGGCCGTTTACCGGCAGCGCCGGCAGCGCTACGGTGAACGGCTCCCCGAGTTCGTCCATCGCCGCGTCCAGCGATTGGCCGATGTTGCCTTCCGGCGTGGAATCGAATGTGCTGCAGTACTTGATCTCTATCACGCGCGGGCGCAGGGCTTTCAGCTTCCGTACCGCCTCGCGAGTTCGCGCGTAGGCGTCGGCGGGCGGCAGCGCGCGCGAGCCGGTTCCCAGGATGACGGCGTCGTAACCGCCGCTCCACCGCTCCGGCTCGCCGTCCACCACCAGGACGGTCCGCAACCCGCCTCCCGAGAGCATCCCGGCCAGATCGGTCGCGCCCGTATCGTCATCCGCGGCTGCGCAGAAAACCGGACCACTCACTGGAACCTCCGCCTCAGTTCAGCCACCTGCACCGCCGTGAGAGTACGCCCTCGCGATCCGAGCAGGAAGTAGAGCTTCGCCTGCTCCTCGATCTCCTCCGCCAGGCCGCCAGCTTCCTTCAAGGAGCGGCCGATCGTGACCGGCCCGTGATTTCGGAGCAGCAGCGCCGGGCTCTTCGCGGCCGCCGCTTCCACGGCTGGCCCGAGCGCCGCATCGCCGGGAGGATAGTAATCCACCACGGGCAGGCACGGCAACCGCATCGCGTAATACGGCGTGTAGACCGGCATCGCGTCGGTGAGATCCAGGTCTTCGAGACACGACACGGCGGTGGCGTAGCACGAGTGCAGATGGACCACGGCGCAGGCATCGGGGCGCGCCCGGTAGGCCGCCAGGTGAAAATGGGCTTCCTTGCTGGGCTTGGGGCCGGGCAGGGCCTCGCCGTCCCAGTTCACCTCCGCCAGATCGTCCTCCGCCAGATCTCCGAATGAGGAGTTCGTCGGACTGACAATGACGCGGTCATCCACCCGCACGCTGAGGTTGCCGGCGGAGCCGAACGTGTACCCGCGCAAGTAGAGCGACCGGGCGACTGCCACCAACGCAGCTCGCTCGCTCATCGCACCACCAGCACGGCGGGAGCTTTGCCGAACGATTCCGGCTTCTTCAACTGCCGGTGCACCTGGGCGCGATTCAATTTCACCGGCTCGCGCTTGCCGGTCCATGTGTCGATCCACTCAGCTTGGGTTTTTTCGGGCGCATCCAGGGCGGCCAGGTTGAGCGTGAGCTGGTTGCCTTCCACGTAGCAGGCATAGACCTGTCCCAACTGCGCCAGGCATGGGCCGCCAACGGCCACTTCATTGTGGGGCTCCATGCGCCAATAGGGCAGCGCCGCGAGCGTGTCCTTCAGCAACTGGAAGCGCTCGGCCCCGGGCGGCTCCGGATCCGGCTTGACCACGTCCCAGGCGGTGTTGTGGTAGTAGTAGACGCCGTAACCGCCGGCGAGGTAGATCAGCCAGGCGCGCCGCAGTTGCTCCTGCCAGTCATGGACAACGTTGTAGCTGGGAAAGGTATCGACGCCGCGCTCGTAGCCGAATTCCGAATTCACCACCGGATAGCGGCGGAGGGCGCGGTCAAAGGCGATCATATCCGGCCACAACGTATGCTGCTGATCGGTGCGGAAATCGAGCAACTTGTTGAACTCGGGGGTCCAGTAGAACTCGTCGTCATCGTGCGCGGTGAGCAGCCGTCGATAGGCGTCGGATGCCCGCACCGTTTCCATTAGACGGCGCTGCAAGCCCGGATCGCGCTCGTTGTGCGCCTCCTTGGAGAAATCCCAGACCACGTTTGAATACGCCTGATAGCGTGCAGTCACGTAACGGAAGTAACGGTCTTCGTCGCGGCTGTACTTCGCCGGCCAGTTGACCTGCTTGTTGTAGACCTTCAGCATCAAGTGGGCCACGACGCCTTTGTCGCGCAACTCCGACATCATGCGGTCATAGAGCTGAAAGTACTTCGGGTTCAATCGCGAATGGTCGGGTTTGTCGTTGGCGCCTTCCCAGGGATACACCGGCGCCGGACCCCAGTCCCAGGCGTGCTCCCGCCCCTTGCTCCAATTCGTGTCGTAGGCGTACACGTTGACCATGACGTGGTTGAACCCGCGCGCCGCCATTTGCTCGATCAGGCGCCGCATCACTTTGCGGTCCGGATCCTCGATGCCCGCGCCCCACAGCCAGTCTGCCTCATAGCCCAGCAGGAAGTAGCGAGTGCCGTCTTCATACACGAAGTGATAGGGACGCGCCGGATCGACCAGCAAACCGCCGTGAATTGCGGCGTGGCGATTCGGTACGCAGCGGATGCCGGCTTCGGTCTTCCCGTTCAGCGCGGCCAGCGCCGAGACGGTGCGCAATTCCCACTCGCCTTCCCGTGTGGGCGAAAAGCGAATGATCCAGCGGCCGTCGCCGTCGTAGAAACCGGGAACGCGGAGGTGGATTCCCGCCGGTCCGGTGAATTCACCCGCCAGTTCCACGTCGAACGGATTCCCCGCCGCGGCGGCCTGGAAGGCGAAATCGTGAGAGTGGTAAAGCTGGATGTCGGTCGCTCCGTGCGCCATTCCGCAGTGGAGAACAACGGCCGCAAGTACTGATAGGGTTTTCATAGTTTCACTGCCTTTCCGGACTGCGCGGACTCGTAGATTGCCTCCACCACGCGCAGAGTCCTGAGGTAATCGTCCCCGTTCGACTCGAATTCCCCGCCGGAGAGGAAGCAGTCCACGAAGTGGCGTTGGGTGGTATAGACGCAGTCGCCGGCGAAGTTCAGAGCGGTACGGGGGTAGTCGACGTCATGGCCGGGCTCACCGAGGCGTTTGATGCGGATGTTTGATTCCGTGTCCATGGTGAGGTGTCCCTTCATCGCGTCGATGCGTAGTTCGCCGAAGGTGAAGCGCGGCGAAGGCGACTCGACTTCGTTGTAACGGTTGGCATCCCAGATGGCGGTGGCGCCGTTCTCGAAGCGGAAGAATACCTGGCCGGTCTCTTCACCCTGAATCACGGGATTCAACCGGCGTAGATTCGCGTAGACCTCCACCACCTCGCCGAGCAGATAACGGAAGGTATCGACGAAGTGCACGCCGGTCTCATACACCAGCAATCGCGGGTAATCGCGGAAGAAAGGTTGCCGGTCCAGATAAGCACGTTCCCCCCAGCCGTCGCCCATGCGCATGCGGAAGTAGAGATGCGTGAACTCGCCGATGCCGCCGTCCTGCTGGATCGACTTGATCTTGCGGTACCAGGGCTGCCAGCGCCAGTTCTCATGGACCATGAAGCGGACGCCGGCGGCTTTGGCTCTCTCGACGATCCGGCGGCTGGCTTCCAGGGTCGGCGCCAGGGGCTTCTGGCAGATGATGAGAACACCGCGGCCGGCCAGGACATCGCACATCTCCTCGTGCGTTTCCGGCGGCGTGATGATGTCGGCGAAGTCCGGTTGTTCGCGGTCCACCATCTCGCGCCAATCCGAGTAGTAGCGCGGCACGCCGTAGGCGGCCATCATTTCGCGGGCTTTCGATTCGGTGCGATTGTAGATCGCTGTGATCCGCACCTCGGGAATACGGGTCCAGGCTTCGTACTGAAATCGTGAAAAGTAGCCGGCGCCCAGGGCGACGCCCTTCAATGGCAAAGCTCGAGTCATACTTGGATCTCCTCAGGTCCGAGGGACTTCATGCGGAACCAGATGACAACGGCGCCCGCGTTCATCAGGGCCGCGGCGAGAAAGTAGGCGGAGGCGCTGCCTGTCAGGCCATGAAGAAACGGAAACGCGTTGGCGCTGGCGAAGGAACCGAAATTGCCCAGCATGTTCATGGCGCCCGACATGCTGCCTGCTCTGGCGCCGGCGATATCGGTGCAGAAGACCCAACTGGGACTGATCGTCAGGTCCGCACCGAAGGCCGCGAGCGTGAAGCAGACGCTGGCCCACTCGGCCGTTTCGGCGCGAGTCAGAGCTACCAGTGCCACCGCGGACGAGACGAATCCGGCCAACGCGGGAAGACGCCGCGACCAGGCGCGCCAGCGGGACCGGTAGAGTGCGTCGACCATCCAACCGGAAAGCCATTGAGCGCCGGCGCCCAACAACAGCGGCGCCATCGCATAGGCTGCCCCGCGCGCGTCGCTCAAGTGATACTGCTTCTTCAAATACGGGAGCATCCACGAGAGACAGAGGAAGAACGTGAAATTGCTGGCGAAGTACTGCGCCATGACCGGAGCCATGCCCGGCTGGCCAAAGAGACTCAGCGGAGAAGCCGGGGGCGATACGCCGGCTCGTGGCGGTGATCCTGTGCCCGATGGACGATCTCGAAACCAGAACAGCCAGACAACTGCCCAGACGACGCCGAGGCCTCCGAGAAGGAAGAACGATGGCCGCCAGGACCAGCGTCCCAGCATCCAGGCGAGCAGCGGGAACGCCAGTGCCGCCCCTAATCTCGAACCGGAAAACAACACTCCGTTGGCGCGCCCCCGCTCGCCCGGCGGCAACCAGTTCACGATGGCTCGCGCGCTGCCGGGAAATGCGCCCGCCTCCCCAATGCCGAACAGGAACCGGATCGCGACCAGAGACATCAAGCTCCAGGCTGCCCCGGTCAATGCCGTCAGCCCGCTCCATGCGCCCACCACCACGGTCAGTGCGATGCGCGGGCCGGCCTTGTCCGCAAACCAACCCGAGGGGATCTGCGCCAGCGCGTACCCCAGTGCGAAGGCGCTGAAGACCAGGCCCATGGCGCTATCGGAGAGAGAGAGTCCGGTGGCGATGGCGTCCTTGGCCGACGAGATCGAGACCCGGTCGATGTAGGTGATCATCGACAGCAGGAACAGGGCAAAGACAACCGCGTAGCGCCGCCGTCCCGCGGGTGGAGAGGCGATCAATCGGACGCTCCATCGAAGACGCGATAGGCCGTGCCGCCCAGGATCAACGTCTTCTGGTCGTACGAGACCGGCAGCGAGAGAATCTTGCCCATCTCCACATCGAGATTCTCGGGCAGGTCGGAGCCGATCATGAGCCTGTCGGCGGGCACCTGTGCCAGAACCTCCAGCACATGGTTCGGCATCAGGCTGGAGAGCTCCAGTACGATGTTGGGGCAGAACGCCGCCGCCAGCATCGCATCGTGCACGAACATCCCACCACCGCAGTGCGCCGCGACGATCGTCAGCTCGGGATAGCGGCGGGCCGGCATCATCAACAGGGATGGCAGCGAGAAGGGCAGCCCCGAGCCCGTGTGGCAGACAACGGCCATTTTGTTCTCGAGCGCCGCTTCGAACAGGAAGTTCGATGCGGTCGAAAATGGGTTCAGGCCGTGGTACCGCGGCTGCAATTTCAACGCCCGGAATCCGTAAATCTCACGGCACCGCCGCACTTCATCGCGAAACTCAGACTCGGGAATGAAGGGATACAGGCATGCCGAACCGGCGAGCCGGTCCGGGTGCGCCAGCACCGCCCTGCCGATCAGTTCATGCGCTTCGCGAACGCTCTCGACCACCGGGAAGGGAATCACTAGCGACTGGTCGACACCGAATCGGTCCATGTCGCGCAGCAGATCGTCCGCGCTGTACGATCGGCCGCTGTGCCGCGCCGTACCGATGTGGGTGTGCGTGTCGAAGAGTCGGAATCCTTGTTTCATGGCGTCACGCCAGCAGATTCGCCATCCGGCAGAGCCGCGAGAATCGCCGCGCTCATTTCGCTGGTGGAGAGGCTCCCACCCATATCGCACGTCCTGGCTTGCCGGTCGGAGAATACCTTGCGCACGGCGGTTCGAATCATCTCCGCCCCGCGCCGCGACGTGTCCGTATTGAACCAGTCCAGCATCATGGCAGCCGACAGGATCGTCGCCACAGGGTTCGCGATTCCCTTGCCTGCGATATCGGGCGCGGAACCGTGCGATGGTTGAAATACCGCATAGCGGTCGCCGATGTCGGCCGATGGGGCCATGCCGATCCCACCCACCAGCGCGGCGGCGAGGTCCGATAGGATATCGCCAAACATGTTCTCCGTGACTATCACGTCGAACATCTCGGGTCGCTGCACCAGGTAGAGCGCGGCAGCGTCGACGTAGACGCGGTCCGTCTCCACGCCGGGAAACTCATGGGCGATCTCGTCGAACACCTGCCGGAAAAACGCCATCGACGGCAGAACATTTGCCTTGTCGACCAGCGTGACCCGCTTGCGCCGGCCCACCGCCACTTGGAACGCGGCACGAATGACGCGTTCCGAGCAAGCGCGCGTGATCAGCATGGTGTCGGTGGCGCAGTCCGCCGCCAGATCGCGCGGCGCCTTGCGGGTAGAGAAGAGCCCTTCGGTGCTTTCGCGGATCAGGACGAAGTCGATGTCGCCCGCCCGGCGCCCGCGCAGCGGAGAGTCCTCGCCGTGAAACAGATAAATGGGACGCAGCCCGTTGTAAAGATCCAGCCGCTCCCGCAAGTCGATCTGGGGCGTCATCTCGACGCCGTCCGGCCAACGAACTCCCGGCAGGCCCATCGCGCCCAGCAGGATGGCGTGGAACTCCGGCAAACGCTCGAAGACGTGAGCCGGCAGCGGATCGCCGCTCTTCAGGAATTCACCCGCGCCGATCGAGAACTCCTCGGTCTCCAGGCGCAGACCGTCAATCCTCGCTTCCACGGCGCGCAGCACGCGAACCGCTTCCGCCGTCAAATCGGGGCCAATGCCGTCGCCGGGGAAGAGGGCGATGCGAAAGGTCTCCGTCATGCGCCGGTCACCTCTTTGAGCAGTGCGAAGAACTGCTTCTTACGTTCCGTGTTGGTTCCCCAGTTGACCGGCGGGCATTGGTATCCATCGGCGTAGTCGCTCTTGCCCGGATCGAAGTAGCCCCAGGAGACGTAGAGGCCGAGCGCCGCCATGATGTGGTTCTCCGCTTCACTGAACCGGAAGTGGTCGTCCTCGTTGATCAGGATGGGCATTGGCCGATAGCCCACGGTGCCTCGGGTGGTCTGGATCATCTTCCGGATTCGCGCGGGGTCGTCCGCCCCGTTGCCATGCAGCAGCAGGAAGTCGGAGGACTTATTCACGTTCGACTTCGCCGCCGTGCCGCCACCGTAACTGGTGCCCACCAGCAGCCGCCGTCCGCCCTTTTGCATGCCTTTGGCGAGATCGATCAGCTCGTGGACACGCGCCGGCTTCAGGATCTCGTGATCGTACTCCTTCACGTCGGTCTCATTGTCGATCTCCACGAGCACGTTACGGTAGTCGCGGTCGAGAAGCCACCGGGTGGCATTCGCCACGGCGCGCTTCACGGCCGCTTCGTCTTTCACTCGCTGATCCTGGCCGAAGTAGAAGTAGCCCAGGATGGCGACTATGCCGAGCTCGTCGGCGCGGTCCAGGATCCGGATGAGTCGCTCCATGTAGGCGGGCCGGAGATTGCCTTCGGGATCGATGGCGGTGTTCTCCCACGGCTGGGTCTTGGAGTATCCTTCCGGGCTGCCGCCCTGGAGGTTGAGGGTGAAGGCCAGCAGGCCGTGTTTGCGCCACTCGGGCATGGCGGCGAGGAACTCACCCGTGTTGCGTTCCGCGTCCCACTTGCCAGTGTCCGGATAAGCCCACTTCGCGCGGGTTTGGGGGTTCAAATCGTCGAAAGTCCCTTGTACGACCCGCATGTTCATCAGCAGGCCCTCGATCTTCAGGCCTTTGTACGACCCGCCCGCGTACGTGGGCTTGCCGTTGATGAAGAACTGGTCGTTCTGAATCGAGACTTCGGTGCGGCGCCTGGCCGCGGCCTTCGCCAGCGGGGCGATACCCGCAACGCCAAGAAATGTTCTGCGGTTCATATTCATCCTGATGCCTGGATTCGGAGCACGCGGACTCCGGATCGAATTCCCTTTGGTGCGCAGCGGGCTTCGATCGGTTGCGGCCTTCCGCCAGGCTCTTGATAGTCTGATTCTAGACAACAGCGGCATTTTGAGGATTGTGGTTGTCCGCTTCGCTGAACTGGAAGTGGTCGTCCTCGTTGATAAGAACGGGCATTGGACGCGAACCCCCGGGTACCTCTGGTCGTCGTCGCTTCGTCTTTCACTCGCTGATCCTGGCCGAAGTAGAAGTAGCCCAGGATGGCGACCATGCCGAGCTCGTCGGCGCGGTCCAGGATCCGGATGAGTCGCTCCATGTAGGCGGGCCGGAGATTGCCTTCCGGATCGATGGCGGAGTTCTCCCACGGCTGAGTCTTGGAGTATCCTCGGGCTGCCGCGTAGGGCTGTGCTTACGCCATTCGACCATGGCGGCTTGTCAAACCAGATTGCTTCGGACTAAAAAGTGATTCTCGCCCCGAGCTGCAAGCGCCGTCCGAAATCCAGGGAATAGATATCCGTGGATTTCCCGAACGTGCTGCTTGTGACGCTCGTGCTCGGGTTGTTCCAGTTCATGTTGTTCAGAGCGTTGAAGGCGTCTAATTTCAACTGGAGCTTTATCCGCTCAGTGATCGAGAAGTCCTTGTTGAGCACGCCGTCGACGTGAAAATACTGCGGCCCCCGAATGTCGGGGTAATACGGAGGATTCGTACGCCTGGTGTACGCGGGCAACTGCTTAAAAACGGCGGTATTAAACCAGCCGCGGGGCCCCGGATTGGAGACATGCGGGTCGCCGTCCACCAGCATGCCGCCGAAGCTCAGCAGTGAACCGGTGTGCCAGGTCGTCACTCCGGCCAGGTTCCAGCCACCTATCAGGGCGTCCAGCAACCGAGGGGCCCCGGCCAGGAACTTTTGGCCCTTGCCAACAGGGAGCATCCAGGTGCCGGAGGCCACCAGCCGGTGCCGGGGCGTGCTGGAGGCCAGCCACGTGAATTGCTTCAGATAGTTGTCGACGCCGTCGTAAAACCCCTCGCTGGACTGAACGTTATAGTTGTAGCTAACCAGCATCGTGTAGCCTTTGCTGAAAGACTTCGTCCCCTTGATCTGCAAGGATTTGTAACTCGAGTTGCCGCCGGCAAAGGCGTCGAACACGGTCAGGTTCCCGTACTGTGGATACTGGCGAGCCAGCGCGGTGACCCCAACCGTTGCCTGGTTCCACAGCGCACCGGGAGTCTTGTTGGGGGTAGCGAGATTGTAGAAAGGATTGGCGACCTGCGCGTTGGTCGCGGCTCCATATTGTAGGGCGATCCTGGGATCGACCTGGTTGATGTTCCAAGACATGTTGTTCGCGTGTGTTGACCAGTTCTGGAAGTAGGTGACATCCAGAACGATACCGTCCGGCAACTGCCTTTGAAACGAGATGTTGACCCGGTGACTGGCTGGGTGGGAGCGGGTCGGATTGAAGTAGGTGATGATATCTCCTAGCCCGGTATATGCGCCGTAGGACTTGCCGTAGGCGGGGATCACCGGGAAGGCGGAGGTGAACGGATTCGACAACTGCATTTGGGGCACGCCCTGAACAGTCGGGGGGGCGTCGGTGTAGTTGCCGAAGCCGGTGTAAGGGACGCCGAACTGATCTTGCGCACCCAGGTTCCACGGGGTTAAGTACCTCCCATATCCCGCGCGCAAAGACATCTTGTCGGTCAGCCGGTAGGCCATGCCCGCGCGTGGCGACCAAGTACCCTTATCGGAGTTCCACGCTCCCGGATGGCTCTCGCTGGTGAACTGGAACGCGCCGTTCAGAGTCCAGGGGCCAGGGTAAAACTGTTTGACCGCAGCCGGCATTTGGACTCCCTGGAGTTCCGGGATGGGCTTGGTGAGGTCCATCGGGGCGGTAATCCGGTTCTCCGCTTCGCTGTAAGGCACCTCGAACTCATAGCGCAGACCCAGGTTCAGGGTGAGGTCTTTGGTAAGTTTCCAGTCGTCGTTGACGAAGACTGCGAAGGAACGGTTAGATACGTTCGGCATGACCAGGCTGGGCATGGAGGTCTCGTTGCTGTTCCAGGCGCTGGGGCTGGCGCCGATAGGCACCACGGCCCCGAGCAGGAACGAAGCATACGGGTTCCCGGCCACCGCCATGTTGGGGTTCACATAGGTGGAGTTGGTGATGTCTCCGTTGAACCCGAAGCCCGGATTGGAATTCTGGAGCAGACTAGGGGCATGCGTACCGATGGTCTCGAACCCCGCTTTCAGGTAGTGAGAGCCGCGCTGCTGAGCGACCTTGGCGGTGAAGCCGTTGCCGCTGGGCTTTTGGTCCCAGTATCCGCCGCCCGGTCCCATGTCGACCCACCGGCCGCCGTCCCCGCTGATGGACATACGTGCCGCCAACTTGGGGATGGAAGGTTCCGCGTACAGCGCCTTGTAAAAGTCGGATTTTGGATAGAGTGAGGCAAAGGTATACTCGGCGGGTTGGGGGGCAGGCGCCGAGGCGTCGACGAAGCTGTGGTAATCGGCGCTCACGCTGATGACGGTCCGCGGCCCAAGCGTGTAGGTGGCGTTGCCGGAATAGGTACTGCCGTCACGCTGGCTTCCCCGGTCCGAGACGAAGACCGGCGAACCCGTAGGGTTCCCGACTGAGACCGGAGTGCGGAAGATCTGCGCACGGACGGTCACCGTGAGCCTGTCGCTAACCCGATAATCCACACGCTCGGCGAAATTCTTGTAGGGGTAGCTGATCGGCAGGGAAACGGCGTAGTTCTGGAGATGGTTGTAGCCCCTGCCCGGCCCGTTGGGTTTCCAAAGCGCACCCATGTACTTCACCGAAATGGGATCCTGCCTTCCTGGGGGAATGACGTTGCCGGGGAATGGCGTGCGCGTGATGGTCTTGCCATCCGCGGAGGTCAGCGTGGACCACGGGTCGTAGATCATGTTCATCGCGCCAGCCCCGTTAATGGACTGGGCGAAATTCCCCTGGCGTTCGAGATCGGTCGGAAGCGTCGCCGTGTAGACATTGGCCTGTGCCCACTTCCATCCCTCAAAAGACACAAAGTTGAACAACTTGTTCTTCAGAATGCGGTGGCCGACCGTGCCCCCGTACATCTGCTGGCGGTCCAGGTTGACGGTACGGAATATTCGGTTTGAGACGGCGGCCGCCCACGGATAGCGCCCGTAATAGTAAGCGCTCCCATGGACGTCGTTGGTCCCCCCCTTGGTAACGATGGAGATCGTGGAGCCGGCGCCGCGCCCGAACTCGGCGTCCACCGTGTTCTGGGAGATATTGACTTCCTGGACCATGTCTGGTGTTGGGACATAGCCGGTCTTCTTGCTGATGCCCACGGAACTGCCATCCACCTGGAGTTCGTTCGTGTAGGTCGCGCCGCCTCCTACCTGAAAATTGTTGGCTCCCCAACTGTTGAAAGGGTTGTATTCCGTGCTGGAATCAGTCTTCAACACGGCGGGGTCCAAGGTCGCCAGCACGAACGGGTTGCGGTAAAGTTGCGGAATTCCCGTCGAGATCCGGCTTTCCACCGTCGTGTCCAGTTTGCTCGTGTTGAATTGAACCTGGCTTGCCTGCGCAGTCACGGTGACGGTTTCCGAGAGACTGCCGGTCCTCAAGACGGCGTCGACGGTAATGTCTCCGCGAGCCGCGAGGGGTATATTCTCCTGCAAGAACTTGGAGAAACCCGTCGCCTGGACCGTCACGGTGTAGGAACCGGGCTCCACGAGGTCAAAGAGGTAGAAACCCCTCTCGTTGGTCTTTCTCACAGCTTCAGCGCCCGTGTTGACATTGCGCAACGTGACAGTTGCGCCAACGACAACAGCCTGGCTTGGGTCCCTTACGGCACCCTGAATCTTCCCGCGGTAATCTTGCGCGCAAAGCGGCAACAAGAGGACCAAGGCCACCAAAACAACTTTAACAACCGCAAAACGATGAATAGTTCGCTGCATTTCCGAAGCCTCCCAAACCGGATCTTAGGGCACAGTGGCTCTTGGAGGATAGAATGAAAGTGCGCGAATAGTTGTACAATTCTACCCTGGCCGGGCTTCGGTCTACTTCGTACCGAGCGCGCGCTGCTGGGAGCGGATGCGGCCCGGGGAGGTTCCGAAGCGGTGCCGGATGTGCCGGCTCAAGTGGCACTGGTCGCAAAAACCCGTTTCCGCGGCGATCTGCGTCAGCGACAGGTCGCTTTCCAGTAGAAGTTGGTAGGCCCGGCTCACCCGCAACTGGCCCGAATACGCGGAAAACGTCAGCCCGGTCGCCGTGCGGAAGAAGCGCATGAAGTAGCTCGCGCTCATTTTCAGCATCCGTGCCGCCGCCGGTACGCTCAGGGCCTCGTCGTGGTGAGTGGCCAGGAACTCGAACAGGGGCGAGAGGCGTCGCAGACGGTCGCGGCGGAATTCGTAATCGCTGTGTTCTGCCATGCGGTCCCTGAACGCCTCTTCCAGGACTATGAGCAGTTCGGCCAGAACGGATTTTTGGCGGGCCTGACAAGCCGGATCGCCGGCCCCCTCCATCTGTGCCAGCACCAGCCGGCTCAGGCAGTTCCAGGCTTCGGCCGCGTGCGGATCCCGCGAACGCATGTGCAGGCAGCCGTCCCGCAGATGACGAAACGGCCGCAGCAACCACAGGTCGCAGGGCAGCGCGCCCGGCGCTGCTACCAGATCCGGGTAGAAAACGACGACCAGGGCGTGGCGGTCTGGCCCTTCGAAGCTGTCTACACCGTGCAGGCGCAGGTTGTCGATGAGTAGGATGTCAGCGGCTTCGAATGGCTCCAATTGCTCACCGATGCGAAAAGCTCCCGAACCGGCGAGCGGACAGAAAAGTTCCAGGCGCTCATGCCATGTCATGGGTACGGCGCGGGGACCTGCTGGGAACTCGTACAACCTCACCGCAAGGGGGAAAGAAGTATCAAGGGCCAGGTGGTAGCGCTTTGCAGAATCAACTCGTTCCAAGATCTGGAATGATTCATAGTGCAGACTGGCCGCGAGTCCCGGCGGGAGATGCAGTCCGGCGACATGGGATTCAGAGTCCCCAACATCGTCAACCGGCAACCGGGAAAGGGTAGTTTTGTACAACACTTTTGTTGGCCACATTCTATACCAATTGGCGCTCCTCCGTACAGACTCGAAGCAGTTGGGTTTTCGTTCGAGGATAGGCTTGGGCCGTCAAAAGAAAGCAAGGGGAAGATCCGTTCGTGCTGAAAGTTCCAGTGAAGCCAACGTAGCCAGCGAGCATACTATGACAATTTCCTTCGGCGCTTTGCGGCGCCAGATTCTTCTCGCCTCTCTGATCGCACCGCTTTGCCTGTTCGCGCAAACCCGCACCACCGTTCGTCCGGCCGATACCGGCGTCGCGCTGGTGAACCCTGGCATGGGCTGGGCGTTTCACCACTACGACAACAACATTGAACGCTACGGCCTGCACCTGGAACCGTCCGACACAGTCGACGACTTTCCAGGCGCCAGCGTCATCTACCTGCGCCTGGCGTGGTCCTACCTGGAACCCGAGGAGGGCAAGTTCAGCTGGTCCCTTGTTGACACCCCAGCCCAGCGGTGGATTGACAAAGGCTTCCAGGTAGCGTTCCGTTTCACTTGCGCTGAATCCGGCGCGAAGCAGCCATACGCTACGCCGAAGTGGGTACGCGATGCCGGCGCCAAAGGCCATCACTTCACGCCGAGAAAAGGCATTGACGCAAGCAGTCCGATGTGGGAGCCGGACTATAACGATCCCGTCTTTCTGGAGAAGCTCGACCATTTCCTGGCCGCGGCCGCTGCTCGCTATGACGGTAGTCCCGACGTGGCCTTCATCGATGTGGGTTCATTTGGGGTTTGGGGTGAGGGTCACACCGAGGCAACCACCAAGCTTCCGTATGATGCCCGAACGGTCAAGACGCATCTGGACCTGCACAAGAAGCACTTCAAGAAGACTCTGCTGGCAGCCAATGACGACTTCTCCAATCACGGCCGCGGGCTTGAGACCTTGCACTACGCACGCGAACTCGGGATGACGCTTCGCGACGACAGCATTCTGGTCGGTTGTGGAGACAAGGCCTACCACCACGCTTATCTTGCCGACCTCTTCTGGCCTCAGTTGCCGGTTGTTTTGGAGATGGAACACTACGGCGCCTCCGTGTCGAAGGGCTGCTGGCAGGATGGCAGTCTGTTCTTGAAGGCGATCGAAGACTACCGTGCCGCCTACGCTACCGTGCACTGGTACCCGCGCGAGTTCTATGAGAAGAGCAAGAAACTCGTCGACGACATCAACCTGCGCCTGGGCTACCGCCTGCAATTGCTGGAGGCATCGTGGCCGCCGGAGCTGGCTCGTGACCAGCCGCTGACGGTCGGCTACAGTTGGCGCAACGCCGGAGTGGCGCCGTGCTATCCGGGTGGACACCCCGCCATCACGCTCAAAGACGCGAAAGGCGGCGTTGTGGGAGTGTTTGTCGACGAGACCTTCGATGTGCGCACGCTGCCAACCGGCCCGCCGGGGAAAGCCTTGCCGGTCGGGCGCCAGGAGAAGGCATCCAGCCAGGCTGACAGGCCGCTGATCGCGTATGCGCTGCCGCCCGATCCGGTTTTCAAGCCGGGAACGTACGATGTATTCGTTTCCGTCGGGTCCAGGACAGGCACGCCGGCGCTTGCCCTGCCGCTTCCGAATGGTGACGGGCACCGGCGCTACCGGATGGGAAAGATCACCGTGCGATAGGAGCGGATTGCTCGCGCTGCGAGTTGGTTGGGGTGAGGCCGGCGGCATATAATCAGAAACACGGAGTCACATGTCCTTTTCTATCGAAGCTCTCGTGCGGCGCTGCCCCAAGTCCGGGCGCATCGCCGGCATCCGGCGCGATGTCGCCCGGCCTCGCGTACTGCTGCCGCTGCTCGGCTTGCTGGCCATCGCGTGGTTTCTCCTGCGGGTGATCCCCAAGCCCAGCCGGGCCGCGTACCCTTGCCAGCGGATTGCAGCGGGACTGGGCGCCGGGTTCCTGGCGAATCTTGTCTCGTTCGTGGCGGCGCTGGCAGGATTCCGTTTCCTGCACCGCCGGGGCGCCCGCATCGCCGCCACCTGTTTTGTCGCGGTGTTGAGCGCCACCGTATACGTTGGGCTGGCGGTGAGCGACCAGCCCACCGCACCCGTGCTCCAGCCTGCCGAGGGGCCCAACCGCCCCATGGGCACGGCCAAGGGCATCTTCCCCGGCCGCGTGACGTGGACGCAGGATTTCACGTCCACGACATGGAACGGGCAGGACGGCAACTGGTGGGAGGATCGCAACGTCAACCAGGCGGCGGTGAACAAGATGCTTTCGCGCAGCCTGCAAGGCCTGACGGGCGCCACTTCCGACAACGGCGCGTGGGACCGCCTGTTCCGGTCGCACAACCGGACGGCGGGGCACGGCGACCGCGGCTACCGGACCGGCGAGCGCATCGTGGTGAAGCTGAACTGTAATGCCGACGAGGGCAAGCCCTGGGACAATCGCGGCTACCCGAGCCCGCAGGTGGTGGCGGCATTGGTCCGCCAACTGGTGGAAACGGCGGGAGTGTCCGGCAACGCCATCCTGCTGAGCGATCCCTCGCGCGCCATCGGCGCCAACATCTACCGCGAGGTGCGCGCGCTCCTTGGCCAGGACTACCAACAGATCACCTACGAAGGCCAGAGCGGCGAAGACGGACCGCAGCGCGTCCGCCCCGAGCCCGACATGGAAGCCCCCATCTGGTTCGACATGCCGGGTGGCAAGCGGCAGGCGCTCTACTTGCCCAAATCGTATTCCGCCGCCACCTACATGATCAACTTCGGCTTGATGCGTCCTCACCGCGTCTTCGGGGTCACGCTGGCGGGCAAGAACCACTTCGGCTCTGTCTATGATCCCGAACTGAAGACCTTCAAACCCACCGTGCTGCACGCCTTTGCCCTGTGGGACTACAAGACGCCCAACCACCAGGGCGACCCGCACAGCCATCCGGCGCTGATGGGTCACCGCAACACCGGCGGCAAGACTTTCCTCTACTTACTCGACGGACTCTACACGTCCTACAACCAGGGCCAGCCGGTAGTGCGCTGGTCTACCCTGGACAACCGGTGGTTCTCCAGCATGCTGATGTCGCAGGACCCCGTGGCACTCGACTCGGTCGGTTACGATCTCATCACCAGCGAGCCGAACCTGACCCGCAACAACCCCAGCTTCAACGGCAACGTGGATAGCTACCTGCACGAGGCGGCGCTGGCCGGCGCCCCGCCCTCGAAGTCGAAGTACGACCCGGAGAACAACGGGAAAGCGCTCCAGTCGCTCGGCGTACACGAGCACTGGAATAGCGCCGCGGAGAGGAAGTACTCGCGCAACCTCGGCCGCCCGCAAGGCATCGAGCTGGTGGAACTGCGGTAGCGCTCACGGGGAGTCATTGATGACAGCTAAAGACGTGTGTGTCGCGGCATTGATTTTCGCCGGGGCCGCTCACGCCGCCGCCGGGCGGACCGAACTGGCTCAAGGATGGAAGATCCGATCCGTGTCTCCCCGCGCGGCACTCGATGCACCCTCACTCGAAGAAGCGGTAAGCACGCCGGCGAGTGGTGGATGGTTGCCGGTGGCCCGGATGCCGGCGATGGTCCACGACGTGCTCCTTGCCACCGGCAAGATCGAGCAGCCGTGGCTGCCCGGCGCCGCGGAGAAGTGCCGCTGGGTTGCGGAGCGCGACTGGCTCTACGCCGTAACGATTCCATCCTCCGGCACCAGCCGGGAGGTTTGGCTGCGCTTCGCCGGACTCGACACCATCGTCGATGTCTACCTGAACGGCGAGCGGATCGCCTCGCACTCGAACATGTATACACCGCTCGCCGTCAACATCAGCGGACGCCTGCGCGAGAGCAACACGATCGTGCTGCACTTCCATACGGTATTCGACCTTTCGGGGCCAAAGCCAGTGCCTCTCCGCATCGCCAGCGGTGACGCAGCGCGGCGCGTGCGCAGGCCGCCCTCCAATTACTCCACCTATCTCGGACCACAGCCTTACTATTCGCGCGTGGGCGTATACGACGCCGTTGTGCTTCAGACCAACGATGGAAGCGTGTTCGAAGACGTGCTGGCCGATGCCACGCTGAACGAGACGCTTACTGAGGGGACTGTTGCGGTCGAGATTACGGGCCGCAGCCGCGCGGCCTCGGCGGATCTATCTGTCAGGCTGATTGCACCGGATGGCCGCGTCGCGGCCGAAAGTCGCCAAAAAGTGGCGGTCAGTAACGGCGCGTTCCAGACACGGCCGGAGGTGCGCATCAAGCAACCGCAACTGTGGTGGCCGCGCGGCTACGGCGCGCAACCGCTCTACCGCGTCGAAGTGGCGCTCTCGGCCGGCGGACAAGTGCAACAGACCGAGCGGCGCACCGTAGGGTTCCGGCGCATTACCAGCCCCGCGCTGCTGCACTTCGTGGTCAACGGCGTGCCGGTGCGCCTATGGGGCGGCGATTGGGTGACGCCGCACTGGCAGAGCGCTGTGTGGGACCAACCGCGGGTCGAGAAGTTGTTTGCCATGGCGGAGCATGCCAACTTCAACGTATTTCGCGTATGGGCGGAAACGGAATCGCCGCGCGACGAGTTCTACGAAATGGCCGACGCGCGCGGCTTCCTGCTCTGGCAGGACTTCACCAATCTGCCGCTCGCTCCCGACGAAACCAGCCGCGTGATGTGCCGCGAAGAAGCCACCGCATTCCTGAAGCGCTTGAAGCATCACCCCTCAATTCTGCTGTGGAACGGAAGCAATGAGGCCGCCCAATGGCACCACCAGAGCTATAATCCGAACTTCGAGGACCGCGGCGCGTGGCCGGGGCTGGCGGCGGCCGCCGAGGTCGGCGAGATCTGCCGCAAGCTCGATCCGGCGCGCCACTACCAGCCGAGTTCGCCCTACTACGGCCAGGATCCCAACGATCCGCGCGAGGGCAGCACGCACGGCTACACCAACATGTGGTTCGTGCCCGGCTACGATTACCTCAACTTCGCGGCCGAGGATACGCGCATCGCGGCGCCCGTGCTCCACAGCCTGAAGCGCTTCATGAAGTCTGAAGACCTGTGGCCGGCAGGCTACTCAACGCTCTATCTGCCCGGCGATCGCCAGCCGTTCCCGCGCGCGTGGCTTGGCTACACGACGGGCGAGAGTTGGAAGAAGACCGGACCGGTGGAGCAGTTCTACGATGCCAACGACGCCGCCGGTCTGGTGCACCGCCTGGGCATGGCCGAGGCGCTCTATTACCAGGACACCGTGGAGCGTCAGCGCCGCGGCCGCCCGGCTGCCGACCCGTCCGGGCCTGGCCGCTCGGGCGGCTACATCGTCTGGAAGTTCAACGACTCGTGGCCGCAGATCTACTCCGCTAAGGTCGATTACTTTTTGGAGCCGTATCACGCCTACTACGCGCTGCGACGGGCGTATGAGCCCGTGATGCTCTCGTTCGACATCGGCACTTACATCTATCTCTGGGCGGTGAACGACAGCCGCGAGACCGTCAGCGGCACCGTGCGCATTCAGCTCTTCCATCTCGACCGCAACACCATCAGCAAGGAAATCGTGCGGGACGTGAAGGTGTCTCCGGGTAAGTCCGCCGTGGTGGTCCGGCTGGATGAAGCGGGGATCGGCGCGTTCCGCCGCGAGCACATCCTGTTTGCAACCCTCACTGATGCGAGCGGCCGCGTCATCGCACGCGCCGACGCGCTCACCGACATCGAACGCCGCGTCGCCTTCCCGGCCGCGAAACTGAGCGTGCAAGTGAAGGACGGCGCGCTTTCCATTACCGCGGACAGATTTGCGCGCACGGTGACGCTGGAAGGCGACGCAGACGGCGATCCCGCGGGATGGTTCTTCGAGGATAACTACTTCGACCTGATGCCCGGTGAGGTCAAGACCGTTCGCATTCTGGGCCACCACTCGCAGGGCCCCATCACCGTCAAACCCTGGTATTCGCCACACGCCGTCGCGGTTACGTGGCAACGCTGATCGGGAGCAAATATGAATCGACGCAACTTTTCCAAAACCGTGTTGAGCCTCGGCGCCGCCGCGCAGACCGGGATGGCTCAGGAGCAATATGACGAGCCGGCCAGGAAACTGCCCGCCCGCAGGTTTGATGTGGTGGTGGCCGGCGGCGGCACCGCCGGAGTGGTGGCCGCCATTGCCGCGGCCCGCAACGGCGCCAAGACGATCCTGATCGAAGCCAAGGGCTATCCTGGCGGCACCGTGGTTGAGGGCGGTACTGCCCTGCACAGCTACTACAATCTCTGGAAGCCGTTTCCGGGCGTCGCGAAGAGGAACGTGGTGCGCGGCATCCCCAAGGAAATGGTTGAGCGCCTGCTCCTCACCGGCGGCACTTGCGGCTATCCCGAAATGCTGCGCAACTCGGGATACGATTCCGTCGGCACCGCGATCGACACCGAGATGTACAAACTGGCCGCGTTCGAGATGCTCGACGAAGCGGGCGTCTTCGTCGCGGTCAATACGCTGTTGTGCGGAGCAGTGCGCAAGGGCAGGCGCATCGAGGGCGTGATTACCGAAAGCCGCTCCGGCCGCGAAGTCGTGTGGGCCAAGGCGTTCGTCGATTGCACCGGCTACGGCGACCTCTCCTCACAAGCCGGGGCGAAGTTCACTGAGCCCAACGACCACCCTGTCTGCAACAGCATGGGCGTGGGCAACGTGGATATTGAGAAGCTCTGCCAGTGGCTCAAAACGCGCGACGCGCTCGGCGATTACTGCGAAGGGCTGCGCGACGGCAAGGATGGGCAGATCGTGCGCTTTGGCGGCAGGGGCGTCAACCTCCCGCCGGAATTCAACGAAGGCGCGGCGAAGCTGGGCGCGACCTTTGTGACCACCACCGTCCGCGACAACTACTTCATGTTCATCAAGGTCAACCTGAAGCTGCCGGTGAGTCCGACCAGCCGCGATGCGGTCGCCAAGGCGGAACTGGAACTGCGCCGCCGCCAGTACAAGACAGTCGAACTCTTCCGCAAGCACCTGCCCGGATGCGAGAAGGCATTCATCGCAAGAACAAGTCCATCGCTCAACATCCGTCGCGGCCGCCTGATCGCTTGTGATTACGACATTACCCGTTCCGATGTGCTCGATGCGAAGCACTTCGACGACGACATCATGGCCTACGGTTTTCACGACAATGCGCCGCGTCTGCAAATCCGCAACGGCGGGACTTACGGCGTCCCGTACAAAGCACTGCGCGTCGCGGGGATCGACAACCTGCTGGCCGCCGGCATGTTGATCACGTCCGACTACGATGCCCATATGTCCACCCGCAACACGGTGTGCTCGATGGGACAGGGACAGGGCGCCGGTACGGCCGCGGCCCTCTGCGCCACGCGCAATTGCGGCACGCGTGACCTGCCTTACGGCGTCTTGCGCAAGGCACTCGAAAAAGGAGGCGTGTACTTCGAGGGTTGACGGTAAAGCAGCCACCCCGTAGTGTCCAAAAACTCGATCTACTTCAGATCGTGCGAGTTGCAGAACCCGTTACGGCGGTTCCTGCTGTTATGCTGTCCCATGCGCCGGACCTTCGACCCGTTCCGACTGCTGCTGATTTCCATCGCCGGTTGGTTGGGACAGCAGCAGCGCGATGCGATCGACTATCTCCGCGAAGAGAACCGGGTGCTCCGGGAGCAACTCGGAGGCAAGCGTCTCCGTCTGAACGACGACCAGCGCCGGCGCTTGGCAGCCAAGGCCAAGTTGCTTGGCCGTCGGATCCTTCGGGACGTGGCGACAATCGTCACGCCTGAGACTCTTCTGGCCTGGCACCGGAAGCTGATCGCCGACAAATACGATGGCAGCCGGCAGCGCGGCCCTGGCCGCCCCCGAACTCGTGATGGGATTGAGAAGCTCGTGGTTCGCATGGCCATCGAGAACCGGGATTGGGGATACCGGAGGATCCAGGGGGCGCTGGCCAATCTGGGTCACGAGGTGGCGCGCGGCACCATCGCGGACATTCTCAAGGAGCACGGTTTGGAACCGGCGCCGGAGCGCAACCGGAAGACGACCTGGAAAGAGTTTCTAAGCCGCCACTGGGAGGTGATCGTGGCAGCGGACTTCTTCACCGTCGAAGTGTGGACACGGTCGGGCTTAACGAGGTTTATCGTGCTCTTTCTGATCGACCTATCCACTCGGCGCGTGGAGATCGCTGGCATGGCGACCAAGGCGGATGGGATCTGGATGGATCAGGTAGCCCGCAACCTCTGCGATGATGGGGGCGGGTTCCTGACGGGGAAGCGATATTTGATCCATGACCGCGACCCGTTGTTCACCACGGACTTTCTCGGGACGCTGAGCGCCAGCGGAGTGAAGTCCGTGAAGCTGCCGCCTTGCTCTCCAAATCTGAATGCCCACGCAGAGCGTTTCGTCAGAACCATCAAGGAATCTTGCTTGGACCGGATGATCCTATTCGGCGAAGGTTCGCTGCGAAAGGCGATTCACGAATTCGTGGCCCATTATCATGGCGAGCGAAACCACCAGGGACTTGGCAACCGTTTGATCATTCGGGATGAATGTCACGCTGGAAATAGTGGAGCAATCCGGCGCCACGAGCGACTGGGCGGGATGCTGAACTTCTATTATCGGCAGGCAGCCTGAGGGGAAAGGGAATCAGGTGCTGACTGGATGATCACGATCACGGGAACAGCGATCGTAGTGGTGCTGGCCCAGCCGTTTCTGGACTGGTTGCATCGGGCAGATCCGACGAGTGGCTGATTGAGTCTGGAGGATCTCAGACGAGCGCCGACCTACCTGCTTCCAGAAATTGAATATCCTTTTCACTGGATGTTAATTGACCTGCCTGACGATCCGCTGCTCCCAGACGAGATCTGATTCACACGGCGGCGTTCTTGGCCGGGGCTGTCCTCGACTTGAGTTTTTGGACGTTACGAGGTCGCGGTAGATAGCCGAATCCGGACTGACGAACGGCACCACCCAAAGCATTACCGGGAAGCCCAACTGGTGGAGGCGCGCCATCATCGCCTTGGGATCGCCGAACCGCCGCGGCGAGAACTCCCAATTCCCGTAGTCCTCCTGCCAGTTGTCGTCGATCATCAGCACACCCGGCGGATAGCCGCGGTCCACGATCTGCTGTGCGTACCGCAGCACGTCCGTCTGGTTCTGGTCGTACATCAGTTCGATCCACGTGTTGTACTGCGGATGCGTGAACATGACCGGCGCCGGCAGTTTGCCGTTGGCCGGGAAGTACTTGCGGCTGACGTAGGCGAATACGTCCTTTGCCGTGCCGCCTTGCCGGCCCGAGACGACGGGTCCGTACTTCGAAGTGATGGTCAGCGTGCCGTTGGCGAAGGCATAGGCAAACGGCTTCTCGGACCAGACATAGCGGCCGCGGCTGGAGATCAGCAGCGGCTGAGCCTGGTTACCGCGGTTGTCGCCGTCGAGGTCGCGGGCGAGATCGCGGTCGCCGTAGGGCATGCGGCCGCCATCCGCGCTCAGCCCTCCCCACCACAGTTCGCCGGGCTCCAGGCGCAGTTCCATCTGAGTGGGCGCATTCTGGGGCGGTGCCTGCGCACATGCGGTCCCGATCGCGAGAAACAGGGTGAAGATTCGAGTCGGCATCCTCTAACCATTAACATGGCGCGCGGCAGCGCGCCATTCGATCGCTACCCGGACTCTCACCGGGACCGTTCGGCCCCCGGCACCGGGCCGGGTTGCCCGGTCCGGACGAGAATAGAGCCTGCTCGATGCAGGTTGCATTCGCTCGCGCCTGTTGATATGATACAACGAAAAAGCAAAGCCTGGAGGTTAGATGGAGATGAAGAACCATCCGCTATCGTGCGTAGGCGCTCCACTCGGTTTCGCGAAATTGGCCGCGTGCTCCGCGGCAGCAGCCAGAGTCTCCCTCGGCCTTCTTGTGCTGCTGACTCTGGCGGCCGCGGTCATGACGGCCCAGGAATATCGCGGCCGAATCCAGGGCGTCATCAGAGACACATCCGACGCCGTCATCGCGAGCGCGACTGTCACCTTGCGCAACAACAACACCGGCATCACAGTGGTTCACTCCACCAGCCCGGCGGGCCGGTATGTCTTCGACCTCGTCGAACCCGGCTCCTATAGTGTCAGTGTCGAATCTTCGGGCTTCACCCGGTTCGTGCAGGCGAATGTGCCACTGGGGGCCCGCGGAGACGTTACCGTGGACGCGACGCTGAAGGCGGGGAGCGTTACCGAAACCGTCACGGTTACCGCCGAGGCCACCCAGATCCAGTTCACCACCAGCAGCCTGGATACCACCGTCGAAGC
>Ga0315280_10003266_pt1 | contig 25115 bp, 17 predicted proteins | sample YL17G06_40_MG_FD_203697 | JGI IMG/M metagenome (GOLD analysis project Ga0315280, IMG submission 203697) | Sediment microbial communities from Yellowstone Lake, YNP, Wyoming, USA - YL17G06_40 | ecosystem: Environmental > Aquatic > Freshwater > Lake > Sediment | place: USA: Wyoming | collected...
CTGGACAAAGGAGTGACAATAATATAAAATCCTCTTCAAATCGATTGTGGCCATGAACGGCTGCAATTTATTCACAATGCGTAACTTGGATAGATTTAATAAATCAACGTTGGGACACTACTGATATTTTCTCAAAATTTGTCAGCTCTGTGTCCGGCCCAAATTGCCGTTAGAAAGCCCGACGGGTCCTGTCTCGGTTCACCCCCGGCGCCCGTCGCGGTCGATCTTGTTGATTTCCGCGTTAAAGAGTCCGGGGCATCAAACGCTCCGGGCGGCGGCGGGCCCCCGAACCGAGCCACCCATCGGGTGTCGGCCTTTAATTCCAATCTTCATGAGTGACCTAAGGTTTCGGGTCGCGAGGGAATGCAAACGGCAATTTGGGATCCGGGGATGGATTCTTCACAAAATTTTGCCAACTTTTCACAGCTCTTGGATAATTTCGTAGGCATCGGGATCTCTCTGTCCTTCTGATCCGGAACAAAAATTCTTGCTTTCATTGGAGAGGTTAATTCATCATAATAGGAAAAAATTGACCTGGAGGAGGCAGAATGTTGAGATTTTTGCCCAAATCAAGATGTTTCTGGAGCCTCATTCTCGTGCTTTCTTTCGCAGCCTTTCTCGCCGCCGACGAAAAGACCGCTAAAGTCGACAAGATCTTCTCTCCCTGGGACACCACTGCATCCCCGGGAGCAGCCCTGGCGATTATCAAAGACGGTCAAATCATTTATGAGCGCGGCTATGGCCTGGCCAAAATAGAGGACGATATCGTCATGACGCCCTCCAAGATATTCGATATCGCCTCTGTCTCCAAGCAGTTCACCGCCGCGTGCATTGCCCTCCTGGCCAAGCAGGGGAAGATCTCGCTTGATGATGACGTGCGCACATATATTCCCGAGATGCCCCGATATGAAAAGCCGGTCACGATCAAGCACCTGATCTACCACACCAGCGGGCTCCGCGACTACTGCGGACTTCTTGAGCTTGCCGGATTCCGGTCAGGCCTTGACAGTACCACTGCCTTCGAAGCTCTTGAAATCATCTACCGACAGAAAAGGCTGAACTATCTTCCTGGTGAGGAATTTTCTTACACAAACACCGGTTATTTCCTGCTGGGCCAGGTCGTCGAGCGGGTGAGCGGAAAGTCGCTCAATGAATTCGCCCAGGAACATATCTTCAAGCCCTTGGGCATGAGCCACACAATTTATCAGGACGACCACACCAAGATCGTCAAGAACCGGGCGACAGGCTATTCCCCCACAGACGCAGGCTACAAGATCGATGTGAGCAACTGGGACCAGACCGGCGACGGCAACGTCTTTACTTCCGTCGAAGATCTTTATCTCTGGGACCAAGCCTTTTATAACAACAAGCTCGGGAAGGACCTGATGGACATGCTTCAGACCGTAGGCACGCTCAATAGCGGCAGGAAACTCGATTATGCCTTCGGACTGCGTATCAGCGAATATAAAGGATTGAAAATGGTCAGGCACACCGGCTCCTGGGCAGGCTTCCGGTCGGTTATCGTCCGCTTCCCGGAGCAAAAATTCTCCGTCATCTGCCTGGCCAACCTCAGCTCCATAAATCCTTCGGGCCTTTCCATGAAAGTGGCGGATATCTACTTGGCAGACGTTTTGAAAGAGCCTCCCCAGGAAGAAACAAAGAAGATTGAGCCAGTCATCCTTTCTAAGCAAGAACTTGAAGACAAAGTCGGCAATTACGAGGAAGGAAGATTCCATTCCTGGCTTTCTCTCACCATAAAGGATGATAAATTGATAATGGCGGGGATGGGCTATCCTGAACGTCCCCTTGTTCCGCTGACCAAAACAACATTTCAACCCCAGGGTAGGCCTGATATCAATTTTGAATTCTTAGCGGAAGTGAAAGGCCGGCCGCGGCAAGCGGTCTTGAATGACCTCGGAGAAGAAGAGATATATAACCTGACCAAAGCCGCCCCGCTCGTTCCTCTCACGCCCGAAAAGCTCAAAGAATATTCGGGCGATTATACGAGCGACGAGTTGCTCGGCGCCACCTATCGCCTCATTATAGAAAATGGGAGCCTCGTGATAGAGTTCAGGAGCATTCCAAAAAAGGCCCTTCAGGCCATGGCCCCGGAAAAATTTACTGATGGCTCCCACAGTCTTGAATTTGTCCGGGGAAAAGGGAAAAGGATAACCGGGTTCAAGCTAAGTATCGACGGTGCCGCCGACATCGGATTCGCCAGGAAATAAAAAACGGGGACGGCTTGTCGAGGGAACCGTCGCCGTTCGATGAATCAGCCTTTTTTCAGTTTGAGGTCGCCGCTGAAAGAGGAGAGCTTGACCGTGGCTCCTCCGCCGTTCACAACTCCGCTCATCTCCTTCCGGGAAATCTTTCCTGTCACTTTGATCTCAAAATCGCTCGTGATGTCCCCGCTGTTGGTTTCGGCCTCAAAATCAAAGGCTGAATCAGGGGGAAGGATCATCTGGATGCCCCCGCTGAATGACTTCAAGCTGTAGCTGCCCTCTCGATTGATCTTTCCTCGATAAACAACATCTCCGCTCAGAGCTTTGACGCGGACAACATTCGCTTCGGAGACTTCAGTCATATCGAGGTTGCCGCTGATTGTTTCCGCCTGGATAGAGCCCTTGATTTGGGCCGCCGAAATATCCCCGGACACGGATTTGAGAAAAACGTCTCCGGTGACTCCGGTGACCTCCAAACCTCCGCTGATCGTCTTGCAGTCTGCCCCTCTGGAAGCCTTCCTCAAGCGGACGTCGCCGCTGATAGCACTGAGGTCCACGGAGCCTCCCGGACCTTCTACGTCAATATTGCCGCTGACATCATTGGCCTCCAGCGAGGCTTTCTCGGGTATCCACAGCCAGTAATCGATTGAAACATTGACCGATTCGCCGCCCCAGAATTTCTCATTCTTGGGATATTTCGTCTCGATGCGCAAGACATTCCCCTCTTCCGTGATTTCGATCTTCACCTTCTCCGCGTTCTCTTTGGCCTTGGAGAGGGAAGAAGCCTGAGAAACCTTGAGGGCTTGAATTTTCACCTGGTCCTGGCCCCAAGTCCTGACTTCGATGTTCCCAGATATATTGCTGATATCGACCTTCCCTTCTTTGGCCAGGGCCATAACCTTCTCAAACTTCTCTTCGTACTTTTCTTTAGCCACAGACGCCGATAAGGAAAAAGCAAAGATCAACAAAAAGGAAGCAGCGAGGATTGCCGTTTTTGCCATCCGGAAACGTTTCATGTCTCTCCTCCTCATTTTAATCTCTCTTAAAGGGTTACCCCTGCCCTTTTTTCTGCGGAAGCTTTCTTCGCCCCCATGATCTCATCGAGAAAAGTCACCTTTTCCCGGTAAACCGTCAGCAGATAAGCCCTGGCCGCCAGGTTATTCGGGTCTTTCTCCACAACCTGCTCGCAGGCTTGAATCGCTCTATCGATATCCTGGAGATTGCGCTTAAAGACCTCGGCCAGCTGGGGGTCGACGCCGTTCTTTTGAGCCTCGATGGCTTCGTTCAGGGCTTTGATGGCGAGCACGTAGTGATGCTGAGCTTCTTTCAATTTGGCCAGCGTATATCCTTCTTCACCGCCGCCTCGCTTAATTTTTAACCCGACGATAAGGCCCCCGCCGATGATAACCAGCGCCAGCGCCGCAGCCAGAGCATATCTCAGCCCGGCCGGCATCCGAATCAAAGAAAACCAGCCCTTTCTCTCCTTTTGGGACGATGGAGCTTCTGGCCCGGCTTCCCTCACTCCAGCGAGAATCTTCTGCCAGGTTAAGGGGGAAGGCGCGACAGGTGGAAGCTCTCTCGCATCTCGCCTGATTTTCTGAAAATCGCGGAGCAGTCCCTGGCAATCCGGGCATATCTCCAGGTGGCTCTCGAGCGCCGTCTCCTGGCTGCGGCTCAGATCGCCGTCGATATAATCATTGATCAGCTTCTTTGCTGCCGGACATCTCATTTTTTCGCCTCCACTATAAAACACCTTTGCTTTTGAGGAAGTCGCGGATTCTCATTCGCGCTTTAAAAAGCTGGGACTTGGAGGTCCCGACCGCAAACCCGAACATCCGGGCAATTTCCTCGTGTTTGAACCCCTGGACATCGTGGAGCAAAAAAACTTCTTTCAACTTCTCCGGGAGCTGCTGGATGGCTTCATCGAGAGGCTTCTCCAGACTGTGCTCGTGGTCATTGCGCACGGCTTCCTCCATTCTGCCCTCGACCTCGCTCAGTCGGACAGTCCGGCGATCCCGGCTCTTCGTGCTCCGCAGGTAAGAATAGCAGGCATTCAAAGCGATACGATAAACCCAGGCTCCGAAAGTCTCCACCTTCTGAACATCCTTGATATGGGTGAAGACCTTGACAAAAATATCTTGGAGGAGGTCTTCAGCTTCTTGCCGATTGTAGGTGTAGCGGTATGCCAGGTTGAAGAGGGAGCCCTTGTAATGCTCGTAAATCTCTTCCATGGCGTCGTGCTCGCCTGCTTTACTTCTCTTGATGAGGTGGGAGAGAGAGGATAAGGGAAGACCTGACCTTTTCCCCTGTTCTCTGTGGTCTGAAGTCACGAAAGGAAGCGCCTCGACGATTTGAGTTCGAGCAATCCAGCCGCCATTATCTCGCAAACTAGGCTCCAGAACAAGAGTTGGCGCAGGTGCTAAGCGACTCATTTTTTCCTCATTGCATATAGATTAGCGGGAAGGGTAAAAGGTTGCCTGGCGGAGTGATTTTTTTTACCTGCCAGCCTAATCGGTCCAGGCGTATCCGATCTTGACGAAGAAGGTCCGGTCGGTTTGAGTGAGGGCGATGGCCTGCATCCCGAGGTAATTATCGGAATAACCGAGGAAAAGGACCGTTTGGGGGTTGAGTTTGTAAGAAAAGAGGAATTGAGTGAAGAATGTCTTGGTCTCGGGAGGAACAGGAAAGAGGTAAAGACCCGGATCCCTGTCCACGTCCAGGTATTGAAAAATCGCCCGGATAAAGGTCCGGACGCTAAAATTGTAGATCAGGCGCAGCTGCGGCAGGTTGGCCTTGTAGATTTCTTCCCCATGAAGAGAAAGCCTTTCCCAGATATGGCTGAAATTGATGTTGATGTGGCGGCCGACCCCTAATTCCGTGCCCAGCATCAACATCAGGCCATTGGCCTTTCTTGCGTTCTGATAATCAACGCTGTCGCCACATTGACCCGTCAGGCTGAACAGGAGGCCAGAGCCGGGCTTGACCTCGGCGAATAAAACCGCCTTGGTCAGATCGTAGAGCGTTTCCCGGTACAGCTCTTTGTTTTGACTAAACAGAAGTTGGATACTCGATTGGTAGGGGCCTCTGTAGGCGCCCGCAAGGAGGACCTCCTGGTCGGTAAGTTTTCCTTTATGGTCATAGACGACTGTTCCTCCGAGGCCAAAAGCCAGTTGGGTAAACCAGCCCCCCTGCTTACCCCAAAGGAGACGCTGGAGAATGGCTTCGCCTCTGCGGACATCCACGCGGGGAACGTAGCCGTAGTCCGCCCGGAAGTTAGGGCTGAGGTCTCCATAATTCACATCCCAGTACCAGTCTCTGCCTTGGTGTTGGAAATCAGCTTGAAAGGCACCGCCGCCGAAACCCTGCTCGGGCTGGCCGAAGAGAGCCACAACCTGCTGAGGATATTGGGTTTCCGAGTGGAGATATTGGAAGCGCAGGGTTTTTGTCCGAGAAAAACGGAAGAACCCGTCAATTCCTCCCACATGATTGTAATAATCTTGGGCCGTCCTGCCCGTATAGAGCACGCCGAACGTCGAATTTTGGCCGACATCACGACGGTAGCGCAGGACACCGCTCGCCACATCCTCGTCCAGCGATATTTCGGATGAACCCTGATTGGAGGGAATGAGCAGGTTATTAATCCGATCGTAGGCGCTGAAAAAGCCGAGGGCGTTCCGGCCAATTTTCCCGGTGAGCTTGACCCCGCCTGCCGGATCGGCCACAGTCCTCGTGAAGACCGCCTGGAAAGGAGTCAGGAAAAAATCGGCACCCTCGAGAAAAAAGGGCCGCTTCTCCGGATAATAGAGCGCAAACCGCGTGTTCATATCGAGCTGAGCCACATCGGCCTCGACTTGGGAGAAATCGGGGTTGGCTGTGGCATTGAGGATCAGGTTAGGGGTGACGCCCCAGCGGGCCGTGATACCCGGGTTTACCTTGGCTTTGCCCTCCTCCATCGCTCCCCCCGGAAAATCGGGGCGTGTATCTGTGCGCCTGCCGGTCAGAGTCGGGTCAAACTCCAGGTTCCGGCCCGGTGTGATGCCTTGGATGCCGGTTAATTTGTTGAACTGACAGAGCAAGCAGGATACATTCCTGTCCCGGCGATTTGAGGTAATGCGGTAGCGGACATTGCGGGGATAGGACCGTTCGGCGCTGAATCCCCAGGTCTGCGGTTTCTCCGTCCTGGGAAAGCGAAGCTGATTGAACGGAATGGCGATCTCAATGCCGTAGCCCCAGTCGGTAATCTTTCCCGCAGAATTCCAGATGGCGTCCCAGGAAAAATCCTCATAACCCTCGAGCTCGGAAAAATTGGCATCGGCCTGGACCCCGAGGGGATTCGCCCGGAATTGAAAACCGCGCCGCTCGTCATTAAAAGTATCAATCAGGATCGAGACATGGTCGTCCTGGATAAGTGTATCGGTCGCGTCCCGGTCCATCAGGTGAGCCCGGATCTTGGAAGGATCGGGGTCATAGGCCCGGAAGGCAACATAAAAATAATCGCGGTCATATGTCACCAGGCACTCTGTTTTGACCGAAGGGGGGACGTTATCCCCGGGCGTCCATTCATAAAGGAGAGGAATGAGGCAGGCCTTGGCCCAAGCGTCCTCATCAAGCAGCCCATCAACCTTGATCTTGGAGGTTGCTGGGGTGACCGCAAAAGAGGAACCGGAATAACTCTTTTTTTCAGCCTGCCGCCCCGGGGGAGGGGAAAGGCTCTCCGGGCCTGCCCCATTGATGGAATCGGCCAGGCCCCGGCGGGGACTGACACAGAGGAAATTCCCGAAGAAAAGGAAAGCAACAACAGAAAGAGCCCGATAGCCTCTTTTTCTTGCCATTCAGATGATCTCCGTTAAAAACATCGTTCTTTATTTAATACGAAAGAATTTTGAAGAAGTTACAAAATCCCATCCTTTTGGAATGGGCCCGGCCGTGGGGGCTATTTTGCTTTCTTGAGCCCCTCAGCGCGCTGCTTTTCGTGTCTTGAGGTCGAACCTGTCCCCCGGAATCAATACGTCCATAAGCATGCCCGTAAACCCGATCATATGGGAAGGCGCAATTCTGATCTTGGCTTTGGAGCCGTCATATACGACCACATCCTTCTCTCCCACAACTTCAAAGACCTCTCCGGGTTTGACGATGATAGCCGTGGATTCGTCGATCCCGATTCCCAGGAGCTGCGGGTTTTCCGCCACAAGGCTGATCAGGCGATTATGCCTTTTCCGGGTGGCGAAATGCTGGTCCACGATGGCGGTTTTCAAGAACCCAAACCCCTCCACGGTAACAACATTTCCCGCCTCGATGGTCTCAAACTCATGGCCTTCTTTGACTTCCCTCCGTTCATCCCCGGTGATCATGACCTCGCTCATCACGGCGGCTCCGGCGCTTGTCCCTCCGACGACGCATCCTTTCTCGTAAAGTTCCAGCAACTTACGGTGAATAGGCGTATGGCGGAGGATATCCATCAGCCGGGATTGGTCTCCGCCGGAGAAAAAGACGCCGCCGGCATCCTCAAGAACTTTGGCACTGTCTTCCCTTAAAGCCTGTTCCCGGGTCAGGATATGGCATTCGGCTTCTCGCGCTCCGAGTTTTTTGAATTCCGCCGCTTCTTCAGGTCCGACCTCGGCCGGGACGCCGCTGGCCATAGGAAAAATGATGATCTTTCCGCTGCCAAATTGACCGGCCAGATCGACGAATTTTTTCATCATGCTCTCAGGCCGGTCTCCTCCGCCGATGATAAAAAGATAGCCCCTCGCCTCTGAAAAAGCAGGCGGAGTGATCATCCCCAAAAAAATCAGGATAAGAAGACACACTTTCCTCATCTCTCCTCCAAAGCATGGTATCTTACCACATTCTCCTCGCCCTAACCCATATTTTTCCGGCAGCGATTTCTCCACCCCTTGGGGTGATAAGACCTGGAAAAAAATCCCCCTGCAATTCATCCTCATAGGTTATTGATGAACCCAAATTCCCCAGATACATTAAACTGGAAACTTATCAGAGGTAAGCCCTGCCTGAGGAATGCTGGTGAGAGAAGGATATGATTTTACTTACAGAGGATAGAAGGAAAGGGATGGAAAAAAGGAAAGCGTCGTCAAGCTCCAGGGCCGCTGAAAAATCGCTCGGCTACCGGGTTAAATTCGGAGACCTTATCACCGCCATCTCAGCCCAATTCATCAACCTGGCTCCAGAGGAGATCGACAGTAGAATTCAGGAAGCCCTCGGAAAAATCGGAAAAGTCGCTGGCGCTGACCACAGCTACGTTTTCTTGTTAAGAAATTCCCGCCTGGACAATACCCACGAATGGTGCGCCCGGGGTATTCCTCCTCACAAAGACAAGTTCCAAGGCCTGTCTGTTCAATCCTTTCCTCGGTGGATGGCCAAGCTCCGCCGGCTGGAAAATATTCATATCCCGCACGTCCATGACCTTCCTCCAAAGGCGAAGACGGAAAAACAAATAATGCAATCGCTAAAGGTTAAATCTCTCATCGTCGTTCCGATGGTTTTGAATAACTCTCTCGTTGGGTTCCTCGGCGTGGCTTCCGTGCGTCAGGAAAAGAAGTGGCCGGAAGACACGATCTCGCTTCTCAAGATCGTTGGCGAAATTTTCGTTAATGCTCTGGAGCGCAAGCGGGCTGAGGAGTCTCTAAGAGAGAACGAGAACAAATATCGAGCTCTTTTTGAGGGCGTTCCTGTCGGCCTTTACAGGACAAGTCCAGATGGAAAAATACTTGACCTCAACCCGACCATGGTCCAGATGCTCGGGTACGAAGCCAAGGCTTCTGCTTTGGGGAAAAACGCCGGCCAATTCTATCTCGACCAGAAAGATCGCGAAAGAGCCACGGCCATCCTGGCGCAAGAAAAGGTTCTGCGCAACTTTGATTTTCAACTCAAACAGGCCGGCGGAAAAATGATCTGGGCCCAGGATAATGTCCATGCTGCTCTCGACTCCCAAGGCCGGGTGCTCTATTACGAGGGAAGTCTGCTCGATATCACCCGGCAAAAGCAAGAAGAAGGGGCTTTGCAAAAGAGAGCCGGCCAGGTGATTCGCCATCAAGCAGCTCTGCTGGAATTGGCCAAACTGAATTTATCCGATCTCAGCTCCGCGCTCAAGACAATCACAGAGATCGATTCTCAAACTCTGGACGTGGACAGGGTCAGCGTCTGGTTTTTCAACTCTGAATACACTGAAATTTTTTGCCATGACCTCTACACAAGAAGCAATGACCGCCATGACAACGGCGCTGCGCTCAAGGCCAGAGAATACCCCAGGTATTTTCGCGCTCTCGAGAAAAGCCTCGTCATCTCGGCCGATGATGTTTTTTCCGACCAGAGGACCAATGAGTTTGCCGAGAACTACCTCGAACCCCTGGGGATTACCTCGATGTTGGACGTCCCGGTCCGACGCCACGGCCAAGTCGTCGGCATCATCTGCCACGAACATACAGATCCGGCCAGGAAATGGAGTTTGGAAGAGCAGAATTTCGCCATTTCTGTGGGCGATATCGTCGCTCTGGCTCTCGAAGCGCTCGAGAGCAAGCGGATGGAAAAAGTCAACGAATCCGTCTTTAAAATCTCCGAAGCCACCAACTCCTCGAAAAATCTCGACGAACTCTTCCGTTCCATTCATCAGGTGATCTCCAACCTGATGCCCGCCGGCAACTTCTATATCGCCCTTTATGACTCCCTCCATGACTGCCTGAGCTTTCCCTACTTTGTGGATGAATACGATCCGCCTCCCGCTCCCAAAAAACTCGGCAAGGGACTGACCGAATACGTGCTCCGAACAGGAAAGCCTCTTCTCGCATCGCCGGAAGTTTTCGCCGAACTCGTGAAGCAAGGCGAAGTGGAATCCATCGGAACTCCGTCGATCGACTGGCTTGGAGTTCCTTTGAACATCGACGGGAAAACCATCGGGGTTCTCGTCGTCCAGACTTACACCAAGGGCGTGCGCTATGGAGAGGAAGAAAAGAATATCTTGAAGTTCGTCTCCGACCAGGTGGCCATGGCTATCAACCGGAAGAAAACCGAGGAAGAACTCCAGGAGAGAGAACGATTCTTGTCCAGCGTTTTTGAAAGCATCCAGGACGGCATCTCCATTCTCGATGAGGATTACCGCATCATCAGGGTCAATCCAGCCATGGAAAAATGGTATGCTCACGCCATGCCCCTCGTGGGCAAGAGATGCTACGAAGCTTATCATTTGCGGAACGATAACTGCCCGACCTGCCCGACCCGGACAACCTTTGAAACAGCCCAGGCCGCTTACGAGGTCGTCCCAAAAATAGGAACAGGAGGCGAGGTAACCGGATGGCTGGATCTCTACAGTTTCCCGCTCATCGATCAAAAAACGGGCCAAATGAAGGGCGTAATCGAATACGTCCGGGATATCACCGAGCGGAAAAAGGCGGAGGACAGGCTCCAAGCCTCCCTGCGTGAGAAGGAAGTTCTGTTGAGGGAGATCCACCACCGGGTCAAGAACAACATGCAGGTCATCTCCTCCCTCCTCAACCTCCAATCCCGCCATATCAGCGACCCCCACGTCCTCGATATGTTCAAAGAATCCCAGCGCCGCATCCGCTCCATGGCCCTCATCCACGAGCACCTCTACCAGTCCTCCGACCTCTCCCGCATCGAATTCTCCCAGTACCTCCGCAACCTCGCCACCCACCTCTTCCACTCCTACCAGGTCGACTCCAACCGCATCCGCCTGACCCTGGACGCTGAGGAAGTGTTCCTGAACATCAACACGGCCATTCCCTGCGGGCTGATCGTCAATGAGCTGGTCTCGAATGCGTTGAAGCACGGGTTTCCGGACGGGCGGAGCGGGGAGGTGGCGGTGGAGCTGCACAAGATTGCGGGGGACGGGTATGAGCTGAAGGTGAGGGATGACGGGGTCGGGTTTCCGGAGGGGTTGGATTTCCGCCAAACGCAGACTCTGGGAATGCAGATCGTCGTCACCCTCGTCAGCCAGATCGATGCATCGATCGAGCTTCGGAGCGAAAGGGGAACGGAGTTTAAGGTTATTTTCCAAGAAGTCAAGTACTGGCAAAGGACGTAAAAATGGAAAAAACCAGGATTTTAATCGTCGAGGACGAAGGGCTCATCGCGCGAGATGTCGAGAATATGGTGAAGAACGCTGGTTATGAGGTTTGCGGCATAGCCTCTACAGGAGAGGAAGCCATCGAGAGAGCCGATAAAACACAGCCTGACCTGATTCTTATGGATATTATCCTGCGGGGAGACATGGATGGAGTTGAAGCAGCCGAGCGAATCCGGGATCACTTCAATATTCCCGTGATCTATCTTACGGCGCACACCGATGAGAACACGCTCGAGCGGGCCAAGCTCACTGAGCCGCAAGGCTATACCCTCAAGCCCGTTGAACAGAAAGAGCTGCTGACCGTCATCGAGATGGCCCTTTACAAACATCAGCTGGAGACGAAGTTGAGGGAAAGAGAAGGCTGGCTCGCCACCCTCCTCCAGAGCATCGGGGAAGGAGTGATCGCCACGGACAAATCAGGGAACATCACTTTTATGAATCCGGTGGCTGAAAAGCTGACCGGCTGGCGCCAGGAGGAAAGCATTAATAAACCTCTGACCAGTATCCTCCACATGGTCGATGAGGAAAACGGCAAGCTGGTCAGAGTCTCGATACCGGAATTACTCTCGCCGAACCACCGCAATCCAGTGAACGGGAATGTCCAAATCGTCAATTATGAAGAAAAAGTACCTATCGAGCTGAGTTCTGCGATTATCAAAGATGCCAAGGATAGTGTCAGCGGCCTGGTTCTTGTTCTTCACGACCTGACCGAACGCAAACGCTATGAAGAAAAGCTCCGCTACAACGCCATTCATGACCACCTCACCGAGCTGCCCAACCGCTTCCTCTTTTTTGACCGCCTGAACATGGCCTTGGCCCACGCCCAGAGGGATATCCATAAGCTCGCCGCCTTGATGCTCGATTTAGACGAATTCAAAAAGGTGAATGACACGTGGGGGCATAATATCGGCGACAAGCTCCTTCGAAGCGTGGCTCACCGGCTGGTCCACATGTTCCGCAAAGGCGACACCATTGCCCGCCTGGGCGGGGATGAGTTTGTGCTCCTTCTCCCCGAGATTCCTCAAGCTGAAGTGGCCAGAAATGTAGCTGAACGCATCCTGCATTCTTTCCATAAGCCTTTCGAATTTGACGGGCTCAAAATCTCGATTACGGCCAGCATCGGCATTTCTTTTTTCCCCGACGACGGAGAAGACGCCGATACCCTCATCAGCAATGCCGATATCGCCATGTACCGGGCCAAAGATGAAGGCCGGAACAGATATCATCAATACAGCCGGGAGCAAAGAGAATACATCAGCCATTAATACAGGCGGCTGAGATTTTTTCCGGTTTTCTGCAGACGTCAGGGGGCTTCAAAAAGATAGATCAAGATTAGAGAAGCGGCTTACCCAAATCGATGAAGGTCTATCAACTCTTAGGGTGAGGGCAGACGGCAGAAAATCCCCCTTCAATTCATCGGCACGGGTGATGGATTCTTTTTAGTATCTGATAGTTAATAAGACGATAACCATAATGGCAGAGTTATAGAAAATGTTAAAAAGTGATCCCTCCTCCCTGGCCCATCAAAGAAGCGAGCCCTCGTCTAAGGTTCGGTCTCCAAAATCAAGGAAGAAGCCCGCCAAGTCGAGAATCAATATCGCTTTCGACAGAACAAATATCACTAAGATGATCCAGCAAATCAGAGAAGAATTGGAATTCTATCGCGGCCGCACGGCCGAGCTCGAAGCCAAACTCGAGAAGCTGACCAAGATTGCCTCTGAAGAACCCCTCCTGGCGCAGGAATCGGAAAACATCGCGAAGAGCCTGAACAAAGACGAGGCCAAAGTCGAAAGGGGGACGCAAGCCTCCGAAGAGCTCCCGTCCAGGGAGGCACTTTCGCGCCTCAACTATCAAAAGGAACAATGGAAGAAGGACCTGGACTCGGAGCTGAACAACCTTTTGAGCATAAAAAAACTGCTGGAGGCTTCGCCTCCTTCGGAACCCGAGAAAAAGGCACTGCCGGTTCACGTTCTGGCCGCTAACACGACAAAAAAAATCCTAGTGATTGATGACGACCCCACCACCATCAACATCATCACCCACTTTTTGGAGAAAGAAAAGTGCGCCGTCATCAGTTCTTGCTCCGGCGTGGACGGCCTGAAGAAGGCGTTCAAAGAAAACCCCGACCTTATTGTTCTTGATATCCTGATGCCCGATCTTAATGGTTTTCAATTTTTGTCGATCTTGAGAAAGGATGAGGATAGTTCGCGCATCCCCGTAGTCATCATCAGCTCCCTCGCCGAGGAAGCTGATGTCCTCCGCGGCCTCAATATCGGGGCCGCAGACTATATCACCAAGCCTTTTTCTCCCCAGGTTCTGATGACCAAGATCAAAAAGCATCTCAATTCTCAGCCATGAGCAGCGCTCTTATCATCACCGCCTTTAGCTTTTTCTTTCTGCTTTCGTTTTCTGCCTTTCTTTTCATTTTCATAATCTTGAGGCGGATGGTCATCCGCTTTCAAGAAAAGTATTATGGCCGGGTTTACCGGCTTATCGAAAAAGAAGTCCTGGATGTCATTTCTTCTACTGAGCCTGATCGGCCCCTTCAGGTGGCTTATAAATACAGATCTCATCCCGCCGTTTTGACCAAAGTGCTTCTCGATTACGGAGACCTCCTTCTCGGTCAAGCGAAAAAACGGCTGACAATCATTTTCAATCATGTGCTCAAAGACAAATGCCTGAAAGGCCTCTCCTCCAGAAGGACCATCAAACGCCTGAAGAGCGCGCGCCTTTTCATCATCTTCTTCGAACCCGCTGAGAGCGATTATCTCTTTAAACTTCTCAACGATAAGCCCTCCGTCAAACTCACCGCCATCACGGCTCTCTCCCGCATACCGAATCTGGCAACTCTTCATTTCGTCTTTAAGGCGTTCGAGCAAGATAACGGCTCCGCCGTGACCTCTTATTTCAACATCATGTTCGGGATAGGAAACAGGATCGAACTGTTGGTCAAGCTCTATCTCAAGAAGCCTCTTCCGCCAGAGAAATTAGCGCTGCTGATTGAACTCGTCGGCGCTATTCCTCTCCGCTCTCTCTATGAAGATATCACTGTCTTTGCCGATCATCCGGACAAAGAGGTCCGGATTCGGGTGGCCCGAGCACTGGGCAAATTGCTCATACCGGATTCAGTCAACATTCTTGTCGCCCTTGCCTCGGACGAAGCCTGGGAGGTCAAAGCTCAGGCGCTTACAAGCTTAGGCAAACTTGGAAACCGGGCGACTCTGGATATCTTAACGAAATCTCTCTTCTCGCCCTACTGGTATGTTCGCTATAACGCCGGCTACGGGCTGGCCAATATGGGGGAAGAGGGTATCAACCGGCTAAAAGATATTGCGGCCCAGAAACAAGACCGCTATGCCTCTGATATGTCCCATATGGTCCTGGGTGATCTGATTTATCTCGAAGAGGCGGCCTGAGAAAATGACCGAAGTCCTGCATTCGCTCTTTCATGTTGCCAGCATCATTATTCTCATCTATTTTTTCTTTATCAATGCCTTCTATTTTCTTTTTACCATTCTCTCGCTTTCCGGAATTTTTCACTACCGAAATCTTGTGAGGTTCGTCAGTTTCAAGGACGTCTTCCGCCTTCCGCTGGTCAAGCCTGTTTCCGTCATTGTTCCGGCCTATAACGAAGAAAAGGCCATCATTGAAAGCGTCAACTCATTGCTCTCCCTAGAGTATCCCCTGTTCGAGGTTATCGTGGTGAATGACGGCTCGACCGACCGGACGCTGGAAAAACTCATCAATTTCTTCCATCTCGAGAAAACCAAGCGCGTCTTTCGCAAAGTTGTGCACCACAAGCCGGTGAAAGGAATATACACTTCGCCGTCCTACCCTAAATTGGTCGTCGTCGATAAAGTGAACGGGAAAAAGGCCGATGCCAACAATGCCGGGTTGAACATCTCCCGTTATCCTCTTTTCTGCGCTGTGGACAGCGATTCGATTCTGGAGAAGGAAGCGCTGCTCAAAATGGTTCGTCCCTTCCTGGAGGACCCAGAAAAAACGGTTGCCGCCGGCGGCATCATCCGCCTGAGCAACGGCTGCACCTTCAATAGCGGCCAGGTGGCGCAGGTCAAAATGCCGCGCAATTTCCTGGCCCGTTTTCAGCTCATCGAATATTTCCGAGCCTTCCTGGGCGGCCGCATCGGGATGAGCATGTTGAAGAGCCTCATGATTATCTCAGGCGCTTTCGGCCTGTTTCGCAAGGACATCGCCCTCCTGTGCGGCGGCTACCGTACCGGCACCCTCGGCGAAGACATTGACCTGGTGGTTCGGATAAGGAAATACCTCCACGAGAAGAAAATCCCTTTCGACATCCGGTTCATCCCTGACCCCATCTGTTGGACAGAAGTGCCGGAGACACTTGGAACTCTGGCCCGGCAAAGAAACCGCTGGCACAAGGGGTTGATCGATACGCTGCTCCACAACCTCTCCATGCTTTTCAACCCGCGCTACGGGGTGACGGGATTGCTGGCCATGCCTTTTTACTTCATTTTCGAAATGCTGGGGCCTTTGATCGAGGTCACGGGATATGTCATTTTCGTCCTCTGCCTTATTTTTAGACAACTCAATCATCCGTTTGCCATCCTATTCTTTCTGGTGGCCGTCATTTTGGGAACCCTCCTTTCTTTATTGGCCATTCTGATCGAGGAATATTCGACCCACCGCTACCCGCGGCTGCAGGATATTCTCATCATTTCCCTCTACAGTCTGCTGGAAAATTTCATCTACCGCCAGTGGCTGGCCCTGGTCCGAGTTAAAGCCTTCTGGGATTATTTCAGAGGAAAAAAAGAGTGGGGGGCCATGGAGAAGAAGGGATTTGCCGAGGCCAGGTGAGAGATGAAGAGATATTTATTCCTCCTTCTTATCCTCTTCCCCTTCCTGAGCCTTGGCGGCGCCGCGTCTTTGGCCGGCGGGCAGGAGGACATCACGGACAGAGCCGCAAAATCTATCAAGGCGAAAGATTATTCCGCCGCCATCGCCTTCTGCCTCGACGGGCTCAAACGGAATCATTTGGATTACGAGCTCAACTTCCTCCTCAGCCGGGCGTATGCTTACTCCGGCCGATGGGACGAGGCTTTGAGCATTTTAAATGAGCTGGCTTTGGCTCATCCGGAAAACGCCGATGTTCTTCTCTTCCAGGCCAGGGTTGAAGCCTGGGAAAAAAAATACTCCAGGGCTGAAAAGGGATATAACGAAGTCCTCAGGCTGAATCCGTCAAACATCGAGGCGATGATCGGACTGGCCGAGCTTGCCTCCTGGCAGGGCGATTTCCCTAAAGCCCTGTCTATCTACGGACAAGTCCGAGAACAGGACCCCGCCAACGCAGACATCCATTTTCGGATCGGCCGCATTTATCTCTGGGAGGGGAACTTCGCTCAAGCCGAAGGCAATTTCAAGGAGGCCTTTCGCCTTGATCCTAAGAACGAGGAATACAGACGGGCGCTTCAAAAAGCGAAGCCCCGTTTAGTCGAAAAATTCGAGCTGCGCTACGAACACCAAACGGACAGTTTCAGCGATGAGAGAACGAGCTACCTCGACCAGAATCTTGCTCTTCAAATGAGCATCTTTAAAAGCATGGGGCCTCTGGTGCTGAAGCTTAATCACACGAACAGGTCCAGCCAAAATGATTATCGCTACGGATTAGAATTCTATCCCCGGTTGTGGAAGAGAGCTTACGGTTATCTGGACTTGTCCTATTCCCCTAAAGCTCTTTATTACCCCGAGACATCTTATCTTCTCGAAGTCTATCAAGGTGTTTTTTCTGCAGCGGAGATTTCAATCGGGTTCAGGCGGATGAATTTTGTCTCAGAACCGGTTTCCCAATACCTGGGCAGCTTGGGCTATTACTTTGGCAACTATTATGCCTATTGGCGCTGGTATTATTCGCAGGAAGACACAGGTGACCGATTTTCTTGGGTAGTGAACCTCAGGAGATATTTCTCCGAGAAGAGCTATATTTTTGTCGGGTACGGCCGAGGGACCAGGCCTTTCGATATCGTCGCCCTGGAAGACATCCGGGCGGACCAGACCTGGGTTTTTCTCGCGGGTTTTGACTGGTACTTTCTAAAAAAGATAAAACTCCAGGCCTATTATTCTATTGGCAATGAGGGAGACCTGCGCAGGCAGACGCTCTTTATCAGCACGGGTTATTGTTGGTGAAGAATATTCCGGCCCACGTCGGTTAAAATTGGAATTCAAAGAGGGCCTCGTCGCCGGCCTCTATGCTCACGGGTTTATCCCAGGACAGGAAAATTTTTCCTTCTCTTTTCGTGAACCGCAGCTTTAAGTTTTTCCTGGCGAGGGAGCCCTTAACGGCAACGAGGTTTTTATCCTGGAAAGAGGGCGGCGGGCAAACGGACAGCTCTTTTAATTGAACAGTGCCTGAAGCCACGGCAAGCCCTGCCTCTATGGTTTTTGGGCCTTTCACCTTCTGGAAATAGTTTCCCCACCCTGAACCCGCAGTCCAAAAAGTCCGGAAATCTTCGGGATATACCTGCGGAGAAAACCCCATCCTCATCTCGGGCCCCGAATAGGAATACCCGGAAAGCGCAAGCAGCAAACCCCAGGAAGACATGGCCCGGGCATAATGGTGACCGCACTCAACTTCATCCCAGGGATTGCGGCGCCGGCCGTCATATCTTTCCCGCGCCGTTTTCACGATGGACAGCCCCTGCTCCAAAAGTCCTTCGTACAGGAGATGGGAAGCCACATGGTATTCAATCCCCGTCCAGACTTCATCCGAGTAAACGAACGGAAGGGGCGGCCGTCCGCCTTTCGGCCAGGAGCAGAGCAGCAGTCCTTTCTCATCGCCCAGCGCATATGTCCGCTGACAGTTGGAGAAGTTGCGGAAATCCGTCTGGAAGTTATACCGGAAGACGGATTCAAGCGTTGTTTTCAATCGCTCCCGCGGAAGAAAACGTCCCAACCCGGCCACCATGGACAGCCACTGGCCCAGGACTTGATCTGAGAGGCACCCGCCGCCGTACTGATACTTTTTTTCCATCACCTGGTCGTATTTCTGGACATAGTACTCGCCGTTCCAGAGCAGATCGTCGTATTTCTGCCTTCCTCTCTCGAAGATGTCGGCATAACTTTTTGCCGCATCTTTGTCCCCCATGGCCTCGGCCATTCTCGAGCCGGCGAGAAGCGCTCCCAGATAAAACCCGCCCATCATGCTGTTCGGACCGTAGAATTCAATGTCGTAGGTGTTGTGCTGCTCTCCCTCCATGATCCCATCTTTGTCCGCATCCCATGACTGCCAAGCGAACTCCAGGGCTTTCTTGGCCTGAGGCCAGAGTTTCCGCAGGAAGGCCGTGTCGCCCGAGACCTGCCAATCCCGGTAGAGGCTGATAATCCTGCCCATCTGGCCGTCAGCTGCCGGCCTGAAATCCCAAAAGACTCCGCTTCCCAGGGGAAGAGACGTGCGGAAAACCATCTCTCCGCTGGGCTTAACGTTGTTCAAGAAATCAATCTCCCGCATTGACCGCTCCAGGCTGGGGAAAAGGAAGGCCAGGCTCTGTTCGTAATTCCAGACGTGGGCGCAATTCAAAGGACAGCAGCCCGACCGGTCATTGCAGCCTTCAAACCCTAAGAAATCTCCGCCCTCGAGCCAGAAGCAGGTTGTGGTCCGGATCGTCGACATCTGGCTGGAGACGGCATCGAGGACGTAAGGGGGGAGAGTCGTAGAAAAGAAAATTTCCTGGAAGAGACGGCTTTCTTTCTCCAACTGAGGAAGATTATCGAGGAGATATTCGGCTGACGCCCAGGCGTCGGCAAAGCGTTCGGCATAATGATTCTTCAGCAGGCCGCCGCGCTGCCCTCTGACAATATCAAAGTAGTTCAGCATATTGGGGAAATTCCAGGAGAGGACAAAAGGCAGGGTGACCTCCTCGAAGGGCTCGAGAACGGCCAGGGTTCCCAGCGAGCCGATATCCGTCTTTCCCTCGGGAGAAGGGCTTTCTTCCGTCAGGTCTTGGAGCCGGCCATCCCGCGAAAAATCATCCCAAAAGATCTGCAGGTCATCCCACCAGTCTCCTCTTTCCCAATGGGAGAGATAGGTGACCTCCTTCCATGGAGTCACAAGAGCCACGGTGCCAAAAGCCGGAGAGTCAGGCTTGACTTTCTGCGAACTCATCATCAACCCGGAAAGAAGAGTCGTCTGGCGGACCTGGTTAACGTTCTGTCCGAACTTTTCGCTGCCGACCGAATTCAGGTCTCCTTCGCCATCAAACCCAACGGGATTCATGATGGAGCCGACGACGGTCACTTTCACCCGCCGGGGACTTAAATTCTTGAGACGATACCGGAGAACAACGGCGGGGATGCCAGAGTCTTCCGGTCGCAGAGGGATAAAGGGATTAAAGGCTTCGAGGACGACTTCGAGGGGGACGTCGCTGTCTTCAAGTTCCACCCGGGCAAAAGGATATGTCCCGACAAAGCGAGCCTTTTCCATCCGGGGAAGGCCCGGCACATCTCCCCTCTTGAACCCGTCGCCTCCCGTGAACGGTGGAGTCAATGGGCCCTCGAGAACGCGCACAAGAGGCTTCCCTCCCTCGGGCTCCAAATAAAGAGCAAAAAAGGTAAACGGAAGATTGACTCCGTTTCCGGGACGATTGAAGATCTCCCAGTCACGAAGGTTGCCGCGGCCGCCCAGGGAGACCGTTCCCGTGCCGATCCCGCCGAGTGGAAAAGCGATCTCTTTGAGGGATGGCCCTTCAAAGATTCTTTGTTTCCCCAACTGCAGGAGTTCCTGGCCCGGATAAGGAGGCCTGGGGACACCCAGGTCTTCAGCCATAACCGCGCTTATATCACTCAGGAGAAGAACAAAACTCAGAAAAGAAGCCAAGGCGATAGTAGAAATCGGCAAAAAGCTGACTTTTCTTGACATGAAACCTCTCTCCCCTCAAAAGAATCATTATTTTCCCCCATTTCTAAAGCAACACCAGACAAAAGTCAATATGAAGGAGCGGAGAAGAAGCGTTAGAATTTCAATAATCTGAATCGGAAAAAAATCAGGAAGAGAGACGATCTTGCTGACCGGCTTCTACTTTCGTTCTCCCATGTATTTTGATTTCCAAACCGGTTCAAACAACTTGGCCACAGCCTGGTCATAATCTATCATGCCCTGCTGATATTCAGGGTCAAACATGGCGGCTTTGGCATTCTCATCCACGGGCTCCGGCTTGAACTCCATAAGTATCTGATAGAATTCCTTGTAATGATCACGGATCGGGCAGGGCATCAACCAGTTCCCGTGCCAGCTTCCTTTGGTGTATTTTCGCTTATTGCTGTAGTCCCACTGCCAAGTCCGCATCTTGGCGAAAAACGGGTGCTGCCAGACGTCGGTGAGCGTCTTGCCCTGGGCATAGACATCATGAATATTCATGGGCGAGTAAGGGACAAAAACGCAGGGGCTGACAGCCCCGTTCCAGTCGACCGCCAGATAGCCGCCCGGGTGTCCGGCGCTTTGGCAACCCTGTGCCGCCGCGCCGCTGTTCCAGAAATCGGCGATAAAAAGATGACGCTCATAGACAAGCTGCTGGGCCCGCTGCCACATTTTGAAACGCTGCTCGGGCGTCGGCACCAGCTTCAGTGTGGGGGCTCGGCCGATGGGCATATAATGGAAAAGCCACCCGTACAGGGCTCCCATCTCTTCAAAGTAAAAATTGACCACTTCATCGGAGAGCAAGGCATCAGCGTTATCACGAGTCGCCGTCATGGAGACTCCGAAGAGGACCTTTTCCCGGCGCAAGAGCTCCATGGCTGAGACGATTTTATCGAATACGCCGGCCCCTCGGCGTTTGTCTGTAGGCTCACGCAGCCCTTCGACCGAGATAGCTGGAGTTAAGTTGCCTAGCTTGCTCAGCCGCCGGGCCACCTCATCATCGATGAGCGTGCCGTTCGTGTACATTAGGAAATAAGATTCGGGATGCTGCTCGGCCAGATCAAGCACGGTCTTGCCCTCATCCCGATAGGCCAAAGGCTCTCCGCCGCTGATGACCATAAAAACAGCGCCCCAATATTCCTTTGCTTCTTTGACGAGGCGGTCGATGATCGGCCATTCCAACTTCTCTTTGGTCGGGCCGGAATCGGCATAACATCCTTCACAACGGAGATTGCAGGTCTTTGTCGGACTGACCAGTAAAAATCCAGGCGGCCTCACTCCAAACTCGGCCTCAAACCTGTCTTTGGCGCTTTTTACCCCCCTGTTGACCAAGGAATCGCCGACCAGGACATTCAAGAGCCGGTTAACTGTGGCCTTGCTCAAACGTCCCCCGGCTAGGCTCCGTTCGACAAGCTTCAAAATGGAGATCCCCATCTCCGTCATGTCCTGTATAACACCGGGGGGTTTAAGGCCGGCCTCAATACTGGCCTTGCTCCCTTCCCGGATTTTCTTCTCCCAGTGATTGGCTAAGGCCCGGCGCAGAGGGCCTATGCGCCCCAGCTTTGGTCCGGCCCACGCTACAGCGCTGACTAATCTCCGAGCAGAGGACCTGCGGTTGCCATCAGAAGGCATCCGGTCCGTTAGCGGCGTCTCCGGCTGCACAGTCTGTTTGCCTGATTCATTGGTCACTGGGGATTTCATTATCCTTCTCCTTTCTTTTCGGGGACTGACGATTCATTCTTCCTTAAAAAAATCTCATCCGCTCTGAGAAAAATTCAATCTCCCGTTTTCAAAACTTACACAAACGTCACCCACACTTCCCCTCAAGCAGTTTCTTTTTTCTTCCAAGTTAATATTAAAACTCAGTTTGTGGATGCTGTCAAGGCAAAACTCTATCCGCCTCAAACACAACTGGGCGCTGAAAAAAGCGGTTGCGTTCCTCGGGGCTGTTCTCGCGTGAAACTGTTCCTATCTTCTTAGGCCGGGGGTTTGAAAAGGCTGACCGTTTCTTCTTTGAGCAAGATGATGATTGAATAAATACCCAGGGCTGTTCCGAGGGGAAAACTCATAAGATTAAAAAAGGACATGACCAAGGCCAGGATCCGCCCCCACTCCAGCCTCTTGAGAAGAGCAATGCCGCCGACGAGTTCAGGCAGGGCCAAGGCCATGAAGAAGAAGCTCGCGACCCAAGCTACGACCCGCAGAATTCCCGGAGCGATATCGCCCATGTTGGGGATAAACGAAATTCCAAAAAGCACCAGGAAGACCAAAAAACCGAACAAAATGCCCAGAGCTCCGTAAATAATCCAGAGAATCGCAATGAGATGTACGTGTCTATCCATGTTCAAATCTCCTCACTTTTGTTCAGATCATTTTCTCATACGATTTTTTTGAGCTTTCGACAGCTGATCGCTTCTCTTTCTTGTTCCTGCCTTCTTCTTTTTTCCGAGGATTTCCTCCAACTTAAACTCCATGTCCTCAAAATGTGTCCCGGGCCAAAAGACGCGGCCGCAAGACGGGCAGATAGCCAATGAGGCGGCGTGTTCAAAAATAAAAGGCGCGACCAGATTCTTAGCTTTCTTTTTCGGCAATTTTTTAAGCTCGACATTGCATTGGAGGCAGCGCGAAAACGGCTTCGTTTTCTGCTGGAGGCTTAGCTCTTTAAGCACCTGTTCCACCTGCTCCGGCCATTTTTCGCTTTGAAGGAGCAAGCTCTGAATATCCTTCGCTCCTTCGAGCAGCCGATGATCTCCGGTCAGGAGAATCCGCTTTTCTCGGCGGGCGATGGCGAGGAGGTCGCTGTCCTTGGCTTTATTAAAATAGGCCACGTCGAACCCGAGGATTTTAAGCCATTTGGCCAGTTTCCCCAGCATGCAGTCGACCAGGAATTTCATCGGCGTTTTGATACAAGAATAATCGATTAACCAAGATGAATCAACCCCAAACAAGAACCGGGCCGTCGGAGTCTGCAAGGTCTATCAAGGGCAAGCCAATAAAAAGTGGGACCATGAACCGAAAATCTTAATTCGTTAGCCCCCCAAATATTTCACAGACCCAGGAACTGCACGCCGAGGCCTGAGATCAAGATCATAGCGCCGGCCAGAGCATGGACATAGCGCTCCAGTCTGCCGAGGCGCAGGAAGCTCAACCCCCAGGAAGATAGGGCGATCAGAGCCAGCATGGTGGCGATCGTTGTCAGGCCGAACGCCGCAGTGACCAAAACAACGCCCGCCAGGTTGTGCTTGGCCGCCGGGTACATCACCAGGGGGATGAGCGGCTCGCAAGGGCCGAAGATGAAAATGGTGAAAAGAATCCAGGGCGTCAGAGAAACGCTTTTTCCTCGGCTGTGAACATGGACGTGGTCCTCTTGATGGCCGTGGACATGCTCATGCTCTTCCTCGGCAGAATGACAATGGAGATGGGAATGCGGCTTATTCTTAATGGCGCGCCAAAGTCCCCAAACGAAATAGGCGAAACCGAAACCGATGAGGAACCATGCCGCCCAGCTTCCCCGCAAAGATTCAAACCCCTTGAGACGCGCCACCGCAATGCCTAGCGCGATGCCGAGAAAACCGAGTACGACTGAGCTCAGGATATGGCCCAGTCCGCAAAGGAAGGAAATAAAAAGGGTCTTGGACAGAGACCAGCGGCGGGCCCGGCTCATCACGATGAACGGCAGGTAGTGGTCGGGACCGATGACGGTATGGACAAGGCCCAGGGTGGCCGCCGTCCCCGCCAGGATCAGAATTTCTCTGCCTATCATCAGTTATGCTCTTTTTGTCCTGAAAATCATATAATTATCATCAGCTTCAAATCGTCCCCTCAGGAAAACCCCTTCAATCGGCAAAATAATTTGGTGGACGGTAGGGGACTCGAACCCCCGACCTCAGCGTTGCGAACGCTGCGCTCTCCCAGCTGAGCTAACCGCCCACCCGAAAAAACGGCCAAGGGACTCAGAAAATTTACCATTTTTGCAGATTTTTTTCCAGCCCTTATCCAGTCATTCAATGAAGAGATAGAGGGGGGACTTGGGAAATTTGCCCCGGCTTTGGCCATACGTTTGACTGAAATAAACCCTCTTGAAATTCGCCCAGATTTTCGTAGGCCTCCTGGTAGAGATCGGGACGAAAAAGAGGATTGTTTAGGTTGCCATCCAACGGGTTAATCAGGTCGGCGATGCAGACGGGAGTGAGCTTGCCATTCCTGATCGTGGCGTCGGGACAGTGATAGCACATTTCATATCGCTTTTTTTCAGGGTTAAATTCCGGCGCCGTCTGAATGATGATGAAGTGGAAGCGGATGTTTTCCGTCCATCCTGGATTTTTAAGGAGCCTTAAAAATATCGGCAATTTTTTCGGCTGGATAAAAACCTCTGCGACTCCGGCCAGAAGCCCGGTCAATTTTTGAAATCGAGGACTTATCTTGAAGGCAAATAAGTTTCGTCCTCTGGCCAGCCGATAGAGCCTTCGAAAAGCCTGGTTGAGGCCGGGGGAAAGGTTCAGCGTTTTTCCCGTCTCGGCGTTGATAAAATAATAATATATAAGCCAGCTCACCTGGTCATCGTTCAAATTGGAAGGGATGTAGGCTGTCGGGTCAAGGTTGAGCTCGCGACGGAGGCGTTTGTATTCAAGCAGGAGGTCGCCGTTGCGCTCGCCGACGGCAAGCGGGTCTCGCGCCAGGACGGCCAGGATGCCGTCGAAATACCTGTAAGGAGAATACTTTTTTATAATCCGGCCCATTTGTTTCCGGTCTTCCTCATACAAGGTCAACGAGAGGGAAAAGTGGATTTTTTTCTCCTCCAGTCTTGAAAACAAGGCCCGGCGCGCCTCTTCGATATCCTTGTGAACATGAGTTTGTCCTGAGTCGATGTGAAGCAGAATCCGGTCAATTCCGGAAGCGGCCAGTCGTT
>Ga0315280_10003268_pt1 | contig 25107 bp, 27 predicted proteins | sample YL17G06_40_MG_FD_203697 | JGI IMG/M metagenome (GOLD analysis project Ga0315280, IMG submission 203697) | Sediment microbial communities from Yellowstone Lake, YNP, Wyoming, USA - YL17G06_40 | ecosystem: Environmental > Aquatic > Freshwater > Lake > Sediment | place: USA: Wyoming | collected...
AAAAAGTATGATGAGGATTGGTATAGTAAGGGGAAATTTAGAAAGATTTGGGAAGTTATTAGAGGTAAAGATTGAGACCAAAAGGATTTCATCATACTGAAGAAACAAAAAGAAAGATGTCTGAAAAAGGAAAGTCTCCTTCTGAGGAAGTTAAGAAGAAAAGAGTGGAGACAAGAAGAAAAAATCATCCTCATCTTTCTGATGAGCAGAAACGGAAAATTTCAGAAAAACTTAAAGGTCATCATCTTTCCGAAGAGACAAAAAAGAAAATATCTGAAAAGCATCATGGTACAAAGCCTTGGAATTATGGGAAACAACTTTCGCCCGAAACTAAAAAAAAATTATCAGAAACATTGAGCGGAGAAAAAAGTCCCCACTGGAAGGGTGGAAAAGTAAAAACAATTTGTGAGACTTGTGGTAAAGAGATGGCAGCTTTCCCTTCTCAATTGAAGAGATTTAAGCATCATCATTGTTCTAACAGATGTGCTTCAATTTATAGAATGAAAAATCAAAAGACCAAAGATACTTTTATTGAAATTGCTATTGAACGGGAACTCATCAAAAATGTAATTCCTTACATGAAACAAGTTCCATTAGAAGGTATTACACTTGCTGATTTCTTATTACCTAATAAAATAGTGATTCAATGTGATGGCGATTATTGGCATAGAACTAAAGAAAGGAAAAACAGAGATGTAAATCAAGACTTTATTTTAGGTTTTAGGGGTTATAGGGTTTACCGTTTTAAGGAAAGCGAGATTAAAAAATCAGCAAGAAAATGTATAAATAAAATTTTAGAGAATGAAGGAATAAAAATGTGAACGCCAAACCTTTTTGCGGATATTACTTTTATGGTGCGGCAAATAATGCGCAGAGAGCTGCTTATTATAGTTCATGGGGCTTGCTCAGTTCTGCTTCAACTGCTCCACCTCCTCCACCTCCTACACCCACTCGGCTTTTATTTTTTATAAGATATATGTTAAGAAGACAAGGGATGCGAAGATAAATTAGAAATAAAAGGAGGATAATAAAATGCAATTACCAGAGTTTCTTAATTTGGGAATTATTTCTCAGATTGTGATTTTAGTTGTTGGGATAATCCAATATTTCAAACCTTATGTTCCTGAATGGATTATCAAACCATATCTTCAAATTGTTCTTGGAGTTGGATGGTCAATAGCCATTATAGCCTACACAGGGACAATAACCAATTGGGTATTTGTTATAACCAATGGGGTTCTGGCTGGGTTACTGGCTGAAGGTGGATATCAAATTCTAAGTAATTTTGGTTTAAAAAGTAAGGGGGAATAAAAAATGAAACGAATCATTCTTATTGGTTTGGCTATAGTATTTTTGGCTTCCGTTTCCTTTTCCCAGGTTTGGTATCCAGCAAATCAAAAAACCGTAGGCTGGGATGCTGTGGCCACACTAGATGATGGTTCTCCGATTCCTGCTGGAGAAACAGTTCGCTATCAAATATATATTGTGAAGGAAGGGCAATCCAAAGACACCAAAATCAATTTGGGAAATACTGTAAATACTCAGTTCCTTGTGACACTTCCAGCAGAAGGAAAGTGGTTTGTTGGTGTTCAAAGTGAGAGATTGGATGCTACTGGAGTCCTAATAACCCAATCTCAAATAGTATGGTCTGAAGATCCAGCCTATTGCCAGAACGGGGAAACTTTTGGGATTTCATTTTTCAGGTTGCCAAGTCAACCAAAGAATTTAAAACCACTATAAAATTTTGGCGTAATTAATGACTTTTTCTGACACGGCAGACTCCGTGTATTTAACACCAGGAGGTGTTTAATTTGGCTATTACAATAAGGGGACGTGGTTATCCTTTACTAGTTGAGCCCACAGATACACTAATAAAGGTTTCACTAAATGGGACCGAGTTATTTTCAATCCCATCATCTGCTAAATCAGCAGGTGGATCGGCTACAGTTGGATCTGCAGTAACGTCTGCTAATGCGTTTTTGGAATTGCAACATGGGGGTACAACTTATCGAGTTCCCATGTTTACAACTGTAACCACATCATGATATAACGCAATGCTGGAAAGGAAAGTCGAATTTAAGCGCTTGTGCTATAATTTATGGATATTGAAAATCTTGATATTGTAACTAAGCGAAAGTTATCAGAAAGTAGTAAGCTTCTTTCCTATCAGCCTAACAATGAGAAGATGCTGAAGTTCCATCAAAGCAATTCAAAAGTTAGGCTTATATTTGGGGGCAAGCGTTGTCTTCCATTGGACTACAAAGTATTAAAGTCAGATGGAAATTGGTGTGAGATTGATGATTTAAATATTGGTGATGAAATTTTAGGAGTCAATCTGCTTACAGGAATTGCCTCACCAACTAAAGTTATAAATAAAAGCTATTCTGGTAGAAAGTTAATTTACAGAATAGAACTTACAGATGGAACCAGTTGCCGAGCAAGTAGTGAACATGAGTTTCCTGTTTTCTCTAGATCGGGAAAGTTAGATGGCCATGGTAATAAATCTAGGCCAATTATTTACAATGTTGAAAAACTTATTACAACTTTGGGGAATTCTGAAGCTAGGAAGAAAGGTCTGATTCAAGCCAGAGAAGTGATATTTGGTTCAAATAGCTCATTAAGAATTCCTCCATATTTGCTTGGAGCATTATTAGGAGATGGATCTTTACATAGTGGTTTTGCTCTTGTAAATAAAGATGAAGAGGTTATAAGTAGAGTTAATGATCTTTTGATACCGCTTGGTTGCTATTTAAAGCAAGATAAATCTGATGATTTATGCTGGAAAATTATTGCAAGTGAAAAAAATTATACGTCCACTGGACAAAAAATTAATCAGGTAAAGACAGAATTTAGGAATTTGGGATTGCTTGTTAAATCTGGGGATAAGTTTATTCCAAAGTTATATTTGATAGCTTCAGTAAATGATAGAAAAGAACTATTGGCAGGATTGATTGATACTGATGGATCAATTGATGAATTTGTTAGTAAGTCTAAACAATTGGCAGAAGATTTTTGTTTTTTGATTAGAAGTTTAGGGGGAAAAGCAACATTATCAGAGTCCTATAAGACTTGTCAAACTGGAGCAATTGGAAGATATTGGAGGGTTTATTGGAGATTAAATTGTGAACTTCCTTTATCATTAAAATATAAGAATCCAGAACGGAATTTAAATATAAACTATACTCGACGAGTTATTAAAGATATAGTTCCTATTGGTGAAGAAGAGACAGTAAACATTACAGTAGATCATCCAGATCATAATTTTATTGGTGAAAATTGGATTGTTACTGGTAATAGTGGCAAGACGGTAGCGGGAGCAATAGAATGTATTTGGGCAGGTTTGGGTATACATCCATTTTTGGATTATCCAAAACCCCCATTGAATATTCGTATTTGTAGTGTTGACTTTCATGGGATAAAGGATATTATCTTGCCTGTAATGCGTGAATGGTTGCCTAGTGGAAGCATAAGAAGATATTGGGCTGAAGATAGGATTTTGGAATTAACAAATGGAACCCAATATGATATGAAATCTGATGATCAAGATTTAGAGAAGTTTGAGGGGGTTGGGCGCGACATCTGCTGGCATGATGAGGAACCGCCGCAGGCTATTTACCAAAGTAACTATATGAGGACTATTTTTAATAGGGATGGGGTTCCCCAAAATGGAAAGATATTAATTACTTCGACCCCCCTTCACGGCATGTCGTGGATTTATGATACTCTTTATGATAATCCAGAAGCAGTTCCTCCGTATGTGGAATATTGGCATGTATCTATTTATGATAATCCACATTTGGATAAGGCTGCTATTGATGCAATTCTTAAAGATCCAGCCATGAAGGACAATATTGAGGCGGCTGTATTTGGTAAATTTGTATCGAAGTCTGGGCTTATTTATAAAGAATTTAGCGAGAAGCATATTATTAAACCAACTTCTCCAATACCAAAAGATTGGTTAATTGTTTTGGGTATTGATCCTCATGACCGCAATCCCCATGGGGTTGTATTTATGGGTCTCACAAAAGAGAATGTATGGATTGTATTTGATGAAATTTTAGAAACATGTATCTTGTCTGAGTTAGTTGCCAAGATTAAGGCAAAATTGGGGACAAGATGGCCACCTAATTTAGCCATAATTGATACATCGGCAAGTTCTCCCCAGTCAATTACTGGTAGAAGTGTTAAAGAAGAATTGACACAGAAATATGGGCTTTATGTTATTGATGCTCATAAAGATGTTTTGGCAGGGCGGTTAAAAGTTGCTGGGTTATTAAATCCAGGGACGGGGAAGGACGGTAAACCGCTACTTCCTAAGTTATATGTGCAAGAAAATTGTAGGCAGCTTATTAGGGAATTTCGGCACTATTGCTGGTCGGATTGGCATTCCGTTCGCCAGAGGGATACAAGTAATCCAAAGGAAAGGCCTCTAAAACGCGATGACCATTTGCTCGATTGTTTTTCTGAACAAACTCAAATACTTACGCAATCTGGGTGGAAAGAATTTAAAGATATAGATAAGGAAAATGAAATAGTAGCCACATTAAATCCCAATAATTGGAATTTGGAATATCAGCAAATAACAGGTTATGTGGAGAAGGAATATGAAGGTAAAATGCTTCATTGTGATGGGGTTACAACGGAATTTTGTGTAACACCTACTCATAGACTATATAGTAGTAGGCAATATAATTATAAAAAAGCCAAAAATTATAAGTTTGAACTTGGAACAATTGATACTTTTGGAATAGAGTTTCCTATTAAAAAGGATGCTATTTGGAAAGGAAAAGAACAGTTAATATTCTATCTTCCAGATATAGAAGGCAATGTGAATTGTAGACGATTTTTTGAAATAAATATGAATGATTGGCTGGAATTTTTGGGGGTATACTTGGCTGAGGGATTTTCGTCAAAGAGCCATTATCAGGTACTCATTACTCAATTTCCCAATTCAAATTATTTTGAATCAATAAAACGGATTTTGGATAGATTGCCATTTAATTTTAAATATGATGAACGGCAAAAAAGATTTTATTGCATGAGCAAGCAACTATATGAATATGTTTTAAAATTGGGAAATTCTCGTACTAAATATATTCCCAGAGAATTCCTACAATTGTCTACAGATCATCTAAACCACTTATTGTTTGGTATGATGATTGGAGATGGGACTATTGATCCGTATGGAAATTATGTTAAATATGATTCTGTCTCTAACCAACTAATTAATGATGTTCAAGAATTGCTTTTAAAAACAAATAGGTATGGAAATGTTCATGTTTATTTTTATCCAGAAATGATTTCTCCAACTAATGGAAAGTTATATACGGATTGTAGTCCCTGTTGGAGGATATGGTTTAGTACTAGAAAGGGATATACTACAGTTAATAGAAAACGCAATATAAAAGAAATAGATTATAAAGGTAAGATATATTGTGTGGAAGTACCAAATCATATAATTTACGTGCGACAAAATGGGAAAGGTATGTGGAGCGGAAATAGTCTTCGCTATGTAACTATGAGCAACCTTGTGTATCGGCCTCCTGAATTTACAGTAAAGCCACGAATTCCAGAAGTGCCATCTCCAACGGGATATTTTTAATGGATGAAATGGCATTAAGTTTAATAGTTGCATTGATAATCCGGTTATTGTTATATAAACCCATGGTGCGGGGAGAGGGTTGATGAAGATAACAATTAATATAATTCCCCATTCTCAAATGCGATATGATACTTTAGATGATTGGCAAATGGATGGAGATAATATTACCTTTCAGATAGCAGATACTGGCAATAATTTATATACCAAAATAGTTTTGATTCATGCGCTGGTTGAACAACTTCTTACAGAAGCCAAGGGGATTTCAGAAGAAGAGATAACTAAATTTGATATGGATCATCCAGATAGTCCAGAACCTGGATTAGAGCAGGATGCTCCCTATCGATCAGAGCATTTATTGGCCGAAGGTATTGAGAGATTAATTTGTGCTTATTTGAATATTCCATGGAGAGAGTATAATCAAGGGGGGTACAATGAGTAAATTTGGAGAGGAACTTCAAATGATTGCCATTTCATTTAAGAAACAGATGTCTCAACCTCTATGTGAAAAGATAACAGAGGAGATAGTTAATAAGATTGGTTTGCACTGTATTCCTGGTTTGATAAAGTATTCTTATCCTTATGAAAGTAAGGGGGGTAAGGGGTATACTCTAATACAACCCATTACAGAATCTATGGTGGCATGGGATATCTGGACTGATCATAAAGGAGGATACCTTTTTTTGATTTCATGTAAAAGATTTAACCCAGAGGAAGTATTTGAGATTTTAAAGAGATATAAGTTAAAATTAATAAATTGTGAACCAATGGTGTTGAGATTGGTATGATTCAAAATTACCAGACTAAGTCTGTGTGCGTCTATGATCAAGGATTATTTGTTGAACTTGCTGTTCGTTTAGCTAAAGATTTTGGGCAAGTATATTACTTTAGCCCATGGGAATCTGCATTTCCTAAATCCAATGATATTCTAATAGGTAAGGGCATTCCTGGAGTAGAGAGAGTTAATAATTTCTTTGACATTATAGATAATGTAGATTTATTTGTTTTTCCCGACATATATTCTGGATCTATACAGAAATATCTTGTAGAGAAGTGTGGTAAGAGAGTTTGGGGAAGTCGTTATGGGGACTCCTTAGAGCTTTATAGAAAAGAAACTAAAGAATATATGAAGAGTATTGGAATTGATATTGGTCCTTATGAAGTAATAATTGGATTAAATGCTCTGCGGGAATACCTAAAAGAACATGAACATCAGTGGGTAAAAATTAGTTTCACTCGCGGAGACATGGAAACTTTTGAAGCAGAAAACTATGATACTATTGAACCCAAACTAGATGAGCTTGAACACAATCTTGGGGCCAAGAAAGAGATAATGGAATTTATAGTAGAGGATGCAATTCCAGCCGATATAGAAATTGGGTATGATGGGTACACAATAGATGGGAAATTTCCATCTCAAGGAATGTGGGGATTGGAAATTAAAGACAAAGGATATATTGGAGTTTTCTCAACTTATGAAGATATGCCAAAGCAGATCTGGGATATCAACAAAAAGTTAGAACCCGCTTTACGTAATTATCAATATAGAAATTTCTTTAGTACAGAATTTAGGATGGGAAAAGACAAGATCCCATATGTAATTGATCTTTGTTGTAGAGCTGGATCTCCCCCAAGTGAGCTTTACCAGAACATGTATACGAATTTAGCAGATATTCTATGGTTCGGAGCAGAGGGGAAAGTTATTGATCCCATACCCGCGGGTAAGTATGGGGCAGAAATGTTAATTCATTCGGCTTGGGCCGATAAGAACTGGCAGGCTGTAAACTTTCCAGAGAAGATTAGAGACCAAGTTAAATTTCGTAATTTGACTATCATCAATGGAAAGTATTATGTGGTTCCACAAGCCATTGGACTTCCAGAGATTGCTGCAGTAGTTGCTATTGGAGATTCTGTAGAGGAAGTAATTAAAGGGGTTCAAGAACTAGCCAAACAAGTTACTGGTTATTATATTGATATTTTTCCAGACTGTTTGGATACTGCACAGGAAGAGATTGATCGGCTTAAAAAAATGGGAATTACGTTAAAGCCTAGTGTGCGAAAAGCGTCTGATATAAAAATGAGCGATATATTAAAGAGGGTGTAATATGTATGGGTAGTGGTATAATGCCACTGTTATGGGGTGCGGTATTATTATTTATAGCATCGCCATTTGATGATCTTTTAATATTTGCGTTAATTATATGGTTATTTAAATGAGGTGAGATAAATGGCAAAAGTAAAAGTTGAGAAAGTAGTTGAATCAAAGGAAAAGACGATTAGTCCTAGTTTCTTTACTACTGACGATCTTCCCAGACAAGACGGTTCTGTAGAGGCAATATTGGCCAAAGTTAAGAGAGATGGTCATTATTCTTTATTCCAAGAAGATCCAATTAATGAAATTTATCCATTAAGTATTGAAATGGATACTAAACCAGATTCTTCTGAAGAACCAAAGGTGAAATAAATGGCAGAAACCACATTCTTAGATTGGACAAAGAAGAAAACTGAGGAAGTAAAAAAAACTACATATCAAACCATAGTAGATACTATGGATTCCATAATTCCAGGGTTTAGTGAAGCCCGAAAGGGCCTTGAAGAACAAAAACGTAGGATAGAGCAAGGTTCCGAAAGGACGGGACAAAATAAATAAGGTGGTAAAATGGCACGAGAAGTGGATAAAGATCCTGTAAATTACGTTTCTGAATTATATAATAGTGCTAAAATGTGGCGAAAGCCATATGAGGATCGCTGGAAAAAGTTCTATAAGTTGTATCGTAGTTACAGGGATAAAACCGTATATCCTTATAAGAGTAATATTTTTGTACCCTATATCTTTTCAATTGTAGAGTCTGTGGTTCCCAAAATGTTAGGAACCATTTTCAATACACGCCCTATTATTTCAGTACAGCCACGGAAGGGATCAAGTGCAGCACTAGCGAAAGTGATGGAACGGGTACTTGAATTTCAGTTAGATGATGAGCAACTAGAATTTTTTACAAAGATATTGGAGTTCTTTAAAGAATGTGCCATATATGGAACTTCCTTTATGAAAGTTATTCCCAGATTTAATGATGATGAATTGGCCACTTTCAATTATATTGATATAGAACCAATTGACTTATTCCATGTGTTTCCTGATTCTAGGGCCAAATCTGTTCGTAGAATGAAGTATATAATTCAATTATCTTATATGGACTATGAGGAGCTTGAACAGTATGGCAGACAGGGATTTTATAAGAATGTTAAAGATTGTCAAGATTATGTAGAAGGGATGATAAATGTTGATTCCTATAAGCGTGAGAGATTAACAGATGTAGGAATTTTAGATGAGTATGGATATGATGCCACACGAAAAGTCATAGAGGTTTTGGAATATTGGGATAAGGATAACATTTATACCATTGGGGCCCGAAAAGTTATATTAAAAGAGGAAAAGAACCCATTTGGGGGACTGCTCCCATTTATTATGGCTCGTTACATCCCAGTCCAACACGAGCTTTATGGGATTGGAATACCAGAAGTGTCAGAAGTTTTACAGGAAGAATTAAATACAGTTAGAAACCAAAGGATGGATAACGTTAACCTCATTATCAACCGGATGTTTGTTGCAAATAAATATGCTGATATCAATTTTGATCAATTAGTATCCTATCCAGGAAATGTTATTTTAACAAATGATGTGAATGCTATTCAACCGTTGGATACTAGAGATATTACAAAATCTGCCTATATGGAAGAGGAGATTATCAAAAGGGATATCGACAATTGTACTGGAGAATGGGAATATTCGAGAGGTGCCATGCCTCCAAGAAAAGAAACGGCAACTGGAATTGTAAGATTGCAACAAGCATCTAATGTAAGATTTGATACTGTTGTAAAGATGTTGGAATTTACAGTTATTAGGCATATTGCGAAGATGCTTTTGTGGTTGGATTACCAGTTTTTGCCAAAAGAGGATTTGAAGGCCATTCTTGGTGCTGAGGATTATGTTAGGTTAAATGCCGAAACTTTTTATGCCCAAGATGTAGAAACAATGTTAAAGCAATATAATTTCCAGCCGATGGGTTCATCTACTACGGCCATTAAGGAAGTTAGAATACAACAAATCATGCAAGCATATAAATTATTTAATCAGGATCCAATGATCAATCAGATGGCCTTAAGAAAGATGGTCATTGATGTATTGGATCTAAAAAATGAAAATGAGTTATTACAAGTGCCACCTCCCTCACCAATACAACCAGGAGCAGGAGGCCTACAGCCAGGGGCTCAAGGCCAACCGAGTGGAGGACCGGCGGCCAAAGGACCGCAACCGCCTCAGCCACCTGCGCCTCCCCAACCTGGACAAAAATTTCAAACTCCAGTTGAACAAATGGCTCAATTAGCAAGAATAGCTGGTGGAGGTTTGATCAAAAAGGGTGGGGCTGGAATGCCTGAACAGGCAGCAAATGCGATGTAAGGAGAAATTATGACAGATCGAAAAGATCTTCTTTTGCAGGGGGAGACTCCAGAAAAGCCCGTTTTCCAACGGGATGAATCAAGCCTTGCTGAGTTTACAGATAAAGGAACCGCATACTCGATATTAAAAGAGAGTCGCGGTTGGAAAATGTTATTAAATGAATTTATTACCCCTCGTAAATCATTAGATAGGTTCTTAAGGACTAAAACAGGCCAGGAGCGTCACGAGGTCTGGGGTGCCTTAAAAGAACTCGATGAATTGATTAGTTTTATAGAGGGAAGAATAAAAGAAGGCAATGATGCTGCAAAACAGCTTAAGGCCTTGTACAACAAATAAGGGAGGACATTATGGCTAAGAAAAGTTTAGAGGACCTTGCTAAGGACGTTTTAAGTTCTCAGGAAGGTCTTAAAAGTTTGGAAGATTTAGAATCGCTGTTTGCGCCAGACACACCGGCTGTCACGGCAACACAACAGCTTACTGCTGCGCCAGTATCAGCGCAAAATGCATCGGCTCCACCTGTGATTCCTGCACAACCCCCGGCAGCACCAGGACCGGAACAACCGATATCTCTGGAATCCATCCCTGAGAAATTCAGAGATAAAGACTTGAACTCATCCCTATCTAAATGGGAAAAGAGTTATGCAGAACTCGAAAGGGAACTTAAAAAACAGAAGGAAGATGTGGCTAATTTGAACAATCTCGTAAAGACTTTGTCAGATAAAGCCAAGATTCCAGAACCAATTGCAACAACTCCACCTATTCCTGCACCTGTTCAACAGTTGCCAGAAGACGATGTGGAGGATTCTATGTTTTTTGATAAACCTAAAGAGGCTTCTACTAAGGTTGCAGCCAGGGTTGCTGCCGCTGCCATTATCCAATACCATACGGCAATGGAAAGGCAAAAGTTTGTAGATAACTTTAAAGCGCAGCATCCTGACTTCGAGAATTATCGAGAGGATATGTTTGCTATTCTTAAAACAAGGCCAGACCTGGATCAAAACCCAGCGAACTTGCCAACGGTCTTTGAGATGGCCAAACAACGCTATGCGAAACGCCTTGAAGATATGAAGACGGCAATGGGCATTCCATCACCATCACCTGTTCCTACATCTACATCTACATCCACTCCTGTAATAACTGAGGAGCAAATGGAAGCTATGGAACAACGGATGATGGAAAAAGCCAAGGCAGCTTTGTTAGAAGAGGCTAAAAAGAGACGAGCTACCCAGGGAACTTTGGGTGGAAGTACAACCACCCCAGCTGAAAAAGCTACACCTACGCAGACGGTGAAACCTAAGACTGAGGATGAAGTTATCTTTGATGAGATACTGGCATCTGGGCCAAAGGCTGCGAATTTCTTAAAAGAATGATAGAAAGGGGGTGTATTTGTCAATGGCACAGTCAATGATTACTGGAGCTACCGGTTCACAAAACATGGCTTCTGGCCAGAAGGTTATTGATATGGCGGATGGAAACCCTAATGATTTCAATAAGTTAGGTTGTGTCATTGTTCCTAAAATCTTGTCCGCCATATAAAAATAAAGCTCTCTTCAATGCTGGGAGAGCTCCAAAAAATCATTACCCCAAAGGAGGAAAAGTTAATGAACATGGAGCAAATCAGCAGGGAACAACTTGATAAAGAACAGTTAGGGTGGCTTGCGGGAATTATTGATGGAGAAGGATGCATTAGTGTAGGAATTTATGATCGTAAATGCAAATCCTATCCAAATCATAAACGCAATAAACCCTATTGTAAAACTCTTCAAACTACTTTAACAGTCTCCAATCATGATGTTAGGGTAATTAAAAGAGTTAGTGAGATTTACAAAAAATTAGGAGTTGGATTCTATTATAGTACAGCAAAAAAGAAAGATAATGGTACCTGGATAATAAATATTAATACTACGGGAAAAGGTACTACAAGGAAAGCTCTTTTGGCTGTACGTGATCAATTAGTATCAAAAAAAGAACAGATGGAACTACTCCTACAATTAATTGAATATCGGGAAAGTTTAGGATATCAGGGAAAAGGAAGTCTTGGTATTTGTAACGATCCCAAAATTCAATGGTATGTAAATCGCATAAGAGAACTCAAACATGAGTTTCCAAGTTTACCCTCAGAGACTAAGCGGAGAGCCAATCAGATTTTGGAATTCTGATTGATGATATAGTCCGATACATACTGGTGACAGTACGTTAACTTTTGAAGATCTACTTATTGGAGCCTAACGCTGCACCTTTGTATGTGCTCGTCTCAAAGTTAAATAAACGAGTCGCGATCAATACGACCATTTATTGGCTCGAAGACGTTCTTAACCCTTCGTGGGCTACACTAAACGGTGCAACTTCAGCAGGAAGTTCTAACATCGTAGTTCACACTGGCGAGGGCTACTACTTTAACATATCAGATTTAGTTAAAGTCCCTAGCACAGGTGAGATTATGTATGTTACTGCAGCCAGCGTTTCTACTGCCTTCTCGGCAACTAGAGGATATGCTGGATCTACTGCAGCTTCCGCTGCTGATGATTCTGATTTAGTGATTATTGGTTCCGCATTTGAGGAAGGTTCAGCCTACAGCGCACTATCTACAGTTAGTACCAAAACGACTTCGGCAACCAACTATTTACAGATTTTCCGTAAAGCAGTTGAGATTACGAAGACTATGGCGAACGTAGAGCTGTATGGAGGAGAGGACCGACCTTATCAGAGAAAGAAGAAAGGTATCGAATTAATGAGAGACCTGGAAAGAACTTTCTTGTTTGGGAAACCATATCAAACCACGAGTGGCGTTACACATGCTCGTAGAATGTGCGGTGGAATTGAATCTTTTATTTCTACCAACTCTACGGCAGCTGGCGGGGCTCTTACTGAAACAGAATTTGACGGGTTCTTAAGAACAGTTTTTAGATATGGGTCTTCTACCCGATATCTATTCTGCGCACCTATCGTTCTGTCTGTTATATCACTGTGGGCACAAGGGAAGCTAAATATGTTCCCGAAGGACCGAACTTACGGTATAGCAATTTCTCAGTATCAGTCCGCACACGGAACGGTCAACTTAGTTAAAGAGCTTATGTTAGAGAACGCAGGTGGGGTATCCAGTACTTCTTATTATGGGGGCTATGCATTCGCCATTGAGTTGGAGGATCTCATTTATCGTTACCTACAAAATAGGGACGTCCAAATGGAGACCGATATCCAGCATCCAGGTGATGATTACTACAAGGATCAAATATTAGGTTCTTGTAAAAGGCTACTTAATCGGTGGATCTCCTTTTTTAAAAAGGACAATACCGAGGGAAGGAATTCGATCATACAGCATGTAACGGAGGTGTTTCCTATGAAACTTAAAGATGCCGCCCGTTTGGGCATGTTAATTGAAACAGAAGGTTATATACAAGTTCTTAGACCATATAAGAGAAAAGGAGAAAATTGTTTGAGATCTCCACATATAAATGTTAGTATAACTAATACTGATATGGGTCTCTTGAGTTGGGCAAAGATAGTTTTAGAAAAAGAACTTGGACATGAATTTAAAGTATATTCTGTTTCTAATTCAGATAAGATAAGGACAAAACAATGCTATCGTTTAGTAATTTCTAGATTTGACGATATTCAAAAAATATTGAATATAACAAGAGGTTTGATGCTAGGAATTAAGAAAACGATTGCAGACTTAATTTGTAGTTTTTTAAACTACAGAAAGACTTTTGAAAAGCCAAATGGATATGTTCATAACAAGACATATTCAGAAGTATTTAATAGGCTAATCAATAAAGTAGACAAAATAAAACAAACGTATGATCAAATTTTGCCTGTAACGACTTTACGCAGCCCAGATCATAATGATCAGAAGATAAAGTCTGAACTTATCAGTAATGATAAGAGGCCGATAGAAATATCTGGTCAGCACGTGAGTGCTTAACATTATTGCAATACCTGGCAGAAGTGGGGATGGAGTTTCATAATGAGCAGAAGCACGGTGTTCTCACTGGTGTAACCTCATGATCGTAAGATTATAAGGTTTCTAACTAGTTTTTTAAGGCCTTTAGAATGGGCAAATACACATGGAGGCGCCAATAGGTTCTGAAGTGTTTTCATTCTTACAAAAGGAGGTATCATGAATAGAAAAGATACTGAATCAGTAAATCCATTAATAAAATATATAGCAGGTCTTTTTGACGCGTTGGGTACTGTCAAAATAGAGACCCCGCGAAATGCGGAAAAACCATCTCTTTATATTTGGATAACATCAAGACATTGGGAACTTATGGAGGTGCTCCAAAAGTTTGGAGCCTATGTTGGGCGCAAGGCCGATGGGCAATGGAGAGCCAAATGGAGAGATTATCATGCCTATAGGATTTTAAAATCAATCCTTCCTCACCTTATCATTAGGAAGGATCAAGCTGTAGTTGGAGTGGAGTTTTTGGAAAATCGAAAACAAGATCCAACAGGCGAAGATGATGTGATTTACAGACTGCGTTTAAAACTTTTGAAAAAGGCTGATGAACATGAGTCTGAAAGGCTATAAACAATCATCAAATATTCCACAGATGGTAAAATAGTTCCATCGAAGGAAATAAGGAGGAAACAAAATGAGATTTGTATCAAAAAGACGAGAAGCAAGAGTTGTAATAAAACCCACTGATAGAATTATTGATGAACAAAGGCGGGTAAGTATTGTACGAGGGAAAACGGCTGAATTTAGAAATTTCAGGTACCGTACCGATGATCCTGAAATAATTGAAGCTTTATTACATCATCCAGAATATGGATTGTCATTTGTATCCGCTGAGCCTGGCGAGGCAGTGCAAAAACCTGCGCCTGTAATCTTTGAAACCGATGATTCAATTAGAGATAATTCAGTTAAAATGATTCAAGGGGCTAAAGCTACAGTAGATAGGCCAATGGAAGGAATACCATCTCAAGTAGCTGTTATTACTAAGGATGAAGTAGTACAACTAGTTGACGAGAAGATGAGATCATTGGATAACAAATTGGACAATTTGATTTTAGCCATCCGTAGCCAAGAGGATGCCCAAAAGATTCCCAAGGCCAAGAAAGAGTTTCATTGTCCCATTTGCCATGAAGAATTCCCATCTGGTGTTGCAGTTGGGGTACATAAGAAGAAAGCCCATTCGGAATTAAAAAAGGAATAAAAATAAATGAGGAAGTAACCTTCCCCATTTTTAATGAGGTGAATTTTCTGTGATTTATAGTGATCTTCAGAGTAGAGTGGTAGATTATCTTGATAGATCCGATTTAACTACCAAAATTCAAAATTGGATTAATGATACACGTAGGGATCTATCCTTAAAGTATCCTTTTAAATATTTATATCAAGAAGCCACCACATCTACATCCGCAGCCACAGCCACTTATGCCTTGCCTGCCGATTACTTAGGCCATCTAAGTGTTTGGTGTGGCAATAAGAAAATGGTTAGGCTAACTGGCAATGAAGCGGATGAGTTGGCAATTACTGACGTGGATGCTACAGCTGTTGTTAGAACACTTACCTTTGAACCAGATACTACAGTCAGCATTGACTCTGCATCAGGTCCTCCCGACTATTACATTGATAGAGGAATGAAAATTGAACTCTATCCTATTCCAGATCAAACCTACACTTTGACAATAAAATATTATGCCCAGCCAGCTGCTTTTAGTGTGGATAGCGATTATGACTATATTTCTACCTTCCATTTTGAGGCCATTATTTGGGGGGCGGCATTACGTGGCGCCATGTTTTTGGATGATAAAGAAAAGTTGGTGGCATTTGGTACTGCTTATGACAGAGCCATTAAGGAAATGATTCAAAGGGAAATGATGTTTGAGAAACAGGATCAACATTTTAGACTTAGAGATTGGCGGGATTATGATCTAACCACATTTAAGCGACTATATAAGGTTAAAATTGAGTGAAATAATGGAAGATGTTACTAGTAATATTCAACTTTTGGCAAATAAGGTTCTTTTGGTTCCCACCATTAGTGACCTTTCTAATGCTGTGCATGATCATACGAATGACGCTGGTGGGGGAATCCTTTCGGCTTCCTGTTTATCCGACCCACTTACAGCCATTAGTGTGCATTCTACTACGGTTACAGCTACCACTGTATCAACAGCTACCTTTAGTGGAGGAAGTGCGGAAATAGGTACAGGTTCACACGGAATGCAGATAAATTCGTCTGTCTCCGACAACTTTAATCTCTTTACCTATACCAATACGCCCAACCCGAACTGGTCTATTGGCTATGGCAATGGATCCGGTAGTCCGGATGCTTCTAAAGAATATATTACGTCGAATGCGGGTCATATCTCATTTATGAACAGCAACGTCGGCATCGGGACGACGGGTGAATTTGGCGGTGGGGCTAAAGTTATTGGTATAGCTAATGCTGCAACTGCACCCAGTTCTAATCCTACAGGCGGCGGAGTCTTATATGCTGAGGCAGGCGCTTTAAAATGGAGAGGAAGTTCAGGAACAGTTACTACAATCGCTTCTGCTTAAAGGAGAAATAAGAATGAATAAAGAAAAACTTCAGGCAAGAATTGAAGAATTAAAGAAGCAAAATGATGAGGCTAATCAAATAATGGTTCAGTTAGATCAAAAAAGAAGCCAAGTTATCCAAGAAATGTTGGTTAGAAATGGAAGGATTTTAGGTCTTGAAGAAATTTTGGGATGGCTGGGAAATTAAATGAATAGAAAAACTCTTCCAGTGGGAATGACTATAGTTAAAGATGGATAGAAACCTATAAACTGAATAGAAAGGAATAAATTTATGTATTATCCCATAACACGGGCATCGTTGAATTTAACAAGAGCCTGCCCCCTAGCTTGCTCCTACTGCTTCACAAATGGGTGTAGATCGGGGGATTTAAGCGAAGAAATGGGGAAACGGGCTATAGATTTCTTATTTGAGGGGGCTTCCCAATGCCAAGGAAGAGACAGAAATGTAGAGATAAGTTGGTGGGGGGGAGAGCCTCTGTTAAAATGGAGCCTATTAAAGAAGTTAACCCTATATGCAGAAGATGTATCAAGAAAGAGTGCCATTCCTGTATCTTTTGGTGGCACGACTAATGGTCTTCTACTTACTCCAGATAAGTTTGATTTTCTTGATTCTCACCATACATTCTTTATGGTTAGTTTTGATGGAACCAAGGAAACCCATGATTATTATAGGAAGTCGGCCCAAGGAGTTGGATCTCATAAGATTGTAGAAAGAAATTTGAAGGCGGCATTAATACGATGGCCATTTTATAGAACAAGAATGGGGCCTTTTGTAGAGCGTATAGATCATTTTTTTGAGGATTGTAAATATACTTTTGATTTAGGTGTAACCTATTTAATGTTTTCTCCAGTGTATGAAGGTAATTGGACAGAGGAGAAGTGGAAGATATTTGAAGATCAGTGTATGAAAGTTGTGGATTATATGGCGGAATTACGAGCACAGGGTAGAAAAGTTGATATAGAACATTTTAGATCCTATACAGGAAAAGACAATAGTAGATGGGCTTGTGGGGCTGGGCGCCAATATGTTGGAGTGGATATTGATGGTGCTATTTATCCCTGTCACCGTTACAATAAGTTCTCTGATAATAGACCTTGGCAAGAGAAGGAAGTTTGCATTGGGCATGTTGAACATGGGATTACGAGACCAGAATTTCGACAGATATTTATTGATGGGGACCATAGTCTATGTGGAAAATGTCCCAGATTGGAGGATACACCTTGTCATGGGTCCTGTCCTGCTGTGAATTACGATTTTACGGGAAATCCAATGAAACCTCATTTAGGTGCCTGTAGATATGTCGAGATGCAAAAACGAGTATCAAAATATTATAAGGAGAAAATTATGGATAAGGAAGAAGGGGTGCAAACAAGTTGTATGCCCTATAATGGGCCAGATAGATCCTGTGATTGTTATAATGCCAATTACACTGGTCCAATTAAACCAAAAAAATTAACAGATGAAGTAATTGCCATGCTGTTACAAGATTTGAATGCCAGAGTGGCAAAATTAGAGGCAAAGTCAAATGGGTGAGAAGCCAAAATCTAGAACAACCATTCCAATGAATAAGCATACTAGTGGGTTACATGATGGACATAGACAGCTTATTAAATTAGCCCATACAATTGGAGATCGAGTTGTAGTCCCAATGTTATTTAATGTACGAGATTGGTACGCCTACCTCATTGATGGAATTGTTCCTCAAGTAAAGGAAACCAATATTGATAAGCAATTAAATGAATTGACTGTTTATAATACGCATCCAATGGTTATGCCTTTCTATGAAATTCCTTTGGAAAAGAGATTAGAATGGAGGCATAAGGCCGAAGGAGTATTGGAGAAATTTCAGCAATATCTTTGTACCCCCTCTTATCAAAGATTTGCTCTTGCATTAGCCATGGATTTATGCCGACAAGTTGAGCGGTCTAAGGGCAATGTTAAATATATGGTAAAAGGTCCAGAATGGCATTCATTTTTGATTAAAGCCATCAAACCGTTATTGGGAAGTCCTGTAGAAGTTATAATCTATAATAAGATTGAAAAGCATAAAGAAAGTAAAATTAAATTACAAGGTGGTTTATCTAAAATAGATCCTGTACATTATCCTGAAATTTATAGGTTAAAATCTGTAATGGAAGGAGCAAAGGATCGGTTTATAATTGGTAGTAATGAGAAGTTGGTTGAAGAATTGAACGCTGCCTATTATAGTAGGCCTTGGAAGATTGTTAGTATTACAGTATTTGAAGGTGGAATAATTCCAGGAAGATTGGAAACGATGCAATTTATGTTTCCTAATCCCAAAGGTGGATCAATTATACTTGAAGAAGTAAATTATGAATTATAAAGAACTTAGTCAATTTGTTAGATTCATTCCAAAAGACGGATTAACAATCTTTCCTGATCTTGTCTATAGGGATGTAAATGATATTTCTGAAAAAGAAAGATTCGCTACTAAGAAGATATTTGGGGAAGATCCAGAATACACGGTGTTATCTAATATGGGAAGTTATGTTCCTAAAGGTACAGAATATAGGATACGACTTTGCACTTATGTTTATAAGGGAACAGACCATATTGGAAATATAATGTTTACTGAATTTTTGGATAATCCGAATGGATATGAGAAGAAAGATTTCCATTATGTAAAGTGGATTGAAGAAAAGTATAGGCATACAAAGTATTCTAGGTATATAATTGGTGATTTAATTCATATTCTATTTAAATCTGGAATAGCAAATAGATTGTATTCATATATGCCAGCAAAAAATACCCAAAGCACTTTCTTTTTTGATCAAATTGGGCAGGATGCGCCTTGTGTGAGCAAGCGATATCCTTCGGATAGTCCAGATGTTCAAAAATATATCCTCTCGAAAGGTGTTGTTGCAGATTTTCCAGTTAAATATGTATTAATTGAATTTAATGGGGATATATACCGAGATATGGATTTGGAAGAATATCTGATGGCATCCCCTAATAGAAAAATAGAAGATGTTCGTAAGTGGTTGGTTGAAATGAACAAGGCCGCTAAAATGGTAAAGGATACTTTTTATGGATGCTCTTCAAGTTAATGTCTACCTCACAAGCCATTGTACACGATATGGGCGTAATAGATGTTCAGATTGTTATTATCCTATAGATGGCAAGATGTCGCGGCATATGGCAATGGACATTGGGGTATGGATTAATAAATTAGCTAAAATAGAAAATGTAAAGCTATTTAAAGCTCATTTCCTAGGGGGAGAACCTCTTTTAAATCCAGATGCTTTATTAATGTTGTTAATATTACTGCACGATTTGCCTTCTCATCCCGATGGGAAGTTTGTGATCTTTACGAATGGGGATCTATTAGATGAGTATATCCTAAAAGTTTTAAAACGTTGGCAAGTTAAAATATTATTGAATCCAACTAATTTACCTTTAGATGAAGTTAGAAGAAGAATGGAATTAATAAAGTCCGTCTGTGGCGGTGTGAGTCTTGCAATCGTTGCCGATATGGCCAATCTAGCACGCTTGAGAGATTTGGCCGAGTTGGCGGTTGAATTCAATGGCCATATTAGAATCAACCGCCTCTACCACGGCGGTTCGATTTCTGGATATGTTGAGGAATTTGGACGACAAATGCACAAAGTATTTGATGTGTTACTAAGTTCAAAATTTGTAATGTGGCCTAATTTCATATTAGAAAGCACTTATCCCCTATGGGAAGGGCCAAAGAATTGTCATTCCTGTGGCAAATGGCTTTTAATAATAGATCCTAATGGGGATATACGCAGTTGTAATGCAGATATGGATACCAAAATTGGGCATATTTCCACACATACAAGGATGTCGGATTTTAAATTTCCACAACGATGGTCAAGTAAGAACTTAGAAGAGTGCAAAGGATGTGAATGGGCTAATGGTGGATGGTGCCAAGGAGGATGTCCCCTAAGCCGTAAATTGGCATTTGGAACTTATAATCACAAAACCCCATTTTGCGAAGTTTATAAAACTCTTTTCCCACGATTGCAGGAGTTAGTTACGAGGTGGAAAGAAAAGCATGGTTTGGAATAAAGACTATCCTACATCTACAGTATCCCCATCTGCCAGCACGCTTGGTTTAACCGGAAATTGGAAAGCTTTAGAAGATTGGTGGGGAGTAGAACATACTACCTTAACTAGCGCCTCAAGTGGACATCATACTGCCCAAAATATAAGTTTGGTTTGTGTGGCTGCCACTTCTGCCATATCGGCTCTAAGTTCTCCTGGAACAGGAGCATTGGCTTATGATACCACTAAAGGTGAACTAGAGGTATACCGAACAGCCGGTTGGGGTAAATTAACCGAATCCTATTGGTCTCGTGTTAGAACAGTATTTCTTTCTGCATCCATTTCGACAGCTACATGGACAAAGTTGACGGAGAAACGTACTGTCGAAGAAGATCAATACGATACTTTGAGTGAATTTGCTAGCAGTAGTGGAAGTGCAAGTATAAAAGCAACTGGAACTTATTTTGTACTTGGTACATGCAGATTTCCAACAACATCAAATAATTATTTGGTAGGGGTTGCTATATATAAAAACGGGTCTGCCGTAGCAGTTCATCGGGGATATGGGGCAGGAGTGCGAAGTACAGAAGTTTTTGATATTCTATCTCTTACGGCAGGAGATAGACTTGAGGTTTATTGTTATCATAACGCCGGAAGCAATATAACCATTGTTGGCGGAAGTTTACAGTTTACTAAATTATCATAGGGTGATTTAATGGTTTGGAATAAAAGTGTGCCAGTTACTGGTACAAATATAACTAGTGCTCCAAATATTTTTGAGGGTAATTGGACAGCTTTGGAGGGCATAACTGGGGAGGAGCATTATACATTTACAAATGCCCTATCTGGCCGCCATAAACCAGGGGAATGGCCTGTATTCTTTTCAAGTACCACTTCAGGTATTACTGCCGTAACCTCTCCCGGAAGCGGAGCATTGGCCTGGGATACTACTTTAGGATTAGGCAAAATATATGATGGAACTTCTTGGGGCCAAGTCAGCATGTTGGTTCATAGTAGGGTTAGTGCATATCGAAATGGGGATAAGACATTGACCACTACGGATGAAATAGTAGTGCCCTTTGATACAAAGACATTTGATTCTTTAAGTGAATTTAGTACCACAACATATACATTTACAACTACGACTGCTGGATATTATTTAATAAAAGCACAATTATCAATTATTCCATCAAAAGGCGGAATAGATTATGATATGAGCGTTAAACATACAGATGCCGCAAGTGCTACAATACTACAAACACATGCATATAGATATTCAATGTCTACAGATGAAATGGTGATGGAAAAGGTTACACTTCTTCCATTATCAGTTGGAGATAGGATATCAATTATTATACAACCAGGTACTGCAAATGCTGGAGTAATAGCTGGTGGAGCAGATAGAACATTTTTGGCTATTTATAGGGCGTCATGAATTATGAATAAGATTGTTTTAAATTATTTAAAGGGTGAAAAATAATATGGCTACTTGGCGCAAGAGTTATCCAAAACCTGCAACCAAGGTAAGTGATTTACCAGAATATCATAGTGATAACTTTAATGTGATAGATAGTGCATATGAGTTAGAGCATTTTGGACCCGCATCTGCCAATGCAACTTCAGGACAGCACCGGCCTGGAGTATGTGGGGGATTAAAAGAGGGGACTACTGCCGCATTAACGGCCATTACAGCTTCAGCAGGCTCAATTGCATTTGATCAAACAAAAGGACAATTGCAGCGTTATAGTGGAAGTGCGTGGGGGGATGTGGGAGTTTCCCAATGGTCTAGAGTGCGGGCATATAGATCCGCAAATGTGAATGTTACAGCCGGAGCTTCTGCTGCCACATTAACTGCCGATACTGAAACATATGATACTCTTGGCGAATATGATAATACATCTGGTATATTTACGGCTTTAGCAAGTGGTTATTATTTGGTTATTAGCCAAATTACAATGATTGCATCCGCTGCTGTTCAAGACACATCTGGTGCCTGTTCAGCTACTGGGAATGTTGGAACTCCTGATTGGACATGTGTTGGGGCGTCTGCAAATTGGGATGCAATAAATGAATATCCAACAGCGGTTGATACAGACTATAATATAACATCAACTTTAAGCGCTACAGATGTTGTAAGTGGCTCTTTGCCTTCCGTTCCTTCTGGATCGGCTCCAATTTCGGTGAATGTATATTATAGACTAAAGGGGACAGGATGCATTTGTAATGCTACTTGTGATGGGTATACTGCATGTAGTTGTGATAGTACTTGTGATGGGTATACTGCATGTAGTTGCAATGCTACTTGTTATAACCAATCCTGTAGTTGTAATGCTACCTGTTATGGGTATACTGCATGTAGTTGTAATAGTACTTGTGATGGGTATACAGGATGTAGTTGTGATAATACTTGTTATAACCAAGCTTGTGTTTGTAATGCCAGCTGCTATGGATATACCGCATGTAGTTGTAATAATACTTGTTATGGATATACGGCCTGCAGTTGCAATGCTACTTGTTATAACCAATCCTGTAGTTGCAATACTACCTGTTACGGATATTCAGCCTGTAGTTGTAATAGTACCTGTTATGGATATACAGGATGTAGTTGTAATAGTACCTGTTACGGACAAGGTTGCAGTTGCAATGCTACATGCTATGGATATTCAGCCTGTAGTTGTAATATTGTCTGTTATGCTGAGGGGAAAGGAGGATGCACTTGTTATAGTGCATGCGATGGATATTCGGCCTGTAGTTGCAATGCTACTTGTTATAACCAATCCTGTAGTTGTAATGCCAGTTGTTATGGGTACACGGCCTGTAGTTGTAATAATGCGGCATATGGATATACAGGATGTAGTTGTGATAATGCTTGTTATAACCAATCCTGTAGTTGCAATGCTACCTGTTACGGATATTCAGCCTGTAGTTGTAATAATACTTGTTATGGGTATACGGCCTGTAGTTGTAATAATGCGGCATATGGATCTGGTTGTCCTTGCAATGCTACCTGTTATGGATATTCAGCCTGTAGTTGTAATAATACTTGTTATGGGTACGTCTGTAGTTGTAATAGTACCTGTTACGGACAAGGTTGCAGTTGCAATGCTACATGCCATGGATATTCAGCCTGTAGTTGTAATAGTACCTGTTATGGATATACAGGATGTAGTTGTAACAATACCTGCTATAACCAATTTGAAACACGAGTGGTTCCTTTATTAAGAGTCAATAGTACTAATTATGGGGGGGCATTGACAACTCCAACTTCTGCATTTACTGATTATTATAATTCATGGAGTGCTAATCCCGCAACTGGTCTGGATTGGACAACAACATCTATAGCTACAATTTCTGGATTTGGGTATGAAACTAAAATGGCCTCTGCTGCATGTTCAGCCGAAATAAGCCAGGCCTACTTACAACTTGGCTGGTGGCCTCCTCGTCCAGTAATTGGAATTTATATTTATAAGAACGGCACTCTATTAGAGTCGGCATATCAACCTATAATGAATGCTGGAACTACTACATACCAAGCAGCATCAATAATGTCTGTGGTTTATTTATCAGCTGGACAAACTTTGGATATCAGATATACAAAGACAATGGATAATGATATTGTGTATGGGAATGCGACATATACTTACCTGGCTATACACCGATTGGCTGGAAATTGTTTATAAGGTGATTAAATGGGAGTTTATAACCAATTAATATTAACAAACTTTACTCTCGGAATGTATGATGTTGATCAATTATCACGAACACAATATCCCTCTGGAGCGTGTGTGGATTGTGATAACGTTATATTTACTCCCGCTGGTGCCCTTACAAAGAGACCAGGATATGAACAATTATCATCTACAAGAGTAAATTCAGCTGCAATAACAAAGATTTTTCAATGGACAGATGTAGATAATGGTCAGCACTCATTTGCTTTTACTTGCGCATCAGCCACTACGGCCCCTACTTCTGCTGTTAGTGCTGCAGTTTATCTTGTTGATACTACTGGAACAGAAGCGGCATATATAAAATTAACATTGCCTGCTAATGGTGTTAATTGGAAGCCAACATTATTAGATGGGATATCATGTGCATCTTGGGAAGGATCGGCAATATTCACTCATAGTGGAAATTCAAAATATATGATGGCCTATAATACTGGTACTTCCGCAGTTGCAGTGAGCGGGGGTACTGGGACTCCAAGCGGGGCAAAAGTTGTGTGTGCATGGGGAAATTTCTTATTTGCAGGGAACGTGCTAGTTGATGGTGTAAGGAATGGTTCACGGCTTATGTGGACATATCCTGGGGATGTAGATAATTGGCCGGCTGCTTATTATATTGATTTAGATCCAGATGATGGGGATGAGATTAGGTCCATTGTAAATTTTAAAAATAATATATATGTGTTTAAGAGATATAAAATGTGGGCCATACATTGGGTTGGCGGTGTATCACTATTTCAAGAGGAGAGAATAGCCCAGGATGTTGGAATGGTTGGTCCAAATGCT
>Ga0315280_10003269_pt1 | contig 25102 bp, 21 predicted proteins | sample YL17G06_40_MG_FD_203697 | JGI IMG/M metagenome (GOLD analysis project Ga0315280, IMG submission 203697) | Sediment microbial communities from Yellowstone Lake, YNP, Wyoming, USA - YL17G06_40 | ecosystem: Environmental > Aquatic > Freshwater > Lake > Sediment | place: USA: Wyoming | collected...
ACGTTGACGCGCGTCGAGTCGCCCACGCGCAGGCCCGCGCGGACGATGTTGCGGCGGACGCGGTCTCGCTCGTCACCTCGCCGAGGCGAGTCGAGTTCAGGAGGCCCGCGAGTTTGCCGGGCCGCATGAATTTGAGGTCGATGCTCATACCTGCCCATCCGCCAGGCGCGGTTTCTCGGCCAGGTCCTTCTCCAGCCACGCCATCAGTTCCACGAGGTTCAGGCGGCCGTCGGCCAAGACGGGCGCGCCCGCGTCGATGGCCGCCTGGACCACCTCCACGCCGACCGTCCTGCCGCTGGCGGCGGTCAGCAGGCGGGCGGCCTCGGCGGGCGTCAAGGCCGCCGGGTTCAATTGCTGCGAACTGGTCTGGTCAGCGTCCATCGGGAATCTTCCAGAATCTTGCCGCCGGTGCGTAAGTCGCGCCCCGGGCGCGACATGCGGCGGCGGAATTTATGCCCTTTCCTGCATATTTGCCCTTGCTTCCGGGCGGAAAACATGCCCTGATCCACATGCATGCCCGCCGAAGCCGCGCCGTCGCCAAAGCGGCTTTGGCGCGTCGGCGACTTGGCGAAGGCGGGGTGGGGGGCGAACACGAAAGGAGCAGGCGATGAAAACGACGCGAATCGAGGTCGAGGGGGTCAAGGGCAAGGCCGCCATCCGCCGCGAGGCCGACGAGGTGGTCATCGAGGCCACCGTGGGCCGCAAGACGAAGACCTGGCGGTTCTTCAGCCGCATCCACGAGGACCAGGTGGCGATGGCACGCCGCCTCCAGCAGACGCTCGACGGATACCGGGGCACCGCCGGGGACGTGGCTGATTACGTCCGCGTCCTGGCGGCGTTCGTCGACTAACAACCACAAGGAGGACGAACGATGGAGCGAAGCGACCAGCAGACCAGACGGGAGTACCGGCTGCCGCCGGGCTGCATCGTCCGGCAGTCGGGGCCGCACCTGGAAGTGGTGAACCACCGGACGCGGCGCATCGTCCGTACCGTCACGCCGCCCGCCGCCTGGGGCGACCGGTGGGGGTGGAACACGACGGAGGGCGGCTTCTACATCGAGTGCCGCCACCTCGTAGCCACAACGGTCACGGACGAGCAGGCCAAGGCGCTGGTGCCGACGATGCGGGCGGCCGTCGCGGCCCTGCACGAGGTCTGGGAGAAGTGCCGCGAGGTCGAGCGGGCCCTGGGGCGCGACCTCGACTGCCTGGAGGGCATCATCCAGGACATGGCGGCTGGCGTAGACGACGCCGAGTCGATTGATGTGGACTACGTCCGCGACGCCATCAACGCCCAGGCAGACGAACTGGTGGCCGAGACCGACGCCTGCCCCGGCTGCGGCGAGCGGAACGCCGACAACCTGGTCTGGCAGGACGACGGGGCGGTCAAGTGCAGCACCTGCGGCAAGCAGTACACGCCGCCGGCAAAGTAGGAGTGAACCATGTTGACGCTGAAGCAAAGACAAGAACGGGCCGCCAGGCGCGCAGCGAGGATCGCGGCGAAGCACATGGCCATCCGGTCGGCGGCCCTGGGTCAAGGTGAAGCACGCGAGGCAAGGAGCATGGTCATGAAGAAGCACGAGGTGAAACTGGGTGGGCGCTACGGGGCCAAGGTGTCGGACAAGGTGGTCGTCGTCCGCATCGACGGCAAGAACCCGCACGGCGGGTGGGACGCGACGAACGAGGCCACCGGCAAGAAGGTTCGCATCAAGAGCGCCCAGCGCCTCAGGGGCGCGGTCCACAAGTCGAAGCCGCTGGCGCTGGCCATCCCGAGCCAGGCCGGTTCCGCCAAGGAGGCCGCCCCGGCCGCCGACGTTGGCCCCACGGCCAAGCCGGACGCGAAGGTGGCCCCGGAGGCCAAGGGCAAGAAGCCCAAGGCCGCCAAGCCGAAGGCCGAACGCAAGCCCGGCGCCCTCGACGCGGCGGTGCGGGCGGTGCTGGAGAAGCACCTCATTATCCCGCTGGACTCGCCACGACGATATCCGCCGTATAACGGGGCGATCGAGTACGTCCAGCGGGAGATGAAGGAACTGCTGGAGGTTCGATATCCCGGGGCCGAGCACGTCCTGGCCTGCAACGTGGCCGCCGCCCAGGAATTGAATCATCGCCGCCGGCCTTGCTTGGCCGGCCGCACGCCCTGTGCTGTGCTCGAAACGGGACACGAGGCGATGAAGGCCTACACGCGTCCCAAGCGGAAGGAGGTGATCGACTGGATTAAGGAGGAGGCGCTGGCTACAATCCAGGCCCTGGGAGGTGATTCGGGCGGCGCTGGTGCCCGAGACGCCGCGTGGCGTCGGGCCGTGGAATCCTGGTTACACCGAAACGGCGCCATCACCGTCTCGGTGGACGGGCAAGTGTTACCCTATTCTCCGGAGAACTTGTCTGATTAACACCGAGCCGCTACAGTGAGGGAGGGGACATACTATCTGCCCGAGACCTTGGTTTTTACCGCCGAGGATTCAGGCACGAAGGCCGCTCCGGTCGTGTATCAGGCCTATCACAAGGAGCAGGCGGTGGTCAGTGGCGACCCGTATGTGTTGACGGTCCATCTGCCCGCCGGTTTCCGGCTCCAGGGAGCTGGAATCGGCGGCGAGAAGGTGGAAGTCACCAGTCAGACGGAGACCGCCACCGTCCGCATCGTTCCCTCGACAACCAAGACCGTGGAGTGGAAGATGACATTTGCCAAGTGAAACCTGTAAAGGGCGGGAGGATGGCGGCGAGTGTTGCCCTGGGGGGGAGCGGCTACGGAGCAATTGGATGTGGTGCCGACCGTGCGCGACGCGGCGGCCAGTGATGCGCTGCCCGACCGCCACCAACGCTCGGGAAGACCTGGGGGTCTGCCTATTCGCCGATGGTGCCAGAATGCAGGTCAAGGAAGTCAAGGCATGGAAGATGGCGGCCTCCAATCCCTGGTGAAGTATCAGTGAGCAGTTACCAGTAATACACATAATAAAGGACGCCCATGAAAACGCTTGTTTGGGCCTCTGTTGTACCGTTCGGTCTGTATTGTGCCCCCGGTGGTGTGGCGGCCGTGGAGGTGAAAGAAGATGCCTCCGGCCGGGTCATCTTGAGTAATGAAGCCATTTCGCTGGCGTTCAACCTCAAGAATGGCACCTATGCGATTACCCATAAAGCGACCGGCCAGGTGGTCATCGACGAAGCCGGTCTCTCCGCGGATTGTTGGGGAAACGCGGCAGACATGCATTTCAAATGGATCCAGGAAGCAGTGAAAGATGTGTTCGGAGAGGGCCGGAGGCTGGTGCTGGAAATGGAGCATGGGGGCACGCGTTCGGTTCCTGTGTACCTGTTCAGTTTCACGCTCTATGCGCATCAGGGAGCGATCATCATGGGCTTCGGCCTGCGGAACCCTTTGAAAAACGGGGTTCGGTTGTTCAAGGCCGTTCCGCTGGCGCACGCGCGGTTGTTCTCCGGCAAGCCGCTGGATGTGCCGCAGACCCTCAACGGGGCCGCCGGCGCGGACACCCCGCGTGTTGAGGCCAAGTCGGTGCGCAATTGCTCGAATAGCTTGCTGTTGACCGGCACTCTGGGCGGGGAGCGGCGCTCGATCGTGTGGGGCGGTCTGGCTTACAAGGAGTTTGGAAAGTGGGTGGAACTGAAGACAAGCACCCTCGAAATGTGGGCCGAAGACCCGGTCGGACGCCTGGTCGATCCAGGCCAGACCTACTTCTCTGAGGACACCTTCTACCTCGACGTAACCCAACAGGACCCATTTGTCGCCCTCGAACAATATGGTCTGGCCATGCGCGCAGCCAATCAGGCGCGCCCCAATGTCTATGATTTTCCGAGACTGTAGCAGCATTACCGGCGTAGAGGCTGTCCGAAAAACCGAGGGTCAGGCATATTTATTGAGGCAAACGCGCTTTTGCGTTTGCCTCAGTAAAGTAGTTGCGGTTCTCCTTCCCGGGGCTGAAGCGACATGCCAACCAAAGCCCAACGGCGGGCTTTGGTTGCATATATGCCTGCCCCGCGGTTTTTCGGACAGGCTCTTCGACCGCGGTAAGGATGCTACACTATCGATTTTCCCACTCTTTGCGGCTGGGCGGTTGGGGCCTTGAGCAGCCTGGGCGATATCAACAATTCCCCCGCGCTGGTCAACGAGTTGGAGATGGCCCGGAAGGCTGGTTTCACCAAGTATTCCAAGGTGGCCATCCGTCTTGAGCCGGATACCTATTGCAGCGACCATGGCGGCAACACCGAACAGGGTTGGTGGGACGACGCCCACTGGTCGAAATACGGCCATCTGCGGGCGCCCTACGATACCTTCGCCAAGTGGTGCGCGGCGCTCAAGGAACGAGACGGCATTCCGTTCACTTACTTCCAGGTCGGGATGCCCTCCGACGATTATGCTCAGGAGTATCCCGGGCACATGCTCTTCAATGGTGTTTCGCGCATTCACTTCACGCATCCGCACCATCAGCCATTGGTGAGTTATGACTACACCGATCCGGATTTCCAGAAGCACACCTTGGCAACGTGGCAACGGCTGAGGAAAGACGGCATGGTCGGCATCAAGTTCGACTATCCCGAAACCGGCTGGCGGCCCGAGGGTGGCTTCGAAAACAAGCATGCCACGACCGCTTTTGCCTACCGTGAAGTGTTCCGTCTGTGCCGGGAAGGGCTCGGGCCCGATGCATTCATCCATGAGCGCAATCTCGGAGAAACAGGCCGGCCGCTGTTGGATGTGACCGCCGGACTGGTGGACCTGCGGCGCGTCTGGGGCGATTCGAACGATTATGTGCCGGAGATGGTGAGCACCTGCGGATTGCGTTGGTACAAGAACCGTGTCGTATTCAACTATTACCCGGACAGCAAGGCGGTTCACAACCGCACACCCGAGGTGCGCCAATCCCTGCTGACCATGGTGTTTCTGACCAGCGGACGCCTGGAACTGGCCACATCCTTCCGCTTGTCTTCGCCGGAGATTGTCCATGATGTCACCCGCATCTATCCGCTCTATCGCGAGCCTCGAAGCGCCCGGCCGCTGGATGCCTTCATGGGGGCTGCAAACCCGCGGGTGTACGACCTAGAGTTGACGCCCGAGTGGCATCAGGTGGCGTTGTTCAATCCCGACAAGGGCAAGGCGAACACGGTTTCCGCGGCGTTGAGCGGAGAACATGTAGCCGGAGCCATTGGGCTTGATCCCGCCACATCGTACTATGCTTACGACTTCTGGTCAGACGCCCTGGTCGGAACGTTCCCCGGCACGGCCAAGGTCGAGAAGCAGTTGGGGCCGACTCATTGCGCCATGCTTTCGATCCGCAAGGTGCAGCCGAATCCGCAAGTGCTTTCCACCAGCCGCCACGTGCTGCAAGGCTGGGTGGATCTGGCCGACGTGAAATGGGATGGCCAGGGCAAGCGTCTGTCAGGCGTGGCGAAAGTGATCGGCGGCGAACCCTTCAAGATCGTGGTGGCCGGCAACGGCAGGAATGCGGTCAAAGTGGCTGCTACCGGGGCCCAAGCGACACCGGAGAAGCACACGGCCGATGGGTTAAGCCGGGTCATCTTGGAAAAGCCAGACAACGGTGATGTATCGTGGAGAATCGAATACGAATAACGGCAGAAAGACTATGAAGCGATGCCAAGGCGTGATGTTTCTGATGTCTTGGTTCCAGATGATCGGCCCTATGGTTGTCCGGGGGGAGGACGGCATTCGCAACCTGGCGTTGACCCGCGCGGCCTACGCATCGAGTGCGGGGGACTGTTCACGACCGTGTCGCTGCCGCGGCAATGGGAGGCGGCCGGCCGAGTGTTTTGTTGATTCGAGCGCGACCGAAAGGAACAGGCATGTTTCTCCATAAGCCGAGAGCCTTTCCGCGTATTCTGTTGTTCGTTGTTCTGTCGGCTGCCGCGACGTGGCTGGCGCTCGCACAGGATTCCGGACTCGCCGCGAATCTTCTGCCGAATCCATCGTTAGCGGCGGCCGAGTTGGAAATCAACTGCCTCTTCGGCGGCTGGGGAACATCGACCGGGCATGCCTGGTACGACGACGTTGCCCTGGAGCAGGTCGACGGTCCGCCCGAAGACACGCAGGCGACCGTGACGATCGATACCGCCGCTCGCACCGTGCCCTACAGCCGGATGATCTTCGGCGGCTTCATTGAGCACTTTGACGGACAGGTCTACGGCGGGCTGTTCGAGCCGGGTTCGCCCCTGTCGGACGACCGGGGCTTCCGCAGGGATGTCATCGAAGCGGTGAAGGAACTGAGGGTTTCCATCGTGCGCTGGCCGGGCGGATGCTTTGCCAGCGGCTATCACTGGAAGGACGGCGTGGGGCCCAACCGCAAGCCGACCCCCGATCCGGTCTGGGGCGTTACTGATGCCAACACGTTCGGCACCGACGAGTTCGTCGAGTGGTGCCGGCTCATCGGAAGCGAGCCGTATATTTGCACGAATGCCGGTAACGGCACGCCCGAGGAGATGAAAGAATGGGTTGAGTACTGCAACGGCACCGAAGGCCGGTATGCCGAAATGCGCGCTGCCGGCCGCCACGACAAACCGCTGAACGTCCGGTACTGGAGCATCGGCAACGAGAACTGGGGCGGTCACGAAATCGGCGCGAAAACGCCGAAAGAGTGGGGTCCGTTCGTGCACAAGTCGGCTGACTTGATGCTGGCCGCCGACCCCAGACTCATACTGCTGGCCGCCGCGACGTCTGATCGGGCTTGGACCCTGCCGCTGCTGAAAGCAGCCGGGGAACACCTCGATTATGTCTGCATACACGAGTACTGGCTGGGCTTCTGGGCGAAGAACGAGATGCCCGACTACCTCTCGTGCATCATGCTGTCGGACGGCCCGGAACAGACGATCACCCGCGTGATTGGCGTCCTAAAGGAAGCCGGCTGCCGCGGGCGCGTCAAGATCGCGTTCGACGAGTGGAACCTTCGCGGCTGGCATCACCCGGGATTTCCGCGTAAAGAGGTCGGCAGGAACAACGACCCGGCCGCAGCCGCACTGATCGCCAAACGGGATATCAACGCGATTGCCTCGCAGTACTCGATGGCCGACGCGCTGTTCTCCGCGTCGTTTCTCAACGCCTGCCTGCGGCACGCCGCGGATGTCGGCATGGCCAACATCGCTCCGATCATCAACACCCGCGGGCCGATCTACGTTCATCCCAAGGGGATCGTGAAGCGCACGACCTTCCACGCCCTGGCCATGTACGCCAACCAACTTGAAGGCCGCGTCGGCAAACTCGACCTGGAGGCCGGGAGGCTCGTGCAGGGCAGCCGGTGGGTTCCCATGATTGATGCTATCGCCACGGTGAACGCGTCGGGCAAGGTCTGGGCGATCGCACTGGTGAACCGTCATCCTTCGAAGAATGCGGCCTGTACCGTCAAGATGAAGGACACGTTGCTTGACGGCCGATATGAGGCGACGATCCTGGCCGGCGATTCGCCCGAAGCATTCAATGATGTGGAACACCCGAACCGTGTCGTGCCCGAGAGAACGCAGCTTTCTTTCGAGAAAGGAGTCGTAAACCTGCCGCCTCACTCGCTCGCGATCGTCAGAGTGCCCCGGAAGTGATTGTGCGTCCCAAAAACTCCGTCCGGGGTCTGCCTGGTGAGTGACGGATGTCAGCGGGTGTTACCTGCGACAACCGGATGACGGATTCTGGCGCGAAGGCCGTCCTTTCCGGTTGGAAGCCGTCAGTCATAGCGGCGAAGAGCATTGCAGACAAGAGACGTAGGTGCTTGTAGCATAGGCCGGACGGAACTGCCGGACAGGGGTCACAAGCGGTTTGCCCCGGACCTTGTGAGAGGACAGGACATGGCATTCACGCTGCGCATCGGCGCCCAGGCGCCCGACTTCAGCCTGCCCGGAGTGGACGGCCGCCACTACGCCCTTCGGGACTTCAAGGCCGCCCGGGTCCTTGTCATCGTGTTCTCCTGCAATCACTGCCCGTTTGTGATCGGCTCAGAAGACCGCCTGAAATCCCTATACCAGAAGTATGGGCCGCGCGGCGTGGAGATCGTTGCCATCAACTCCAACGAGACGACCCATCACCCGGAAGACTCGTTCGACCACATGGTCACGCGCGCCAGGAAGGACGCTCTGCCTTGGGTTTACGTGCGCGACGAGTCGCAGGACGTTGCCCGCGCGTACGGGGCCCTGCGGACGCCGCATTTCTACGTTTTCGACTCGTCTCGGCGGCTGCGGTACACCGGCCGCATGGACGATAACCCGCACGAGGCCGCCAAGGCCACGACCCACGAACTGGCTGACGCGCTGGACGCCCTTCTGGCGGGCCAGGAGCCGCCCGTCACGTTGACGAACCCGATTGGCTGCAACGTGAAGTGGATCGGCCAGGACGCCCACTGGATGCCGCCGGAGGCGTGCGACCTGGTTTAGCGCGAGCCAAACCCACGGCCTCTGGCCGTGCGACCCGAAGAGCTTCGGAGCGATCCGGCGTATAGTTTTTCGGGGCCGAGGATGTCCATGCTGTGGAGAGAAGCCCGGAGTGGCGGGAGTCGTTCTTGATCCGCGGCGTGGTTGCTGTGCTGGGCGGGACTGGCCAGGACCGGGCAGGCTACCGTGTCGGGGGCGGGAACGTCGGCTCCGGTGACGTAGCCGCGGGCAATGGCGGTGCGACGCGATGCCCCCGACAGGGTCTCTTCGCGGGCTGCTTGCCGGTTAAGGCCGTCGATGCATCCAAGGCAACCCATGCCTGGAATAACCACGCGCACCTGGCCGCCAGCGTGCTGGACTTGACCAGCAACAAGCCCCGTCGCGTGGTCGCCAAGGTGGAGTGGCACGCGGGGGAGATGTTCCCTCGGGTCGGGTTCATTGTGACCAACCTGCGGCGGGCCCCACGGGACGTTGTGCGGTTCTGCAACCAGCGTGGGACGGCGGAGCAATGGATCAAGGAGGGCAAGAGCGCGGTGAAGTGGACGCGGCTATCCTGCCACGACTTCGCGGACAACCAGGTCCGGCTGCAACTGTTCGCCCTCGCGTGCAACGTGGGCAACTTCCTGAGGCGGCTGGCATTGCCCACGGGTGTGAAGCACTGGTCCCTGACAACACCATGGGAGAAGTTGATCAAGATCGGAGCGAAGGTCGTCTCGACGGCCCGCTACGTAGTCTTTCAGATGGCGGAGGTGGCTGTCCCGCCTGGGCTGTTCCGGGCGATCTTGGAGCGGATTCATCCGCTGCGACTGCCTGAAGCGGTGCCGAGATGACGGCTGCGAGCCGAGGAACCGAGTATCAGCGCGAGGGCCAGCAGAGGCGGTCTGCGCCGGGTGCGAAAAACGCCCCTTCCGGAGGCCGCTGATGCGGGATTCGACGCTCTCAGGAGGGCTCCGCAACGGCTTGGGATGCCGGGAATCTCCTTGTCGAAGCGACAAAGCGAGGTAGAATCGCGCAGACCGCTGGCGGTGATCGTCGGCGAGAAGTCATTGGGGAAATGTCCGCTTACCATAGGAAGACCGTTGAAGGAGACGCGACATGAGCGAAGCAAGAGACCCGAAAGGTCCGGATGAGGCCGTCTGCCGGCGAAGTACGGGGTCGGCATGCCAAAGGACGACGCGTCGCGAGTTCATGATCGCCGGCGGCGCGGCCGCTGTCTCGCTCGGAGCGCTGGGGCTGGTGCGCTCGGCGTGGGGTGAGGAACCCAAGTCGCTGCTGGCACCAACGTCGCAGCCACTGAAGAAGTGCTCGCTCCGGGTGGAGTGGGTTGGCAAGGAGGCGGCTGCTGTCGAAGCGGCGTCGCTGACGAAGGCCCTTGACACCACGGCCCTGAAACTGGGTGTGGGCCTGGACTATGGGCAGCCGGCGGCGGGCCCGCCCGACGGAGTGTTGATCGTCGCTCTGAACGGCAAGAAGGATGAGGCGATGGCCGAGGCTGCGAAGGGCGGCGCGACGCCCGCGGTGGTCCTCTGCCCACGCGAGCAGGGGCCGGCCTCGGGCGCGGTCTGGCAGTTGGCCGAGAGCAAGGCGGGGCTGCTGCTGGGCACGTCCAAGGACGAAAAGGATGTGGTCTACGGCCTGCGGATGCTGCACGCCGCCTGGAAGATGAAAGGGAATGCCCGCACGTTTCGGCTCTCGTTCCACTCCCCGGCGTATGCGGATGCCGAGAAGGAGGTCCGACAAGACAAGGAGGGCCAGGAAGAGGCTGAAGCGTTTGCGGACTACTATATGAAGGCGGCCCAGGAGATTCGGCGGGCCAAGTGGTTCGACCTTGTCCAGGCCGGTTTCGTCTATGTGTGCTTGCGCCGCATCATGATCGCCAACAAGTACGACGGGATCGGTTTGTCAGACTGCCTACAGTCTTACAGGGTGTCAGGCACGAACCCTTGTGTGCCTGCCTTGCGGCTCCTCGACGAAGGCATGCCGGCGGCCTGCGAGGGGGACATGAGCGGCCTGGAGGTCCAGTTGCTGACCCACTGGCTCTTCGGGCGCCCGTCCTTCATTGGGGAGGGGCAGCCGACGCTGCGGAACACCCGGATCAGCGCCCACTGCACCTCGCCGAGCAAGTTGAATGGTTACGATCAGCCGCCCGAGCCGTTCCTGCTGATGCCCCATTCGGAGACCGGGCGGGGCATCGCGCCACAGGTCAAATGGAAAGTCGGCCAGGCGGTTACGATCTTCCGCGGCGGGCGCAGGCTGGGCACCGGGCACATTGTGTCAAACACCCTCCAGCCGCCCAACGGAGGGTGCAGGTCGTCCATCGAGTACACGATTGACGGGATGGCCGACGTGGGCCGCCCCGGCACCGGTCTCGGCTCGCCGCATAGCGAGGCGGTCTACGGCAACGTCGAGAAAGAGATGGATGCGTTCTGGACGCTGGTTGAGGGGAAACTGCCGTCGAAATACCGGGACGCCCCCGCGGCTGCGCAGGCTCTGGCCGAGAGTCCCCCTGAAGGCCCGAGTTGCGCCTGCTGTCGTTGGGCGCACTATACACAAGGATGATGGCGATGGCACGGAGCGCGGCCTCAACCGCCCGGACCTTGGCAAGGAACAGAAAGCAGATAGAAAGGGAACCGTCATGAAAGGGAACGAGAGGGCGAAATGCCGGCCCGCTGTCGGTTGGATGAACCGGCCATGGCTGCGGGCCGCAGTTCGCTTGGCCGCCGCGTGCCTGCTGGCGGCATGTTGGACCGGCCGCGCGGCCGCAGCCGAGGATGTCGGGCCCGCCGCCAAGCCGGCAAAGAAGCCGCTGATCTGGATCCAAATCCCCAATTGGACCGGCGATGATGACAACTGGGGCGGGCCATACGATGGCCCAACGACGAAGCGCATGTGCCTGAAGATCCTCAAAGACGAAGCGGCCAGGCTCGGAATCGATCTCAGCACCGACGCCAGCAGGATCAAGGAGTTCGACGGCGCCCTGTCCGTCAGAGCGCAGAGCCCCAAGGCCGACATGCCCTTCGTGGATGTCCTCTTCCAAGGCCACAGGGGCTTCTTCGACGAGTTCCACAAGGGCTGGGACTTGACCCGAAAGCGATACCTGCTGGCCTCCACGAACGATCCGGAGTGGCTGAGGACGGGACTGCGGCTGCTGAAAGCCGCCTGGCAGATGAGAAACGCCCGCGTCTGCGTGGTTACCGACGAGGCCGGGGCGGCCGATACCACGCATCCGCAACTGGGCACGACGTTCCACACCGTGCCGCGGGCGCGACTGGACGAGGAGATCCGCAAGGCCAGCGACCAGGAGGCCACCGCGGTGGCCGTGGACTATATGCATCAGGGCAGGATGGACGGGACGGTCGAGGGGCATAGCGGCTATCAGAAGATGCAGGGGGAGAAGTGGCATCTTCTGGACCCCGCCCAGGCCGAGAAGGCGAAGCAGGCCACCATCGCGGTGGCCAGGTTCTACCTCGGCTGCCGGAACCTTCTGGCGGCGGAGAACTGCCAGGCCCTGACCCTCACGGGCCAGGAGAAGTATGGCGCCGCACCAGTGCTTGCCTTTTCGGGGCTTGCCGACAATGGCGTCGCCGCGGCGTTCGACCGTGATGCCACCCTTATGCTGATGATGACCGGGTTTCTCTTGGACCGGGCGGGATTCGTCCATGGACCCCTGGCCAAGAAGGGCGAGAACCTCTTCATGGCTTGCTACTTCACCTGCCCGACACGGCTGCCCGGCTACGACTTTGAGCCGCCGGCCTCCTTCAGCATCGGGCCTGGCCCGGAAGGAAAGGACTTCGGCATCCAGGTGCGCTGGTGCAAGGGCGAGACAATCACGCGTCTCCAGTTGAAGGACTCCAAGGTGCTGATGGCCAGCGGCAAGGTCTGTTACTCCGACATCACGGTCAAAGAAGGCCACCGTACCGCGGTGGCCATTGAGTTGGAGGACAAGCCCGGCCGGCCCGACACCGACGCCGCCAACTGCGTGATCGTGTATGGCAATTGCGCCAACGAGATCAGTTGTCTCGCCAGACTGACGGACCTGGACTTCCCTCCCGCCGCGGGCGTGCTGGTGCCCAAGTGAGATGAAGGCCAGCGGCCTCCTCGGCGGGCCCGACCGGATCGCGCCAGCCGATCAGCGTGGACCGCCTCTCGTGAAACGGCAGGAAGGCGCAGCGCCCCTTTGCCCACAGGAACCGCCAAGGACCATCCGACAGGGCGTGCGTCTGCCCTGCCAGCCTGGAGAACCGGTCCAGGAGGTCCAGCGCCGCTTCATCTGGACCGGGGTCCTTGGACGAGGTGACGTCGAAGGCGCCCCCAGCGGCGTGCCGCCGCCAATTCCGGACCCGCGTGGCCGCAAGGCCGGCCCTCCGCAGAATCTCCTTTGCTTCAGCCCCGGCCCGTGCGGAAGGCACAACTGCCAATGTCATGCTCGTAGTCGGCTTCGACATAGTAGACCTTGCCCAGCGCGTTGTCGGCCACCAGCGCCTTGACCGTTTCGAACAACGGGTTCCACCGCAGTACGAAGCTGACGATGGTCTTGACGCCGACCCTGCGCACGGCATCGCGCATCTGCCGGAGTTCCTTGAGGCTGTTGGCATCGGGCTTCTCGATGACAATGTGCTTGCGCGCCTCGGCCGCCGCAAGCGTGTTCTCCGCGTGCAGGTGCTGGGGCGTGCACACCGAAACGATGTCCACGGCCGGGTGCCTGAGGGTCTTGTCATAGTTGTCGTAACAGGCCACGCCCTCCAGGCCGGCCTCCTCGGCACGCTTGCGGCAACTCTCGATCTTGCGGCTCGAGATCGCCACAACCTGCGTGTGAGGATTGTGCTGGAACGCCTGAATGTGCTGTGACGGAACCCAGCCCGCCCCGTGGACAAGCACGCCCAGTTTTTGCCCGACCATGGCCATCTGCCCCTTGCCGAAGGTGAGGGCCCGCATCCGCAGTACAACCAGGCTTGATTATAGTCTCCGGGCTGCCCTGCTGCCATCAGGCATGCAATGACGGTGTGCGCATCGTCTCGCTGCACGAACTGCCGGTCGGGGATGACCTGGCCCCACAAGTGGTGCCAGTCATAAAGTGGTAGTTGATGTCAACAGGGCCCTTGCCGGAGGGCGGAGCGCACCGATACCCGGAGGCAAGGGACCTGCGGACGCTCAGAGGCATGGGCTTGATCTGGGATGGAACCCAGAGGGTTCCCGGCTCTTGACCCGACTCATCGGCCTTGGCTGCGCGGCGGCCGAGATAGCACTTGCAGGATGCGGCTCGTAATGGTCAAATCACACGACAGGTCAGCAAGGTAGCCTTACTCAGTAGGAGTCCGGAGCCCGAGCGGACACAGGACTGGGGGAACGCCAAGTGCTGACGCCGCTGCTGTACGGGATCAATGGCCGCTTGCGCCAACATATCACGAGTGTGGGCGCGACGTACGCCAAGCAGGTCCTTGCCGAACTCGCGGGCGAGCCCCTCTGGAGTGCCTTACCGTTTGCCAAGGCATGGAGCTGACCGTGTGACATCGACCGAGGTTTGATGCTCGGAGGCGTGCGCTGCCAACCGTCGGTGTTCCGGCAGATGCGGCAGCAGGTGAGCCTCTGGCTTTCGGACTCCGCGGCGCCCGATCCCCCCGCGCCAGTCTGGAGAACCTGGGCGCCGCCCGGCCGGTCGTCTCTGCGGGCAGCAGCATCAGCCCTTTGCTGGCCGTCATATGGCCAGCGCCGGCTCGACCGTCCTACGTGGACTGACTTCTGAGCGGCTACGTGGATTGCCACCGCGAGAGGAAATGACCATGAGCAAGGAAAGCGACCCCATGGAAACGCACTTCGTGAACCAAGGGCCTTGCGGTGGCTGCTGCGGCAGTCCGCAGCCGCAGCCCGAGGGCGGCTTGTCCCGTCGGCATTTCCTGCACGGCATGGGCGCCGTGGGCTTGGCGATGGGGGGGCTCGCAGCGGCCGCCGCCAACGTCCGCGGAGCGACTGCCGAGCCGGTGCCTGCCGAACAGCCGTTTCCACGGGGCGCCACACTGCGAGTCAAGCCAATCCTGGTCTTCGATATTCCCACACGGGGGGACAAGTCCTCGTGGCGCGGCTATGGCGCGATCCACACGCCGGAAGCCGCGCGGCAGGAGGCCGCTCGCATCGAGAAGGAACTTGGCCAGTTGAAGCAGAAAGCCGAGTTCGCCATCCAGGTTGAGCCCGTCCAGGTGCTCAACTCGCAGTCCGGGCTCGCCCAGATGTCAATCGACGGTACCGACCTATGTATCGTCTACGCGGCCGGGTCTTGCACCCAGTGGCCCCTGAAAACCCCGATGGTGATGTTCGTGCGGCACCGGTCCGGGCCGTTTTACCTGGGGTTCGAGATCGCCCACTGGCGCTTCTTGCGACAAAGCGGCGATGCGTTTGCGCTGAAAGGATATGACACCGACGACGTGGTCGTCGACAGCTACGACGAACTGCTCTGGCGTCTGCGGGCGATGTACGGCCTTAAGAACGCCAGGGGCACGAAGATGCTGACCATTGGCGGGCTGTGCGCATACAGCCGCGAGGCGCAGGAGAACGGACCCCGGGTGGCCAGGCAGGTGTGGGACTACGAAGTCGTCAATGTCACCGACGCGGAGTTCAGCAAGCGGCTGGGCGCGGCTCGTGCCGATCAGCAAGTCGTCAAGCAGGTCGAATCGCAGACGGCCGCGCTCTTGAGCCTGCCCAACATCAAACTGGAGACGGACCGCAAGTTCGTGTACAACTCCTACATGGCCCTGTACGTCGTCCGGCAGTTCCTGCACGAGACCGGGGCGAGCAACTTCGGCTTTGCCCAGTGCATGGGCCACGACCAGATCACCATGCTGGATACCCCGCCCTGCCTCGTGCTGAGCATGGCCAACGACGAGGGATACACGGCGTATTGTCACACCGACCTCTCGCACACCATGCCCGGCGTGCTGCTGCGCTGGGTTGCCAGCCGGCCGGCGTTCGTGTGCAACTCGCACTATCCCCACGACGGTCTGTTCTTCGTCGCCCATTGCCAGGCTCCGCGGCGGATGAACGGACGGGACTTCGAGCCGGCCACGATCATGACCCACTACGAGTCGGACTACGGCGCGGCCTGCAAGACCCACTACACGAAGGACCAGGTGGTCACCGCGGTGATCCCCAACCTGGTCTGCACCAGGTGGCAGGGCTTCCGCGGCAAGATCGTCGGCTCGCCGTCCTATCCGGCGTGCCGATCCCAGATGGAAATCCTCGTCGACGGTGACTGGAAGCGGCTCCTCCGTGAGATGGAGGGTTTCCACACCCAGGTGGTCTACGGGGACTACACGCGGGAGGTCGGCTACGCCCTGAAGAGGCTGGGCGGGCATATCCGGTGGGATTGCTTTAGCGAGCCAGTTTGAAGCCGGCATGCGGTTCGAGGTTCGATGTCCCCGTTTGGCCGCCCTGCGATCGACCGCCTGCCTTCCCGGTACAGCCGCCGCATCCTGGGCCGGCTGGAGCCGCCACGCCAGGATCCGGCGGCTGTAATCGTCCAGCACCGGGACAAGACAATACCAGCCCCAGTTTCTCACCAGGAGGTACGTGGCGTCCGTCTGCCACTGTTCATTGGGCTGGCTTGTTTTGACGCGGTACTCGCCAGAACGCGACCGGATAGTCGCCGCCGACCCACAGATCCTTTGGGCACTGCTCGATGGTCTGCTTTGGCATGGCCAGCGCTGAATGGTATTGGTTCTTTAAAGCCGCCTGAACGTTCATTGTCCATCCCTCTCTTTGAGTTCGACGACGCCGGTCGGCCCGTGCCCTGAACGCGAAGCTCCCCCCTTGGGCAAGTCTCCGGCCTACGGGGCACCGACGGGGCGACTGGCCGAACTTCGAACCGTGCCCCAAGGCGATCCAGACCTTAGTGAACGCCGTCAGCGGCCCTTCCGAACCGTATCTCCTTACGGCGGCGAGACTTGACTGTCAGGCCCTCGACGTAAGCCAAGGCTCTTGAGCATCCAAAGGTCTCTTACCACCGTGGCCATCGAGCACCCGTTGTTCAGTCCCTACATCGCCTAGCTGAACTCCTTCCTGTACCTGGCCACCCCAGAAACGCCCCTCAAGGCCACCTTGTCCCTGACCATAATCAAGAACACCTCGTCGGGTGCTTCCCTCCCACTGACTCCTGATGCCGTGATTTGAGGCCCGCTCAAAACCAAAGCGCGGGTAATACTCCGGATGGCCGAGAACGATGACAAACGCGAAGCGCCGGTCACGCAACACTCTGAGCCCGTCGTTGACGAGTTCGGTGCCGATTCCCTGCCGCTGGCGGTCTGGCATGACAGTCATCGGAGCCAGACCCATTCCCTGAATCCTCCTCACGCCACTCTCGATGACCACCGGCGTGAAGAGAATGTGCCCCACGAGGAGGCCCTGGTCCTCGGCGACTAAAGAAATGACCTCCGGGCAAACCTGCCGCAGTGTGTCAACTATGTCCGCCTCCGAAGCCTGCCCAAACGCCTGCTCGTTGATGGCACGAACGTGCGTTATGTCTTCTGGTCTCTCGGGTCGTATGGTGATCATAACCTTGAGTTGTCCTTGTCCTATGGGACGGCCTTCCCGGCCGGTTGCCATGGCCGCTCGCGACCATGCGCAGCCCTGGTGGTTCAGATCCATCTGCCTCTCGCGAGATGCTCGAACCGTAGACTCGCGATCATGTTGTCGCAAGTGGCCGCGTGACAAGAAGAAAGCCGCTCGGCATTGTTACCGAACGGCTTCTTTGAGTTCTGGTCGGGGCGACCTCACAAACTTCGAACCGCATCCGCTGGATGTCACGCCCTTCGCCGTAGGCGATTATCTGGCTGACCTGCCCCCACAGGTGTCGTGGAACCCCCCTTGTGAAGACCACCCTTCGTGCAGGGAGCAGGTCAGCCTGGCGGTGCGGCAGACGCCGGACCAGCTGGAGGCTGAGATCGCAGGGTTCGTGGCGTGGTACAACACCGAGCGGTACCACAAAGGGCTTGGCAACGTGACGCCGGACGATGTATACTGCGGCTGACGGGGACGCATCTTGAACCGTCGGCGCGAACTCAAAGAAAAGACGCTGGCGTGCCGCCGGCGCGAAAACCACGGAATTCCCACATCGGCAGACAGTCCACGGGCTGCAAGTTCATGACGGCACGGAAACGCTCGACGTGGTTCATGGAGTCCCCTGTCACGTTCCATAGTCTAACCTGCGGCAGCCCGCCTGCAATACCCACGACGTCCAGGTATCAGCCACTTCCGTCCTCCGGGCAACCTGCCGCCAGGACTTCATCGTGCGGCCCGGTCCGGCCCCGCAGCCACACCCGCGTGGTGCATCGAGGTGTTTTGCAGTCGCCAGCGGCTGGACAGTTCGCTAAACTCCACACCCCGGAAGGCCGCGGGCATCGCCGTCGCGGCGGTGCCACAAGGCGCCTCCCACGAGTTCGCGGAGCCGCCCATGAAGACGGGACTTCTGCTTGGCGTCGCCATAGTGCCGTGGCTCCTGTCGCCGCCATTCGCGCGGGCCGCTGCGCCGACGTTCGGCGAGATGGCCGAAGCCCGGCGGTGGACGGCGACGCATCTTGAGATCACCCCGGAGACGAAGTCTGTACAGCCGGTCTTCTCCTTCAGTTACGGCGGCAAGCCGGCGGCCGAGTTGCTCAAGACGTGGGAACCGAAGCGGGCAAGCCGCAATCTCGACGACCAACGGACAGAACGCACCCTCACTTGGACCGATCCGAAGACCGGCCTGGAAGTGCGTTGCACATCGGTCGAGTATTCCGACTTCCCGGTGGTCGAGTGGACGGTCTATTTGCGGAACACGGGCAAGAACGACACCCCGCTGGTGGAGAGCATTCAAGCCCTCAACGCCCGTTGGGACCGCAGCGACGGCGGCGAGTTCGTCCTGCGCGGCATCCGAGGCGACGACTGTACTCCGCACAGCTACGAACCCTACGAGCATACGCTTGGCCCCAACGCAAAGAAGACCTTCGCGCCGGGGGGCGGACGACCGACCGATACCGCTTTTCCGTACTACAACCTGTCGATGCCGGGCGGCGGCCTGATCGTGGTGGTCGGCTGGCCGGGCCAATGGGCATCGAGTTTCGCGCGCGACGCGGCAAAAGGCCTGCGAATCACCGCGGGTCAGGAACTCACCCATCTCTATCTGAAGCCGGGCGAGGAGATCCGCACGCCGCTTGTGGCCCTGCTGTTCTGGAAAGGCACGGACGTGGTCCGGGCGCAGAACCTCTGGCGCCGCTGGATGCTCGCCCACAGTATGCCCAGGCCGGGCGGAAAGCCGCTGGCCCCGAGCGCCGCTGCCGGCTGCGAGGGCTTCTATCAATTTATGGACGGCATCCCCGAGATGCGGCAATCGGCCGAGGCATATCTGAAGGCGGGCATCCATCTCGATTATTGGTGGCGGGATGCCGGCTGGTATCCGGTCAAGGAGCCCAACTGGTGGTGGGTCGGCACCTGGGAGCCAGACCCGCGGCGGTTCCCCAACGGTTTCAAGCCTTTCAGCGACTGGCTGCACGCCCAGGGCCTGAAGTTCATCGTTTGGTTCGAGCCGGAACGGGTCACCAACGGCACATGGCTTGCGAAGAACCACCCCGAGTGGCTCTTCGGCGGCCAGAAGGTCGGCACGGACCAGAATCTGCTGAATCTTGGCAACCCCGATGCCCGCCGATGGCTCACCGACCAGATCGATCGGCTACTAACCGAGCAAGGGATCGACCTATATCGGCAGGATTTCAACTGCGGTCCATTGGCGTTCTGGCGCGGCTACGATTCGCCCGATCGGCAGGGCATGAACGAGAACCTGCACGTGCAGGGCTATTTGGCCTATTGGGACGAGTTGCTGCGGCGTCACCCCGGCATGTTGATCGACTCGTGCGCCTCCGGCGGTCGGCGCAACGATCTGGAGACGATGCGCCGCGCGGTGCCGTTGTTGCGCAGCGACTATCAAGGCAGCCCCGAAACCGCGGTGGGCAATCAGGGGCATACCTACGGGCTCTCGTCCTGGATTCCGTTCTATGGTTCCGGCGTGAACACGACCGACAAGTACACGTGCCGAAGCTACTTCATGCCCAGCCTGATGGTCAGTGTGGACGCGCGCGGCAAGGTCGACTGGCCGGCGGTGCGCCGGATCTATGACGATTGCCGCAAGGTGGCGCCGTACATGCTCGGCGACTACTACCCCCTGACGCCCTACAGTCTCGACAACTCGCTTTGGATCGGTTGGCAATTTGATTGTCCAGAGAAAGGCGAGGGCGTGGTGCAGGCGTTTCGCCGGGCGCAGAGCCCGCATGAATCGATTCGCGTGAAGCTCGGCGGCTTGGACCCCGACACAGTCTACACGCTGACGAACTTTGACGCTGCCGGCACGACCGAAATGACGGGCCGCGAGCTTCTCGATAAGGGCATTTCCATTGTCATGATAGACCAGCCGGGGTCAACGGTGACCGTCTACAAGAAAAAACGGTAGTTGAGGCTGGTGCGCAATAACCCCTATGCCGCCAATCTCTTGGGAGTTCCGGCGACGGACACCAATGGCCCTACCATGAGCACTGTTGTCGAGCCCTTGCACGGGAAATCCGGAATACTACCCCTTTGTCTGGGACTCTCGGCGAACCCGGATCGACGGCAATTATGTATCTGCGCGTGGAATGAGATTAGGAGTTGGACATGAGACGTTGGATCGTGCGAACGTGCTGCGGGTTGTTGGCGGTGCTCAATCTGGCGCTGAATGCGGCGGCGGCGGTTATGAAACAAGAGGAATCCAAAGCGAAGAATCAGTGGGTCAACGAGCACCTCCTGGACGTCAAAGGGAAGGCGCCGTTCTCGTTCGTCTACGACGGGCGGGCCTCGGAGACAGTACTGGCGGAGTGGCCCAGGAAGGTCGAGAGCAAGATACTCGACGCCGCACGCACGCAGCACACCTTGGTGTGGACCGATCCGAACTCCGGTCTGGAGGTCCGCTGCGTGGCGGTGGACTACGCGGACTATCCGGCCGTCGAGTGGTTGCTGCACTTCACGAACACAGGGAAGGGCGACTCTCCGATCGTCGAGAAAATCCAGGCCCTGGATTGCATCCTTCCAGCCGGCGGCGAGGGATTTGTCCTGCACCGGGCGGCGGGTGACACCAATTCCGCCGGGAGTTTTGCGCCGGTGGACGAGCCGATTTCGCCGAAGGACTTGCGCGAGCGCGCCTTCGCGCCCAGAGGCGGCCGCTCGTCCGACGGGCACATGCCGTATTTCAACGTGGACTGGCATGGCGGCGGAATGGTGTTTGCCATCGGCTGGTCGGGCCAATGGGAAGCGGGATTCCAGCAGCTTGCCGACGGCCGTCTGCGGGTTCGCGCAGGACAGCAATTGACGCATTTCAGACTCCATGCCGGTGAGACCGTGCGCTCCCCTCGCATGGTCCTCGCGTTCTGGCAGGGCGAAGACCATCTGCGCGGGAATAACATCTTCCGCCAACTCGTGCTGGCGCACTACCTGCCGCAGAGGGACGGCAAGCCGGTATTCCCCCCGATCTGCGGGACCGTGGGTCGCGCCGCTTCGGATGGGACGTACGAGAAGCCGCACCTCGATGCCATCGCGCCGCTGAAGGAACGCGGCATCGAGGTGTTCTGGTCCGACATGGACCCGCAGCAGTGGTATCCCGGCGGGTTCCCGAACGGAACGGGCACGTGGGAGGTGGACAAGTCCAAGTATCCCAACGGCCTCAAGCCCATCGGCGATGCCGTCCGCGCGGCAGGGATGGGGTATCTGCTTTGGTTCGAGCCGGAGCGGGTCCACCCCGGCACGAAGATCGACCGGGAGCACCCGGAATGGGTGATGAAGGGCGAGTGGAGCCATCTCTTCCGGTTGCACGACGTGGAGGCGCGGAAGTGGTTGGCGGACTGCATCGACGCCCACATCACGACGGCGCAACTCACCTGGGTCCGGTGGGATTTCAATATCGAGCCGCTGGGCTTCTGGCGGCGGAACGACCCGCCGGACCGGCAAGGCATTACCGAAATCCGCCACATCGAGGGGCTCTACGCCATGTGGGCGGAACTCCAGAGGCGCCATCCCGGCCTGCTCATCGACATCTGCGCAAGCGGCGGCCGGCGCCTCGATATCGAAGCCTGTCGCTACGGGCTCCCTCTTTGGCACAGCGACCTGCAGTGCGAAGGAAGCCATCCGGCCGCGGACCAGTTGCAGAACGGCGCGCTCTACCGCTGGGTGCCCTTGCACGGCTGCGGGAACTTCGGACTCGAACCTTCCTACAGCTTTCGCAGCGCCATGACGCCGGGAAACATCCTGTGTTCCGCCGGCACGGGGCCTGAGACGGAAGCGGCGACAAAGAAGACCGTTGCGCTCTACAAGAAACTGCGGCCATACATGCTGGGCGACTTTCATCCTCTGCTGCCGCACAGTGCCGGCGAGGAGGTGTGCTATGGGTATCAGTTCAACCGACCCGATCAGGGCGACGGCATGATCCAACTGTTCCGGCGCGAGAAGTGCCAGCAAGCAAGCCAATCTGTCCGCTTGTTCGGCCTTGACCCCGCGGCCATGTACGTAATCATGGATTGCGACACAGAAGCGGCGACGAAGGTCTCCGGTCAGGACCTGATGGAAAAAGGCCTGGCGGTGGAGATCAAGGACAAACCCGGCGCGGTAGTGATTACTTACAAGCGAGCCAAGAAGGGGGCCGCGGCAAGGTGAGAAAGCAAACTCCTACCCATCGGGCCACAAGCCCGTATACTTCACGGAATTCACCTCAGACTCGAACTCGGAGACAAACATGCCTTCGACTCGACATCTCCCACCCGCCTCGACCTCCCTTTGGCTCGCGGCGTGCGCTTTCGCAATTCTTGCCACGACGGGCACGGCATCGCAGGCAGAGACCGCGTCCAGTTCAATTGTTTCGCTCGACGGGAACGATTGGCTGCCCGCGCCGGATCCAAGGAACGTCGGCCGTGCGGAGCAGTGGTTTCGCAGTCCACGGCCCGAGGCGAAGAGGGCCAAAGTGCCGTTTGTCATTCAGGACACGTTTCCCGGCTACTGCGGCGTGGCGTGGTACTGGCGCGAGTTCGCTGCACCGGTCAACGAACAGCCGGAAGGCCGCTACCTCCTGCGGTTCTGGGCGGTCCAGTACAAGGCCGACGTTTGGGTGAACGACGTTCTCGTCGGCAGCCATGAAGGCGGGGAAGACCCATCCCCGTCTATCGCAAGGATGCAGATCATGCCGGGCCACCCGTGGCGACCGCCCTTCGGGTTGGACCGCGTCGGCAGACCGCCGGACGTGGTCGTCACGTTCGCCGGGGGCGGGCAACCGGCGGGGGAGTTTGTGCTGGTCGGTTACCGCCAGGGAAAAGAGGTCAGCCGGCAGGCCGTGAGCCCGGCAGGCAAGAAGGCGCCCTATGTGGCGCGGGTTTCCTTGGAGGCCGGGCCGGCGGAAGTCGTGCTGCTGGTCAAGTCCTCGCCGGGCGGCGAGCCCGTGGAGTTGGCTCGACAGGCCGTGACGGTGCCGCCGTTCGAGGCGGAGTCGGTCGCGCGGCCGGAGTCGGTCATCCACCCGGTGGATTTGGGGACGATCCTGGTACCGCATGATTGGCTGCTGCTGGCGGGAGGCCAGAAAGCGGCGGTGGAGGTGGCGGCGCTGAATCGTGGCGCGGATGCCCCCGGGGCGCGCGCCATCGCCTGGTATGGATCGGCTCCGGGAGAGAAGGCGGAGGTTCCGATGCCGTTGAAACCAGGCGAGAAGACGCGGGCGACGCTGGCCGTGGGCGCCGGCGCCCGCACGGAGAAGAAAGACGCCTTGCACGTCACAATTGTGGATGCGGAGGGCAAGGAGCTCTGGCGGAAAACGATCCGCGTTATGCGCGTCCCCGACCCGCCGCGGTGTCCCCGGTTCGGGGCGGTCGCGACCAGGCTGCGCTACGACGCGCCCATTCCTGCCGCCTACAAGCCCTACAAGATCCACTACGACGAGGGCTGGGACCCGGGGCTCGACGACGTGGTGGTGTTCTTCCCCAACGGCGCGCGGTTCGTCTTCTGGCGCGGATCGTCCTACTGCCCGTTTTGGGCCGGCCGATCCAACACGGGATTTTGCTACGAGTGGGCCGAGATCCTGTCGGGACATGGCATTGATAACGTGAAGGATTGCGTCGAGCCGCTGCAGGACAAGGAGTTGCGTTACGGCCGCGTCGAGATCGTCGAATCCACGCCCGCCCGCGTCCACGTCCGCTGGAGTTACCAGTCGTGCGACTTGGACTACAAAGTGGGGGGCAGTTTCGCCGTCGAAGATTACATTTTCTACCCTGACGGATTCGGCACGCGAGTCCTGACGCTTACCGCGAACCCGGGCAGCCGCGTCGAGACCAATGAGTTCATCATCTTCACGCCGCAGTCGGGCTACCCGTTCGATTACGTGCCGGAGAACCTGGTCGACATGCTGTGGCCGGAGGGAAAGGCGTTATTCCGGTTCCCGTGTTTGCGGGGCGAGCAGCAGGAGGCGTGGGCCAATCTCAAGGCTGCCGGCAAGGATGTCCCGTTGCTGCATCGCATCCGGTTCGGAAAACACGACCCGCTGGCGGCGATCTGCTACAGCCCCTGGGGCAGCTCGCACGATCTGCCGGGCTTCGCGCCGTTCACCCATGGCGGAGCCCTCGTCACCCCCATGTACTGGGGCTGCCACTGGCCCTTGAGTCGCGGGTATCCGACGGGGTGGGCGATCAGCGACCGGGTTCACGCCTCGCCAGGGCACAACTCGTCGATCCATGCCGGCACGCCCAAGCCGCTGCGGACCCGGATCGGCGAGATGCGCGACGCCCGGGGCGACCGGAAGACCATGCAGCAGGACACTTGGGTCTGGCTGATCGGCATGACGGACGCCGACGACGACGCCTTGCGCCGATGGGCGAAGAGCTTTGCGTTGCAGCCTCCGGCTCTGGACTTGGCAGGCGCAAGACTGGACGCCGAATCCTACGCCCCCGAGCGGCGGGCGCTTCGGCTGGTCGTGGAGGAACCGACCGTTACGATCGGGATCAAGCCCGCAGGCCACTGCGTGAATCCCGTCTTCGAAATGAGTTCCGCGCCCAAGGCGCTCAAGAAGGTGCGCGTGGACGGGAAACCGCTCGATCCCGCGCGCTACGCCTGGGACGGCAAGACACTCTGGTTGGATGTGACATTCAGCCAACCGGCGGAGGTTCAGTTGGAATTCGTTGATACAAACCGATGAGGGGAGAGTAGCAATGCTAGCGGCGAGAATGCAGGTGGCATTCATCCCTGGATTCCGTGGTAGACTGGTTAGGCCGTTTCTCAGCCCGAACGTAAAGCGAATCGGCACTGTCGACTACAACCGCTGCGCGGCTATTGTGGATGCGTCCGACGTTGATCGCGACAATGATCGAGTAGCCGTTCATGGGTCTCAGAAATATTCTGAGAGGTCGTTTTCCGGGAGCATAATCAGTATTGTCGCGAAACACATTCTCGTAGCCAGCACGGCGACGAACGGGATCGTCAAGAAGTTTCGTCGATTGCGTCATGTCCTCTCCTGTTCGGTTCAGTTCCAGAGTAGTCAACGGGCAACCTCCTGAGGATCCTTGGCGTCGGCAAAGGGGTGGCCTTGCGTAAGTGCCTATACCAAGGCGTGTTGGATTGGTGCCGAAGGGGGAGTCGAACCACGACCGGGGGTGAACCCGACGGCATTTTGAACCCCGCTTTGATTCGACCATACACGCTTTTTCGCGCCAAGACAGAGACTG
>Ga0315280_10003270_pt1 | contig 25095 bp, 12 predicted proteins | sample YL17G06_40_MG_FD_203697 | JGI IMG/M metagenome (GOLD analysis project Ga0315280, IMG submission 203697) | Sediment microbial communities from Yellowstone Lake, YNP, Wyoming, USA - YL17G06_40 | ecosystem: Environmental > Aquatic > Freshwater > Lake > Sediment | place: USA: Wyoming | collected...
TGCCTCCCATGGACGCGGTGCAGGAGTTCTCCGTGCAGCAGAACGGAGTGGACGCCGAGTTCGGCCACAGCGCCGGAGGCGTGATGAACGTGTCGATGAAGACCGGCACCAACAGCCTCCACGGAACGGGTTACTACTTCGGCGTCAATCCGTTGCTGAACGCACGTCCGACGGCCCTGGGCCCCGGCAAGAATCTCTCGCGGAATTCGATCTGGGGCGGAACGGTGGGCGGCCCGATCAAGAAGAACAAGTTATTCACTTTCCTCTCCTACGAGCAGTGGATTTACACCGAGAACAACGTTGCCACGTTCACCATGCCGACGGCGGCCGAGAAGGCGGGCGACTTTTCCAAGTCACTGACCAGCGCCGGGCTGCCGCGGACAATTTACGATCCGACGACCACGGTCTTCGAGCCGGCCAGCGGCAGCGTGACGCGCCAGCCTTTCGCCAACAACCAGATCCCGCAGGCGCGGATGGACGCGACGGCGTTGAAAATCGCCAAGGACATCTGGCTGCCGAACAACCCGGGCATCAACCTGGCCGGCCAGAACAACTACATCCTCAATTATCCCCGCTACTTCCGCTACTGGAACATTTCCGACCGGACCGACTACAACGTAACGGGCAAGCTGAAGATCTTCGGCCGCTACAGCCGGTTCACGCATCACCGCGACCCGCAGAACTACGCCAATTCGCCGGCGGTGCCGGCCAACGGCTACCTGACCCAATCGCGCGACTACGTGGGGGACGTGGTCTACACGCTGAGCCCGAAGACGCTACTGGACGTGCGCATGAGCTACGCCTCGCTGGTGGACGATTTGCGGGCGGCGTTCCAGGAGATCGGCGTGCAGGGACTGTCGAATTTCTGGCCCAACCAGTGGTTCCAGTCCTACGTGGCCGATGCGCCGATCGTTTTCTACCCGGGCCTGCAGTTCACGGGCGGCTTCGGGACGACCTCGATCGGCAAGCCGCAGATCTGGCAGGAGCACGCCCACACCTATTCCTACTCGGCCCGGCTGGCGTCGCAGCAGGGCCGGCACTACCTGAAGAGCGGACTCGAATTGCGGCGCGCCTGGGGGCAGTGCTACTACCCGACCACGATGACCTGGATCTTCGGCGCCGGCCTGACGTCGAACACGTTCATCAACACCAACACTTCGAGGAGCGGCGACCCGTACGCGACCTTCCTGCTGGGCGCGCTGAGCTCCAACGAGGGTGTCTCCACGGCCTACTACACACCCCTGCCCACCGTGACCATGAACTACTGGTCGGGCTACTTCCAGGACGATTTCAAGGTCAGCCGGAACCTGACGCTGAACCTGGGGATGCGCTACGAGTACTTCGGGGGCATCCGCGAGGCGAACGGGATGCTGTCGCAGGAGTTGGACCAGAACGCCCCGATTTCCGACATGCAGGGCATGGCCTCGAAGTTCCCGGCCTCGGTGCTGCAGTACAACGCCACCTACCGCTTCAACGGGGCGTGGAAGTACACGCCGGACGCCGGCTCGCCCGCCTTCGGGACGCCCAAGAACACGTTCCTGCCGCGTTTCGGCGCGGCTTACCGGCTGAACGACAAGATGGCCCTGCGTGTCGGCTATGCCCGCTACGGCCTGCCGCTGGACACGCTGGCAACCATCGTCGGCGCGCAGAACCTGTACGGCTTTTCGGCCACCACCACCACGGCGCCGTCGCTCAACGGGCAGCCGGGGGGCTACCTGGCCGATCCGTTCCCCGCCAGCAACCCGCTGATCCAGCCGGTGGGCAGGGCCAACGGCGCCCGGACGAACCTGGGCGGCAGCGCCAACTGGTACAAACAGGACCCGGTCGGGCAGGGCTTCAATGACCGGCTCAGTGTTTCCTTCCAGCGGCAACTGCCGCAGTTCTTCGCACTGGATGTCACGTTCTTCCAGAACTTCGGAACCAGCTACCCGTACTCGAAGAACATGAACATGGCGGACCCGAACCTGAGCTACACCTACAAGACGGCGCTCTCGGCGACGGTGGCCAACCCGTTCTACAAATACCCGGGCATGCCGGGGCAACTGGCCAACCAGGCGAACGTGACCATCTCGAGCCTGCTGAAGCCCTATCCGCAATACGGCAGCCTCTCACAGGACCTGACGCCGGGACCCTCCGAGCGGTACCGCTCGCTGCAGATTCGGGCCCAGAGGCAGTACACCAACGGCCTCAGCATCCTGGCTACCTACATGTACTTCCGGGAGAGGACGGAGAGCAACGGCTATACCGACATCGACACTTACAACAACAACTGGAGGTACATCGGCAGCACGGCGGCGCGCCACCGCTTCGTCTCGGCGGGAACCTACGACTTCCCGTTCGGGAAGGGACGCCGCTTCCTGGGCGGCGCCCATGGCGTGGTGGATGCCGTGCTGGGCGGATGGACGCTCAGCGCGACCTCGAGCCTCTTCTCCGGGCAGTTCCTCTCGTTCGGCGGCATGCTCTACAACGGAACCGGGTCGCCGTCCGTGTACCGGAGACCGAGCGGGCTGTGGTTCGATACTGCGCAGTTCGCGCAGTTGCCCGCCTTCACCCTGCGCAGCAACCCGGTCTTGTTCGAAGGCCTGACCGGCCCGCGCAGTTGGAACGTGGACGCTGCCATGTCGAAGCTCTTCCGCCTGACCGAGCGCTTCGGCCTGGAGTTCCGGATGGATGCGTACAACATGACCAACACGTTCATCCCATCGAATCCGACGACGAGTGTCACCAGTTCGAGCTTCGGCCGGAGCACCGGCCAGATGAACCAGGGCCGAACGATGCAATACACGGCGCGGATCCAGTTTTAGTCCGGCTTCGATACCCCCGGGGTGGGCACTCCCGCCCGCCCCGGCTTGTTCCTCCAGGAGTCCAACCCATCATGAAGTCTAAGCGCCCGTCACGAAATAACCTTCACGGTGATCGCCTTCCGCTTGCTCACGCGCGCGGCTCCGAAAGCGGTTCGGAGCCGCGACCGTCAGGGAGCGGTTGCACAGGTCGTTTCGTGACGGGCCCTAATCTCGGAGTTTTTCTGTTTCCGCTCCTTGTGCCGGCGGCGCTGCTGTGCCAGTCCGGAACGGGCGGCGCCGCGAACCGTACGCTGGTGGTCAAGTCATTTCCCCTGAATCAGTTCGTGCGGATTCTCGACGGGCAGTGGCAGGGGATCCGTTACGCGCCGGACGGCAATGTCTACTTCGGCAGCTCCACGCACTCGGCGCATCACGGGGCGGCGTTCTTCAAATACAGTCCGAAGACCAAAGAAGTAACGATGCTTTCCGACGACCTCACCAAGATCTGCGGCGAGGATCCGGAGACCAACCCGCAGGGTAAGATGCACAGCGACATCGTGGAAGCCAACGGCTGGCTGTTCATGGCGACGCATTTCTCGAGCGAAGGGCCGAACGCGGTGGAGAAGTGGTCGGGCTCGCACCTGATCGGCTACGAGCTGAAGACGAGCAAGTTCCGCGACTACGGCGTGGTGCACCCGAACTACACCGTCTATTCGGCGGTGGGCGTGGATCCGAAGCGCAACTACGTCTACGTGTTCACCACCGGCATGCGCAAAGGCCAGCTCGCCTACATGTACCGCATCAACGCGGTCACCGGCGAGAAGAAGAACCTCGGGGAAGTGGGCCAAGGCTGGACGACCTGCTTCTGGACTTTCGTGGACCGGCGCGGCGACGTCTGGTTCTCGATGAACGGGAAGAACGGCGACTTCAGCAAGGTCAACGGGGCAACGGGAAAGATCGAAACCTTCCCCGGGGCGCTTCCCAAGCTTTACCTGTACGCCGAGGAGAAGGTGGACCCCAACCCGCGGCGCCAGGCAGCGCGGTGGATCATGTGGATGCAGCCGCTCGACAGCGACCGGGCGGTATTTACGCTGGGCTACAACGGCGGGATGCTCTACGAATTCGACTCGACCAAGCCCGTGGCGGACGGCAAGGCGTTTCGCGAGATCCGGCACATCGGCTACACCGACCTGGGGCTGGCGGTGAGCAAGGGCAGGGTGTTCTACTATCAACGGGCGAACCGCGCCTACGGCCACCAGGGCGACCACACCCCCGGCGGCGTGCACGATTTCCACCTGCTCAGCGTTTCCCTAAATCCGTCCGACAAGCACGCCATCACCGATCACGGGCTGCTGCAGGACCAGGACGGGCGCACGGTGTGGCGCGTTCCCGGCATGCAGACTGACGGGCGAGGAACGGTTTTCATGATCGGCGATTGGTGGACAAAACCCGGCGACCTGGGCACCGAGCGGTATCAGTACAAGGACGGCAAGGAGTCCTATGTGCAGTTCCCGCGAGGCGAGTTCTTCGCCGTAGCGGAGCGGGTGACGCGGTAGGGGTGTCCGGCGCCGGGTCCGCCTCAGGTAAACTCTACTGTGAACGTTGCTTGATGAACCTGAGGAGAATTCTAGATTCCAGGGCGGCAATTCGGTGACTTGATAGCGGTGAACCCTGTCCGGCGTGGCGGCCTGTTCGATCTGCTGGGGCAGGGGTTGGCCGCAGTGGCGGCAATCCGGGAGCAGCACGGGAACGACTTGATCGACGCGCTCCAGCGGCGCCAACTCAACCGGCCGGCGAGTTGGCGCTCCAGATCAGCGATCCGCTTCTCTCGGCCGGCAACCTTGCTCTTCAGACTCGGTGACCTTTCGCCGAAGCCTTTCGTTCTCTTCTCGGAGTTGCTTGTTCTCTCGCTGCAACTCCTGCCGGTTGAGTGGGCGCCGCTGGGAACCCAGCCGTGGCCGCTTAGACGGCCTTCCTTCACCAGCCGGATTCTGGAGCGCCCTCGCACCCATCCGCCCTGCGGTTCTCGATCACGCGCCAAATGTCCAGCGTTTTGATACAGCGGGAGGGGAGGGGCTGAACGGTTACCCCTCCGGCTATTGCTCCGGAATGTTCGCGAGGGCAGAACAGTTGGGCTGCCATTCAGACAGTAGTCTTACCCACCCAGCCCGTTGAGGAACCTGGGTGTGGCCCAGACCGGCCGCCTGCCACCACGAGAGCTATTGGCGGCCTTCTCAACACCCCTGCACCGTATCGGACCCGGAGTGGATAGACGCTCGTTCTCCCCCACCCAAAAGAATATTCCCCCCCCATTCTTTTTGCAGTCCCCTTTGATTTCTCAGGGTTCCAACGCTTCCCCCCCCAGTGTCTGAATTGCAGGTCTGCAGCGGGCGGGGCTTACTGCAATGCTATGATTCTGTTAAGTGGCTCGGACCGGGGTTCGAAGTTATGCCATCCTGCTCTCAGCGCTCGGATTTCTGGCCGGGTTGGGGGTGAGTGCGCCCTCGGACTACGAAGGCAAACCAGTGCTCAAAATCGAATTCCGTCCCGCTGAACAACCCCTGAGCGCGGCCCGGCTGGGCGAGATCCTGCCGGTGAAGCTGCACGCTCCGCTGCGCCTGGTCGAGGTTCGCTCGGCCATCGAACGACTGTATGCCACCGGCCGCTACACCGGCATTGCCGTCGAGGCCCAGCCGCTCGAGGGCGGGGTTCTTCTCCGCTTCATCACCACGCCGGAATACTTTGTGGGCCGCGTGAGCGTCGAGGGGGTCCCTGAACCTCCCAACAAGGGCGTCCTGGCCAACACCGCGCGGCTGGAACCGGGCGCACCCCTGGCCGACAACGACCTCGGGCAGGCCACGCAGAACCTCCAGCAGGTGCTTCGGAACAACGGCTTCTATGAGGTCCGGATTCAGCCGCGGCTGGAGCGCGATCCCAAGACCGGGCAGGTCGAGATCAAGTTCCTGATCGACAGCGGCAAGCGTGCCCGCTACACCACTCCGAAGGTGACCGGCCACCCCGAGCGGCCGGCCGGGGAAGTGGTCGCGTCCACCGGCTGGCACGGCTGGCTGGGCTGGAAATCCGTGACCGAATCCCGCACCCAGGAGGGACTGGACCGGGTCCGCAGGTCGTATCAGAAAAGAGACCGCCTCATGGCCCAGGTCAGCCTGAAGGAGATGAACTACGATGCCGATACCTGGCGGGTGACCCCGACGCTGGCGGCGGAGGCCGGTCCCAAAGTCGAGATCACCACCGCCGGCGCCAAGGTCCCGCGCGGCAAGTTGCGGCGCATCGTTCCGGTCTATGAGGAGCAGTCCGTGGATCGCGACTTGCTGATGGAAGGGGCCCGCAACTTGCAGGAATACTTCGAGGGCCAGGGCTATTTTGCCGCGAAGATAGACTTCAAGAATCACTCCCCCCAGCTCGGGCAGGAGATCATCGAGTACACCATCCGCCGAGGCCCGCGCATTCAAGTGGCGGCGGTGGTCATTCAGGGCAACCGCTATTTTGGAACGGACACGATTCGCGAGCGGCTGTACGTGCGGCCGGCCTCGCTGCTTCAGTTCCGGCATGGCCGCTACAGCAACGAGTTCCTGCGGAGAGACCTGGCCGCCATCGCCGCGCTGTATCGCTCCAACGGCTTCCGGGATGTGGAGGTCACTTCCCGGATCCAGTATCCCTATCAGAACAAGGCCACCAGCATGGCGGTCTTCATCCAGATCCGCGAAGGCCCCCAGTGGCTGGTGGCCCGCCTGGAATTGAGTGGGCCCAGCAAAGAGCATGAAGAGGCCATCCGCTCGCTGCTCCAGGAGAGCGAGGGCCAGCCCTTCAGCGATCTCAACGAGTCGGTGGACCGCGACAACGTCCTGGACTACTACTACAACCTGGGGTATCCCAACGCCAGCTTCGAATGGGACTCCCAGCCCGCGGAAGCGGCGCACAAAGTAAACCTCAAATACGTCATCCAGGAGGGGCCCAGGAGATTCGTGCGCCAGGTCCTGATCAACGGCCTGCAAACCACCAACCGGGGGCTGGTCACAGACCGGGTGCTGCTGAACCCGGGCGAGCCGCTGTCGCGCGACCGCATGCTGGGGACCCAGCGGCGCCTCTACGATCTGGGGATCTTCGCCAAGGTGGACATGGCCCTGCAAAACCCCAACGGAGAGGAGCCGGACAAGTACGTGCTGCTGAACATCGACGAATCCAGCCGCTACGCAGTAACCGGCGGGTTGGGCGCCGAAATCGCCAGGATCGGCGGGTGTACAACTTGCTTCGATGCGCCGGCGGGAAAGGCTGGCTTCTCTCCGCGCGTGTACTTTGACGTGACCCGGCGCAACGCCTTCGGCAGCGGGCACATCGCCTCATTCAGGAGCCGGGTGTCAACCCTGCAAAAACGCGGCGTCCTCAGCTACGAGGCGCCGCAGTTTCGCGGCAGTCCCAACGTCACCCTGCTCTTCAGCGGGACCTACGACGATTCCCGGGACGTGCGCACCTTCTCCGCCAAGCGCCAGGAAGGCTCCGTGCAGTTGGGGCAGAAGCTGTCCCGCGCCAGCCAGGTGCTCTACCGCTTCACTTACCGCCGGGTGAGCGTGGACCAGAACACCCTGAAAATCAATCCGCAGTTGATCCCGCTGTTCTCTCAACCGGTCCGGTTGGGCATCCTGGGCGGGAACTTCATCCAGGACCGGCGCGACGATCCCACCAATGCGCACCGCGGCATCTACAACACCTTGGACCTGGGCCTGGCCCACAAGAGTCTTGGCTCACAAGCCGACTTCACCCGGCTGCTCGGGCGCAACGCCACCTACCATCCCTGGGGAATCGGCAGCAAGTATGTCCTGGCGCGCTCGCTGACCTTCGGGTGGCTGCATCAGATCCACTGGGACAAGGAAATCCCCCTGCCGGAGCGGTTTTTTGCGGGGGGCGCGGCCTCACACCGCGGCTTCCCTGAAAACCAGGCCGGGCCCCGAGACCTGCTCACCGGCTTTCCGCTGGGAGGGAAGGCCCTGCTGGTCAGCCAAGTCGAGCTGCGTTTCCCGTTGCTGGGCGAGAACGTCGGAGGCGTGCTGTTTGAGGACGCCGGCAATGTGTACTCGACTCTGAACAACGTTTCCTTCCGCTTCCGCCAGCGCGACGTGGCCGATTTCGACTACATGGTGCACGCGGTCGGGTTCGGGATCCGCTACCGCACCCCGATCGGCCCGGTGCGCATCGACCTGGCCTACGTGTTGAACCCGCCCAATTTCATCGGGTTCAAGGGGACGCAGGAACAACTGCTGTTCGGCGGCGGAGTGCGGGTGCCGCAACAGCTCAGCCATTTCCAGTTTCATTTTTCGTTAGGACAGGCATTCTAATGACACCGCAGAGACGCAGAGACGCCGAGATATTCAAGCTGCTCTGCGTGCTCTCGGTCTCTGCGGTGAATCTCCCCTCGGAGATCATCGACCGCATTGCGGTGCGGGCCGACAACCAGGTCATCACCGAAAGCCGCGTGCTTGAAGACTTGCGCATGGCGGCGTTTCTCAACGGGGGGAAGCCGGACTTCAGCGCGGCCAGCAAGCGCCAAGCGGCCGGCCGCCTGGTGGAACGCATCTTGATCCGGCGGGAAATGGAATTGACCCAGTATCCGCTGCCTGCACCGCCGGAAGCCGGCCAGGTCCTCGAACAGATAAAGGGCAGCCGCTTTTCGGACGAGGCCCGCTACCGGGAGGAATTGGCGCGTTACGGGATTGCCGAACCGGATCTCCAGCAGTACCTGCTGCTCCAGGCGGCCATCTTGCGCTTCATCGACGCACGTTTCAAGCCCGAGATCCAGGTGAGCGAGCTCGAGATCCGGGATTGCTACGAGAACCGCATCCTGCCGGAATACCGCAAACGCAACCTGCGCGCCGAACCGTCCTTCGATGACGCCCGCAATCAGTGCGAAGAGATGCTGGCGGCGGAACGCGTCGACAAGGTGCTGGAGCGCTGGCTTAAGGAAACCAAAGACCGCACACGGATCGTCTACCAGGAGGACGCCTTCCAGTGAGACGGGTTACCAGGTTCTCGCTGTACGCTCTGGCCGGTTTGCTCGGGCTGGTGGTCGTCCTGGCCCTCACGGCCTGGGTGGTGGCTCAGAGCCGCTGGTTCCGGGAAAGGGTCCGCGCGCGCATCGTTTACGAACTCGAGGAGGCCACCGGCGGCCGGGTCGAGCTGCGCTCGGTGGTGTTTGACCGGCGCAGGCTGACGGTGGAAGTCCGCGACCTGGTGATTCATGGAACGGAGGGGCCCGGTCAGGAGCCCTTGTTCCGCGCCGCCTCCATCCAGGCCGGCCTGAAGATCATCTCGCTGCTGAAACAACAGATCGACATCCAGTCGCTGGTCGTGAGCAAACCGGAAGTGCACTTGATCATCGACGAGAAGGGCGGGACCAATCTGCCCGCGCCCAGGGCCGCCCGCAAGCCGAAGAAACATCCCGTGGAAACGATTCTGGACCTGGCTATCCGGCGCTTCCAACTGACCGACGGCGTCCTGCGCATGGAAGCCAGGTCCGTGCCGCTCAATGCTCTGGGAGAGAACCTGCGCGTGCAGGTGTTGTACGAGACGGCGGGGCCGCGCTATCGCGGAGAGATTTCCTTCCGCCAGCTCCATCTGGCCGGGGGCGCAGTCAAAGCGCTGCCCTGCGATCTGGATGCCCGGCTGACGCTCGAAAAGAGCCGCCTGGAACTCGCCAGCCTCCGCCTGGGGTTTGGGGAGTCCAGTGTGGATGCCAGCGGCCGCCTGGAAGATTTCGCTGCCCCCCGCGCGGATCTTCAATACACCGCCCGAATTAGCCTGAAGGACCTCGGGCCGGCGCTCGGCCTGGCTGCGGTTGGGCCCCGCGGCACGCTGGCGTTGAGCGGGAATCTCGTGTATTCGGAAGCCGCAGGCTACGCGCTGAGAGGGAAAGTGGAGGGCCGCGGGCTGGCCTTCCAGCACCGCGGCATACGCATCGAGAATGCGGGCCTCACTTCCGAGATGACGCTCACACCGCAGAAAACGGAATTTCGGAACCTCACTATTTCCGCGCTGGGCGGCCGCATTTCCGGCCGCGCGGAGCTGCTACAGTTCCGGGACTTCGCGGTGCAGGCGGAGGTCAAGGGTTTCTCCCTGGAAGATCTGACCCGTGTCCCGGGCCTCCGGAGCATGCCCTGGAGCGGGACGCTGGAAGGTCCGGTTCAGATCTCCGGAAGGCTGCTGAAGGGTGAAGTTCGTGAGGTGCGTGCGAGCGCCCGGCTGGGGGTTTCGCCGGGGCCAGGGGTCAATCCCCTGGAAGGCGCGATCGAGGCCTCGTACAACCAGAGCAGCGGCGAGATCACGACGGGCCGTTGTTGGCTGGCTACCCGCTCCAGCCGCCTCCAGTTCAGCGGCACACTGGGCCGCCGGCTCGAGGTGGGCCTCCAGTCCACCGATCTGAGGGACTTTGAACCGGCCATCGCGATGCTGAGCAGCGGGCCTGTTCGACCCTTGCCGCTGAGCTTGCAGGATGGCGCAGTCAGGTTCCAGGGTGCAGTGATGGGGCCGCTGGAAGATCCCCAGGTGCAAGGCCGCCTGCGCCTCACCGGGTTTCGCTTCGAGAACCATTCGTTCGACGCGTTGGAAGCCAGCGTGGCGGTCTCCAGGCGCGCCGCGGCAGTCTCGAACCTCAGCCTCGCCAAAGGAACGATGCGCCTGACCGGAACGGTGGAAGCGGGCCTGCAGGATTGGGAACCGGAACCCGGCCAGCGGCTCTCCGGCAATCTCTCTTTGCGCGCGCCGGAGCTGCCGCGGCTGCTGGCCGAGGCGGGCGAGAGCCTGCCGGTCACAGGCGAGTTGGAGGGCCGCTTCGAGCTGGCAGGGACCCTCGGCGCTCCGCAGGCTACCGGCCGGATCACGGTCGTCAAAGGTGCGGCCTACGATCAGCCCTTCGACCGCTTCGAGGCCGCCGTCCGCTATTCGGAAGGGCTGCTCGAGGTCCCCTCAGCGCGCCTCCAGATCGGCCCCAGCCAGGTCCAACTGGCTGCCGCCTTCCAGCATCCTAAAACGGACTGGCAGAGTGGCCGCCTCCGCGTCGAGCTCTCGACCAAGGGGTTTCCCCTGGCGCGGCTGCGTTCCGCCCAGCAGCAATACCCGGGGCTGGAAGGCCGCATCGAAGGCCAACTCACCGCTCAGCTTTCCCTGGCGCGCAAAGAGCTCCGGCTGACTGGCCTGAGCGGGCAGCTCGCGCTGACTTCTGTGGGGGTCGGGCGCCAGCCGCTGGGCGAGGTGCGGCTGAATGCGGAGACCGCCGGGCCAACCCTGAACGTCAAGCTGACCGGGGCCCTGATCGGCGCGACGGTGCGCGGCGCCAGCCGGTGGACGCTTCAGGAGGGCTTCCCGGTCGAGGGCAACCTGGAATTCACGCGCCTCAACCTCGGCACTTTGGTGGCCCGGCTTGGGGGGAAGGCGGGGAATGGGCTTCCCTTCGACGGATACGCGGCAGGCCGGGCCACGTTCACCGGCGCGGCGCTCGAGCCGCAGAACTGGAAGGCCGCACTGAACCTTTCGGAGGTCGAGATCCTCCCGCCTGCGGACGCCGCCGCCGCGGCCGGCGGGGCTGACATGGGCGTGAGAAATGACGGCGAGCTCCTGCTGGACGTCAATCCCAAGCTGGCCACCATTCGCCGGGCCCGCTTTCGAGGCAAGGATACCAGCTTGCAGGCTTCGGGTTCGGTGGTGTTCGAATCGAGGAATCCGTGGAACCTGCGCATCCAGGGGACTGCCAGCCTGGGGTTCGTGCGGAATTTCGAGACCGACCTTTCGCCTTCCGGGCGGCTGCTGATAGATGCCGCGGTGCGGGGGTCGCTGGCCCGGCCGGAACTTTACGGCCGCGCCGAAATCCAGGACGGCGCCCTGAATCTGGCGGGCGTTCCTAACGGGCTCGACAAGATCAGCGCGGTGGTCTTTCTGTACCGGGACCGCGCCACCATCGAACGGTTCACCGCGGAAAGCGGCGGAGGCAAGGTCACGGTGGGCGGCTTCGTGGGCCTGGGCACGCCGCTAGCTTATTATCTCCAGGCCGCCGCCGAGCAGGTCCGCTACCGCGACCCGGAGGGCGCCAGCGTCACCCTGAACGCCGCTTTGAATCTTACGGGCACCAGCGAGCGCAGCGTGCTGGGCGGAGAAGCCACCATCACCCGGATCTCCTTCAACCCACACACCGACCTGGGCTCGTTGCTGGCCCGCAGCGCCCAGCCGGTCTCGGCGCCTGTGCGCCCCGGCAAGCTCGTCCGGGGCATCCGGCTGGACGTCCGCATTCGGACCTCTCCGCAAGCCCGATTGGAAAGCACGCTGACCCGGGGTCTGCAAGCTGAGGCCGATCTGCGGCTCCGCGGCGATCTGGCGCAGCCGGTGCTCGTCGGGCGCGTGCTCATCAACCAGGGGGACGTCCTGTTCTTCGGTAACAAGTACACCATCGACTCCGGCGAGATCACTTCCGTGAACCCTGCCAGAACCGATCCCGTCGTCAACCTGGACTTGCAGACCAAGGTGCGGGGCATCGATGTCACTCTGACCTTGAACGGGCCCATCAACAAGCTGAACGTGTCCTACCGCTCCGATCCTCCGCTCCAGCTTTCCGACATCGTGGGGCTGCTGGCCACCGGGCGGGAACCCGCCAGCTCGCCCGGGTTATCCGGGTCTCGCTCGGCGGTTTCGCAAAGCTGGGAACAGGCCGGCGCCAGTGCGTTGATGAGCCAGGCCATCGCCAGCCCGTTGGCGGGCCGGATGCAGCGCTTCTTCGGCGTCAGCAGCCTCAAGATCGACCCTTCGCTCTCGGGCACTACCAACACCCCGGAAGCCCGCCTCACCCTGGAACAGCAGATCTCGCAGAACCTGGTTTTCACCTACATCACCAACCTGACCCGCGCCCAGGAGCAGACCATCCGCGTGGAGTGGGGATTCACCCGGCACTGGTCCGTGGTGGGGCTGCGCGAGGAAAATGGGCTGTTCGGCATCGACTTCCTCTACCGCAGGCGGTTCAAGTAGACGGCAAAGCCCAGCCGGTCCCCGATTAGAATGGAAGTTGACCAAGACCATCATTTTCGACCTGGGCAAGGTTCTCATCCCGTTTGAGATCCGGCGCGGGTATGCGGCGCTCCAGCGACACTGCGGTTGTCCTGCTGAAGAGGTCCCCAGGCGCATTGCGGCCACTGACCTGGTGTCGCGCTTCGAGATGGGCCAGCTCTCGGGGCAGCAGTTCTTCGAGGAGATCTCGGCGCTGCTGGATCTGGAGGTGAGCTACTCCCTGTTCTGCGAGATCTGGAGCAGCATCTTCCTGCCCGAAACCCTGATCCCCGAGGGTCTGCTGGAGAGCCTGCGCGCCAACTACCGCCTACTGCTGCTGTCCAACACCAACGCCATCCACTTCGCGATGGTGCGGGAGCACTACCCGCTGCTGCGGCACTTTCATGACTACGTCCTCTCCTACCAGGTGGGCGTCCTGAAGCCGGCCCCGGAGATCTATCAGGCGGCCCTGGCCTGCGCCGGGTGCCTGCCCCGGGAATGCTTCTACACCGACGACATCGCCGAGTATGTCGAGGCGGCCCGAAGGCAGGGCCTGGACGCCGTCCAGTTTTACTCGCTGGCGCAACTGAAGGAGGAGCTGGGGAAGCGGGGCGTCGGGTGGCAAGGCGCTAAATAGTTCAAGCCCCTGTGATAAATTGTGTTGATGTCTCCAGGAGGCCACCTTGCACAATCCTGACCGGGATGTCCTATAATGGCCCCGTGCAGTTCGTGTTTATCGCGGCAAGGTGCAATATCAAGACAAAGGAGTCACTCTAGATGGCGGAAGACACCCTGAGTATTACCGATAACAGGACCGGGATCTCCTACAAGATCCCTGTGAAGAACGGCGCGATCCGGAGCATGGATCTGCGCCAGATCAAAACCGCACCCGACGATTTCGGGCTGATGGGCTACGATCCCGCTTTTATGAACACGGCGAGCTGTGAGAGCCGGATCACCTTCATCGACGGCGACCGCGGCATTCTGCTGTATCGCGGCTACCCGATCGACCAGTTGGCCGAGCATTGCAGCTTCCTGGAGGTCGCCTATCTGACTCTCCACGGGGAGTTGCCCACCGCCTCCCAGCTCGGGAGTTTCGAGGCGGAGATCAAGAAGCACACCATGGTTCCGGAGTTCATCAAGCGGATGCTGGACGCGATGAGCCCGGACGCCCACCCCATGGGCATGCTGGCCGCCTGCCTGGCGGCGCTGGCCACCTACTATCCGGACTCCAGGCACGTGCTGGACGCCCAGACGCGGTGGCAGCAGACCGTCCGCTTGATCGCCAAGATACCCACCCTGGGGGCTTACGCGTACCGCCGTAAGAACGAGTTGCCCTACGTGGCGCCGGATGACGACCTCAGCTACGCGGGCAACTTCATGAACATGCTCTGGAAGATGGCCGAGGCCAAGTACACGCCGCATCCGGTGCTGGAGCGCGCCCTGAACGTGCTGTTCATCCTGCACGCGGACCACGAGCAGAACTGCTCGGCCAACACCATGCGTAGCGTGGGCAGTTCGCAAGCCGACCCGTTCGCGTCCTCCGCGGCGGCGGTGACCGCGTTGTGGGGCCCCCTGCACGGCGGGGCCAACGAGGAAGTCCTCAAGATGCTGGACCGGATCGGGACGGTGGACAACATCCCCAGCTTCATCGCGCGGGTCAAGAAGCGCGAAGTGATGCTGATGGGCTTTGGCCACCGGGTCTACAAGAATTACGACCCGCGCGCCCAGATCATCAAGCAGACCGCGGATGCGGTCTTCCAGGTCACCGGGCGCAACCCCAAGCTCGAGATCGCTATCGAGCTGGAGCGGATCGCGCTCTCCGACGAGTTCTTCATCAGCCGCAAGCTCTATCCCAACGTCGACTTCTACTCGGGGATCATTTACCAGGCCCTGGGCTTCAAGCCGGACATCTTCACGGTGCTGTTCGCCATTCCGCGCATGACCGGGTGGCTGGCGCAGTGGCGGGAGCTGATCACCGATCCGGCGCAGAAGATCGCCCGTCCACGGCAGATCTATCTGGGCTACGGGCGGCGGGAGCTCGTACCCATGGAGCAGCGCGGCGCTTAAGCCGCCACGGCTGCGCCACCTTCACTGCGGGGGCGAGGCCCGGCCTCGCCCCTCCATCCGTCCTTTGCGCATTTCGGGGACAGGCTACGAAACCCCCAAACTCGGCCCTCGGCAGGGCCCAAAAAAGCGGCCGGAGTTTAGGGGTTGCGTAGCATTTGGTTGCGGCGGGCCGGGCTGTGCTACAATCCGGCCTTCGGAAAGGAAGGAGGAGTCCAGGATGAATTCAGGCAACCGACGTGGTTTTTTGCAGGGGGTGGCGGCGCTGACCGGAATGTCGGCGGGAGCGCCCGCCGGTGCGCAGGCACAGGGGCGGGGCGCGGGGCAGTTCAACTTTCTGCCGCCTTACGCCCGCGCGCAAAATCACAAATCGTTGAAGCAATCCAGCTATGATCGCACCGGGGGGAACGCGGACCGCTGGCAGATCAAGGCAGGCGGGACGCAGGAACTGTTCAACTCGGAAGGTCCCGGGGTGATCACGCACATCTGGTTTACGATTTCGGCGCAGAGCCGGAACCACCTGAAGGAGCTGGTTTTGCGAGGGTACTGGGACGGCAACGCGAAACCGAGCGTGGAATGCCCGGTGGGCGACTTCTTCGGGTTGAACCTGGGCGAGTATCAGATCTACCAGTCCGCCTATCTGGCGTGCTCGCCGGGGCGTTCGCTGAACTGCTATTTCGCGATGCCATTCCGGAGATCGGCGCGCTGGGCGGTGACCAACGAAGGCCGGCAGGACGTGGGGGCGTTTTACTCGAACATCGACTACCTGCTGGTGCCGTCGCTGCCGGAGGACGCGCTGTATTTCCATGCGCAGTACCGGCAGGCGTCGCCGTGCGTGCCGGTGGTGGGGGAGAGGCTGAACCCGGACGGGAAGAGCAACTACGTCTACTTCGAGACGCGGGGGCGCGGGCATTCGATGGGGGTGACCCTGGGGGTGCTGCTCAACGCGGACGGCTGGATGGGCGAGGGCGACGACATGATCTTCGTGGATGACGAAAGCAAGCCCATCATCATCGGCACCGGCTCGGAGGACTATTTTTTGGGGAGCTGGAACTTCGGGGGCCGGGACGGGGCCACGCCCTTTGCGCACCACTACTACGGGGCGCCGGTGATCATCATGGCGGAGCGCACCGGCGGGCGGTACTGCTGCTACCGGTGGCACGGGGACAACCCGGTGACCTTCACGCGGTATTTGAAGCACACCATGGAGCACGGGCACGCCAACGACCGGGGGGACAACTTTTTCTCGGTGGGGTACTGGTATCAGAGCGAGCCGTACACCGATTTTCCGGCGCTGCCGCCGGCGGGGGAGCGGATTCCGCGGGTGAAGGTGGCGAGTTAACCGCAGAGGCGCAGAGGCACGGAGAAGACCCATGAAACAAATAGTTGTGATTTGGTTTGCGGTGATTGGGGTGGTTATGGCGGCGGAGCCGGCGGGGTATGTGCGCTGGCCGGGGGCGGAGTTGAAGGCCCTGTCGAAGAAGCTGGGACCGAAGATGAATGCCCAGAAACTTACCACCGAGCAGTTGCGGAACTTCGGGAATCACTCCGTGATGGCGGTGCACCGGGAAGGCGACGGGGAGTCGGAAGTACACCAGACCCAGGTGGATATTTTCATCGTCCAAAGCGGCGAGGGGACCCTGGTGGTGGGCGGACAGGTGGTAGGCGGGAAGACCACCGCGCCGAACGAGATCCGTGGGACGTCGATCACGGGAGGCCAGAGAAGCAGGCTGGGCCCCGGCGACGTGGTCCACATTCCGGCCAAGACCGCGCACCAGGTGCTGGTCGAGCCGGGCAAGCAGTTCACGTATCTGATCGTGAAGGTGGACACGCCGTAGGCGCATCTTTCCAGAACAGCTCGGCGTCGGAGCGGCGGACGTAATTGGCGTCGATCTCGGCGGGGTCGCGGGCCAGGCCGGCGCGCAGGCGTTGGGCGGCGATGCGGCCGATGGCGGAGGCCAGCGCGCGGGGGACATCCCGGAGGGGGGCTATCTCGAAGGGCGTGCCGGCCAGCGCGGCGCGGAAGGGGGCGGTGTCGGTCGAGAGAAACTCGAGGCCGCCCTGAGGCAGGGTTGTGAGCCACTCGGGGAAGCTCGAGACCACCTCGGGTGAGACCAGTTCGAGGGCGGCGTTGTAGAGGGCGCCGTAGATCTGGCCGCGGCGCGCATCCAGAACAGTGGCGCGCAAGGGCGCCGTCCCGAACCAGGCCACTGCTTGGAGGTTCGAGACCGCGACCACGGGCTTGCCGAGGGCCTCCGCGAGGCCCTTGACGGCCGCCAATCCCACCCGCACGCCGGTGAAGGAGCCTGGCCCGGCGGCCGCGGCGAAGCAATCCACCTCGGGCAGTTTCCAGGCGTTCCTGTCGAGGAGCTGGGCGAGGTGCTGGAAGAGGATGTGGCCGAAGCCCTCGCGGGAATCGAGCAGCAGCTCGTCGAGAAGGCGGTTGTCTTCCAGCAGGGCGAGGCTGCCGAATTGGGTGGTGGTGTCCAGGGCCAGGATGCGAGCCATCACGGGGTGAGCCTGTAGATGCGGTCCAGGGAGTAGACCTTGCCGTTGGCGTTGAGGCCGTAGAGGCGCAGGGCCAGCACGGCCGGAAAGGTGTGGGCAATGCCGCGCGGAATGCTGAGCAGGCCCTGGGCGCCGGTTCCCAGCACCCGGTAGCCCTGGCCGTCCGCGGAGACCTCGCCGGTCCACAGCCACATCATCGAGCGCGTGGCGCGGGTTTCGCGGGTCACCTTGACGGAGAATTTGGCAGGGGCCGACAGAGACAGAGCCTCCCCGGCGGGCTCGACGATCTCGTAGGGGACCTTCTGGGGACTGGGCTCGATTTCCTGCATGGAGATGGGCCGGAATTCGAACTTGTAGGAGCGGAGCATGGATTCCTTGTGGCCTTCGCGGGACAGGTGGAGGACCCAGTCGTGGGTCTTGTCGGGAGGCTCGCCGGTGAAGCGGTCGCCTTTGAAGCCTTTCTTCTGCTTGAGGTACTCGCCGGTCAGGGGGTTGAACCAGGCCAGGTCGTATCCGTGTTTTTCGACCAGCAACTCGACCGGCCCGGGCTTTTCGAGATAGACGATGTATTCGACGTCTTCGAGCGCCAGGGCGCGGCCGCCATCCACATCGAAGAAGGGCTCGAGTTCCCAGTGCCGGGTGCGGGCGAAGAAATCGAACCAGGCGGTCATCTGGCGGGCGCCGGGCGAGTCGAGGTACTTGGCCTCGACCGGGAGCTTGAGGCCGCCGTAGGTTCCGGTATTTCCGAAGGTGGGGTACTGGCCGTTCATGGCGGCGTTCCAGAGGCGGCGGCGGAAGGTGTCGGTGTCGACGTGGTGGGGATGAGTCTGGCCGGCGCCGCTGTTCTCGTAAGCGAACTCGGCGTTGACCAAGGGCGCGGCAGCGAGCTGGTGCTCGATGGCGCCGAGGGCGTCGGCAGACGACTGGTAAACCACGTAGTCCATCCAGCCGTCGCCGAGCAGGGGGGCGGAGGTGGCCAGGGTGTGGGTGGAGCGGGGATGGCCGTAAGGGTCGAGCTTCGCGAGCAGCAGGCCGATCTGCTTGAGCAGCTCGCGCCCGTTCTCGTATTCCTCGAACTCCTGCACGCCCTGCCAGGTGATGTTCATGGCGGAGTAGCGGGCCACCAGGTAGCGGATGTAGCGCTCGCGCTGCTGCCAGGTGGGGAACAGCTTGGCCAGGTGGTTTTCATCGTAAGCCAGCACCAGGTCCGCAATGATGCCTTTGCGGTTCATGTATAGGATGCGCTGGTCCACTTCCCGGAAGTGCTCCGGATTGGGCTGGTCCGGGGAGGGGAAGGACTTGGCGGGTTCGCCGGGGCGGGAGAGGATGACGCCGCGCAGATGGTTGAACTTCTGGCGGGCGCGGGCGTCGATGATCTGCTCGAACAGCGGGCGGGGCAGCAAGGGGAAGCTGTAGAGCGTGTCGCCCATCCACAGGTGGGGGGTCTGGACCAGTTCGTGGACGAAGGCCCAGTGGTGCACGTTGGCGGGCTTCAGGAAGCCTGGGGAATCGGAGGCGGTGGCCGAGATGCGGCCCTCTTTTTCGTCGAACCGCGGGATGTTGCTGTTGACGCGGAAGACCCAGTCGCCGGGGTCGGTGGGGGTGAAGCGGATCAGGAGGCGCCGCCCGCCGTCCCAGAAGCCGGGCACGCGGAAAGTGCGGTAGCGCGGGGAGCGGAACTCGGCTTCGAGCTGGACGGTGAGGTAGGGATTGGGGTGTGCCGCGGCTTCCTCCCCGGTGAGTTCGAAGACCAGGTCGCAGGGCGAGTAGGCGGGGGTGGGCGGGCAGAGGGCCTGGGCCCAGAGGGGCAGGGACCCGACAGCGCTGAGCAGCAGCCAACGGACCACCATGATTCTACAGTACCTCGGTGGCAGGGTTCACTTCCTGGGAAGCAGCCGCAGTTGGATCGTGCAGCCGACCGCCTGCGCATAGCGCTCGAGGCTGCTCAGAGTGGGCAGTCCATGGCCGCTTTCCAGACGGGCGATTGTGGACTGGGTGGTTGCCATCCTCCGAGCCACTTGCGCCTGAGTCAAACCCGCACGATTACGGGCAGCGATCAACTGTCGCGCCACTCGAAACTCGGGTTTCAGGGAGTCATGTGCGCGCCGGAATGCGCGGTCGGGCAGCCACTCTTTCTTGAGTTGCGCCAGGGTGCTCATAGGACCTCCTTTGCTGTTGCGAGCGCGGTTCGGATTGCGGATGGCGGAGTTTTCTTTCGGATTATCGCACTTTTGGGTAGTGGGTCAGTTTCCGGATAGGGCGTTAGCGAACGCCGAGACGTGAGGCTGCCGTCAGCTCGCCGTAGAACAGGCAAGTGATGCTCCCTTACCTTTTTGTGAATCGACCTTTGATTCTCTCGTACCGCCATACCCACGGCCGCACCATGTACCGCAGTCGAAACCGGCGCGGAATGCCCAAGCGGAAAGTCAAACAGCCAGAACCCGGCAGATACTCATATTGGCCCCCTACCTGGTGGCTCAGATCAGAGACTACAATGAGTGCTTGACAACTGCAGGCCTCCGGGGGACAATGAATGGCGTTCAGCTCTTCAGAAAAATCGTAGTAAAGCTGCCTATGTTTTCCGGCTCCCAGAACTGTGTCATCCCAGAGCTCAAACCGGCGCACGATTGGATTCTTTCCCCAAGGAAAGCAGTTGACTGTCACATCCAGGAAAACTACAGCTTGGCTTCCCAGATTCTCTATCAACAGCGTGCTAGTTCTTTGTTCGGTGGTTTTCAATAGCTTGCCGATTGAAAGGGCCGGCTGCAGCGATGCCCTCGCCTGCCGGGCGGTCGCCTTCATTATGCGGTACGTCAGGCAAACATACAAGGCGGTAAGGACACTCAACACGATAGTCGAGTTCCCGCCCTGTTGAAACCACCACCAAAACCGACCGGCTTGTATCCACAGAGAATCCATATCGACCCCTTGCACCGTTCTCCAGCAGCACAAGTATACAACTTGCATCGGCCTGCGCGGATTGTGGCCCAGCACTGACGAGGTTTCTCTGGCAGGCGGCGTGACCAGCCTGCGGGACGTTGCCCCTGCTGGCACCTGGACGGTTGGTCGGCAATCCGGAAGTCAAGACCAGCAGCGTTGGGGCTGATCAGTACCGGGGCACGGTCGGCTTTACCTCCCCGATCTGTCGTCGAAACCCGGATTGGGGAAGACTACGGGCGCTTTAGGGAGCTATTCCGGCCCCAAGGGCCTGGATCGAAGAAGACTGCCGTGTCTCTCAGGGCTGGTCCGCCGAACGAGGCATAGCTTCCGAGTAGTGCGTCATCCGCCCGGGAATGTCCCCGCGATGTCCACATCCGCGAGGCGGCGAACCGTCAATGGGGATCCCTTCCGTGCAGCCGACGCACCCTGAGCTCTCGCCGCAACATTGCGCATGGATTTCTTCCGGTCCACGCCCAGCGGAGATGCGTTCGATCACCATCTTCGAGATAATTGCTGCTTAGTGCAGGTGAACGAAAGGATAGCTGTGGCAACAGGACCGCGGGGCGGGGCTCGACCCAAATCGATTGCACTTCTTCTCAGCGTAATGAGAGACGGCAGCGGGCGCTACACTTTCCGAGTGCGGTCTGGAAAGCGGGAGATCGCCACAACTGTCAACGCGGACCTGGCTGCCAGCTTTCATGAGGACCTGCGATTGTTGAGGTGGAAGTCAGCAGGGGTACATGACCCAGGAGACACGTTGCTCGATCACGTCGGGAACCGGCTCGCTGGCCTGATTGGCTCCCCTGAAGACTGGCGCTCTCTGAAGCTGCCGGAAGGCCCCAAATACGTGCGGGTCCAGTTCTCGCCGGAAACCGACAGTCTCGTTCATCTGCCTTGGGAGCTTCTGCGCATCAACGGGCGGTTCTTGTTGCATCATCCAGGTAGCCATCTCGTGCGCGAGATCTCGGGTCCCCGAACTCGGAGGCGACGAAGGCGAATGGCCGCCCTGCACATTAGCCTCGGGACCGATGACGCGCTGCGCCTTGATGAGGAACGCTGCGTCGTCCTCGAAGCGTTGCCGTCCAACATGCCCGTCGATTTCCTTCTGGATCCCTCAATCGGCCACCTGGGAACGGCACTAGAAGTTTTCAGGCCCGCTCTCGTGATTGTGTCAGGTCACGGCAGCTACGATGATATCCGGCACGAACATTATGTGCACACGCATCAGGGGCCCATTCCAACAAGACGTCTGGCAGAGTGGTGCGCGCAGTACGGCTGTGAAATTCTATTGCTGTCGACGTGCGAAGGTGGACGGTTTGGCGGAGCGCTACTCGATGGCGGCAGCATCATGCCCCGAGACGTCGTATCCTTTACATTTCCCGTGAAGAGCCGCACGGCAACGGAGAGCGTACAACGGTTTCTGCTTGAATTGGGGCGTGGTTGTTCAGTCAGTGAAGCAATGGCGGCCGTGCGTTCGATCGATACAGACGACGAGTTCGCGTTCTTCAATTGCGTCCATCTGCACCGGGCTAAGGCGCGTTCATTGCACCTTCCCGCAGCGACACGGCGAAAAAACCGTCGGATTGCTACTCGCTGCCCTGGGATGGAATTGCCGCTAGGGACCCTGAACGCCTTTGCACACTGGAGTGATGTCACAACCCTTCTAGCGCCTGTCGGCGGTGGAGGGGATACCCTCATTCAGCATTGGTCCGAACTTGTGCGAAGGTCTCAAAGCCAATCCCGTCGTTGGCGCATCCTCTTCAATCCAGATGAGACTGCGATGCGTGCGCGCCGGAAGCAACAAGTGGTCCGTCTGGCGTTTTCGTCACGCTACTTCCCCGTTGAGCGGGATAACGTTGTGTACACAGACGGCATCAGCCGCACGCTGGCGAAGGCAATTCTGAAGGAGCGACTCGGAGCTGCTGCTTCGAAAGTCGGCGATCACCCTCTGTTGGGTATGCCAGCTTTTCTCGATAGCCTTTCCGTCGGAACATCACCGGAAGAAGCCGTGTTGGCGTTTGAGGACGCAAACGAAATGCGTGAGCGTGCGCAGCGCCTGGGGCCAGACGGGCACTTGTTTGCCGGTTCGCTGTATGCACCGGACTCGATCGCCCAAACGACGGTTGAAGGCAGAAAGAAGTTTGCGCAAATCACGCAGGAGTTCGGTCTTGAAGCTGCGGTGATCGAGAGAGGAATCCTGGCGGCTGTGCAAGCAGGCGTCGTGCTTCCCTGCGGAGAAACTCTAACACTCGCACCGGAATTTATGATGCTCGGTGAACGTTGGTTTCCCGACTGGCGCACCGAGCATCGGCGGACGTTTGAAACGCTATGCGCCGCTTTTGGGAAACTGGCTGCTCACGGGAAGGTAGATCTTGAAACCGGAGAACGACTCCTCGATTGGGCAATTCGCATTGGACAGTGGGAGATCGCCGGACTTTTATGTGAACGACTTTGCGCATGGTACGGCACGCGCGGAAGACTGGAGGACATGGAGCAGAATATCAGGCGGGTGCTACCGAAGGTCTCTGGCATGACAAGTTTTGTGCTTCGGGGGCACCTCGCGACGCTACTGATCAATCAGGGGAATTTCCGAGCCGGCCTTGGCGAAAACGAAACCTTGGAGCAAGAGCTCCGCGCGCTGCCCGAGGACGAGGACTACTACCGCAACCTTCAGGCGACCATCACGCAGCAAATTGATTGCCTGCAGGAGTTGGGACGACTGGACGACGCGCAGAAGCGGTGGAACGAGGCAAAACGGCTTGTCCCACTGTGCCCCGATCCGACGGGACAACTTCTACCCAGGCTCCTGGGACAGCTCGCCCACATCCGGCAGCAAGCCGGAGCCGTTTCGGAGGCGCTTGAGCACGCCACTGAAGCTGTGCGGCTGGCAGTAGAGAATAACTGTCCTGCGGTCTTGGTTGCAGAACTTCGGCACACCAAAGCTGATCTCCTCCGCCTCTCCGAGCGCAGTCGTGATGCTCTGGATGAACTCCGTGCATGTACTGGGACTGACATGCCGCCTTCGCTGCGGTCACGGTTCTTTCACCTGTTGTCCCTGCTCGTCGGGGAACGAGGTAGAGGGGAATCGCTTGAGTATCTGCTCGAAAGTTATGAGACAGACCGCCAGCGCGGTGACGCAGCCGGGGTCGCAATCTCACTGCTATCCATTGCGCGGGTCTTCTTCGAACAGAGTGAGCTTGATCGATCCCGGGAGCGCATTAGAGAGGCGCTTCCGCTTGCCGAGCGATGTGGGCTACAGACCGTCATTGCCCACTTGGCCGAGTTGTGGGCCGAAATCGATATAACGGAGGGTGACGTAGCTTCTGCCAAGAGTTGGCTTGCTACGGCTAGAGACAGATTTGCGCGATACGGTGACACTGAGGAGGAGGGACGTATAACGCGAATACTCGATGCTCTGACGACATCACGCCAAGTGCGCCCCGGAACGTGAGCCGCTATGAGGCGCCGGCTTGACCACTCCGAACGTCTTCTGCCCTGCCTTGGTGCCCCGATGACGGAGCCAAGCAATCTCGGGCTCATTGCGGTCAAATTCGTGAGTAACGCCCGAACCGGAGAACGCCACGAGCTTCCGAGTGGTCGGCAAACCGGAAACTGACCCAGTACCCACTTTTGCGATGTGGTGAGTTGCCGGATCTCTCCTTCGGGAAAATCGGCTTCAAACACCCGGGGGCTGCCGGTGCGATAGGAGGTGAACAGGAGGGTCTTGGAGTCCGGCGCGAACGAGCTCTGGAAGAAGCAGGTAAGGTGATTGACCGAGGGGCGGCCGGTCATCTCATCCACCAGAACCCCGGTGACCGGATCGCGGTAGGCAGAATGCTCCGTTGCGATCTGCCCTCCATCTGGCGTACGATGCGGGTCATGAAGCCGATTCGGGTTTTTAGCGTGGTACCCTCCCTGCCGCCGGAGCTGGAGGACTTGCGGGAACTGGCCTACAACCTGCGCTGGGCCTGGAACCACGAGGCCATCGAACTGTTCCGCCGGCTGGACAGCGATTTGTGGGAGTCCAGCGGGCACAATCCCGTGCTCATGCTGGGAACCATCGACCAGATGAAGCTGGAGAGCGCGCGCACCGATGAGACCTTCCTGGCGCACCTGGAGCGCGTCTCGCGGGACTTCAAGGCGTATGTGAGCGGGGAGTCCTCGTGGTTCCGGCGGGCCTGCCGGCGGGCCGGCCAGCCGCCGCTGGTGGCCTACTTTTCGGCCGAGTTCGGGGTGACCGAATGCCTGTCGATCTTCGCGGGCGGGTTGGGGATCCTGGCCGGAGACCACTTGAAGTCGGCCAGCGACCTGGGGGTGCCACTGGTGGGCGTGGGTCTGCTTTATCAGCAGGGCTACTTCCACCAGTACCTCAACCAGGGGGGCTGGCAGCAGGAGGCCTACGAGGACAACGATTTTCACAACCTGCCGCTACGCCAGGTCCAGCGCGCCGACGGCGCGGCTCTGACCGTGCAGGTCCAGTTTCCCGGCCGGCTGATCACCGCGCAGGTCTGGCGGGCGCAGGCGGGGCGCGTGCCACTCTATCTGCTGGACACCAACATTCCGGCCAACGCGCGTCCGGAGGACCGGGACATCACCGACGCACTCTACGGGGGGGACCGGGAGATGCGCCTCAAGCAGGAAATCCTGCTGGGCATCGGGGGCTACCGGGCCCTGGAGGCGCTGGGCCTCGAACCCACGGTCTGCCACATGAACGAGGGACACGCCGCCTTCGTGGGCCTGGAACTGGTGCGCCGGC
>Ga0315280_10003271_pt1 | contig 25088 bp, 18 predicted proteins | sample YL17G06_40_MG_FD_203697 | JGI IMG/M metagenome (GOLD analysis project Ga0315280, IMG submission 203697) | Sediment microbial communities from Yellowstone Lake, YNP, Wyoming, USA - YL17G06_40 | ecosystem: Environmental > Aquatic > Freshwater > Lake > Sediment | place: USA: Wyoming | collected...
TAAAGTATTCGGCTCAAAAAGAAAATATGTAATGAAATTTGAAATTGAATTCAGATTAAGATATACGTTAGAGGAAATGGAGAGAGCAAATCAATATCAGCGGGAGGTCTTTTCATGAAAAAAATTAGGCAGGCTTCTTCCCTTGCGGTCTTTTTATTGATAAGTCTTATTCTTTCCGCTCAGGAGCTCTATAAAACTCCGCCTCAAGACGTTGTGAAAATCTTGGATGCACCTCCGCCACCGCGCGCACTCATCAGCCCGTCAGGCGACTGGATGCTCCTGGCAGAATATGAGGCTATGCCGTCTATCGGTTATCTGGCTCAGCCAATTCTCAGACTGGCAGGGCTGAGAATAACCCCAAAGAATAACAGCCGCCTGCAAACAACTTTTTACACGCGCTTGACGTTGAAATCTCTGAAAGATGGGACCAAAAAGCAGATTACCGTGCCTGAAGGGATGAAATTCGGCCTTCCTGAATGGTCCTCTGACGGAGCATGGCTTGCTTTCCCCCGCTACACAGATACCGGAGTTGAACTCTGGGCCGTGGATGTAAAAACAGCCACAGCCAAAGCTCTGACTCCGCCTTTGATGAATGCAGTTCTCAACAGCGGCTTCACCTGGCTTCCTGCTAGCCGGCAACTTCTCGTTTATATGATTCCGGACGGAAGAGGAAATCCGCCGGAGGCTCCGCTCGTACCTGTTGGCCCCGACATCCAAGAGACATCGGGCAAATTTGCCAAAGTGTGGACTCATCAAGATTTACTGAAGACGCCTTACGATGAAGCTTTGTTTGACTACTACGCTACTTCTCAAATTGTAAAGATGGATGTGGAATCAGGCCAGACTCAAAAAATTGGTTCACCCGGTATCCATCTCTTCGTCCATGCTTCTCCAGACGGAAATTTCCTGCTTGTCCATAAAATCAAGAAGCCTTATTCTTACAGCGTTCCTTATTACGAGTTCGCTCATTCTGTGGAAATCTGGGATAAGAATGGCGAACTAGCCCACCTGCTGGCTGACCTACCTCCGGCGGATGAGGTCCCTCTACACGGAGTCCCTCTAGGTCCCAGAGAAGTAGACTGGCAACCCCTTAAGCCTGCGACTGTGGTCTGGGTTGAAGCTCTAGATGGAGGCGACCCTGAGAAAGAAGTTCCCCACAGGGATAAACTGATGAGCCTTTCTGCTCCCTTTAAAAGCGAACCCACCGAATTGATGAAAATTCCGCAGCGCTATTCAGGAATTTCCTGGCTCCAGACCAAGGGTTTGGCTTTTATTTCAGAAAATGACTGGAAGAGAAAGTGGGATACTACTTATTTAATTGACACCAACAACCTTGCGCTCGTGCCTAAAAAGATTTTTGACTTGAGTTCCCAGGACCAATACCACGATCCAGGTTTCCCGGTGACCATTACAACCCCATCTGGCGAACGGATAGTTCTCCAAGATAAAGATTGGATTTATCTTGACGGGAATGGCGCAACGCCCCAAGGAGACCGGCCATTCCTGGACAAAATGAACATCAAAACCTTGGAAAAAAAGCGGCTATTCCTGTGCGGAGAAAAAAGCTACGAGACATTCGTAGCATTCAAGGCAAACTTCCGCGATCAAATCATCATCAGCGCCGAATCCAAAACCCAGCCTCCGAACTATTATCTTCTCAACCTCAAGACAAAGAAGCAGGAGGCACTCACGGACTTTAAAGATCCTGCCCCTCAGCTCATAGGCATGAGAAAGGAGCTCATCAAATATAAAAGGGCTGATGGAGTGGAACTATCTGGAACGCTCTATCTACCCCCTGAATATAAGGAAGGACAGAAGCTGCCCATCGTCATTTGGGCCTATCCCCTGGAATTCAATGATCCTGGAACAGCAGGGCAAGTGAGAGGCTCACCCAACAGGTTTACATTTTTCAGGGGAGCTTCCCAGCTTTTCTTTGTGACTCAGGGATATGCTGTGCTTGATGGAGCCCAGATGCCGGTGATTGGCGACCCTAAAACCATGAATGATACATTTGTGGACCAGATCGTGGCCAACGCCAGAGCAGCGATCGATACCCTGGATTCTCTTGGAGTCGGAGATCCTAAGCGGGTTGGGGTTGGAGGCCACAGCTATGGCGCCTTTATGACTGCAAACTTGTTGGCCCATTGTGACCTTTTTGCAGCAGGAATTGCCCGGAGCGGAGCCTACAACAGGACCTTAACGCCTTTTGGCTTTCAGAGTGAACGCAGAACTCTCTGGGAGGCTCCAGAGGTTTATTTCAAGGTTTCGCCTTTCATGTATGCAGATAAAATCAACGAGCCGATTCTTCTCATCCATGGAGAGGCCGACAACAATTCCGGGACTTTCCCCATACAATCTGAGAGGCTTTTTCATGCGCTCAGAGGTTTCGGCGCCACAGCCCGCGTGGTTATGCTTCCTTATGAGAGCCATGGATACATCGCCCGTGAGTCCGTCCTGCATGTTCTGGCGGAGATGTTTGAGTGGTTCGACAAGTATGTGAAGAACAAAAAATGAAACGCTTTAAAATATTCACCACTTTTTCCACAACTCTTGTGAAAAAGCTTGTGGAAAAATCAGTGACTTCTTTTTCTAAAAACTTGAAACAAGAGGAGTTGCCCGAATTTGCACAAATTTTGGGCACTCGGCTCAACCTTAAAAAGGAGTTTTCCATGCCGAAAGAAAAAAAATTTTTGCTGGCACTTTTGATTATTTTTATTTTCTCTCTTGCTTTCGGTGAACAAGCGCTGGGCCAGCCTTCTTCTAAGATTCTGCTGTGCAATGATGACGGAATTGACGCACCTGGAATCGCCGTTCTGTTTGAGAAGTTTCTCCCGATTGGTTCAGTAACTGTAGCCGCTCCTGTGCGCAACTTCAGTGGTTCTTCGCATGCGATTACCACTCAAGAGATTATTCTTGTTGAGGAGTCGGTGAAGAAGGGGGCCAAATGGTTTGCCATCAATGCTACTCCTGCCACCTGTGTCCGCCTGGCTCTGGAGTGTTTGCTGCCTGAGAAGCCAGATATTGTCATTTCTGGCATTAATAAAGGAGATAATGTGGGAGTTGTGACCTTTTATTCAGCAACCGTCTCCTGCGCCCGCGAAGCGGCTTTTTTAAGGATCCCTGCCATTGCTGTATCTTTAGAGGTCGGAGAAAAGATGGATTATGAATTTGCCGCGGACTTTATTGTTGAACTAGCTAAGGAGATGAAGGGCAAAGGGCTTAAAGGCGACACCTTTCTTAACGTCAACTTCCCTGCCTTGCCCAAAAATCTGATCAAAGGAGTTCTCGTCACCAGACAGGATCTGAGGGCTTCCTTCGAATACTATGACAAGAGGATTAATCTTAAAGGCCAGATTTATTTTTGGCCTCTCTATAAGCCTCTCGATCAGGGGACACAGGAGATGACCGACGTTTGGGCCTTGAAAAATGGCTTCATTTCGATTACTCCGTTTCAATTCGATCAAACAGATGTCAGCAAGTTAAAAGACCTCGAAGCCTGGAAGTTCACCAAATGGAGACGATAAATCCTGAAGATTGAATTTTTTCACAAAAGTGGTATGATTTGCGTGCGAAAAGAGAACTTAATTTTATGATGGGAGGGAAAAAATGAGAAAAAATATTTTGTTTTCATTTCTTCTAATCGGTGTCTCCTCCTTCCTTCTGATGGCAGTCACCCAAGCAAAAGCCCAAGAAAGTGATAAAGTCACAATCCAGGAAATTGAAGAATTTCCTTACTGCTGTCTCCCCCACAAAGGCCCTTATACTGATATCCCAGACGTGATCGGCCAGATGGTGCAGACTTTCCGGGAGCAAAACCTTTTTCCCACCGGCCCCCTTATCGGGATTTATTACAGCGTGCCTGAAAATACAAAGGCTGAAGAGTACCAGTGGGAAGTGGGATTCCCTGTTACGGCCCAGAGCCTCATTCAGCCTCCTTTAGTCCTTAAGCAATGGAGCTTCAAAACCGTCGCCACCTGCCTCCATACGGGCTCATATGAGACGGCGATAAAAACTATAACCAAAATCCAGGAATGGATGGATGAGAACGGCTATGTCCAGGCAGGTCCCTTCCTGGAAAGGTACATGGATATGGACCCGGCAGCGGTCAAGCCTGAGAACCTGAAGACCGAAATCTGGATACCCGTTAAAGAAAGCAGGAAATATTGAATATCAAAAGTGTAGCCCCAAATTTGCTCCCAGCCCCAATCCGCTGAAGTTAAGTTTTTGCCCCGGGATACTAATTCGCATAGAGCCATAAATGATTTCGTTAGGATAAGGCCTGTCATAATACCAATAATAACTGTTTATTTGAAAAGCATGTATTTTAACCGGAATATATTTATAGTCAACGCCTAGCCCAAGAGACAAATTTTTATTAAAAAAGTAGGAATAGTCTCCGAGAGCCAAAAAGCAAAGGGCTCTTTTAGAAAAATCTTTTCTCTCATAATTTTCCCCATCAGAGTTTGAAAATACAATATTTAACTTGCTGTATCCTATTCCCCCTCCAAATTTGAAAGAAGATTTTTTCAGGTAACCATCAGGAACAGGCAGATAAGAAGCCGTAATAAAGTATGCATTTCCTTTATAGTAACCGCTCAGGTAAGTTTCAACTTCAACCCAGCTTCTATAGTCCAAATTCGGGACAACATGGCGGCCGACAACTCTATGACTCCCGAGAGGAGAAAAAGTAATACCTAAAGCAATATTGTTCCCGATAGAATATTCTATTCTGATATCTTTAAAATAAATGTGTTGATCTTTCATGACTTCGGGATATTCAACTGATCCAGAGCCAAACCAGCCGCCAGAATAAAACCAATCATCTCCAAAGCCGATATTCTCTATAAGGTTTCTAAAATCTCCTATGCCTTGAGAATTGAAATATCCTGGAACTAGGCTGAGATGGACTCGGCTGAATTTATGAGGGCTAACCTTCTGATCAAGATTATCTTCGATCTTAATTTTACCCTGGGCAGGAATTCCCCTTTCAGCCGTTGTAAGAGCCTCTTTTTGAATCTCTAAAGACTGCATATTAATATTTTCGGGCAATGCTTCGGGATATCGGGAATTGGAATTTAGTTTTTTTAGAATAAACTTTATTTCCTCTTGTGACCTCCCCTCCATTTCTATTGACTCATCTATTCCTTTTATGGAACCCCAAATTCCCCCAACAGACATGGCCAAAACGCCAAATCCTAAAGCTCCCAGCGCAGCCTTCTGCCCTGCCGTCAAACTGAACCAGCCAGGCTTATCATTTCCGCTCGCGAAACCCAGTAATGCTCCGCTCCCCCCGCCAATCAACAATCCATATCCCAGGCCCTGAAAGAGCTTAGACTTCTTAACGACTCGGATAATGTTGATCTCTCCGATGTCCACGGTCACTCCTGATAAAGATGAAGAATCCATAAGAATAAGGCTTTTCTCCTTCACTGCTAAAAGTTCACCTCTGATTTTTTGTCCATCGTTTTTCTGGATTAAGAGTTCGGCACCGCGTTTCTTTTCTTTGGCGTCAGCAGTGGCAACAAAAAGAGAGGTAACGACCAGGAGTACTGCCACAAAGCCCTTTTTTCTTTTTCCTCTTAAATATGTTTTTCCCATTGCCTTCCTCCTTTTATCATTCTCTAATTTCAATTTAAGCTTCCTCGTGAAAGAAGTTGTCAAAAAGATGTTAAGAATTTGTAAAGATTCTGTTAAAAAATATAAGCATTTCTTTTTCGGGGAGAGGAAGCTATCATCAAAGTTGGGTGGCACGGCGGAGGGGCTCCCCGCCCGCCCGCAACCTCGCGGCGTTTGAATCATTTCCTTTGCGGTATCAGACGGGAGCGGAGGTGAGAACGGACGGGGAGGAGCCGTGACAGGGCCCTATTCCTGATCATGGCTACCACAGAAAAAGAAATACTTCCCTATGAAGGATTGTTAGGAAGGCAGGACAGGGAGAGATTATTTGACGAATTTATAGCCTGACCAGGGGATCGTGATCAGGTGAACAGGATTTGACACATCATCCTCGATTTTTCTCCTCAAGTTATGGATAAAAGTGTCCACCGTCCTCGTTGTCGGAAACTTGTCATAGCCCCAAACTTCATTCAGAATAATCTCTCGGCTTATGACTTCGCCTTCATGGCAGACAAGGAGCTTGAGGAGTCCAAATTCCTTAGCCGTGAAATAGAGATTCTTTTTCCCTTTGCGAGCAATTTGTTTCTTGAAATTGAGGTAAATATCAGCAAAAGAATACTCTTCAATTCCTTTTGGTTCAGGAAGGCGCCGACGGAGAACAGCCTTAACTCTGGCCAAGAGCTCTTTGGTTCCAAACGGCTTGAGGATATAATCGTCCGCTCCAAGTTCCAGCCCCACGACTTTGTCAATCTCCTCTTTTTTCTGTCCGGACAGCATGATAATAGGAGTCGAAATTCCCTTGGATCGAAGCCTTTTGCAGATTTCTAATCCATTTAGGGAAGGAAGGACTAAATCGAGGATAATCAAATCAATTTTTTCCTGGCAGCCTAAGCGGAATCCCTGCTCTCCGTCCAGGGCTTTGAGAACTTTAAAATTCTCGACTTCGAGCGAAGCGGCTAATGTCTCAACCAGAGCCGCATTATCCTCGATGATTAAAATCTTTTTCATGTCTTTGGAAAAATTAATTTAAAAGTGCTGCCCTTGTTCACCTGACTTTGGACCCTGACGGCTCCTTTGTGGGCCTCCATGATGTGTTTAGCGATTTTCAACCCCAGTCCCACTCCTTCCACACAATGCTGGGAAGTTGTCCCCCTGTAGAATTTTTCAAAAATTTTTTCTTGTTCTTCCACTGGGATCCCAACCCCGAAATCTTTAACTTGAACCTCCACTTCTCTTTCGCTTTCAATAAGCCGAATCTCTATGGCTTTCTTCCCTGCTGAAAACTTTATAGCATTATCCATAAGATTGGTCAAGGCTTGTTTCAGGGCATCGGGATCAATCCTCAAGATAACAGGCTCCTCTGGGAAATGCATTTTGAGCTGAAACCCATCGGTCTCGAGTCGATGACGGAAAAGCTTCGCCACTTCTTCGATAATTGGCCGGATTTCTGTGTTTTGGAAGTTATACTGTTTCACCTGTCGTTCAATTCTGCCAAAATCAAGTATGTTGTGGAGGAGACGGGAAAGGCGGCCGGTCTCTGAAGCCATGAGGTCGAGGAGCTCTCCTCTCTTGGCGTGATCCCTAATTTTCCCAGCCTGCAAAATTTCAGTTAATCCCTGTAAGGAGCTCATCGGCGTCCTGAGTTCATGGGAGACAGTCGAAATAAATTCAGTTTTTAACTTATTGAGTTCGTCTGACTTCTCTTTTGACGCTCTTTCGTAAATCACCTCCTCCTGAAGCCTAATCCTCTCCAGATTGACGGCTAACTCGCCCGCCATGGTCAACAAAAGCTCAAGGTCTTCCCGCGAAAATCTCTCACCTGATTTTTTCTTGCCCAGGGCTAAAAACCCGGCTAAAGCTGTCGATTTAAAGGCAAGCGGAATAATCATTTCGAGTTTTTTACCTTCCAGGAATTTCTCCAGAGAAAAATCCATATTCTCCAGGGTTCGAACAGCTCTCTTTCTGGCAAATATTTTTTCTGAACCGAGGCCAAGTAAAAAGAGAGAGCTCAGGTCCTTTTCCCCATCTCTAACAACCAAAAGTTCATACTTTTCGGGAACCAGGGAATAGAGAGAAAGACCGAGATAGTCCAAGGGCAGAGCTTCTTTAACCCTGATCAAGAAAAAATCAATAAGATGATCGGTATCGGCCATTCTATGGGCCTTATCGCTGAAATGGAGAACATATTCTCGATAGTCATAACTTTGACGGAAAAATGTTCTATCCACTAACTCCTGAATTTTTTTGCGTGCCGGGTGAAAAGCGGCTGCAGCCAACAAAGCTCCAGCTCCAGAAACAAATGTTTTTTGAACAACAAAGAGTTTAGAAAAAAGATTTTGAAAAATTTGAATCGAAAAAAGATAGAGACTGACAGTGAAAACGGTCAAAAAGGCGTAGACCAAGCTCCGATTGATGATCAGTTCAATATTCATCAGGTTAAATTTGATTATTGAAAAAGCAAAGGCGAGGGGAATGATAACAAAAAAAACAGCCGAAAACTCTTCTGAAATGAGCGGCTTGAGTTTCATGACGAGAGGAAGCTGATAAACCAAAATGAATGGACCCAACCCGACAAAAAGCCCATAAAAGACCCATTTAATCTGGGCTATCTCCTCTTCGAGGAGTGATTTTTTATAGCTGATGATCAAGTAAATTATGGCCATGAATACAAATAAAACAATGTAGATGCGGAAAAAATAATATAGGGACTGGTAAAATCGATAGGTCTTAAGGGAAGGTTTCAGGCTTGAATAAAGAAAGTAAAAAAGGTTAAATCCGGCCCACAAGAGCGCTGGGCCATAAATGAGATACTTGCTGAGCCTGAGTTTGCTCCTATAGAAAGAAAGGGAGAAGTGAAGGAGCAAAGCGGGAGCTAGAGCGTAAAGAATGCAGAATATGACACCTGGGAGGAAAGACAACCACACTTTTTTCAAGCAATAATATTCACCGCTGATAATCACTGAGGACGCAAATGCTAAAGAAGCCCAATAGAAAATCCGAGCTCTGGTCTCTTCAGGCCGAAGGAGAAAAACGACCACACCGATGATGAAGCAGAAAACACCGATCAAAAAATAGATTAGAGGAAAAGGGACCTGGCTATAATAGGGAAGAATCACGACCTGGAGTTTATTGATCTTTCCATTATCTTTTAGATAGACAGTGGATGGCTCTCCAATGGACTTCTGTCTTAAAATAAAGTCAAAATCTTTTTCTTTTTCAATCTTGATTTCATCAATTTGAATAATCTTTTTTTCGCTGATTCTTTGAGGAAGGCCTGGTCTTTGGCGCAGGCAAAAAAAGCCATAAATGCTGATAAGAATAATGAGGAGACCAGCAATCAATGAGAGGAAATAGAAAAGTCTTTTCATCCCTCTTTTTTCCCCCTGGTCGAGCAAAATATAACACTGAATCCAAATAAATGTCAAACAGGATCCCTTTGTTGAGCTGCCGGGAACTAATCAGATTATCATCTAATACCCGCACAAGCCTTGACACATACCCCGCAGATATATTGACTGACGATACCCGCTTTCCTGAATTCCTTAAGTTTCTCAAAGCAGGATTGGTGGTCAAAGTCTTCTTGATTCAGCTTAATAGCTTGAGCCGGGCAAGATGAGAGACATCTCCTGCACGTGCCACAATCAGCCTCCATCGGTTTATCTGTTTCAAGGGGCATATTTGTAAGAACAGTGACAAGCCTAAACCTCGACCCTAGCTTTGGGTTGACAAGCAGGTTGTTGCGACCAATCCAGCCTAAGCCCCCCAGATAGCCAATTTTTTTGTGGGAAACGTGGGCGCGCTGCTTCTCCCAATCAACAATTTGAGAAGCAGGGAGAGGCAGGGCTTGAAATCCAAGCTCCTGAATAGTGGAAGAGATAAGGAAAGCTGCCCTATCAAGAAAAAAATTGAGCTGACGGTAATGATGAAAATATAAGGAGGTGGGCCTATCTTCGATATCATCAAGGACAGAATCTAAGAGCCTTTTTCCTAGAGATATTCCTCTTTCAAATCTGGCTTTTAGATTTTCACTTAAAATAAATCCCTGCTTTACTGAACTGATATCCGCCACGCCAAGAAGAGAAAATCCGAGGTCAAATGCATGTTTCTTCAGCAGATTATAATTTTCGCTTCTGTCAGACATAGGTTTTTATTTTAGTAGTGGAAACATATTCTGTCAATGAAAGTTGACTCCTCAGCCAAATTTGGATATATCATTCATTTAACATATATAACGCAAAGGAGTAGTCATGGTTGAAAAGACTTTGGCCATCATTAAGCCAGATGCAGTCAAAAAGAAAATAATTGGACCAATAATCCAGAAAATTGAGGATGAAGGCTTTAATATTTTGGCCCTGAAAATGCTCCATCTTACCAAGGAAGAAGCAAAAGGCTTCTATGTTGTTCACAAGGATAAACATTTTTACGAAAGCTTGACAAATTTTTTGTCTTCTGGAGATATTGTTGTCATGCTTCTTGAAAGAGAGAATGCCATTTTGCACTGGCGCGATGTGATGGGTGCCACTGATCCTGCTTTAGCCAAGCCCGGCACTCTACGTCATAAATTCGGATTTTCTATCGAGCGGAATGCCGTTCATGGCTCTGACAGCACAGAAACAGCCGAATGGGAAATTAACTATTTCTTCAAAAACGAAGCACAAAAACTTTGAAGCCTGCTGCCCAAGCAATTAGGTCAAAGTTTAATTTCAAAGTTCGTGCTGTTGGACGATCGCGAATTGTGGCTTAATTTATTTTTTTAGTAATTTAGAATATACTATATCTAGACACAGATAAATTATTGGCACTATCTTTAGTCCCTCTTTTTGACTCATTTTTTATAAGTTTAGATAAAATTTTGCTTGACATTTTATGTTCATTTTAATAGATTTATATCAGCGCCTTGGATGAGAATGATAGAAGAAGCCAAAATTCATTTCTTTCTCTCTCCGCTAATTTCTATCTTTTCTTTCGCAAGGCGTTCCTAATTAAAAGGAGGCCGCTATGCGTAAGAAATTTTTTGTTAAGGTAGTCGCCCTCGTCGTCTGCTTCGCATTTCTTTCTCTTACTATTCCTGGATTATATGCAGCAGAAAAGAAACCCCACAAATATGATGCTAAAACTTATATCACAAAATCCTGGCTCGTACTGTCTTCTGTCTTTGAATTCTTTAATAACATTTTCCATCCAACCAAATCTCTAGATCCAGCTAAAAACTCTCCTAATAGCAATTCGAGTATGGTCGCCCAGCCGACAGGGGATTCTCCATCACCTAAAATAGGTGATAAAGATTAATTTAAAATAGCTAGGTTAGAACTTAGAAAAAATATCGAAAGAATATCTTTGGGGCAGAGGCTCAATCTAAACCAATTTTCCAATTATGGAACTATTAAGTTTCATTAACGAATAAAAATCTCTTTTTACACTGCTAAAAGTAATATTTTTTATAACTAGATTTCTAAGATATCGCCTCTATAGGTGAGAAAATTTAGATAAAATCACCCCTGAACTCATCCCTTAAGGCTATTGCCTCTTCTCTCTTGCTCTGCCAAGATTTAAAGGAGGCTGGAGTATATACCTTGATTTCTGTGAAAAAAATTCTCTCCACCATTCAGCTATTTTCTCTTCTTTTTTTCTTGTTATTATATCTTGTCATTTTTTCTGTTCCAATGGACAGAAACCGTTCATTGAACTCTTCCTCAGATCAACAATTTGGTAACCTCTTTAGCCAGGGAGAAAAATTTAGGCTAGAAGGCGAATTTGAAAAATCAATATCATTTTTCGAAGAATCTTTAAACCTTTCCAGAAAAAACAAAAATGAGAAAGATGAAGTTGAATCTCTTAAAAAACTCGGATTGTTGTACTGGAATATTGGAAAACTTAAAGATTCTTTAAAGCTTTACGCCAATGCGCTGGAAATTGCAAAACAAATCAATTTTAAAGATAAAGAAGAAGAATGCAAAACAGCTATAAAAATTCATAAATTTTATACCGAGGGAAAAGATCTCCGTTCTTCTAGGCAATATCAAAAATCAATAGAAAGTTTTAAAAAATCCATAGAGCTGGCCAAACAAATAAACAGTAAAGAGCATGAGGTCAAATCCCTTCGCCAACTAAGTGTTACTTTTTTTGAAATAAATAATCTCCAAGAATTCCTATTTCTAAACAAGTCGGCCTTGGAAATTGCTAAAAATTTAAATCATAGACAAGAAGAAGTAAATTGTCTGTTAAATATAGGTCTTTTTTATTGGAAATTAGATAATTATTCTAATGCTCTAAAATATTATGAAGAAGCTTTAATAACAGCTCATAATTTTGCAAAAAATAAGGAAGAAGAGTCTTCTTGTCTAACTAATATTGGCCTCACTTACATGAACATTGGCAATTTCGAGAAAGCACAAGAGTACTTATTAAGGGCCTTAGAAATCGACCGGAATTTATCAGATGCTGACCTCGTCACAAAAGATTTGAACAATATGGGAATAGGGTTCCGCAGAAAAGCAATGCTTACTGATAATAAAGAAGACTTTAATAGAGCACTCAATTATTTTAATGAGTGCCTTAGTTTATTAAAGAGAACTAAATATAAAAAAACTGAAATAAAAGTATTAAACAATATAGGCTCTGTTTATTCTCAAATAGAAAATTATTCTGAAGCTTTAAAATATTATCATCTTGGCCTTAAAAAGGCCGAAGAAATTAAAAATACTGAAGAGATGAGCATCCTGCTTAATAACATAGGAATTGTTTATGCTAATCTGGGGAATTATGAGGAGTCCACAAAATACTACCAAAAAGCCATTGATTTAGCTTTAGACATTAAGGGAGGACAGATTCTCTGGGAAGCTTATCTTGAGATGGCTAACGCCTTAAAAAAACAAGGGAAATCTGAAGAGGCTTTAGAAAATTACAAAAATTCTATTTCTATCATCGAGGATATTCGCTCTAAAATCAAATTAGAAGAGCTCAAAGCTAGCTACCTGGGAACGGATAAAAGGATTGAAGCTTATCAGAATCTGATTGATTTGTTAGCTAACCTTAATAAATCTCGTCCAGATAAAAATTACAGGTCCGAAGCTTTTAATTATTTAGAAAGAGCAAAGGCCCGCTCTTTTCTGGACAGTTTAGAAGTCTCAGAAGTGGGTATTTCTCAAGGAGTTGACATCAAACTCGCCAATCAGGAAAAAGAGTTGATGCGAGATATCTCAAAAATTTATATTAAGCTATTAGCTCCCCAGCTTACTCCGGACCAGAAAAACGCCCTCAATGAGGCGCTTAAAACCTATGAAGATAAACTGGAAGCTCTAAAGAACGACATAAGAATATCAAGCCCTGCTTATGCAAACCTCCAATATCCTGAAATAATCACAGTTGAGGAAGCTCAAAAGAAATTAATAGATGCGCAAACAGCTTTTTTTGCTTATTCAATTGGAAAAGAGAGTTCCTACGCCTTCAGTCTAAGTAAAAAAGATCTAAAAATATTCCCCCTTCCCTCAAGAAAAGAGCTCCAGAAGCAGGTGACCGATTATCTAAAAGTCATCACGGATAAAGAGAATCATGACTTTCATCTGGGTTACAAACTCTACCAGGAACTCATTCTCCCCGGCTTAGAAAAAGACATAAAAAAAATATTTATTGTTCCTGACGACATTCTCTATTTTTTACCTTTTGAAGCTCTCCCAACTCAAAAAAATTACAGGAGCTGGTTGATTACTAATTACAAACTCGCTTATGTTCCTTCTCTTTCCTCATTCCGCGAACTCGTTCGCCGAAATAAAATGAATGGAGAGAAATTGCACAAAGATATCTTGGCTTTTGGTGACCCCTACTTTGGTCCCTATGAAACAGAAGAGAAGGGAAATAATGGCGGAGACATCTTTCAAAACTTCTATTCCACTTCTGCCTTTAAATTTTTCAGATTAAAGTACAGCGGTCTTGAAATCAGTCGAATTGCCTCCCTCTTTAAGCCATCGAAATGCACCATCTTTTTGAGAAAGAAAGCATCTGAGGAAGAACTTAAAGCTCAAAATCTCGCTGATTATAAAATAATCCATTTTGCTACTCATGGGCTTATTGACGACAAAAAGCCTGCCCGCTCTTCCATCATTCTTTGCTTGGATCAGAATCCGACAGAAGATGGCTTCCTTCAAATGAGAGAGATATTCAATTTAAAGCTTCATGCTGACTTAGTCACGCTCTCTGCCTGTCAAACAGGCTTAGGCCAGTTTATTAGAGGAGAGGGAATTGAAGGCCTGAGCCGGGCATTTTTTTATGCTGGGGCCTCATCGGTCCTGATGAGTCTCTGGGCCATCAACGACCAAGCGAGCTACCAGCTGATGGAAAGATTCTATTATCACCTCCGCAAATCTGAATCCATCATGAATGCGCTGCGCTTGGCCAAACTGGAGATGATTGAATCTGGGACGCTGTCCCATCCTTATTACTGGGCAGGATTTATAATAACCGGAAAAGCAGACAAAGTGATTTTCCCTCGCAGCCAGATCAACTGGATTTTGTTGGCTACTTCTCTCTGCGTGGGAGGAATCATTCTGATTGCGGTGAAAAATCTTAAAAGGAAAAAAAGTTAGCGAGTCAGCCAGGACTGATTTTTTATAGTTAGAACTGAAAAAGGGACAATCCACCATAAAAGAAGGGCCGTGATGATTGTATAAGGAATTCCAAAAAGAAAAGCCAAGCTTTTATTGGTCCGGAGATAATAGAGAGAAAGGATAAAAGAAGAAACAATCAAAAAAGCAATGTGCCGAAGAATAAAAAGAGGATTAATGACAAAAGAATAAGCGATAACAACTATAGAAAAAAGGTGAAAAGGGTGGAGGAAAGTCATAAAGAAAAAGTCAAAGATGGGCAAGATTCTGTGTTTTGTTCGATAGCGTGTAAACATAAACCGGGCAAAAAAGACTGATTCCCGGACATAACTCCTCGTCCAGCGAAGATACATTTTGTTCATCTGGCCAAACTTTTGAGGAACTTTAGTATAGACGAGGGCATTCGATTGGTATTTAACCATATATCCCGCTTTAAGGACTAAAGTCGTAAGGGCTCTATCTTCTCCATGGGTACAGGGAGCGTTTAAGAATGTCTGCTTCAGCCATTCATGGATAAAACTCTGCAATAGGTCTTTCCGGTAAGCCGTTAGGGCACCTGGGCAACATAAAACTGCCCCATAGACACTCTGATAACCACGTCCAAAATTAAAGGAAATAGAATACCGGACAGACAACATCCTTGTCAGCAAGTTTTCTTTTTCATTTAAAACAGCCACGCGGCCTGAAACTGCTCCAGTCTTCTTATCTTTGATGAGGGGAATGACGATATTCCTGATCGCACTCCGTCCAATCTTGCTATCCGTATCCGAAGTGACAATGATCTCTCCTTTTGACTTTTTCAAGCCAACATAAAGCGCCTTCCTCTTTCCTAAATTCTTCCTGAAATTGATGATTTTAAGCTTTTCTCGATATTTCTGTTTGGCTCTCCTCATGTGGTAGAAAGTCATATCCGTCGAACCGTCGTTGATGCAGATGACCTCCAATTTTTCCTTGGGATAGTTGCTGGCAAAAATTGAATCAATCGATTTCCCGATTAACTCTTCCTCATTCAAGGCAGACATGATCACAGAAACAAAGGGCCAATCGACCTCTTCGTCTGGCCTAACTGTCAGGGGTTTATAACGAAACCAGAAGATTGTCTGAAAAATTATGCCTGCGACAATAATTGTTGCAGAAATCAAGAGGGGATAAATCGAGAGCCTCAGGAAGCTGTTGCTATGGAGGAATTCAATCCAGAGATTAAAAATTTGAAATTTTATAGCCAAAATCAGAATCAGGGCGCTACAAATAATAATTAAAAAAATGGCGACGGGGTCAATTCTTTCCTTCAAAAAAGGAAGGTTCAAGACAAGACTCTTCGGTCGAACTTCTAATTCAATATCATCCAGAGTTTCTTCCCACATATGAATATACCCTTCTTTTCTTGTAATTAAACCTTTGAGCTAAGAATATCTATTTTTAGATAAAATCTTTTTAAGGAATGGCGGCCTATTCTCGATTTTGAAGTGCCATATTAATAAATCTAACCTAGAAAGTCAAGCGGCTTGTTGAGCCGACAGAAAGAAAGTTATAAAAATATTTTTTCAATTTTTAATACTTTTCCCTAGAATAAGACCGATAGATATGAAATAATTTCTCTATTTTTTTTTAAAATTGAGAAAATAATTGAAAAAAAATAATCTAATATAATATCGAGTTTAATTTTTTTCTTCGTAAAAAGATGTCAAAGCTAAAAAAACTGATCATCTGGGACAGAAACAAAGAGAAAGAATTCGAAGCCCTCGTCAATCGATTTTCAAGATTTATCAAAGTTCATATTCAAAAATTCAATCTTCAAAAGTATGGCCTTGATCCTGATGACATATCCCAAGAGGTTAAAATTAAAATCTGGAAAGTCTTGCATGATGAGAAAGAGATAAAGAATTATGCGTCTTATATAAAGAAGATTGTGAATTCATCCGTAATCGACCACTTAAGAAAATTGAAGAGAGAAGAGGGAATTTTTAATCATGAAAAACAGATAAGAATCTCTGAACAACAAAATTATTATTGCCCTGATATTTCTGAAGATAAGCATATGAAAGAAGTCATTGGGAAAGCCGTTGATTTACTTCTCGAATCTCGCCGAAAAGTCGTTAAGCTGTTCTTGCTAAATCTGACCATTGAAGAAATCTCAATTTTCTTGAATTGGACCAAAGACAAAACACGAAATCTTTTGTACCGAGGCCTGTCTGACCTAAAAGCAATTTTAAAAGAGAAGGAAATTGATTATGAACATAAACGATAAAGATTTGCAGCGATTATATAAAGCTTACGTAATGGACAAGATCCCCTCTTCAAGAAAAGACTGCCCATCTCTAAAAAGAATTATAGATATTTTTAGCCCAAATTCTTCTCAGAAACAAAAGACTAAAATAATCGAACATATAACCCATTGTGCCCACTGTGCCCAAGAATTTGATTTTATCCTTCAAATTTTTAGAAGAGAACTGAGCTTGACCAATCGGATCGATCATTTACTGGCTACAGAAAAGGAAATAATCTCCGTCAACAAAGAATCTGATCCGATCCATTCTCCTCCCAAGAAAGAGCAGCGTCTGTTTTTCCCAAGACTATTGTGGAAATTTGCCGCATCCCTCATTGCCGTTGTTTTAATCATCTTTAGTCTCTTTCTTCTTTCTATCAAAAACCCATTTCAGTTTTTTGCGAAAAAAGAAGACCGGGGAAAAAATATTTCTTTAATCCATTTAATTGAACCAGTAGACAAGAAATTTTCAAAATCATCATTAGTATTCAAGTGGAGTGAGTTCAAAAATGCGAAATATTATAAACTTGAATTGTTTGATGAGACTTTGCTTCGCATTTGGGAAAGTCCCAAAATTTATAATATTCAATGCACTCCACCTTATGAGATAGCCAAAAAATTAACTGCCAAAAAGAGTTACTTCTGGATGGTAACAGGCTTCTCCCCAGAAGGGAAGCAGGTTGAATCAAAACTTGAAGAATTTTATTTGTCTGACTAGTTATTCAAAGGCAAGCCTAGAATTAAAATTACCACTCAAGACAAATCCTGCCCAATAGAAAGGATGAGAGAATTTTGAATTGAGCATTTTCAGTTTCGCAAGGCGGAGTGCTTGATTTATTTCATTTCCTTCCGCAAGAAATCTATAAAAATAGTCCATAAATAGGGAGGTTGATTTATCACTGATTATCCAGAGAGTCGATAAGACGGATTTGGCTCCGGCATAGAAAAAAATTCTAGGAAGGCCCAGAATTCCTTCTCCTTTTTCTAAGCTACCTTTTCCAGTTTGACAGGCAGAGAGGACAACCAATTCGGCATTTAACCTGAGATTATAGATTTCCCTAACTTGAAGAAATCCATCTTCCTCTTTATCCCCATCTAAGGACAAAACGAGGGCCGAACGAAAAGGAAATTTCTCATCCAAAAATCCATGGCAAGCAAAATGGATGATTTGATAGTCTTTGAGAGAACTCCTTTTTAGGATTTCCTCTTTTGCCTGCTTTCCCCAATAGATATCTTTTTTGCTCTTCGAAAAATATCTGGAGATTTTCAAGACTTCTTTCTTGCTGTAGGGAAGTGGGGAGAAATCGAATCCTTGGTCTAAATAAAGTTCTCTTAAGACCTCTCCATAAGATTTATGTTTTTGATCTCTCTTGGCTGCTTTCAGTTCATAGACAGGATCTCCCAATGCTAATAGATCTCTAGAGTTTTTCTGTTTGTTTTCCTTTTCCCGCAAAAATAACAACGCGGATGAAGAGGGAACATAAGAGATTTTATATTTATGAATTAAATATTCATCTGAGGCGGACTTATTCTCAATATCAGGCTTGAGGGTTTCAAATGGAAGATAATAAAGTGTCCCGTCAGGAATAATTATTAGATTTTCAATGGATTCTTTGCATTTTTCTTTTAAAGGAAAAAGCAGTTCTCCAAATAGGCGTTTCGCAGCCAAGATCCCTTTAAAATCTTCTTTGGTGGGAGCAGAAACTACTTTCAAATAGCCTTTAATCGAGGCTTCTATTCTTTCCCTGGAAGGCAAAGCATATAAATCAAAGGCATTTTTTCTGATAAAAAACAGGTAAGATCTGTTCTCCCCCAGAAAATATTCTAATACAGCTGTTCTATCATCCAACAGCCTTTGCTGGACATCCTCCACTTGATATGGCTCAGGAGATATAAGGCTAACCTTCTCTGGCAATTCGACCCTCATTTCGGATATTAAACGTGCGTATTCATCCTCTTGCTGTTCGAGCTCCTTGAGCAATTCCAGTCTTTTTTCTTCGAACAAACCTGGCGTTGATAATTCCGAGATGATAAAAGAAATTTTGCTTGAAATAATGTTTTCTCTTTTCCTTAGAGCCGGGCTCAAATCCGCCATAATTTCAGTCTTTGCTTCTCCTAGGCTTTCCAGGAAAGCCCTGGCTTTTGCTCTCTCAATTATGTGGAAAATTTCTTTCATATAGTCTTGGGAGGGCTCAGTCAGGTTCTTTCTGTGTAAAAGATCTATCAAAAATTCATAGACTTTTAGTTTGTTCTTCACGAATCCCACTTTAAAAGTATCGATAAAAATTTGACTTCTTATCCGGTCAATAACATCAATCGCCTTTTTAGCCCAATCTATAGCCAAAGAAAAATCGTTTTTCTTTTCATAGCATTGCCCCAATCCAAAATAAGCTTCCCAGAGAATCTGCCTTCCTCCAATTTTGAGTGCCAGGTCTATTGCTTTTTGATAATATTTAATTGATTCATCATAGTGGCCTTGATTGAAATAAACAATTCCTATGTTATTCAAGATTATACTTTTTGTTTCAATATCCTGAGTCTCATCAGCTCTCACATTCCCTAATTGAAAATATCTCAATGCCTCATCATAATTTCCCAGATTAGAGTAAAGAAACCCAATATTATTCAGAGCGTGAGTTTCTGTTTTCTTATCCTTATTTTTTCGAGCTAACCTAAGCGACTCATTATAACAATCCAATGCTTTATAAAAATCACCCTTATTCTCTGATATTACACCTTTATTCCGGTAGGCTATTCCAATATTACCTAATTCAGCAGATAGACTGGCATCATCGCCTAAGCTCCGATCTATTTTTTGTGCGTTCGTCAAATATTCAATAGCCTTATCATAATTTCCAATATCAATATAAATATACCCCAAATTATTTAGACAATTAGATTGATCAGTTTTATCATCAAAATATTGCGCAATTGATAAAGCATCTTCATAATATTTAAGTGCCATTGAATAATTGCTCGTTTTAAAATAAAAAATTCCGACATTATTCAAACACCTACCTTCTTCTCTTCTATGATTTAGATCGTACGAAATTCTCAATGCTCTTTCATTAAGACCAAAAAATTCTTCAATGTTATTTGACTCCCAAAAAGTCAAACTTAATTGCCGCAGGCATTTGACCTCATGCTCCTTGCTCTCAATTTTCTTTGATAAATCAATCGCTTTCTTAAAACAGTCTACTGATTTCTGGTATTGCCCCGAAGAACGGTAATTTTTCCCGTCCATATATAAATTATAAATTTCAATAGCAATCCGGCATTCTTCTTCCCATTTTCTTAAATTTAATTTTTGAGCAAGAGACAAAGCCTCACTATATCTATCCAAAGATACTTTGAGTTGTCCGATATTCCAGTAAAGAATACCTAGCCTCATAAGACATTTTACTTGTCCCTGTTGATTGCCTTCTTTTCTTGCAAGGTTCAATGCTCTTTGGAATGAATCAATAGCTAGGGAAAATTCGCCTTTTTTAAGATAATTTTCGCCGTACTTCACTTCATAAGCGACCGTCGAAAAATCCCCAATATTTTTAATCTGGGTGTCTTCCTGATTTGCCCCCAGGAGAAGAACAGCATAAAAAATTAAAAAGGTTCCAATTCTTCTTTGAATCTTAATCTTAAGACTCCTTTGTCCAAAGAGTTAAAAAAATATATAGAGAAATCATTTTAGTGTCAATAAAAATGGCACCACAGACCTTATAAAAAACTAACGTTTATGAAGCTAGAAAATTCTCATAAAAAAGGAACACCCACTTCCTCATCCCTAAACTTCTGGAAAAAAAGAGAATCACCTAAGAGCCAAAATTCTGTTATAATTGACATTCTTAACGTCATAAAATTTGCTTTAAAGGAGGACGAGATGAGCAAGAATTATTGGAAAAGAATATTCCTGTTTTATTTAGCTATCTTCTTTCCTCTGGCTCTGTTTTCTCCCTGCATCTCCTCGCAGGAAATAGAGATTAAACCCGTGACTATAGGACAGGCCATGCCAGACTTTACTCTTCCCACCTATCAAGGCGGCGAAGTCACCCTTTCCAAGCTCAAAGGGAAGAATGTCCTCCTGATTTTCCCGAGAGGATTTGCGGCCGAGGAAGCATGGTGCACCATCTGCAACTACTACTACGCTGAGCTTGTCGACCTGGAGAAATCTGAGCAGATCAGGCAAAAACACAACCTCGAAATCCTTTATGTCTTTCCCTACAGCCTGGAAATCATCAAGAAGTGGGTGGACGACGAGCCCAGCCAGCTCCAAAAAATTCAAGGCTGGAAATATCCAACCGAGCCTGAGAAACTGGATGAGAAAGGCAAGGAGAGGATGTCTCGCGCCAGAAAGGGCTTCCCCAAAGATTTAAGCTTCAAACCAGGCGAAGTGCCGACTCCTTTCCCTATTCTGATCGATGCCGAAAGAAAGCTTTCAAAAGGATTGGGAATCTTTTCCACAGAATGGAGTGGAAGCAAAGTCGACCAGAATATCCCCAGTGTCTACATCATCGACAAAAATGGAATGCTCAAGTTCAAGTATATCGGACAAAACACCTGGGACAGACCGAGCTACGAAAACCTTTTCAAGATTTTGAAGTTGATCAACAAAGGGGAATTATAAAAATCTTAATCTTTGGATCGCTTTTTATTCTGGTGAGGTCAGAGCTTCGTAAAGGAAATCCCGGTAGTGATCAATGATGTCCTGGATAAGGTCTTCTTTGGATAATTTCATGATGTCATAAGGAGTTTTACCGGACATAAAGGCTTCCTCTCTTTCTAAAAGAGCGTTCTTTCTGTTCCGCCGACCTTTTATTTTTAATCTTAACTTAAGCTCCACCGAGTTCTTAGGAAGCCAGATTGTGTAGTGGAAATTGCCGACTTTTGATTTAGGAAAATTGATCTTAATGCCGATGAACCTTCCTCTGGATTTTTGCAATCTCACTTTTATAGAATAAGATTTGAGCTCCTGTTCCAAGGCCTCAAACGCAGGCTCCGCAATAAACTCGCAAAACTGGTTAAAGTTCTCGAGAGTATCGCTCTTGCTTTTCTCGATAATTCTGAGGTTTTCAAAATAGCTTCTTAAATGATCCTTCCACTTCTCATCACGCATTCTGGCCCTCAACCAAATAAATTCTCTCTTATACTATCACAGTTGCTTATAAGTTTAAAAGAAAAAAGGATTAAAAATAAAGCGGCCATCAGGAGAAGTGCCGGCTGAGGTCAGCAAAAGGGGGTGATGATTGGAAAATTTGAGGGAGCTCTTTCCAGCCGGCCAAAAAGAGCCATTTTTATTTTACCACAAAAAAGCTCTTCCTGCCAACACTTCAAAAAACTATTTTTGCGTTTTTTCAACCGGCCAGAAGCTCTGCCTGTTCATTTTTAAGATTTCATCCCAGAGATTGAGCGTTTCCTAATTTAAAAAAAGTGCCATTTTTTGAGATGTCCTACCCTGTTGGAGATGTGCAAAAATTTGTGGAAATGTTGTGATTTTCTGCTGTAACTGCTTAATAAAAAATGCATTCTGGCTGTTTGCACACGCTTTGGGCAGAAGATAGCTCTTCATTATTATTACGCGCAATCTGTAGGAGCTTAATTTATGACAATTCGAGAAGGGAAGTGACTTTCGCCCAGACTGCAGCCGGACTTATTTCATCAAGGGAAGGAGCGCTCAAAAGGACACTATTTCCATAAGGTTTCCAAATGCATTCCAGGTCTTTCCGAAAAAGAGCCAAAACTTTTGTCCCACTGGCTGCGGCAAGATGGGTTATCCCCGAATCGTTTCCTAGATAGAGCGAAGATTCAGACAGCAGTCCGGCAAGCTTCAGCAAAGGAGGATTCAGAATCCATTGCCAGCCCCTCGGAAGCGCAGTTTTTTCTATTTCCTTCCTCATTCTTTCTTCGGCTTCGCCAGTCACAAGAGCTCCCCTGATCCCCTTTCGGCTCAAGCTAAAAATGATCTCCAAGAAATTTTTTAAGGGCCAACATTTCTTTTCACTCCCACTGCCAGGATGAACGACGACAATCCTTTCGCTTTTATCCGAATCACTCCCAACAAGCTTCAGACCCTCTTCCTTTTGGTCCCTGTTCAAGGGTAAGAACTGGCACTCCTCAAAAGCAACTTTTAAGGTATACCCCTCACCAATAAATTCGGCTGTCTTTTCGAAGAAAAATTTACTTATCTGAGATGACTGCGTTGAGTCACAGGCAAAAAACCGAAAATTCTTTGCTCCTTGATTTAAAAAATGCTCTTCGATAGGGAGGCTGCTCTCCTTCTGCATCCAACCTAAAATCAGGGAAAATTCTTTTAGCCACCGCGCTAATTCTGATTGAACATCGGATGAGTCTGCAAAAAGCGGTGCTAAACTCGCATCGCTTCCGGATACAACCTCATCCACAATTCCTGTGTCTTTGAGAAGTGACCCATATTCCTGCCGGCAGACAAGCGTCAACCTCAGGGATGGAAACTTCTTGCGCACAAAAAAGAGGGAAGGTAGAGTGACCAGTAAATCCCCTAAGCCTCCCCATCTAAACAACAAAATAGATTCCATTTATCTCTCTTATTCTTTATATAACGCCGGCTGTTTTTAACAGCAGAAAAGGGAAAAATAATTTTTATTAAGGTGGGTAGAAGTTTTCTCCAGCCGGCCAAAGAAAACTTGATTTTATTATAGCAAAAAATATTCTGAATGCAAGTTTTTTTCTAATATTTTTCCTAGCATATCCCAAAGATTCTCCTATAACGCCCTCCCCAGCAAGAATATTCGGAGATCCATCACATTCGTCGAGGTGGGACCAGTTTTGATCAACCCTCCAACTTTTTTAAAAAAATTGTAGGAATCATTGTTTTTTAAATGGACTTCTAAGTCCAGCGGTAGCCTCTCCATTTTCTCTATAGTGATTGGCGCAATCCAGGCACCAGCCGCATCTGTCGAACCATCGATTCCATCTGAACCCAGGCTTGCGATCAACCAAACATCGTCACTCTTGAATTGTTTTCTCATTTCTTTGAGCGCAGCTAAGACGAACTCCTGATTTCTGCCGCCTTCGCCCTTGCCCTTCACCGTTACCGTGAGCTCACCTCCGGCCAAAAGGCAAAAGGGCTTAGAAATGTTTTTCTTGGATTGAGCAAGATTCCTAAAAAGAGAGACATAATATCGCGCCACACATCTCGCTTCGCCTTGATCACAAGAAGTCAGGATGAAAGATTTAAAACCGAGTCTTTGCGCCTCCCGTTGAGCGGCCTTTAAAGCCAAAAGGTTATCGCCAAGGATAAAATTTGAGGTTCGAGCAAACACTGGATCCCCTCTTTTGGGGGTCTCCTCTATTTTTTTCTGAAGGCCGTTCTTAATCGCTTTTTTTATTGATGACGGGGCATGATTCCAGATGCCATATTTTTTTAAAACCAGAAGGGCATCAGAATAGGTAGAAGAGTCCCAGTATGTCGGGCCAGAGGCGATGCTCTCTAAATCATTGTGGATAACATCAGAGATGACCAGGTTCACGACTGTCGCTGGAAAAGCCGCTTGCGCCAGTCGCCCGCCTTTGATCCGCGAGAGATGCTTTCTGACGATGTTGAGCTCCTGAATGTTCGCCCCAGCTCTGAGAAGCTTCTCTGTCAAAAGCCTTTTTTCCTGGAGGGAAACGCCCTGGCCAGGAAGGCAAATCTGCGAGGAGCCTCCCCCTGAGATGAGGACTAAGACAAGGTCTTTCTCGCCTGCTTTCGATGCTAGGGCAAGGATTGCCTTCGCTGCCTCAACGCTTCGCTCATCCGGAAGAGGATGCGGGGCAGGAAGACAGGTGACTTTTTCTAAGGAAAATCTTAAGGCAGGAGGACAGATGCAAATGCCCTCTGTTATTCTCTTCTGCAAAAGAGCTGTAACACTCTTTGCCATAGAGGACGCAGCTTTTCCGATGGCAACCAAAAAAATATCTTTAAAAAAAGCCAAATCATAGCATTTGTCCTGAATGAAAAGCCTATCCCCTTTCAGGGACAGGCTCTGGGCAATAAGGTTTTTTGGATTAACCTCAGCGAGGGCGGCTCTATAAATTCTTTCTGCTTTTTCTAAAATACGACTATTTTTGTTACAGCTTTGAGCCATAATTTCTTTTACAATCTTAATTTCTTGTGGTAAAAAAAACAAGATGAGGAGAAAAGATGAATCCTCGCTGAAAGAATCCGGCCAGGAGAATGGATTTGAATGAAAAGAGGGCTTTAGAAGCGCCAATGGCTAAAAGAAAAAGCCTCATAATTTTTGCTCTTAAATTCATCTTTAGCTTCAGCATTATCATTTTTCTTTTAACCTATAAAACCTCGATAAAAAAGATACTGGTTGTCCTGGGCGGAGTCCATCTCAACTGGCTGATCGTCGCTTTTTCGCTTCATGCCTTCGGGCTTCTAATCAGCGCCTACCGCTGGCAAATCCTTGCCCGGGCCCAAGGAGATCATATCCCTTTGGGCTTCCTGGCTAAATCTTATCTTGTCGGAACATTCTTCAGCAATTTTCTGCCCTCAAGTTTTGGGGGTGACATTGTCCGCATCTGGGATGGGTCCCGTTATTCTTCGTCCCTTCTAAAATCTTCGGCTATTGTCGTTGTGGAACGCACCACCG
>Ga0315280_10003272_pt1 | contig 25081 bp, 20 predicted proteins | sample YL17G06_40_MG_FD_203697 | JGI IMG/M metagenome (GOLD analysis project Ga0315280, IMG submission 203697) | Sediment microbial communities from Yellowstone Lake, YNP, Wyoming, USA - YL17G06_40 | ecosystem: Environmental > Aquatic > Freshwater > Lake > Sediment | place: USA: Wyoming | collected...
ACCGCGTTACGGATGTTGCCGTAAGCCGTGATCATGATCACCGGAAGCAGCGGCTCCTCGGCCTTCAGCCGCTTCAGCACCTCCAGCCCGCTCTCGCCTTCCAGTTTGAGGTCCAGAAGAGCCAGGTCGATGTCTTCCCTGCGGAGGACGGCCAGCGCCTCCGCGCCTCCGCCGGCCTCCAGCACGATGAAGTCCCGCAATTCCAGGACTTTGCCCAGGCCCTTGCGCAGCCCCGGTTCGTCATCGATGATCAGGATGCGCCGCTTCACGGCCGACTCGCCTCCAGCGGCAGAAGCACGGTAATGGTCGTGCCTCCATCGGAATGAGCGGCGATCTCCCCGCCGGCCCTGGTCACGATGCTGTAGCAGATGGCCAGGCCCAGACCCAGGCCGGCTCGGCCGCTCTTGGTGGTGTTGAACGGCTCGAATACTCTTTTCAGGTTCTCCTTGCTGATCCCGGGTCCGTCATCCCTCACGACCAGCTCGGCCTGGGACTCGCGCCGGCGCGTGCGCAGGCGGATCGAGCCTTTGCCGCCGGTAGCCTGCACGGCGTTGGCCAGGAGGTTGAGCACGACCTGCTCCAGCAGCCCGAAGGACAGCCGCACGGCCGGTAGACCCGCTTCCAGGTCGCTCTGGAATACGATCCCCCCCGTATCCAGCTCCCGCCTGGCCAGCTCCAGGGTCTCCTCCACGGCCCGGTTCAGGTCGCAGGAGCCGCCCTCCCCCTCTTCCCCGCGAGCATAGGCGCGCAACCTTTCCACGATGTCGGAGATGCGTTGCGCCTCCTTTTCGATCCAGCGCAGGGAATCCCGCTTTTTCTCGTCGTTCTCCACCGCGGCCAGGTACTGAGAGTGGGACAGGATGGTGCTGACCGGGTTGTTGATCTCATGGGCCATGCCCGCGGATAGAAGGCCCAGCGAGGTCAGCCTCTCCGCCTGGGCCATTTTTTTCCACAGCCGCGCGCTCTGGGTGATGTCCTCCAGGACCACCATGGTCTTGCGCTGGTGATCGGAAGAGCCCAGGGCGATGATCTTGGCCGTCAGTCTTTTTTCATCTTCGCCTTCCAGGACGATGCCGTCCAGCCTTCCGCCAAGGCGCAGGTCCAGAGCCTGCCTATCTTCTCCGGACAGCGAGAAATGCCGGGCGAGAAAAGCCGGGAAGGCCTGCCCCAGCAGGGCGTTCCTCTCGGTGCCCAGCAGGTCGCAGATGTAGTCGTTGCAGTATTCGATCCTGGTCTTGCCGTCCAACACCAGAACGCCCGCCTGCAGGTTTTTCAATATGCTCTGGTTATACCGGTGCAGGTAGGAGATTTCGCGAAGCTGGTCCTTGACCACGCGCTCCTCACGGATCAGCTTATCCGCCAGCGCATGGAACGCCCGCGCCAGGTATCCCACCTCGTCCTTCGATTTGACCTGCAGCTGCGGGAGCCGGTTCCCGCGCGTGTACCCTTCGATCCAGCGCCGCAGGCGGCTGAAGGGAGAGATGAAATAGCTGGTCAAAGCGACAGCCAGCAGGCCGGACAGCGCCAGGGTGAGCAGAAAGGCGAATAAGAAGGACCGGCTCAGGCGCGCCATGTAGATCTGCTCTTCGAGCGAAGATTTCAAGCTGACCAGGTACAGGCTCCCCCGCACGTCGGAAGACAGGATCCTGCTGAAGTACTGGAACGGGCCGACCGCGGTGCGCACGCTGCCGGCGGGGCCGGCCCCCCGCCCCGGCGGCAGCTCAAAGGGCGGAAGGTCCGAGCACAGGTGTCGCTCTCCGGCGAACAGGGCCAGGCTGGTCCCCAGCTCCTGGGCAACGCCGGTCAGCAGATCCTGGTCCACCGTTTTCACCAGGCCCACGAAGCCGAGCCGCTCCCCCTGCCGGTAGATCCAGGTGCCGGTGATCAGGCACAAGGCACCTCCATCCGCGAGGAAGAAATGGCTGCTCGGATGGGCGAAGGGAAAAGCGGCCGTGATGGCCTTGACCTCCGGCAGATCCAGCTCTCGGTTGCGCGCGATATCCGCCAGGAGGGACCCGCCGGCTTCCGCCACCAGAATGTGGTCCATTTCGATGTCGCTTTTCAGGTAGCGGATGCTTCGCTCGATGGCCTCGGCATCGGCGGCCGACTCCCAGTGGTCGCTCACGAATTGGCTCAGGTTGAGCAGGAGTATAAACGAACTGTGTTTCAGCTTTTCGAAATAGTAGCGGGCCCGGTTCCAGGCGGCGGATAACTGTGAGCTGGTGGACTGGCGCGACTGTTGGAGGAAGGTGTTCAGAGTAAAGACCCCTGCGACCACGGTCTGCAGCAGGATCGCAACCAGAATGACCATCATCAGCTTCGATCGGAGCTTCATGACGCCTGTCCCTGAGATAGATTGTAGGGGATTGACGCTGCATTCTGCAAGCGACTGAAGTGTTACCCGGCATAAGCACTCAATGTTTCCTTCTAGTAACATTTTTTCGGTCACCAGGACTGAACCATAACGGACAAGCCGTGGTTCTGCTATAATTCTATTCAGAGCAGTTATTTAAGTAGAAGCCAATATTCCGGTTATTGGCACGTGAATTGCATCAATATCTATATCTCATGAAGGAGGTCGTAGCATGATGAAACGACTGGTTATTTTAATTTTGCTCGTGGGCCTGGTCGCTTTTGGGGCGATGGCCGGCGAGGTGGAGGTGCTGCACTGGTGGACTTCGGGCGGGGAGGCCGCCGCCGTCGGCGTGCTGAAGCAGCTCCTGGAGAAAGAGGGCCATACCTGGCTGGACTTCGCCGTGGCCGGCGGAGGCGGGGATCAGGCCATGACCGTGCTCAAGTCTCGGGCAGTGGCGGGAAATCCTCCCACCGCCGCGCAGGTGAAGGGTCCCCAGATCCAGCTATGGGGCGACGAAGGGGTCCTGACCAATCTCGACGACGTGGCCAAGGCCGAGAAGTGGGATACCCTGATCCCCAAGGTCGTAGCGGACATCATGAAGTACCATGGACACTACGTCGCGGTCCCGGTCAACGTGCACCGGATCAACTGGATGTGGTGCAACCCGGCCGTCTTCAAGAAGGCGGGGGCCAAGATCCCGACCACCTGGGCGGAGTTCGAGGTAGCGGCCAAGAAGATCCAGGCGGCGGGCTTCATCCCGGTGGCCTGGGGAGGCCAGCCCTGGCAGGAGGCCACCGTATTCGAGACCATCGTGGCCGGAGTCGGCGGCACCGATTTCTACAAGAAGACCATGGTCCAGGCCGATCCCGCAGCCTTGAACAGCCCCACCATGGTGAAGGTGCTGGAGACCCTCCGGATGGTCAAGCAGTACACGGATCCGGGCGCTCCCGGAAGGGACTGGAACCTGGCCACGGCCATGGTGATCAAGGGCGAAGCCGCCATGCAGTTCATGGGCGACTGGGCCAAGGGCGAGTTCGTCGCCGCCGGCAAGAAGCCCGACGTGGACTATATCGCGGCCAGGGCTCCGGGCACGGCCAAGCAGTTCCTCTTCAACATCGACAGCTTCATCATGTTCAAGGTAAAGTCCGCGGAGAACGAGAAGGCCCAGAAGGCCATGGCCCGCCTGATCCTGCAGCCCGAGTTCCAGAAAGTTTTCAACCAGAACAAGGGCTCGATTCCAGTGCGGATGGGCATGAGCCCGAAGCTGTTCGACATCCCGGCCCAGCTTTCGATGAAGGATTTCGCGGCCAGCGCCAAGAGCGGCGACCTGGTGCCCAGCATGGCTCACGAGATGGCGGTTTTCCCGGCCATCCGCGGCGCCATCAATGACGTAGTCACCAACTTCATCAACTCTGATATGTCGGCCCAGGATGCCGCCGCGCAACTGGCGACCGCGGTAGAGGCTGCCAAGTAGCGGGCTCGCCGAGCTAGAGCCTTTTTCCGGAAGCGGACACGCATCCGAAAGTGGTGCGTGTCCGCATTATTAATGGTATAAATAAGGGTATGAAGGGATCCGTTCCGCGCCGGCGCCTTTTCTATTTTCTAGAGGGCGGCCTGCCCAGGCTGGTCCTGGCCCCAACCTTCGTCGCGATCCTGGTGTTCGTCTATGGATTCATCGCCTGGACCGCCTGGATCTCCCTGACCAACTCGCGGCTTCTGCCCAACTATAAGTTCGCGGGGATCGCCCAGTACGTCACGCTGTTCACCAAGGAACCCCGCTGGTGGGTAGCCATCACCAACCTGTTCATCTTCAGCAGTCTTTTCATCGCCTTCTGCATCATATTGGGGTTGATCTTGGCCGTGCTGCTGGATCAGCGCGTCCGCGCCGAAGGCTTCTTCCGCACGATCTACCTGTACCCGATGGCCCTTTCCTTCATCGTCACCGGGGCGGCCTGGAAATGGATCCTGAATCCCGACCTGGGCCTGGAGCGCCTGGTCCGTCAGCTGGGTTTTGCCGGCTTCACCTTCCGCTGGCTGGTCGACTCGAAGATGGCCATCTATACCGTGGTCATCGCCGCCGTCTGGCAGTCGGCCGGATTCGTTCTGGCGCTCTTCCTGGCCGGGCTGCGCGGGATCGACGACGCCATCATCAAGGCGGCGCAGGTCGACGGGGCCAGCCTGCCGCGAATCTACTGGCGCATCGTCATCCCCAGCCTGCGCCCGGTGTTCCTAAGCTCCGTGATCATCCTGTCGCATATCGCCATCAAGAGCTTCGACCTGATCATGGTCCTCACCCGCGGCGGACCGGGATACTCCACGGACATGCCGGCCACCTTCATGTACGCCTTTGCCTTCAACCGCGGCCGCCTGGCCTTCGGCGCCGCCAGCGCCATGGTCATGTTCCTGGCCGTGATGGCGTTCATCATTCCCTATCTGTATTCGGAATTGAGGGGTACGCGCAATGCCTGATGGAGGACTCGAGCTGAAAACCGGGAGGGGCCCGGGCTTGAGCTTCGGTAGAATCCTGCTTTACGTCGCCCTGATTGCGGCGGCGGCGTTTTTCCTCATCCCCTTCTTCGTCATGGTGATCACCTCGGTGAAGAGCATGGAGGACATCCGCACCGGTCACCTCATCTCCTGGCCCCGGCAGTTCACCCTGGAAGCCTGGATAAAGGCCTGGGGCAGCGCCTGCATCGGGGTGAACTGCGTAGGAATGAAGGGCTACTTCTGGAATTCCGTGCGCATGGTCGTGCCCTCGGTCATCCTTTCGACCCTGATCGGGGCGATGAACGGCTACGTCTTTTCCAAATGGCGCTTTCCCGGCAGCGAGACCTTCTTTTCCTTCCTGCTGCTGGGCTGCTTCATCCCCTTCCAGGTGATCCTGCTGCCCATGTCTCTGACCCTGGGCTGGTTCAAAATGGCGCAGAGCATACAGGGGCTGATCCTGGTGCACACGATCTACGGCCTGCCGTTCACCACCCTGTTCTTCCGGAATTTCTACGTCACCATTCCGGATGAGATCATCAGGGCCGCCAAGATCGATGGGGCGGGATTTTTCCGGATTCTCTGGAGGGTCGTTCTGCCCGTGTCGGCGCCCATCTTCGTGGTCTCGATCATTTGGCAGACGACTCAGATCTGGAACGACTTCTTGTTCGGGGTGGCCTTTTCGGGCAGCGGCAGCCAGCCGGTGACGGTGGCCCTGAACAACCTGGTGAATACCAGCACGGGGGTGAAGGAGTACAACGTGGATATGGCGGCGGCGATCATCGCCGGGCTGCCGACGCTGTTCGTGTACATCATCTCGGGCAAGTACTTCCTGCGCGGGCTAACGGCAGGAGCGGTGAAAGGATGAGGGACCGCAGATGGCCTCGCTGACGATCTCGGGAATACGGAAGTCCTTCGGCTCGGAGGAGGTGCTCAAGGGCGTCTCCCTCTCCGTAGCCTCGGGGGAGTTCCTGGTGCTGGTCGGACCCTCGGGCTGCGGAAAGTCCACCCTGCTCAACCTGATTGCGGGGCTGGAGACCATCAGCGCCGGGGAGATCCGGATCGGAGACCGCGTCGTGAACAACGTCCGTCCCAAGGACCGCGATATCGCCATGGTCTTCCAGTCCTACGCCCTCTATCCCAACATGAACGTGCGGCAGAACCTGGCCTTCGGGTTGGAGACCCGGGGGGTGCCCAAGGCCCGGATCAAGGAAACCATCGAGCGGGTGGCCAACATGCTGCAGATCGAAGAGCTGCTGGACCGCCGGCCGCGACAGCTTTCCGGGGGCCAGAGGCAGAGGGTGGCCATGGGACGGGCCCTGGCCCGGGATCCGGCCATCTTCCTGTTCGACGAGCCGTTGAGCAACCTGGATGCCAAGCTGCGCGTGGAGATGCGCACGGAGATCAAGCTGCTGCACCAGCGCATCAAGACCACGATCGTGTATGTCACGCACGACCAGATCGAGGCTTTGACCCTGGCGGACCGGATCGCCGTCATGAACGATGGGATTATCCATCAATTCGACACTCCCCAGCAGGTGTACGACAACCCGGCCAACCTGTTCGTAGCCGGGTTCATCGGCTCGCCGTCGATGAACTTCATCCCCTGCCGGCTGGTCGAGCAGAACGGGCGCAAGGGGGCCGTCCTGAAGGCGGGGAGCGGGAAGTCATTTTTCCTGCCCGTGGAACGGCCGGGGTTGAGCCTCCAGCAGTGGCTGGGCCGTGAGGTCATCCTGGGTATACGCCCCGAGCAGATCGCCGGCGGTTTCCATGAGCAAGAGGGCAACCCGCAGATCCACGAGATCGAGTGCCCGGTCGAGGTGATCGAGCCCACGGGACCGGATACCCTGGTATTCGTGAACATCAATGGCCGGGAGGTGACCTGCCGCGTGAATCCCAAGGCCGCCAAGGCTCCAGGCCAGGCCATGAAGCTGATGGTCGACATGTCCAAGGCTTTGCTTTTTGACCCCCAAAGCGAGCAGCGCATCGGGGCTTGAGACAGTCACTTCTGCAATCGCAGTACTCTGATAATAGGTCACCCGCCCTGTGGTCCACCGCAATCCAATTTCTTGACGCACCCATGCCGCAAGCCAAGCGATCCCACGCCCGGGACGGCCAATCCTGGCTAGTGCCGCGAAGCCCTCAGCGAAGACGAAGGGCGGCCTCCCGTGGGCCTGAAAACAGCCCCCATCCTCCTCTTCACCAGGATATGATTATATTGCAAATAAGAGAGCCGCTTATGAGAGTCCCGGCTCCCGTGCTTCGCTTGGCCAAGGCAAAGTCGCGTCTGCTCCTGGCCAGCGCGGCCGGCGACCCGCTTTTTGTTTCGCAACCTTTTGGGGGCTTCTTGGACGACGAGGGGCCGGCCACCTGGCTCGCGGCGGGCACAGGAGCGGCCCCCTTCGCCTCCATGGTGCGTGCGGGCCTGATGCGGGACAAGATCCTGGTGTACGGCAGCCGCTCGCCGGACAGGCTGTGTTTCCGGCAGCTTTTCACCGCGCGGCTCGGGCCCCGCTACATCCCTTTCTGTGGGGGGCTTGTCCCCTGGGTCAGGGAGAGCCCCCTGGCGCCCGAGCGCCGCTACCTGCTGCGCGGGAGCACGCCGATGGTGCTGGAGGTGCTGGACATGCTCATGGCCCGGGGCGTTCCATTCGAAAATATCGTCGCGGAGATCTATTTTTAAATGAACGAGAGCAAGGCGCACCTTTTCGGCCTGACCCTTTCCGGGTTGGAACGCGTCGCCGAGGAGGCCGGCCTGCCGCCATACGCCGCCCGGCAGCTCGCCCACTGGCTATACGTCAGGCATGCCGACTCCTTTGAGGTGATGCTGAATCTGCCCTCGCGGGCCCGCGCCTGGCTGGCGGAGCATTACGCCATCCGCGTCCAGGCTCCCACGGTCGAAGCCCAGTCCGAGGACCTCACGCGAAAATACCTGTTCCCCGCCGCCGGCCGGTTCGTGGAGGCGGCCTTCATCCCCGAGGGCCGGCGCGCCACCCTCTGCCTGTCCGTGCAGGTGGGCTGCAAGATGGGCTGCCTGTTCTGCCAGACCGGGCGGCAGGGATTCCAGGGGAACCTGGACGCCGGTGAGATCCTCAACCAGGTCCGCAGCCTGCCGGAGCGGGATCGGCTGACCAATCTGGTCTATATGGGCATGGGCGAGCCGCTGGACAATCTCAGCAATGTATTGGACAGCCTAGAGATCCTCACCTCCGGGTACGGCTACGGCTTCAGTCCCTCGAGGATTACGGTATCGACGGCCGGCCTGCTGCCGGCTATGCTGCGCTTTCTGGAGGCCAGCCGCTGCCACCTGGCAGTGAGCCTGCACTCGCCCTTCGAAGAGGAGCGGCGCAGTCTGATGCCGGTGCAAAATGCGTATCCCCTGCACGAAATCCTGCGGGCCCTGAGAGAGCGGCCGCGCGGCGGGAGGCGACGGGTGTCGTTCGAGTGCATCATGTTCGACGGGCTGAACGACTCGCCTCGGCACGCCCGCGAGCTGGTCCGCATCCTGCAGGGCATCCCCTGCCGCATCAACCTGATACCCTTCCACCCCATCCCAGGCTCGCCGCTTCGGCCCAGCCCTCTTGAGCGGATCGAGGCTTTTCAAGCCAGGCTCAAGGCGAGCGGTTACATCGCTACGCTTCGCAAGTCGCGGGGATTGGACATCGCCGCGGCCTGCGGCCTGCTGTCGACGCAAAAGTTGTATGCCAGCCAAGCCTGAGGAGGCAGGAGGAGCTGCGCGGCCAAACCCTGGGTATTCTGGCAGGCTGCGGCTGAGGCGCCATCGATGGCCTGCCGACGCAGGCCGCTTTCGAAACGGGCGGCAGGGGACAATTCCGAAACCGGCCGAAACCTCCGACGGTGATGCCGGTGGCGATGGAGCAGGCTCACCGGTATGTCCAGCAGTCCCTCGATGCGTACCTGCCGGGAGCCCCGTTGGAAAAAGGCGCGGAGGTCTTCTACGGCTATTGCACGATCACGGTGCTCAAAGACGGGAAGGTCTTCGGCATGCTGGGGGTGAGGGGTATAACGGCTGGGTCTGGTACCACGATTGGCATGGCAAGTTCACCCAGATGAAAGAGGCGGGCTCATCCTGGGAATTGCAACAATAGAGAGGCTGTGTAATATTTGACCGACCGGTCGGTCTTTTTATTGACAATGAGATTCAGATGTGCTAAATTCAAACCGACCGGTCGGTATATTTTATCTAGAACTGATAGGAGCAGCTCGTGCAACCACGAAGCGAAGAAACCCGGACCCGTATCCTCCGAAACGCTGTGGAGCTCTTCGCCGGACAGGGCTACGACGCCACGGGAGTGGCTCAAATCTGCGAGGCGGCCCGGGTGAGCAAGGGCGCATTCTACCACCACTTCGCCAGCAAGCAGGCAGTCTTCATGAACCTTCTGGAAGACTGGCTGCGGTCGGTCTCAGCCGACTTGAAGGAAGTTCTGCAGCAGGCTCCCAACGTGATCGAGGGGCTGTTGAGCATGGCCGGCCGCGCTCGGACGATTTTCAGCGCCGCCGACGGCCAGGTTTCGATCGTGCTGGAGTTTTGGGCGCAAGCCCGCAGGGACCCGGAGGTTTGGCGCAGGGCCATAGAACCGTTCCACGTGTACCGCCAGATGTTCTCTTCTATCGTGCAGCAGGGTATCGAGGAGGGTTCGCTCCGGGCCGTGGAACCGGAGCTGGTTGCCCAGGCCCTCGTCTCGCTGGCCGTAGGGGTGATCATGCAGGCGGTGTTCGACCCCCAGGCAGCGGAGTGGGAACGGGTCATGCAGGGAACGATGAAGCTTTTGATCGACGGAATCGGGAGGTAAGTATGGTGTTGGTAACAGGGGCGGCCGGCCATCTCGGCAATACGCTCGTGCGGCAGCTCTTGGCCCGTGGCGAGCGGGTGCGCGCCCTGGTCGTGCCCGGGGAAGATGTCACCTCGCTGGCCGGCCTGGAGCTCGAGCGGGTGGAGGGGAACATCCTCGATCGCCAATCCCTCCGAGCGGCTTTCGAGGGCGTGGACGCGGTTTTTCACCTGGCGGGGGTCATATCGATCCTGCCGGGACGGGACGAGCTGATGCGCGAGGTGAACGTGTTGGGCACCTGGAACGTGGCCCGCGCCGCCGGGGAGCGCGGGGTGCGCCGCCTCGTGTACGTGAGCTCGATCCATGCCCTGGCCCGGCCCCCGAAAGGGATGGCCATCGACGAGTCGGTCCCCTTCGATCCCCGCAACGCCGAGGGGGATTACGATCGGACCAAGGCGGAAGCCTCGCTTATCGTGCAGCAGGAGGCTGCCCGGGGACTGGATGCGGTGATCGTCTGCCCGACGGGCATCATCGGTCCATTCGACTTCCGCCTCTCCGAGGTGGGAAGGCGCATCCGGTCCTGGCTTAAGCCCGGCCCGCACATCCTGGTCGACGGGCGCTTCGATTTCGTGGACGTGAGGGACGTGGCCCGCGGCCTCATCCTGGCCCGCGAGCTGGGCAGAAAGGGCGAGACCTATATCCTGGGCGGACACCTGGTGAGCCTGCCGGAGCTGCTGCGGCACGTGCGCGCGGCCAGCGGCGAGCGCATCTCGGCCCTCACCTTGCCGTTCATCGTCGCTCTGGCTGCGGCGCCGTTCGCCTCGCTGATCGACCGCCTGCAGGGCAAGAGCCCCCAGTTCACCTCCTATTCCCTCAGGACCCTGGTGAGCAATGCGAACATCGATTACAACAAAGCCCGACGCGAGCTGGGTTACCAGCCCCGTCCCATGGAGGAGAGCATCGCCGACACGGTCGCCTGGTGGCGCGAGCATGAGCAGCTCGCCGCTCCAAGGCCCGTTTCCCTGCGCCCCCGGATGGCGGCTTCGAGCGCGGGACGGCTGCGGCTGGCGGTCGTGACCGGGGCTTCCAGCGGCATCGGGGAGGCGGCGGCCAGGCGGCTGGCCGCGGAGGGGTACCGGGTGGTGCTCGTGGCCCGGCGCCAGGACCGCCTGGAACAGCTTGCAGCCGAGATAGGCGCCGCGGGCGGCGCGGCGGAGGTGCTGGCCCAGGACCTGGCCAGGCCGGAAGGTCCCCGCGCGGTCTTCGACCAGGTGATGGAACGCTACGGCGGCCTGGACGTACTGGTCAACAACGCCGGCTTCGGCTGGTACGGCTGGTGCTCGGACATGCAGCTGGCGACCGCCCAGGACATGATCCAGCTCAACAATGCCGCGCTGACCCAGCTAATCGTGCTTTTCCTGCCGGTGATGCGCAGGGCGGCCAGGGGTCACATCATCAACGTCAGCTCCGTGGCCGGGAGCATGCCCAGCCAGGGCGTGGCCTTGTACAGCGCCACCAAGTCGTTCGTGGACGCCTTGAGCACCGCGCTCAACCGGGAGCTGCGCGGAAGCGGCGTGCACGTGAGCACGGTTCGCCCTGGTCCCGTCCTTTCCGAGTTCTACCGGAATGCCGAGAGGCTGCCCATGGGCAGCCCCGTGCCGGCGGAGCGCCTGGCGGTGAAACCCGAAATGGTGGTGCAGGCGATCATGGGGCTGCTCAAGCGGCCCCGCCGAGCGGTCTGGGTCCCCGGAAGGTTGCGGATCATGCCCTGGGTCGAGTTCACCTTCGGCTGGCTCATCGATCGTATCGGGCCCCTGCTGCTGCGCAGGTCATACGGCTCGGCCCGTCTGAACGGCTGAGGCCGGCGAGGCTCTGGGAAGCGCCGGGAGGGGGCTTCAGGCTTTTCGCGGGAAGCCAGCCTAAGAGGCGGCAGTTCCCCTGCGCGACGACCTCCCCCAGCCGTTGCCGTGGTACATGGGCGCACGAGGGTGCCTTCGGTCAGCTCGGCGGCCGTTCGGCCCTCGAGATCCGGCTGGACGGCGAGCGGCAAGCGCTGGATCGCCACGCGCATGAGCGGATAGGCGGGCACCGCCAGGTTCTCGCGGTCGAACGGGTCATAACGGCTCAGGAACGGCGGCACCCCGAAGGCGATCCCCCCCGGGCAACATGCTCAGGATGGCTGGCCAGCATCACGCCCCATGGCCGGGGTTCCGGCCTGGCGCAGGCGCGCCGCCGCCTGCTCGAGGGCGGGGTCCAGCCAGAGCACTCCGCGGCGCAGCTCGGCCAGATTGCGCGAGCCGGTGAGCAGCATCGCCGCCCGCAGCGCCCGTTCCAGCCCGCGGATCATGTCCACCACCGCCTCGGCCCCTCCCGCGACCACGCGGCGGATGAAGGGCAGGGCCAGGCCGGCCAGGCGCGCCCCGAGGGCCAGGGCCTTGGCCGCGTCCAGGCCGGTGCGCAGCCCTCCGGAGGCCAGGATCCGGTCCGTGGAACCGGCCAGCGCGGCCAGCAGCGCCGCGGTCGGCAGGCCCCAGTCGGAAAACTCAGCGGCCGGGCCCCGCTGGCTTTCGGGCAGCCGGTAGGCCTCCACCGTGATCCAGTTCGTCCCGCCCGCTCCGGCCAGGTCCACGTAGGCGGCGCCTGCTTCCAGGAGCTCCCGGGCCAGGGAAGGCAGGATCCCGAAGCCGGTTTCCTTGACGATGACCGGCACCGGGCACCGCCGGCAGAGCCTGGCCAGCGCGGTTTTGAGGCCGCGGAAATCCCGGTCGCCTTCGGGCTGGAACAGCTCCTGGCCCGGGTTCAGATGCACGACCAGGCTCTGCACCTCCAGCCTTTTCAGCCACTCGAAGATTCCCTCCTGGTCGAGGTCGCGAACCTGCACCGCTCCCAGGTTGGCCAGCACGGGCACATCTGGTGCCAAAGCTTTGAGGTGGAAATGGGGGAAGAGCTCCGGGCGTTCGAACAGGACGCGGAAGGAGCCCATGCCTACCGGCAGGCCGGTGGCCTGCGCGGCCCGGGCCAGCTCGCGGTTGGCCTGGTAGCCCTGCTCGGAGCCGCCCGCCATGCAGGAGATAAACAGCGGCAGGGGCAGCACGGAGCCTAAAAATGGTTCCCTCGTGTCCAGCTCGTTCTCGGCTAGCTCGGGCAGGGCAAGGTGAATGAAGTGTGCCTGTTCGAAACCGCTGCGGCCGCCCTCAACGGAGAATCGAGACGGATCGGTGCAGATCGACAGGTGACTCGCCTTGCGCACCCCAATCCCGGAGCTCGGCGGTGTATCCGTACTCACGGTATCCATCCTCCCTTATCCGGGCCAGGTAAAAGGAGCCTCCGGGCAGGGTCACGCCCTTGGCCAGCTCCAGGTAGCGCGCGCTTTCATGGGGACCGGCGACCCAGGTCGAGTACTCCTCGATCGTCGCCTGCCGCACTTCGCTCAGCAGCCGGTCCAGGTCCCAGGTGGCCAGCACCTCGGGCGCCGCCGGAGCTACTTGTCCGGCCTGGATGATCATCGTGTTGCCGGAGCCGTAGGATGCCAGCAGCAGCCTCTTGCCGATGATGCGCTCCCCCAGCTCCTTGTAGCGGTAATATAGCAGGAAGGCCAGAGCCAGGTACAGCGAGCCGGTATAGATGTTGCCGATCTGCGCCATGGGATCCACACCCTGGTAGAAGCCGCGCTCCTGCAGGAAGCTCTCCGTGTGCCCGTTGGTAAAGCCGAGGTAGCGCTGCAACAGGCGCTGCATCGCGCTTTCCGGCATGTTGCGGAACGGGGTGTGCAGCATGATCAGCTCGCTGGAAGCCAGCACCTGCTGCGGCGTCTGGCCCAGGCGCAGGCAGTGGTCCAGCAGGGCGCCCTCCAGGCTTTCCATGTAGCAGTCCATCGAGTAGCGGCCCTTGACCTTGGCCGTCTTGGAGTCCAGCGGCCGGAAGAAGTCATCCACGTCGCGCGAAAAGAAGCCCACCGAGTTGAGGTCCAGCTCCAGCAGCCTGGGAGCCTGCTCGACCAGCAGAGCCACGGCGCCCGCCCCTTGGGTGATCTCCGCCGTGCTCTCCAGATCGTAGCGCGAGATATCCGAGGCGATCACCACCCCCGTCTCCCCCGGACGGCCCGCGACCTGCAGCATGCTGCTGACGCCGAGCAGGGACATCGTGGCTCCGGCGCAGGCGTGCTGCACTTGATAGCTGGACAGAGCTTCGGTCAGGTTCAACCCCGCCTTCTGGAGCATGCCCTGGACGTAGGCCGAAACGGGCTTGGAGAGGTCGACCGAGGTCTCGGTGCCCACGCTCAAGTGCCGGATCGCGGAAAGGTCCAGCTTCGGGTTGCGGCGGACCAGCTCGAAGGCGGCCTGAGCGGCCATGGTGGCGGTGTCTTCCCAGAGATCGGGAAAGCGGATCGCTTTCTGGCCGGTGGTTCGCAAAGCTCGCTCCAGGTGCCGGGCCAGCCTGGGGTTGCCGGCCACCCGCGCCGCAACCAGCCGGTCCAGATCCATGGTCGGGCGGGGCAGATAGATGCCGATATCGCCGATGCCGATGACTTGAGCGTGACTATTATCCATGTCCCGAATATAACACGCTCCGGGTAAAGCGTCCATTCGAGTCCCAAACCCGCCGGAGGAAGGCGCTTGATTAATTGCGTATTGAGTTACATATTCTGAAACCAGAACACGGCTTCCAAGGAGCTCCAGCATGCTCAGTTACTTCCAGGCCCGGCGGGAGGAGATCGGCTCCTTCCTGCGGCAGATGTTCCGTGAAAAGGGAGCGGAGCTCGACCACATCAATCCCCTGGGGCGGGACTTGGTCGAGCGGCTGTACCGTTTCGCCATCCGGGGCAAGATGCTCCGCGGAGGCCTGGTGAGCCTGGGCTATGCGGTGAGCCCGGGTCGGCCAGCGGCGGAGCCGGGCTCCTCGGAGCGGGCCGCGCTGATCGGCGCGGGGGCGGCCATGGAGCTGCTGCAATCCGGGCTGTTGGTGCACGACGACATCATGGACCGCGACACCACCCGGCGGGGCCGCCCGACCATCTTCCACCAGTACGCCGAGCGGGCCGAACGCGACGGCGCGCGGGACGCCCATCACCTGGGCGAGGCTCTGGGCATCTGCGCCGGGGATGCGGCCTTCTTCCTGGCCTTCGAGCTGCTCTCCCGCCTGCCGGTCCCCGATCCTCAGATGCGGCGGGCGCTGGCCCTCTGCGGCCGGGAGCTGGCCTGGGTTGCGGTCGCTCAGATGCAGGACGTGAGCTGGGGGGCTTCGCCGGGCGCGCCCGGCGAGGAGGAGGTCTTAAGGCTGTACGTGTACAAGAGCGGCCGCTATACCTTCTCCCTGCCCCTGGCCTTGGGGGGCGTGCTGGGCCAGGCCGACACCCGGACCCTGGGCCGGCTAGAGCGGCTGGGCGAGTGCCTGGGCATCCTGTTCCAGATCCGCGACGACGAGCTGGGCCTGTTCGGCGACCCCCGGGAGCTGGGCAAGCCGGTGGGCTCCGACGTGCGCGAAGGCAAAAAGACATTGTTTTACAGCTACTTGTCGCGCCGGGCCTCCGCGGAGGAGCTGGAACGGCTTGATTCGATCTTCGGTAATCCTCAGGCCGGGGACGCGGAGCTGGTGCAGGTGCGCCGGCTCCTGGAGCGGCTGGGCGTGCGGCGTTCGGTGCGGGAGCGCTCCGAGGCATTCCTGTCCGAGGCCCGGGCGATCATCGCCGATCTGCCCGACCTGGCGGGCGAAGCGCGCAGCGTCTTGGGCGAGCTGCTGGAATACGCTCTGGCCAGAACGAGCTGATTCGGCAACAATAGCCGCAGCGGAGGTTCACGATGGAAGGCGGCATGGAGGGGTTACCGGAGCGGTTCCACAGGCTGTCCCTGGCGGAGCGCCGGGAGGCCCTGCGCTCCCGAACGGCGGCGGAGGGCGAGGAGTGGGCGGCGATCGATGCGGGGCAGGCCCTGAACGAGCTCGCCGACCTGATGGTCGAGTCCGCCGTGGGCTGCCTGCCGCTTCCGCTGGGCATCGCCACGGGCTTTTTGATCGATGGGCTTCCGACCGCCATACCCATGGCGGTCGAGGAGCCCTCCGTGATCGCCGCCGCCTCGTTCGCTGCCCGGATCGTGCGCCGGGGAGGCGGGTTTACGACCTGGGCCACCGAACCGCTGATGCGCGCCCAGGTGTTCCTCGAGGGGGTGCCGGCCGGGGCCGAGCTGCGCCTGCCGGAGCGCGAAGAAGAGATCCGCCGGCGGCTGGACGCGGCGCAGTCCTCGCTCAAGGCCCGCGGCGGGGGGTTCCGCGGTCTGGAGGTTACCCGCCTGGCCGAGAGCGGGCTGGTGCGGGTGGACCTGCGCATCGATGTGCGGGATGCCATGGGGGCGAACATCCTGAACAGCGCGGCGGAGCATCTCAGGCCATACCTGGAGCAGCTCTGCGGCGGCCGGGCGCTGATGTGCATCCTGGGCAACGCGGCCGAGGAGCGGCGGGCCGGTGCGCGTTTTGCGCTGCCGCTGGAGGCCCTGCCCCAGGCCGCCGGGCCGCAGGGCGGGACGGCCTTCAGCCGCGAGGAGCTGGCCCGCCGGATCGTGGCCGCCGGAGAGCTGGCCCGGGAGGATCCCCAGCGGGCGGTGGCGCACAACAAGGGCATCATGAACGGCATCACCTCCCTGGCGCTGGCCACCATGAATGACGCGCGGGCCGTCGAGGCGGCGGCGCACGCCTGGGCGGCCAGGGACGGGCGCTACCGCTCCTTGAGCGCCTATCGCTGCGACGGGCGCACCCTGGACGGCGAGCTGGAGCTGCCGCTGCCCCTGGCCACCGCGGGCGGGGCGGTCGGCTTCCACCCCGCCAGCCGCCTGGCCCTGAAGGTGCTGGGCCGGCCCGACGCCCGCCGCCTGGCCCGCATCGCGGCCGCGCTCGGCCTGGCCCAGAACCTCGCCGCCCTCCTGGCCCTGGTGAGCGGCGGGATCCAGCGCGGGCACATGCGCTACCACGCCGCCCGGCTGGCCTACCAGGCCGGGGCGCGCGGCGGGGAGGTGCGCCTGGTGGCCGAGCGGCTGGCCGCCCGGCGGGCCTATGACCGGGAGGAGGCCGCCCTGGAGCTGCGGCGGCTGCGGGAGGCACAGGCATGAGCCGGACGGTGCTGGTCCGGGCTTCGCCCAGCCTGGCCCTGGTCAAGTATTGGGGCAAGCGTGACGACCGGCGCAACCTGCCGGCCACCCCGAGCCTGGCCGTGACCCTGGGCGGCGTGCACACCCGCACCCGGGTCACCCTGAACCAGGCCGACCGGGTGTTCCTCGAAGGGCAGGAGCAGGACCCGGAGCGCTTCGCGCCGTTCTTCGACGCCCTGCGCCGCCGCCTGCGCACCGAGGCGCGCTTCCGGGTGGAGAGCCGCAACAGCTTCCCCACCGCCGCCGGCCTGGCCAGCTCCTCTTCGGGATTCGCGGCCCTGGCCGTGGGCTGCGCGCGCGCGGCGGGCGGCGCGCTGTCAGGCCGCGAGCTCTCCGCCCTGGCCCGCATCGGTTCGGCGTCGGCCGCGCGCGCGGTGTACGGGGGCTTCACATTGCTTCCGGCCGGCTCGCGCTACGCCAGGCCGCTGTTCCCCGAACAGCACTGGCCCGAGCTGCGGATCGTCATCGCCGTGGTCAGCTCCCAGGTCAAGCCACTGGACTCCCGCCGGGCGATGCAGGCCACCCGCTCCGGCTCCCCGTACTACCGCGCCTGGCTGGCCTCCTCCAGCCGCCTGCTCCCTCTGGCCCTGAAGGCGCTGGAGCGCCGTGACCTGGAGCTGCTGGGAAGCTGCGCCCGCCTGAGCTACTCCCGAATGCACGCGTCCCTGCTGGCCGCCGAGCCTCCCCAGCTGTACTGGCTGCCGGCCACCGTAGCCCTGATCCGGGAGTGCGCCTCCCTGCGGGCCCGGGGGATCGGGGCCTGGGAGACGATCGATGCCGGGCCGCAGGTCAAGATCCTCTGCCTGGAGGCCGATGAGCCCGCCGTGCTTCGCAGCCTGCGGGAGCTGGACCCGGGGCTCGAGGCCCTGCTCTGCCGGCCGGGTCCCGGGCCGGCCGTGGAGGAGCTGGAGGAGTAGGGCGTGCGGGTAAGCGTGCCCGGGAACCTGCTCCTGCTCGGAGAGTACGCGGTGCTGGAGCGGGGGGGGCTGGGCCTGGCTTTGGCCGTGGAGCGCCGGCTCACCGCCGAGGCCGAAGCGGCGGACGCGTTGACCCTGACCGGGGAGTGGGGCGCCGGGCCGGGCCTGCGCTGGAGCGAGGAGGAGCCGGGCGCCAGCCCCCTGATCACGGAGGTGATGGCGGCCTGCAGGGAGCGCCTGGAAAGCCTGGGACGGGCCGTGCCGCGGGTGCGGGTCCGTGTGGATTCGACCGCATTGTACCTCGGAGGGCGCAAAGGCGGCTTCGGTTCCAGCGCCGCCGTTGCCGTAGCCCTGACCTGCCTGCTGCTCGGCTCAACGGCCGTCAGGCCTGAGCCGGGGATCGTGGCCGAGGTGGCGCTCGCCGGCCACCGCCGGGCCCAGGGAGGGCGGGGAAGCGGCTACGACGTGTTCGCCTCGAGCTTTGGAGGCGTGGGCCTGTTCACCGGAGGCGAGAGGCCCTCCTGGGCGCCGCTGCGGTTGGGCTGGCTACAGCCCCTGTTCCTGAGCCGCGGGCCCCGCAGCGTATCCACCCCGCAGGCGGTCCAACGATACCGCGAGTGGCGCGCTCGTTCCCCGGCGGAGGCCGATGAGTTCCTCCGCCGGTCCAACCGCTGCGTCCTGGGGTTTGCCCGCTCCGGCTCGCGGGGCGAGGCGGCCTCCTGGCTGGCCCGCAGCCGGGAGCTGGGGCTGCGCCTCGGAGAGCGGATCGGGGTCGGCGCGTGCCTGCCTGATCCGGCTTCCCTGGCTCCGGGCTCGCTCAAGGCGCTGGGCGCCGGCAATGAGCTGGGGCTGTACTTTCCCGACCAGGCCCCCGAGATGCCGCCGGCCGGGTTGAGCTTTCTGGCCGTGGCCGCGGAAGGACCGCAGTGGGCGCCGTGACCCGCGCCGAAGGAAAGGGCCGGGGCAAGCTGCTGCTGTTCGGGGAGCATGCCGCGGTGTACGGGCACCCGGCGGTCGGGCTCTCCCTGCCGGAGTCGATTCGGGCCGAGGTCGCCTTGGGCGGCGGGGAAGGGTGGCGTTTCCCGCGGGCCCTGCCGGAGGAGCGGGAGCGCCTGTGCCTGCTGCTGGAGCGCTTCCGCCGGATCATCCCGGGTCTGGAGCAAGCCCGGGGCGGAGAGCTGGTTCTGGTCTCCGACATCCCGCGAGGTCAGGGCTTCGGCTCCTCCGCGGCGCTCTGCGCGGCGGTAGCGGCGGCCCTGTGCTCAGCCTTAGGCCGGGGGGAGCCGCTGGAGGGAATCTGGGCCTACGCCCACGAGGCGGAGCGCCTGTTCCATGGAACCCCCTCGGGCATCGACACGGGGCTGGCCCTGCTCGCTGGTCTGTACCTGTTCCGGCCCGATCCGCCGCGGCTGCCGGCGGCCCGCAGGCTGCCGGGCCGGGAGCTGCCCCTGGTGGTCGGCGCTCTGCCCCGCCGGGCGGAAACCGGGGAGCTGATCCGGAGGCTGCGGGAGAGGATGGAGGCGGGGCAGCGCCGCACGGCGCGGCTGCTCGGCGAGCTAGGTAACATCGCCCGACGCTCGGGGGAGCTGCTGGAAGACGGCCCGCAGGGTCCGGCTGGCGAACGGCTGGCCCTGCTGGGAGAGCTGGCCTGGCAGGCCCAGGAACGGCTGGCCGCGTTGAAGCTGAGCACGCCGGAGCTCGACGCGCTGCTCGAGCAGGGACGCCGGGCCGGAGCCCTGGGGGGCAAGCTGAGCGGAGCGGGAGGAGGAGGTGCTTTCTACTTGATTTTCGCCGAACCGCAGGCCGCGCTTGCCGCCGCCGGCCTGCTGCGTGCCGCCGCCGGCTCCCGGATGCCGGCGGCAGCCGAAACGATCCGCGCCCTGCTATGGCCTTGGCCTACTGTCCGTTCTCGCTGCCTTCCAGGATGAAGTTGTTGAAGTAGTACTCCATGCTGTCCACCAGGGCCTGCCAGGAGGCCTCCACGATGTCCTCGGATACGCCGACCGTGCTCCAGGTGCGCTCCCCGTCCGAGGAGGTGATGAACACCCGCACCCGGGCGGCGGTGGCCTGCTCCGGGTTCAGGACGCGCACCGCGTAGTCGATCAGCTTGATCTTAGATAAAAATGGGTGCCTGGGCTCGAGCGCGTCGCGCAGGCAGTAGTCCAGCGTCTCCACCGGTCCGTTGCCCGCGGCCGCCCCCATCAGCTCCTTGCCCGCCGCGGCCAGGAAGATGCGCCCTACGGTCTTGGCCGGCGAATCGGTGGCCTTGAAGTCCTCCAGGTGGTAGTTGCGCAGCTCCAGCAGCGGGCGGTAGCGATTCAGCGCTTTGCGGATGATCAGGTCGAAGGAGGCCTCCGCCGCCTCGTACTCGTAGCCCTCCTCCTCCAGGCTCTTCAGCCGGCCGGTGAGCTGCCCGACCAGCTCCGAGGATTTGTCGAAGCTGCCGTATTTGGCCAGGCGGCGGACCACCGTGGACTTGCCGGCCAGCTCCGACAGTATCAGCCGCCGCTCGTTGCCTACCGTGTCCGCGGGGATGTGCTCCATCAGCCGCGGGTCCTTGGCCACCACGTCGGCGTGCTGCCCCGCCTTGTGGCTGAAGGCCGCCTCGCCCACGTAGGGCTGGCGCTGGTCCGGGATGATGTTGGCCTTTTCGGCCACGAAGCGGGACAGGGAGGTGAGGTGCCGCAGGTTCGGGGCGCAGGCCAGCTCGCGCTTCATCTTGAGGACCAGGTTGGGGATGACGGTGCACAGGTTGGCATTGCCGCAGCGCTCGCCCCAGCCGTTGATCGTGCCCTGCACGTGCGCCGCCCCGCCCTCCACGGCGGCCAGCGTGTTGGCGACCGCGGTGCCCGCGTCGTTGTGGGCGTGAACCCCCAGCGGGGCCAGCCGCTCCAGGGGCAGCTCGCTCATGATCCGGGCGACCTCCGCGGGCAGGCTGCCGCCGTTGGTGTCGCAGAGCACCAGGCAGTCCGCGCCGGCCGCGCTGGCCGTGGCCAGGATCTCGAGGGAGTAGCCCGGGTCCTGCTTGTAGCCGTCGAAGAAGTGCTCCAGGTCGAAAAACACCTCCCGCCCCTCCTTTTTCAGCAGGGACAGGGAGTCGTGGATCATGGCCAGGTTTTCCTCCAGGGTGGTGCGCAGAACCGAGCGCACGTGCTCCGTCCAGCTCTTGCCGACCACCACCACGCAGGGGGTGCCGGCGTCCAGGAGGGCCCGGATGTTGGGGTCGGCCTCGACCCGCTGCCGGGGCCGGCGCGTGGAGCCGAAGGCCGCGATGCGGGAGTTCTTCAGCTTCTCGGTCCGGATTCGGCGGAAGAACTCCAGCTCCTTGTTGTTGGCCAGCGGGAAGCCGCCCTCGATGTAGTCGATGCCGAACTCGTCCAGCTGCAGGGCGATGGCCAGCTTGTCCTCCAGTGTATAGCTGATCCCGGTGCCCTGCATCCCGTCGCGCAGGGTGGTATCGAGCAGGATGATCCGGGCGGGCGGCACGCTTCCCCCAGTCGGCTCGAGCATGGGCGCGCTCACTTGCTGGTCGCCTGGTGGCGGTTGATGGCGTTCAGGTAGGCCCTCGCGCTCGCCTCCAGGATGTCCGTTGAGGATCCGCGCCCGACGAAGCGCCGCCCATCGATCTCCACGCTCACCGACACCTCCCCCATGGCCTTGCGGCCCGGGGTGACGGCATGGACGTTGAACTCCAGCAATGTGGCGCTGATCCCGGTGGCCCGATCGATGGCGTTGAACACGGCGTCCACCGGCCCGTCGCCGGTGGCCGCCTCCTCCAGCGACTGGCCTCCGAAACTCAGGCGGATGGTGGCCGTGGGCACGGCCATGTTTCCGGATTGGACGTTGAAGTAGTCCAGGCGATAGGTGTCCAGGTGCTCGCCGATCTCGTCCATGACCAGCACGTACAGGTCGTCGTCGTAGACTTCTTTCTTGCGGTCCGCCAGCTCCAGGAAGCGCTGGTAGGCCTTCTGCCTGTCCTGCTCGGCCAGGTCCAGCCCCAGCTCGGCCAGGCGCTGGGAGAAGCCGTGCATCCCCGAATGGCGGCCCAGCACCAGGGTGCTCGCGTCCCGGCCCACGTCGGCGGGGGTCATGATCTCGTAGGTGGCCCGGTTCTTGATCATCCCGTCCTGGTGGATGCCGGACTCGTGGGCAAAGGCGTTCTCGCCCACGATGGGTTTGGTGCGCGGGATGGGGAAGCCGATGATCGTGGAAAGCAGGCGCGAGGTGTTGTAAAGCAGATGGGTATCGATGCCGGTGGTGAAAGGCAGAAGGTCGCGGCGCACGTTCAAGCCCATGACGAACTCCTCCAGCGAGGCGTTGCCGGCCCGTTCCCCGATGCCGTTCACGGTGACCTCCACCTGCCTGGCCCCGTTCTGCACGGCCGCGATGGAGTTGGCCACGGCCAGGCCCAGGTCGTTGTGGCAATGCACCGAAAGCACGGCCCGGTCCATGTTGGGCACGCCCTCCATGATCGCCTTGATGAAAGCCCCGAACTCGGTCGGGATGGAGTAGCCGACGGTGTCCGGGATGTTGATCGTGGTCGCTCCGGCCTTGATCACCTCCTCGATCAGGCGGCGCAGAAAGTCCAGGTCGCTGCGGCTGGCGTCCTCGGGGGAGAACTCCACGTCGTCGACCAGGTTGCGCGCGTAGCGCACGGCGCTGCGGGCCATCTCCAGCACCTGCTCGGGGGATTTCTTCAGCTTGTGCTTCATGTGGATGGGGGAGCTGGCCAGGAAGGTGTGGATCCGGCGGCGCTCCGCCGGCTTGATGGCCTCGTGGGCGGCATCCAGGTCCTTCTCCAGCGCGCGCGCCAGGGCGGCCACGGTGGGGCCCTTCACCTTCTGGGCGATGAGCCGGCAGGCCTCGAACTGCTGCGGGGAGGAGATGGGGAACCCGGCCTCGATGATGTCCACCCCGAGCCGGGACAGCTGGGCGGCCAGCTCGTACTTCTGCTCCATGCTCATCGAAGCCCCGGGGGACTGCTCCCCGTCGCGCAAGGTGGTGTCGAACAGGTAGATGCGCTCCATCGGTTGCTCCTTTCCCTTCATTGTTTTTTGCCCCGCTCCACGGAGATCAGTCCGGAGCGGGCGATTTCCAGGATGCCGTAGGGCGCCAGAACGGCGGAAAAGTCATCGATCTTTTCCGAGGCCCCCGTGACCTCCATGACCATGGAGTCCAGGCCCACGTCCAGCACCCGCGCGCGGAACACGTCGGCCACCTGGAAGATCTCGCCGCGGTCGGTGGCCCGGGCTTTTACCTTGAGCAGGGCCAGCTCGCGGTGCAGCGCCCGGGCTTCGCTGAGATCGGTGACCTTGATCACGTCGATCAGCTTCTGCAGCTGTTTCTTGATCTGGGCGAACACGTTGTCGTCGCCCTGGCAGACCAGGGTGATGCGCGTGATCTGGGGATCGGTGGTCACGCCGGCGGTTATGCTCTCCAGATTGTAGCCCCGCCCGGAGAACAAGCCGGCGATGCGGGAGAGCACCCCCTGGTGATTCTCCACGAGCATGGAAAGAACGCGCTTCATTTCCGGCTCTCCTCGCTGAAGATCATCTCATCGATGCCGGCCCCCGGGGCGACCATCGGGAACACGTTGAGCTCCCTTTCCACGATGAAATCGATGAACACCGGCCGGTTCCTGGACTTGCCCGCCTCGGTCAGCGCCGGCTCGATCTCCTCCTGGCGGCGCACCCGCATCCCGACCGCCCCGTAGGCCTCGGCCAGCTTGACGAAGTCCGGCGTGTACGCGGGGCAGGCCTCACCTGGGCCGGGGCACTGCGGCGGGCAATCGGTTCCGGTCATCAGGCAGCTGGAGGAGTAGCGGCGTTTGTAGAAAAGCTGCTGCCACTGGCGGACCATGCCCAGGTAGCCGTTGTTGAGGATGGCCACGATCACGGGCAGCCCGTTATGCACCGCCGTGGCCAGCTCCTGGATGTTCATCTGGATCGAACCGTCGCCGGCGATGTCGATCACCTTGCGGCCCGGGTTGCCCAGCTGGGCCCCGATGGCCGCCGGGAACCCGTAGCCCATGGTGCCCAGGCCGCCGGAGGTGAGCAGGCTGCGGCTGTGGCGGAAGGTGTAGAACAGCGCGGTCCACATCTGGTTCTGCCCCACCTCCGTGCAGACGATGGCATCCGGGTACAACTTGCAGATGGCCCGGATGATCTTTTCCGGGGTGAGCAGGCCGTCCTGGCTGCTCACCGTGAGCGGGTGCTCCCGGCGCCAATCTTGGATGCTGCGCAGCCACCCGTCGATGGAGTGGGGCTCCAGGAGAGGCTCCAGCTGCTCCAAGACCTGGCGGGCGTCGCCCACGATCGGGATCTCCACCGCCACATTGCGCGAGATCGATACCGGGTCGATGTCGACGTGCACGATGGTGGCCTCGGGGGCGAACTTGGCCAAGTCCCCCGTGGCCCGGTCGTCGAAGCGGGTGCCCACGGCGAACAGCAGGTCGCAGTGGGTGACGGCCATATTGGCCTGGTAGGTGCCGTGCATCCCGAGCATGCCCAGGTCTAGGGGGTGATCGCCGGGAAGTGAACCGATGCCCATCAGGGAGCTGACCACGGGCACGCCGGTTTTCTCCACGATCCTGCGGAAGATCTCCACGGCCCCCGAGATGTGGATCCCGCCGCCGGCGTAGAACAGAGGCCGCCGGGCCTTGCGCAGGGCCTGCGCCGCCTTGCGGATCTGCCCGGCATGGCCGCGGTACACCGGGTTGTAGCCGCGGATGGCGACCGACTCCGGATACACCGGGTCGCCCGGCTCCCGGACCACGTCCACCGGAAGGTCCACCAGTACGGGACCGGGGCGGCCGCTGGCGGCCAGGGTGAAGGCCTCCTTGATGATCCGGCCCAGGTCCGAGCGCTCCAGCACCAGGTAGTTGTGCTTGGTGATCGGGCGGGTAATGCCCACGATGTCCGCTTCCTGGAAGGCGTCGTTGCCGATCATGTCTCTGGGCACCTGTCCGGTGAAACAGACGATGGGCACAGAATCGAAGTTGGCCGTGGCGATGCCGGTGACGGTGTTCGTAGCTCCTGGCCCGCTGGTGACCAGGCAGACCCCGGTCCGGCCGGTGGAGCGGGCATACCCGTCCGCCGCGTGCACCGCCCCCTGCTCGTGGCGGGTGAGCACGACCTTGATCTGAGGAGCGGAGAACAGCGCGTCGAAGATCGGGATGACCACCCCGCCGGGGAAACCGAACAGGTGCTGCACCCCTTCCGCGATCAACGCCTTGACCAGCAGCTCGGATCCGGTGATCTTCATCTTCGTTCTCCTAAAAAAAAGAGCCGTTTCCCAGGAAGGGAAACGGCTCTGATCCTTTCCGTTTTCGCCCTACCCCCCCTGGGTTTCGGCTGCGCCCCTAAGAATCAGAATGCCGATAATCTCCAAGAGGCC